>Ga0070747_1001305_pt1 | contig 12220 bp, 16 predicted proteins | sample VirMetDEL_Mar_31_FD_77321 | JGI IMG/M metagenome (GOLD analysis project Ga0070747, IMG submission 77321) | Aqueous microbial communities from the Delaware River and Bay under freshwater to marine salinity gradient to study organic matter... | ecosystem: Environmental > Aquatic > Marine > Coastal...
GACACGGGATCTACTGGACCCATCATGCCGCCGTGGTACATACCAAGCTCTTCCTCTTCAGAGGTGGCCTTCTGCACTGCCTCTGCACGGGTCTTCTCGTATGAAGACAGAGACCCGTCATTGTTAAGATCCGCTTTGTTTTCGTCTAATTGAAATTTATTGTTTGCCATGTCTTCGCCTTCCGGGGTCATAATGCCTTTACGAGCTACCGCTAAACCACCAAGGGCCATGCCTTCAGCTTCTGCGTACTCTGGATAAGTAATCGTAATATTGTGTGAGAAATCTGTGTCGTACACCGGCTCTTGGCTTCCGTAGCCACGGGTAAAAGTATGCTTCCCGATGGTTATTGGGTCCGGGCCAGAAAAGTCTGTGCCACGGGCCGTAGTGGTCTTCGTGTTCTGGAAGAATGTACGCCCATCAACTGCGTCCTCACCCATCTGATAGTAATCTGCAAACTCAGCGTGACCCTGTTGCAGATCCTCTTCTGGTACGGGAATGCTATAAACGTCACCATACTTACGGATGGGTTCAAACTCATTTGCGGTCAGAAGCTCATCTACGGTGTCTGGGAAGCGTGAAGAGGCTAATCGGTTGAATATCACCCCACGAACAGCGTTTCGGCCTTCTACGCCCTCCCCACGGGCTTCTGCCCATACCAGACGCTCAATCTTATCTGCATCCTCGTAGGGTAGTACTGTCTTTGGGCGAGACTTAGGGCGAGGGCTTGTTTCGACCATAAGACCGCCCTCATCAAAATTAGCTTTTACACCCGTGCGTTTTATTTCAAATTCAAAGCGGGGATCATCTGGAGTTGTTTTAACGGCCTTCTTAGCAAATACTAATGGGCCTACCTGCATTACCTGATCAGCGGATACCACAGGCAAACCATCTGCTTTGTCATAAAAATAGGAGGCCCGATAAGGGTTCATACCTACCTGTGACCATTCAGAATCATCGAATAAGCCCTGAACTTTCTTGTATACTTCTTCTGGCTCCATATTTTGCCATGAGCCTTGCATACGAGCAATTGTTGCTTTGGGACTGCCCGTTGCAATGTTTGATGCCGCAAGAGAATTACTTGTAAAATTAACATCGTTAAGAACTGCAGTCTGACCGTACCCTACGCTTTTACCTTGGGCTGTAGATCCATCATGCAGAGAAACAACCCATGTATCTGTATTATTGTAAGCGGGAATATCTAATCTAGCAGAAATGGGTGTACCATCTTCAATGGTTTTATTAATACCAATAACACCCTTTTTTGTCTTACGGGGATCTGTAGCGTGGAGGGCTTGAACTACCTCTTCCTTAGTGGGAAATTTTGGCATTTCAGTGATGGGTTTAATAGGCTGACGTTCTGAAGACAAAGATCTAAATTGTTCAGAAGTAATTTTGCCTTCCCGCAAGTTAGTTGCCGCTGCAGCCATTTCATCATCAGGAGGTACACGGAACTTATCTTTTGCGTAGTTTTCATTTTTCCAAGAAGCTAATGTATCAGGAGTAAATCCTAAGTCATCAACAGCATCTGATGCTGCATCAGCAAGAATATCATCTGATTTAGGTTTAAGCCTTACATTACCAAGACCAGACCCCATGGCATTAGGGTCAACCTCTACACGCTTTGCTACGTCAAATACTTCTTTAGCACCCTTCTTAATAGCTTTAGCGGCAGCATCTCCTACACCCGGCACAAGTCCTACTAAGGCAGCACCGCCCAGCGCACCCGCTAGATAGTAATTAGGTTCGTCTTTTTGTAGCTCATCGTAGACCTCTTTAGCTGCCATAGCATCGCCAATAATAGGTGTCATACTAGCTACAAAGGTGGCAGCATCTTTAAGAGAAATATCCGAAGGCTTCACAGCAAGTTTCTTGCCCTCTGCAGCCCAACCTAATGCTTTTTCCGTTTGGGTATTTAGGTTCATTATTCTGCACCCTTAATAACTTCATCACGAAGCGTTTTAAATCTACGAAGTTCTGTGATTGCCCCTTGGACTTCTAAAATTCTCTGGGGGTCTTTTTGTTTTTCCAAAAGGTCACGAAGACCTTCGATTCTAGCTGCAGCGTAATCGTGCAGTAGATCCATTTGCTCTTTGTTATTCACCAAAGGAAGCAATAGGCGGTAAAAGCTTTTATCCATTATTTACCCTGAAACAGTACAACGCAATGTTGTTGGTAGTGACTAGAACACTTGCCTTAGTCTTTTCTTCCATGCAGATTTTCTCGCTGGGATACTGGCCTAGCTGGTAATGCGTTACGTTGTTGTTCAATACCTGAAAAAACAGAAGTATCCACATTACTGAGGCTGTCCCTGTGGTGGCTGCGGTACGTTCCCGCCGTTGTCTCCACCACCTGCGCCTGTGAAGCCGGGAGCGCCCGGTTCTGGTGCGCTACCCGGTGCAATGTTACCATTGCCGTTGCCTGTTGGGTCTTGTGGGGAAGGTGCGCCACCCGGTGCTGGTGCAGCTTGTGCTGGATCAGGCTGGGGCATCATAGCTTGGATCTCAGCCATCATCTTGGCTTGGATCATTGCTTCCCGTGGATCGTTCATAATCTTGTCTTCATCTAGGTCCATGGACGCTGCGAGTTCACGCAGGATGAAGTCATACTTAACAAACGGTGCCATCTGTTGGTTAGCGGTCATCTGCATAAACTGTAGCAGACGCTGGCTGCGGATCTCGTTACGCATCAGGCTCTCGGTGCCACGGGCTGTAACCGCAAGATCACCTTTGGTGTACATCTGATCGAAGTTAAACTGCATGTTGAAAGCGAAGAGTGCTTTGCCCAGAGGAGCCAACAGATAATCATCTAGGTTGCGTACCACCGCTTTGATGTTCTGTGCGGCTGCACCCATAAGCATGGACATACCAGAGGCTGTACGGCCTACACCCATCACACCGCCTACGCCGTGGCTGTAGGAAGGGATACCTGTAGCTTCGTCAGACAACTGACGGGCCTTATCGAACATCATTAGAAGCTCGTTTGACACGTTGGGGAACTTGGTGCCGTGAATCGCAGCGCCAATTTGACCCCCCTGCCTGCGAAACACCTTGCCGGGGTACACAGACAAATCTTGTCCCGGTACTAAGTTAGTTTCATCAATCTCAATCAAGAGGTTACCGGACAGCGCACCGTTATCTACGGCCATCCGCATGAAGCCATTCATCAGAAGCTGCGTGTCTTCCATATTCTCAGCAACGCCGATACCGAAGAAGCCGTATGGGTTAAGCTCATAAGGCACTGCAGAGTAGGGGATGCGAGTAGGTGTAAACGGGTTGATCACTAGGCGAAGGATTTGGCCGTTACAGACCCAAACATTTACCTGAACTTCGTCACGATCTTCCATTTCTTCGGGCAGATCGATGTCAGCCTGTTCTGCAAGCTCCGCATCAAGCACACCCCAATACTCAAGAACCTCGAAACGGTCTGGGCTTTCAGAGTTATTGCTTTCGTCTAATGCATCTTCCCAATACTCACGCTGGTACTGTGGGCCTTGCTCAATAGCGAGTTCAATGCTCTCAGTGCGGAAGTGTGGGCGGCGTTTAAGCGCACGAAGCTGGGTACGGTTCAGACGATGCCGTTGTATAGTATACTCAGCTTCAGCCATGTTTCGGGCGTCTGGGTCGGGGTATAGATCCCAGATAGACACATACTCCACTTTGGGAATAGTTTCATACAAAGGATCATAGTTACCCTCTTCATCCCAACGTGGGTATTCCTTGTCGAAGGCAAATGGACCCTTGAGAATACCGGTGCCGAACAGGCATGTTTCAAATGCTACAGAACGAAGGTGCTTAGAGGCGCTGGTTTCATCCAACTGGTCATGCATCTTGCGTTCCATGGTCTGTGCAGCCATTTTTGCAGGCTCAAAGTAGACAGCAGAAGGGGAATCCCCGGAACCCATCTCCAATTCATCCGCAATAGGCTCTAATTTAGCCTTATATGGCCCCAAATCCTTCTCAATGTCAGGACGGGCAATAGGACGCTTCGGAGTGTACTGTACCCCGGCCATTTCCTCTACTTTTTCAGAAGTAATGGCATTTGGGTCGTAATTTACCGCACCAGCAACATTATTAGGGTACTTGCGGCTTTCAATGCCCACCGGGAACTTAGAACCGGCGAATAATACGTCTACAATCTGCGCATATGCTGCCAAAACCTTGGTTTTAGTTATCTTAACAAAGGCTTGGGACTTTTCTGTTTCAGTAAACTGCACATCAGGGCCGTAAATACCCCGATAATTGCGATATGCCATTAACCAACGCTCTTCATCGGACAAACGGTGGTCTTTTGACTTGCGAAACTGCCCTTGTATGAAGGATGCGGCCCCGGAGAAGTCTAAATTCTCTTGAGCTACGTCACCATCCTCTACAAGAGCTACAACTTGCTCCGCTTCTGTTTGATCTTCTGTCAGAGATCCGGTCGGTTTATCCATTAAAGCCATATTTTAGTATCCAAATCTTGAATCTGAGGGTGTGTACCGCTGTATTGGGACGCCCCGTCCCATATCAAAGGGTGAAAAGGCTCTGGGCCTACTCATAATGCCGTACCGGACGCTGTCGTATGCATGGTCTGTTGCATATCTGGGGTCGATGTCATCGGAACCTTTGGGGTCAGAAGGTATTACAGGGAGATCCGCTATAATCTGGCGGCAGGTGTTGAAGAAAACGATGCCGGGGGTATCCGTTTCCTCGTTAATCTTGAGAACTTCGTGGAACCTGTTCTTACCGGAGACCCTTGCGCCTGCAGAACGATCACTCGGACGCCAGCGGCAACCCATTGAGACCATCTCTTCGGCTATGCTAGGGCCGATTTGACCTCGGTTGTGCCAGCAAGAGCTATCAAGAACACCGTAGTGTATGCTCTCACCACGCTCTGCTTCCATAACCGCACGGCCAAGGTCTTTGCCGGTATGCTTAGACACATACAATTCCCGGTAAACGTACAAAGTCTCGTAGCTAGGATCGATGGCAAACCAGTGTACCGCAGAAAAAGAACTATAACCGTAGTCACATGACCTAAACCTGCGCCAATCATCCGGTATGTCGAAGGGTTCGCATACATGCTTGGACTGCTTGAACTCAGGGAAGGCTGCACCATCTGCTACTGCCCAATCACCATCCAATAGTTGGCGGCGTTGCATCTCAGGCAGAGCTAAAAGGTTAGCCTCGTACTGCCCATCCTGCATAAGATACGGATTGTCTCTCAATGATGCAGGGATAAACTTGCGGTAGAAAAGAGGTTCGCCCTCTTTTTCATGTCCTTTCGGGAACACCATCGGCTCCCCGGTCTCTAGATCCGTTGCAACAAAGCGTTTGTTTGCTGGCGCAGGGTCTACGAACATCTGCTTAACCCAGCCATGCCCTCTACCGCCGGGGTTGGTTGTAGCCCTCATAAACAACGGGAGGTCTGGGTCGGTAGTACGCAGCCTTGAGCGCATGTAGGACCACGCAAAGGGCGTGGCATGCTGGGTAAGTTCATCAAAGGCGATGTAGCTAAATGCTAGACCCTGATACCGCAGAACATCTTCATCACGCTCTAGGTAGGTCATCCACAGTTTAGCACCGCTAGGGAACACCCACTGAGACTTCTTCTCCTGCCACTTAGCACCCGGATAGATCTTCGGGTACATCTCTTGTGACTTCCAGATCAGTTCCCGTAATTCATCGTTAGTACGGCGCAGGATGATCCCGTTGAAGTTCTTGTTGTGGAAGTACCGCATAGGGTCTGCAAGCAGTCCATAACTTTTTCCTCCACCGGCTGCGCCACCATATAGTACCTCACGCTCAGAGGCCGCTAGGAAGTCCGTCTGTGGGCCGGGGTTGGGCTGGAATACAACCTCACGCTCTTGTTGTTCCTGCGTGATAACACCGAAGTCCAGAGTATCAGAGATGCTCTCAAACTCTTCTTCCGCCTCTTGGGTGGCCCCAAACTTATCAGCTAGACGGTTCTCCATCATAGTCTTGATACGCTTGCTGTCTGAGATCTTACGCTTCAGACGGGCTTCTTCTTTTTCAGCGGCGGTGTGTGGCTTAGGCTTCTTACGATGTGCCTTTTTAAGCTCCTTAACCCGCTTACTGTTGGGCCGGTGCAGCTTCCAGATATTACTAATACCCTGACCAGAAATGCTACGGCCTACTTTGTTGGAAAGCCATTCCGCAACCTTACGGGTGCTAAAGCCTTCGTCCAAGTGATCCATCGCCTGTTCAACAAAAGGAACTACGTCTGGATCTGGTATTAGTTGGAGAGAACCCTCTTCCACAGGCTTGTACGCATAAGGTAACCGCTGTGTAGAGTTCTTCCTAGTTTTGTTGATCCAAGTCATTTGCTTTTGGAGGTAGAATAAACATGCCACCACCATTGTTGGTGACCTCTACCTTCTCCCGTTTAACTAGACCTGTACGATCCAATACCTCACGTGCAGCATTAATAGCATTCCGTGCGCCCAGCGCCGTGGGGTCATCCAGAACACCCAGCAACCCGTGGGCAGCTTTAGGGGCGTTCATGGCAAGCATCATCGATGCTCGTTCAATAATCTCTTCTTTAAGCGGTACAGTAACTTCAGAAGCTCCCGTACCTTTAGAATAGCCAGCAATATCCATAGCCTTACGGATATTACCACGGGCTTCACCCATAAGTGCTTCCAGAAAGGCATTCTGTTTTTCAGTATATTTTTTAGGTTCATCGGTCATGGGTTTCTCATTTTAAAGAATAGGTAGCCAACAAGGGCAGACATAATTATCCAGAACACTCGCTCTGCAAATCGCAGGGTTTGGCCGTTAACTCCCTGCACCTTTTCTAGCTTCTCAAGACGCTCAATATTTCGTGTCTGCGCCTTATCGTAAGAGTCCATGCGCTTAAACAAAGACACCATGCGCTCTTCCATACGGGCCAAGGCTACTATTGCCTCACCCATTTCATCTAACTTTTTTTCGATGCGTTCTAAACGAGCATCTGTCATTTGCGTTTGGCCTTCTTAGTAGCCATACCGCCTTTACTCATCTTACCAGCTTTAAGATCCTTGTAGGTCTTATCACTGATAGTGCTTTTACCTTTAGACCGGGACGTACCCGCCTTCTTACGGGCATTCATGTTTTTAAGCAGAGACATTAGATCACCATTTCTTACAGGACCAATATCTGGCCGTTAGTTTGCTCGTAGCCGTGTCGCACTTATGTCTTGCACGGAATGATTTACGGGCTGCAGGGTTATCCTTACGGATCTCCATCTTTGGATCTCCGAAGGTGATGTACTTAACGCTGTCACCCTCAACCGCTAGAACCTCAAACTTCTTTGGGCCACCACGGCGAGGCTTATTAACAGAAGTAAAACCGTGACGCTTCTTAGCGGCTGCAATCTTCTCTGCTTTAGTCTTACCGGCCATAACCCTACCTTTGATTTTCTGCTAAAAGGGCTGCACCCCAGATGAGACCGGCACTGCCTAGAGAAAATACTACAACCGCAAATACAATACTGAGAATGTAGAAAATCCGGTCACGTTTAGCTGCCTGTGCCTCTAAGGCATCCTTGTGGCGCTTCCGTGCTGCAGCCTGTTCCCTTACAACCGTATCCCACATACCGGGAGGTCCGTATAACTGACAGATAGAGCGCAGATCGTTAGTAACTTCTTTGTGCTTCATCTTGGCTTGCGCAATCGCAAACCCCTCTTCCTCGCTTGAGGTTAGGCGTCCTAGTGGACCTTTGTGCCTACCCTTTTCCGCAAGGTTAATATCAGCCTCTAATTTAGCTAACTTACCGAATGCAGGTAATATAGATCCTACATCCCTACCCGCCTGTACCGCACTGGATATGGATGAAGCTACTGTGCTTACTGCACTTGCAAGAGCCAGAACCTCGATCATTGGACCACAAAGCTCTTAGAACATCTGCTACGAGGACCAACTACATACCGCCTGTCATACGACAATCCATTGGTGCCGCCCTTCTGGCCGCAATCATAGTAACAGGCTTTGTAGAGGCGATTAGATCCAGAGATCCAAGCATGGCCCATCGAAATAAATGCAAGCACACAAATCATAATAAAATACCGATATACTTGAGGCGTTAACTGCAGGTAATTCTGCAACCTCGTTAGGTACTATGAATCAGTACCCTTAATCTTAACCTGACTGCAGGAACCAGAAACGAAAAAACCTGCAGAAGCTGCCATGTTGTAGCCCTGAGCTACTTTATTCTGGCAATCAGTAATATTGTAAAAAGAGGTAGGGTAAACCGCTACATTGCACTGACTAATTTCAGTACCCATGCAGACCAGTATAACCGCAACCCACGAAGTCATCACTTAGACTTCTTAACGTAGCCACCCTTGGATGCACCCATAGGCTTCTTCTTATCAATCTTCATGTAACCGCCCATAGCCATCTTAGGCTTACGGGAAGGGGCCACATCCGCACCACAGTCTTTAGTCTTCGTCATTTTCATAGGAAGGTTCCACATCAATTAAATATTCAACAGGCTCTACTGTCTTCGCAGCAGCATCTGTCTCAAAGAAATCATCATATCCACGAAAGATAAGGTTACCGTCTGCAGCTTGCTTCCTAGTAATCAGACCTTCCTCCAACAGAAGATCTCGTACCTCTTCAAGTTTCAGAACCTGACCTGTACGTTCACGGATTGCAGCACGAATATAAATGAGGTTTATCAAACACTCTATACCTTCTATTGTACCATTGCAGAATGTAATAAGTCAACCCCCTAACTATTTACCATAAATTAATTAACAAATGGCTTAATTAGGGGGTTTACATATCGTCAGATGTTGTTATAATTTACAAGCTCGCTGCAGGCGGTACAGGTATAAGTAGTACCCTATGAGCAGTACACTGTGTGCGCAATCTCTGATCTAGCGATACCTATATCCCGCAATTCTTTATCACTCATATTCTGTAAGATCCAGTAATCAGCCCTACGCTGTTGTGATTCCTGCAGTGACAGTAAGATCTTCTTAATAATACCCATAACAATAAACTCCTCTTAGTTAACTGGCTATACCTGCAAGTATATCACCATTTATCTAAGGGGAGTTTTGCTATTTAATAATACCCGTTATGCAGTCTACGGCATCCTCAATAGATGCCTTAAACCATTCATTGTTACGATCAGAAGCAATAGAACCTATAGCTTTATGGGCAGTACGCTCAAGCTTCCTGCGATCCTTACAATAAACAGAATACTGAAGCTCATAATCCCTAAACGGGCTAGAGGTTTGATAGCTATTAAGTCTATCATCAGCATCTATAGCCATTCCCACTTTAACCCATTCAGGCCACGCAGTATTCGTAATCACATAAACATAACCAGCCTTAGTGGTATTGTAGTTCTGTAGGCCAGAAAACGCAGCATCGTTAAAGCTCTTATACCTACCGGGCTTATAAAGAGGATGAGACTGCGCAATGTACTTACCATTAACGTACATACGAGCATCATTGTGAATCTTCTTACAGCTATTGCAGCGGTAGGTAGCTTTGTTTAGCTGACTAACAGGCCAGTTTTCTCCAACCAGCAACTGAGTGCCGCAGTCCTTGCAACACGGCATCAGTCTAGGTCAAATAATCTACCTACAGCATTGGCGCTGTCCTCCACATATGAAGCCTTCTCACGAAGCTCCTCAGAACACCGTGATAACTCATGCGCTACCACATACATATGCTGATAGCCCTCTGGATCAGAGTATTCATCAGCCATGGTATTAACCACATCATCCAATGACACACGAACCTCTACAGGATCATCATCATCTGCAGTGTAAATCACAGTCACAATGTAGCTATTACCATTACGGTCTACATCAAACTCATTCGTAATCTGGATGGGGACAGTTAGTTCTACACTAACAAGCTTGTCTTCAAAATCGCTCATAGCAGAGCCTTCTGTAAAACATCGGGCAAGCCCGTAGCAACACACTAACTAAGTGGCATAACAGAGTCAACAAGACTTTGCAAAACTTTGCAAGTACTATGCTAACTTTGCAAACTTTAGCGTAAGGGAGTTGGCGATTACTCACAGAGCTTAACAAAGAGGTGTCATACACAAGGCACTTTGCAGGTCCGTTTTCCTGAAATTGGGACGTAGTTGTATACGGTACTGGTGGGGGGTGGGGTGGCGCATGCCCCCGCCCTGCTTCGCCCGGATCTGCATCAAAGCCTTTGTTTTTATGGGTTAAATTGCACCGGTATACCTACAAAGTATGAGGTGACCGGCGCAAAGCCATTGGAAATAAGGAATAAATCAAAGCAATTCTATTCTGCAATTCTATAAAGATTAAACACCACAGGAAAGCGCCCGGATATGCAGCGCCATAGAGCCGGGTAAATCACTTGCTAGTTTTTATAGAGCATTGCGGGGGGCGGTGCGGTGCATGTTATTGCGCCCGGTTATGCGCCCCCCGGCTTTGCGCTTAGATTGTGCCGGTCTCGATCAGCGCCCGGATAAATGCGTCACTGCCTTTAAACGTCTTCTGCGCCCCGGTTGCGGGATGCGTTAACCGCCAATGCGCTTGGCCTTCACTCTGCCAGTATTCAATCCTAATTGCGGCGTTATCAATTACAGTTTGTTTTTCCATTTGGTGGCCTTTCCTGCCGTTGTAATTAATAGACGTGCAGCCCCCCGGTTTGATTCCCTTTTGCTGCAATCTTTTTTGAATATTAATTGCGGCCCTTTTGCGCCGTTCCTATGGCCTAAAGCTTTGACCGGCGGTAATACCTGCCAAAGCATTGCACCGGGCTTGTGGCGGCTTGTTTGCTGCACGTTATAGCAGAACAAAGAAAAGCCCCACCGGTTAGGGCAGGGCTTTGAGGCGGTGCGTTTAGGGCCGTTTAAGTTTTATGCTTTATAAGCTTAAAACCTTTTAGGGGCGGTTATTGCTTTACCTAATGCCGCCATAAAGCTTTCGATATTAGGGGCAAATTCTATCGGATTGCATGGCCCCGCCCGGTCAATAATTGCAATTTCGCTGCATATCAATTCAGGTTCACAATGCATGTTATCTGGCTTGCTGTAGTGCTGCGCTATTGAGATTTTTTGATCACCGAATTGCAAGGTAATATTGTTGAGTTTCATTTGGTCGTCTCCTTTTCGGTTTTTGCTTCCCATTGTTCCCTTTGGTAATCGCTAAAATATGCCCTTGGATCTTCCGGCAATACATGATCCGCCCAATGTTGCGGGCGGTCGCAATCCTCATTTTGCATCGGTTGGAAGTTAAAAGAATTTGCGATTTTATATTGCATGGTCTGCAGCTTTGAAGCGGTTTCCAAGCTGCATGTGAACCCGTCCTGCAATTGGTCAATCATATCTTTTGCGGCGTTATGGAGATCCAGAACAAGCTGCAATTCCGCAAGGCTCAATTCTGTTTTGTTTGTTGGTCTCTGTTTCATTTGGTCATTCCTTTTTCGGTTTTAACTTAAGCCCAATCCATAGGCGATATACAGGGCGATTAGGGGGGCGGCGAAAACCGCCACCGCCCCGATGCAATCCCCGATAAGATCAAGCCAACGCATCGGCTAAATCCCAAAGCTTGCGGTTTATGTCGATTGTCTTTGGCAGGGATGTTATTGCTTTTGACTTGCGCAGTTTCCATCCCTGCCCGGTTTCCTTTGCCCGGTTAGTTAGGGAAACAATGGAAGGGCCGCCCCGCATGATATTCTCTTGAATGCGGTTAAATACCAGCCAAGCGGTTGGGCCGTGGTCAGCATATCGATTGGCTTGAAACATTTCCCGCACGGTTTTGTGGTTATAGTATGCGCCCGGCTTGGCTTGCTCTGGCGGCATAAAGCCCCCTTCCATATCTTGCGGCATGCTTTCCCAGCGAAGGGCGGCGGCATTGTAAGCAAAATCCATGGCTAATTCGTTATCAACCGTGGTTTCCTGCAATGCGCTGACTCGCTGCATCATACGGGGCAGATTGGCGGCGGTATCTTTGAGCATAGATTCAAAACCATTGGCGGTTGTGTGACTGTGCCGCATTTTGCTTTGGAAGCCATTGCCGGCAACGATACCATTGGAACAAATGAAACGGAAAACCCCAGAGAATAATTTAAGGGCGGATTTTCCATCATGGCTATTGTAAAGAATAATCTCAGGGCGAGAGTCTCTGTTGTAAGACCATCTTTTTTCGTTTAGATCCCGATCGTGCGCAAAGCTGATTGCATGCATCGCAAAGGGCTTGTGTGAAGCTTTGCGGGATGGTCTCTGCGTGGCTTGCGTA
>Ga0070747_1001306_pt1 | contig 12204 bp, 12 predicted proteins | sample VirMetDEL_Mar_31_FD_77321 | JGI IMG/M metagenome (GOLD analysis project Ga0070747, IMG submission 77321) | Aqueous microbial communities from the Delaware River and Bay under freshwater to marine salinity gradient to study organic matter... | ecosystem: Environmental > Aquatic > Marine > Coastal...
AGCAGAGAAAGATAGCGATTCTTCCTCTCCTAAATTGAATGAGACTGAACAGCTTTATTCAAACCTAGCTACAAAATTCAAAGCTGAAGGAGTTTTACCTGGACTTGAAGATACAGCTTCTATAAAATCTTTAAAGGATTTAGAAGAAGCAATGAAAACAGAGATTGAGTCACGCTTTGATAGCAGGACTAAAGCTATTGAAGAGGCAATGAATGCAGGACTTCCTGCAAATGAAGTTGCTGAGCAAATGGCTGTGATTGAAAAACTTGAAAAGATTGATGACGCTTATATAGCTGATGACAACAATGTGGAGTTTAGGAAGACTGCCATTGTTCAAGATTTTATAAGCAAGGGATACGGCAAAGAAAGAGCTGAAACAATGGCTCAAAGAAGTATTGACGCTGGTACAGATGTAGAAGATGCAAAATTTGCACTTGCCAGTATTATAGGTTCTGAGAAAAAAACATTAGAAGGAACTATCCAAGCAGCTAAAGACAAAGAAACAAAAAGTATTACAGACTTAAAAGAGTACATAGGTAAGAACAAAGAAGTTATTCCTGGTATTCCTTTAACTGACGCTCAAGGTGAAGAGCTATATAAACAAATCACAACTGACTTAGGTAATAAAGAAAATGCCTTCATGCAAGCTCAAAAAAAAGATCCAGTTGGATCAAGAGTTAAATTGGAAGCTATCTTTTTCTTAACGAAGGGATTGACAGATTTCTCTGTATTTGGTAATGCAAAAGAGTCTGATATATCTAACAACATAGAAAATTTATTAAGAGGTACGAGTTTTACCCAATCTGGTAAAGTTGACACTGAGGTCCAAGACCCTGATGCTAATTTCACACTCAAAGATCTTAAGGATTTGCAAATTGAATAATAACAACTTTTTTTTAAAAACAATTAAATTATGAAATTAGGACGGTTCCAAGTAACTGACGCGAAAGCTTTTGCCGGAATGATTAATCCTGAGAACACCCTTGGTGCTATCTGGAAGACATCTCCTACAAAAATTAACGACGTTATGATCAAGTTGCTTGCAATTCACCGAGGAAAATCCTTGGAGAATATGTTAAGCATGTTTGAGACAAAGTACGTTGACAATGACAATGAGTACTTTTGGGAGCTAATAGGCAGCTCTCGTAGAAACATTCCTTTAGCTGAGGCACGATATCAAGGTGCAGTAGTTGTTGGAGGTGATACCAACATTGGTGAAAATGGTTCAACTTTTGAATTAGTATTCCCAGAGCAGTGGTTCTTCAAAGGAGAAATCATCGTTGGTGAGAAAAATGAAGTTTATCCAGTACGTGTATTGGATGATGGTACAGCAGAAGGTAGTAACATGGTTTATCTATGTGAAACTGCAGGATCTGACCGTAATGGTATTCCTGGATCTGAATTGGTACAAGGGAAAAGATTCAACGAGGAGTTTGCTCCAGTTGGTAAAGGTCTTTCCAGAGAAGTAGGTGGTGTTCGTAGAGTAACTCCAATCTCTATGAGAGGTGAGTTGACTACTATTAGAATTGACCACAAACTTCCAGGTGATGCTACCGGTAAGCAAGTAGTAATGGGTATCCCAGTACTTGATAAAGAAGGTAACAAAAAAGTATTTGGTGCTTTGGCACTTTACGAAGATTGGCTTGTTGAGCAAGAATTCTCTTTGTACAAGAACAAATACTTAATGTACGGTAAGTCTAACCGTTCAACTGACGGACAATACCACAACAAAGATGTTTCTGGACGAAGCATTAAGATTGGTTCTGGTATCCGTGAGCAAATGGAGCAATCCAATACTTACTTCTACAATGACTTCTCTATTGAGATGTTGGAAGAAATCCTTTTTGGATTATCAGAAGGTAAGTTAGGTTTCGCCGAGCGTAAGTTTATCTTACGTACAGGAGAAAGAGGAGCTGCTGAATTCCACAAAGCTGTCTTACAGACAACTTCAGGTTGGAGCGCACACATCTCTACTCCAGGAACGAATCCTCAGACTATCATGAAGACTAACTCTCAACTACATGAGAACTCTTTGAAAGCTGGTTTCCAGTTTACTGAGTACTTAGCTCCTAACGGAGTAACTGTTAAAGTTGAAGTTGATGACTTTTATGATGACAAAGTGAGAAACACAATACGTATCCCAGGAAGTAATGGTGTAGCTGAATCTTACAGATTCGACATATTCTACATCGGAACTCCAGAAGATCCTAACATCCAAGTTGTTAAGGTAAAAGGGAAAGAAGAAATCCGAGGCTACCAATGGGGCTTCAGGAATCCTTTCACCGGAGCTATTAACAACGGTAACATGGGTACTTTAGAGGATAGTGGAACTATCACTAAATGGTGTCAAGTAGGTGTCGTAGTTTACGATCCAACCAGAACTGCCAGTGTGATCCCTTACGTATTAGCGTAATAGATTAAATTATTTGCCCTCGTTAGTTCGACGAGGGTAAATTCTTAACTTAAGGGCTTTAGGATGGTGAGCCGCAATCACCTCAAACATAAGGAAGGAAGAATCATAAAATAGGAAACAATGTCAAATAAAAAAGCAGAAGCTCCGGTACAGGAGATTTCAACAGCTTTCTTGAAAAATGAGAAAGTTACAGTAAAGTATATCAACCGTGAAAACAGTGATATAAAGGACCCTAAGCATGTTGCTTATGGTGGATTATTTGCTACTGCAGAAATAGCAGTTCCAGCCCCAACAATGGATAATGGGAAGATGAAAAATCTTCTTACTGATGAAGAGAAGGCAGGACTAGAGCATATACTTAAAGGATTGAATTTATCAATATATGGAGATTTCTGGAAAAAGGAAGCCCATCAGAAAGGTATCTTACCAATCTATTTAGGAAAAAATGAATTAGTATTGGATCTTTCAGATCCGTACGATTATATAAAGTACAAAGTACTCAAAGCAAGCCCAATTGTGGCTGAGAACTTCAACGAGATTAGAAACAAAGCTACATATAGATTTGTTATGACTGCTGAAGGAGAAGAGATGACTCGTGAGAAAGATAAGGTTGGTTACAAAGTAATGGCTTTTGAAGCTTATGTTGCTCATAAGAATGACAAAGCAGTACTTAGATACATTCTAAGGAACCTTGGAAAATACACTAGTAAGAATCAGAAGATTGATTTCTTACAAGTTGAAACATCCAAGTTGATTGAAAAGGACCCAAGTTTATTTGTATCCGTAGCCGGAGACAAGTTACTTAAATTAAAAGTCCTTATTGAAGAATGTGTTGAAAACGGAATAGTAGCAAGAAAGGATGAGAAGTATTATGACCTGGATGGAAATCCATTGTCTGATGGTGAAACTCCAACTATTCAAGTAGCAGCTGGATATCTTTCAAGTCCGTTAGGACAGGAAATGAGATTAGCTCTTGAAGCTAAATTAAAAAATAGTAGAGACTAATTATGACAGCACCGGAACTAAAAGAGTTATTTAACTTGCTATACAATAATGCATTGGCTGGAGCGCCAGGACTTGATAATTTTGAAATCAGTTCCTACCTCACGCTTTCGCAAGAAAGTACAGTAAAGCAAGCTTATGCATACTCACAGGATCCGAGCGGAAGTTTTGAGTCAAGAGAATATAATAGAAGATTGATAAATGAGCTGGTAGTTGACGAAAAGATTACCAGCCAATTATCCTCCACAAGAGGATTAGTTGCAGATTCAAAATTCTATGAACTAAGTAACGAGGCCATGTTTATAGTCTTAGAGACTGCAACAATCAAAGCGCCCGGTACAGTGCTAGATGGTAAACTAATAGAGATCAAGCCAACAACTCATGACGAGTTCATGAAAAGTTATAATAGTCCATTCAGGAAGCCAAATAAAAATAAAGCTTGGAGAGTAGATCTTTCAAAAGAAGGCTCCAAGACAACTGTTGAGATAGTGTCAGCGTATGATCTATCAAAATACAATGCAAGGTACGTTAAGTATCCGGATGCAATTATAGTTAGTGACTTAGTCAATGATGATGAGGTTGGAGGATTAGGATTAACTATTAACGGGACTACAAGTGTTGCAACTTGTAAGTTAAACTCAATGGTGCACAGGGACATTGTAGAAAAAGCAGTTAACTTAGCAGTGAGAGATTACAGGGATGGAAGTCTTCAAGCTAAGGTTCAGGTAAAATAAAATGAAAAATATAGTTGAGTCTGATACATTTTGACTATATTCGTAAATAAGTAGTATCATAAAACAATTTTATTAATTAAATACAAAAATTATTATGGGATTAGCTGGTCAAAACCAAGTTAGACACATGTACGTAGCTGCAGATGCTCTTGACGGAACTTCTTCAGACATTGCAACATTTAGAGCAGGTGCTTCTGTTGGAGACTTAATTTGTCTTAGCGCAGATGGTACACCTACTGCTGCTGGAGAACCTTTCAAGTTTTTCTTAAAAACTGCAGACGGAATTGTATCTAGTGACACAATCAAACCTGGAAACATTCTTTCCGCCAAGGCATTGGATTATGCTGCACAAACTCTTAAAGCTGGAACTATCAGTTCTTTACCAACTCCTGCTGCAGGACAGTTGATAACTACTGAAATTATCATCTCAGGATTTGGATCTTACTCTGTTGAAGACGAGTATGTAAAGAAGGGATTCTACAAAGTAGGAACTGGAGACGATCAAGAAGCTGTCGTTGATGGATTAATTGCTTCTTTAAATAGAAACTTTTCTCGTGAGCCTGGTGCTGACGCAACAAGTAACCCTATCTTTACTTTTAGCAAAACTGGTTCTACCACTACTGCTGCTTTAGTCATAACTGAAAAAGCTCAAGATGACTTTGATAAAAACAAAAGAACACGTAAACAAACTCAATTTACTGTAAACATGTCAGGATTGACATCAGTACCTACTATTGCCTATATAGGTGGATATGCAGGTGTTGGAACTTCTGAACAGGTTCAAGAAATGGAGTTCTACCTTATGGGTGAAAGAGGTGATTTCTACAGAGGTGCAGGTTACCCACACAACTTTGATCAAGCATATCAAGCTGTTGCCGGAACTAACTACAACCTTATTGAACTTGCTTACTTTGATGAAGGAAGAGATGAAGCTAAGAAAAGTAAAAAACAACTTACTCTTGCAATACCTTTTGTTAACCTTGCTGGAAACGCAAATGTTAACTTAGTAGTTGCTGACGTAAATGTTGCTGCTCCTGCAGCACTTACTGCTCTTGCTGTAGTATAAGCATAAGCTTACAATAAACAACCAAAAAGGGGATTGGAAATTTATTCCTTTCCCCTTTTTTTTATCTTAATTTTTAACAAAACATACAATGGCAATAACAGTTAAAACTTTTACCGTGTCTAATGACATGCTTACTATAAGCGTTGATGTTGAAGTTGGTGCTGGTCAAGTAGTCTCTGAGTTCTTACTCTGGAATGAAGCTACATATAAAGATCCAGCAAAAGCAATTGATATATCCAGTCTATTGGCCGGGACAGGAAACACAGAAATATTTACAATCACTGCTGCTCAGGCTGGACTAACCAAATTTACTGGTTTATACTTCGCGCAAATCACAAGTAATGATCCATTGACAGCTATAGTTGCAACAGCATCTTTAACTCAATACTATAACATACAAGCAGCGCTAGTAGCAAATGTAGATCTATCATGCTTAAACTGTAATGATAATTTAAACAACGCATTATTGTTAGACTTATACATAACAGGACTTCAAGGATCTCTGATAGTTGGAAGGTTCCAAGATGCTATCTCATTCTTGAGTAAAATAAAAATATTAAACACTAATGCAGAATGTGACACCTGTTCTGAACTTTCACCTGTAGTTTCATCTGCTGGTAATATAGTTTCTGTTGGAGTCATTGATTGCATCCTAACAGTAGTATAAAATGACAGTAAACGATACAAATGTATTTCTGTCTTCACTAAATAAGACGTGCAAGAGGTTCGCATATTATGGAGAAGGAAATATTATAAATATAAGCTTACTGAAGCTAGTATATAAGTATGCGTGTTATGCTCAGACTTATTCCACTCTTCAGAGGCTAGACTCTATTGTAAGTTATTTGCAAAGAACTGATCCAGATATAGTAATGCAGGTTACTGCATTGACTGGATATACTGATGGATTAATAACTACAAGTTCAGTATTAGAAGGTGTAGATTTCACGCGACCAACAGTTAGTGGGAACACCGTGACAGTTACTCCAGAAACTTACACTTTTGCAACTAGTGAATTCCTTACAGATTTCGCAGATGCAGATGGAGATTTACCAAACTTAATAACAATAAAAACCTTGCCGGCAAATGGAACATTAGCTTACAATAATGTAAACATCACAGCTCCATTCACATTTACAGATGGATCTTTACTGGTTTACACACGAAACGCTAATACACCTTACAGCACCAGCTTTAATTTTTCTGTTACAGATGCTAGTTGCCAAGTTCCAATGGAATCCTTGACAACTCAGATTATAGTAATAGTTGAAGAATTAGTACCGGACATAGAAAATGAATCACCAGTGATAGGAGATAGAGCTCAATATGCAGAAAACAGAACAGTAACAGTATTCTCAGTAGCAGATTTTACTACTAAGACTATTGCTCCTTACTTTGATCCAGAAGCAAATGATTTAGATGCAATTAGAATTGATGAAATATCAACGGCGAATACAGGAGTATTTTATTACTTAGGAGTTCCAGTTATTATTGGTCAGGTAATAACCAATTCTGAAATAGCATCCGGTGCATTCTATCATGAAGGTCCTGACTCTAATTCAATAACGACTGATACATTCGAGGCTAGTGTTAGAGACACTGGTTCAATGATTTGGGTTCAATAATTTAAAACAAAACAATGCTATACACAATCACTAATAATGGGCTTACTAATGGTAGGCCCGTAGCTGTTGGAGCTAATACAATATCAATCCTAAATAGGGCTACACATGTATTCACCATAGCTAATTTCACGACGGAGACATCCCCTGTTTATTCTGACCCGGAAGGAGATCCTTTATCTTATATTAAGATATTGCAATTACCTGTCAGTGGCCAGATTCAACTTTCAGGAGTCCCTATTAGTTTGAATCAGATGATATTTAGTGCTAACATAACTGCAGGTAATCTAACTTATGTTTCTAATGATGTTGATCAATATTATTCAGAGATATTCAAATTTGATATTGCTGATACTGGATCTCAAACTCTTAGTGGATTAACTACGGGAATTATCAGAATGAATGTGGCTGACATATTAAATTCTCCGCCAACATGCGTTGGAAATAATACAATCGTAAAGAACTACAATCAAACTCACGTATTCACTGTTGCAAACTTTACATCCGAAACCACGCCATTATATTCTGATCCTGATGGTGATGCAGCTTATGCTGTAAAAGTTCTTACGTTACCATCGAATGGTAATCTTTACTTTAATGGAATCGTAGTGAATGTTAATCAGGAAATACTTATGACTGAAGTTACTGCAGGTTTGTTGACGTATGTTCCAAACCCAGCTATTACAACAGCTCAATCTTTACCATTTAACTTTGCATTATCCGATATTGGATCCAAAACTTTTATATCAACCTGTATATCATAATGGCAACAATAACACTATCATATAATGCAAAGAAAAAAGATCCTGCACCTGTAGTAGATCAACTGACAGAGGTTAGTTCCACTGATGTTTCATGCTCATCTCAAGACGTAGTAAGCTATAGCATTACTGGAACTAAATGGCTCGAAATATTAAGCACTGATGTAAGTGCTTATGTCTTTGGAGCGTCAGAGGGTTCAATAACTGGCTCAGGGACATTCACTATTATCATTGATAAATTCAAATCATTTCAAGCTAATCAAAATATTTTCACCGATTCAGTCACTGTAAGAATTAGGACAACTAATGGTGGAGCAATAGAAGATAGCTACACTTTAACTAGAGTTCATACAGATAATATTTGTTAATAAATAATTCCAAGTAAGTCAAATGTATCAAAAGGTTATGATGTAAGCATTTGACTTGCTTGGCTATTTTATTTATATTAGCCTAAAATAAAACTATTTATGAGTAAAAAAATCATAAAAGAGTTTCTTCTGGATAAAAGAAGTTACCAAAAATGTGGAGTAGAACGTATCACTGATGCAATATTTCAAAAATATGGAATAATAGTAATTTGCTCTGACATAAAAGAGGTTAAAAAAGAAATAAGGAAAGGAAATAAGAATACGGTCGTATTTAATGATGTTAAAGTTACACCAGAATTAATTGAAGATTTCCGTAACATGGCGGAAAAATTAAATTTTCAACTTTCAGGAACGCCATTTGCGCCAACTGAAAAGAAATTATTATTAAAAAGAAAAGGACCAGTAAAAAACTTTACTGTTCCAGATTATAACGACCAAAAAGGAATGCACATCATACTTGGGTGCAACCATGTACCTTTTCACCACGTACAGTTGCATGAAGGTATAAAAAAACTAATCGTTGATTACAACAAGGATGTAAAAGGATTTCACCTTATTGGTGACTTCATGGATATAAATACTTTATCAAGTCACGACAAAGGAAAGTTTACAGCAGTACCAGGATTGACGCTAGATGATGAATATTCAGCCGGTAATGAGCTCTTGGATGAGTTTGATGCCATTCTGCCAAAAGATGTGTGGAAAACATATTTATATGGAAACCATGAGGATAGATGGAATAGATGGATGAGGGATATGCAAAATGCAAAAACCCCACTTGAATCTCCAGAAGAAGCATTAGAACTTTGGAAAAGAGGATACCAGGTAAAAACAAGTTGGTCTCAAGACTATTTTACATTAGGAAGAGACTTTGATATATTTCATGGAATATATTTCAGCATACATTGTGCAAAAGCACACCTAGATAAATTAAGAAGAAGTTGTGCATTCGCTCACACTCATAGGGTTCAAACCTATAGGGAAGGAAATATGGCAACTTACAATATAGGATCATGCGCAGATTATACTTCAAAAGCATTTGGATATGCTACTAGGCCAATGAAAGCGCAATGGTCAAATGGATTCGCAATCAACATGATTGACTCCTTTGGGGTTAGCCATGTTACAACAATAGTTCCAGACGAAGACGGCAGGTTCTACTTTGGAGGAAAATTATACTAATTACTCATGACTAAAAATGAAATAATTTATTCAGTATTTGAAAAGCTCAAAATACAATCTGATGACACTGACATTACTGCAGAATTTGTTTCTTCTTTAGTTGACAGTAAAAGAGCTATGCTTATTAAACAACAGTACGGAGCAAGGCCCTGGAGTTTACCAGTTGAGGTTAAGCAAGAAATATGTCTTGACCTTGAAACTGCTAATAGTATTGATGGTCTATCATGTTTTGGTAAAATATTAAGAACAAAAATAAAGCTTCCTAATTCAATTAAGATACGTGCTAAAGAAGGTCCCTTAAATATTAGGAAGCATGACAGGACTCAGATTCCAATAAATATAGTCCCAATAGAAAGGTTGCCTTACGTAGGACATAATAGTTTTATAGCTAATATGATATATGCCTCAATTGACTATGATGGAAAATTGTATTTAGTATCAAACAGAAAGACCCATTTGTTCTTAGAAAGTATTAAAGTTACTGATATTTATGAGAATCCTGATATTGCTTATGAATTAGAATGCAATACTACTGCTTCAACTATAGAAGCATGGGACCAGGATTATCCAATTGAATCATCAATGGCTGATCCATTAATAAATCTTATTGCGCAAGAGCTGGCTAAGACTTTGGCCATGCCTGAAGACAATGTAAATGATGCTGAAGATGTCAGAAACTAGAGAGCATAAAGTAAAGAGTGATTACGGAGTTGCAGATTACTATAGATCTTTTCAAAAGAAACATAAGAAAAAGTATATTAGTAGAAATGTATTTGGCGCAGTCATAAAAGAATTCGGAGAATACGTACGGGATAGTATATCAAGAAAAGGTACGGAATATATCTTGCCTTCAAAAATTGGCAAGATAGAGCTGCGCAAGATCAAGACTGAAGTTTCAATTGATGAAAATGGAAACATAGTAAATAAACTTCCAACTAATTGGAAAGAGACTCGTAAGCTTTGGAATGAAAATGAAAAGGCTAGAGAGAAAAAAGTAAAAATTAAATTTACAAATGAGCATACTGACGGATATACTTTCAGGATATTTTATTTGAGATCAAAAGCAAATTATAAAAACAAGAGTGTTTACAAACTGCAGTTTAATAGACAAATGAAGAGGAATCTTTCTCAATCTATATTTAAAGGTAGAATAGACGCTTTTTTAAATTAATAACATGGCCAACACAGGTGATTTAGTAAGTATAAAGCTCATAGCTGATAGGTTAATGAGAAACCCAATTCTCAAGGATCTTACTTGGGAATTTATTGTTGATAATGCTATCGAAGTTTTAAGAATACTTGAAGCTCCATCTTTGTTTGTAAATAGATCAGAAGGGCTTGAGGTTAAAGATTTTAGAGCTATGAAACCAGTTGATATCATGAATATAAATGGTATCAGCAAAGTTGAAGGTGGTAATCTTATTCCTCTTACAGCAAATTCGGATATACTTGCTGATGACTATCCAGGTATGCAATCACTTGCAGTAAGGCAAGAAAGTACATATAGCCTAAATAGTAGATATGTAATAACAAATTTTGAAGAAGGTAAGATCATAATTTCTTACAAAGCAATAGCAACTGATGATGAGTGTTACCCTCTAGTTCTTAACAACGCAGTATTGCTTAGATGTGTTGAAAGCTATATCAAATGGAAATGGTTCGATGTTTTAAATGATATGGATATGATATCTGATCGCAAGCTTAACAAAGCTGAGACTGACTATTGCTTCAATGCTGCTCAAGCTGACGCTAATCTTAAGCTGCCATCCATTGATGAGATGGAAGCTCTTGTCAATCAGATCACTCAATTGCTTCCGGATAGATCAGCACACGCAAGTAGATTTGAATTCCTTGGATCAAGGGAAAGAATGAGGATACAATAAAAAGAAACTATGATCAAGAAATTAGAATTAGGCTATAAAGGTATGTCCAAGGATCTTGCAAAAGACAAGCAATCCGATAAGTACTTTAACGCTAAAAATATTAGAATACTTGCTACTGATCAGAAGAGTTCTTTTTCTGTAACTAACGAGCATGGAAATGAATTACTTTTTTATATACCAGATGTATTTATAAATATTGATAATACTAAGATAGAATACTACGTAGACTATCCTAACGGATCATCAACATTAAAAACAATATCTTATGAAACAGTAGGTAGTACAGCTCCTAGATGTAAAATAGAAAAAGAGTACATTGGAAACACAAATTCTGGCGCTCAGGTAATTGTTGGCACTAAGGATATGCGTAATTCAGCAATGATAATTACTACTGATGGAAATGGATTTAATTGTTTTTGGGAACTTACCGGACTGAACGACGGAACATTTGATATAACTCTTTTATATGTAAGGAATCTCAATATTATTAAAGAGAACTTAGTTCAAATAGAATACAATTTTGAAAATTCAATAATTGAAAAAATATATTTTGTAGATGGCAAAAACCAATTAAGGTTCATGAACATCCGGCAGAGTGTTGCTAATGGCGATGCTAAGAATTTGATTGATGTTAATTCAACAGCAATTGATACCGTGAGTACATTTAAGCTATCACAACCACAAGTTGACTCAGGTAGTGTAGTAAGCGGAGGGTCCCACACAAGTGGAATGATCCAGTATGCCTATTCTTTATATGTACTTAATGGATCTCAGACTACAATATCTCCATTATCAAGATTGGTTCCAATAGATAAAGGAAATAGCCTTGGCGGAGGAAAAGTAAATGAAGATTTAGGAATGAGCGTTATTGTTCAGGTTCCTGCAGTTGATACTGAATTTACTCATATAAAACTATACTCATTAAAATACACTTCATACAATCAAACTCCAGAGGTTCTAGAAATTCTTGATAGAGAGATTGACAATTATGACGCATTCACTTATTATGATGACGGTGCGGGAGGAACAACAGTTTCTCTTGAGCAGTTTCTTTTTCTTGGTTCTGACCCGATCATACCAAAGCATATAGCAACTAAAGATAACATATTGTTCCCTATCAATATTACTGAGAAAAAATTTGATATTAATGTTGATGCAAGATGCTATTCTCAC
>Ga0070747_1001308_pt1 | contig 12200 bp, 11 predicted proteins | sample VirMetDEL_Mar_31_FD_77321 | JGI IMG/M metagenome (GOLD analysis project Ga0070747, IMG submission 77321) | Aqueous microbial communities from the Delaware River and Bay under freshwater to marine salinity gradient to study organic matter... | ecosystem: Environmental > Aquatic > Marine > Coastal...
AAATCGTTTTTAAAAATACTTAAAACCTTTATAAATAAGCGATTAGTTTGGTTTAGTATTGTAGCTATTTGGTGTGCCTTTTGGGTGTTTATGATTTTTAAATATGTTTGCTAACGGATTGTGTATGGTGCGTTGCGTGGATTTATAAAATAACTTAACAAATATGGAAATAATGAGAATAGATAAAGTATTAAGCAAAGAGATTAACAAGATTAATAAAAAACAAGGTGTAGAAACCAAGTATATTTTAGTTAATCCAAACACTTACAAATATTTTAAGCGTCTTGAAATAAGCAAATTTGGATTCGTAAAGGAGCAATTAACCTTTAATGGGGTTAGTGTGATTAAATCAAAAGACATTGAAATTCAATCTTTTGTAATTGGAATTAAATACTATTTTTAATGAACATAGACGTAACAGAAACATTTGAAGCAACCTACGAAGGATTTAAGGCGGTAACAAATCAAGATTTAATTGATAAAACTAAGAACGTTGAGGTTCCACCAATCTATAAATATAGGCAAATAGTTTCAATGGGAGGCTCTAGAAGTTCAAAAAGTTACTCAATACTTCAATTACTTTTGTTGGAGATGGTAAACCGAAATAACATAAAAATTACCGTTTGGAGGAATATGAAAAATGTATGCAGAACAAGTGTAATGGAGGATTTCCAGAAAATCATAATGTTCGATTACAAGATTTTTAAGGATATAAAAGAAAATAAACAAGCGGGTTCTTTTACTTATGTGCCTACGAAAAGTAAGATTGTATTTGAAGGTGCCGATAATGTTGGTAAAGTTCTTGGAGGAACACAAGACATTTCGTTTTTCAACGAGGTAACAGAATTTTCTAAAGAGGTTTACTTGCAAATAACGCAAAGAACCGCAGACAGAGTGTTTTGTGACTATAACCCTAGTAAAACATTTTGGCTAGAAACTTACAGATTCGACGAGGAAACTATTTTCATTCATTCTACATTTTTACAGAACGCATATTGCCCTCCTAACATTATAAAACAATTATTATCTTACGAACCTTGGGAGGCGGATAGTTATGAAGTTGATGGTGCAAATTTGATTTACAACGGAAGCCCAATAACGGCACAAAACACACCACCACCAAATGAAAAAAACGTAAAAAAGGGAACTGCCGATGAGTTTATGTGGCGTGTTTACGGTCTTGGAATAGGAGCAGAAAAACCAAATAAGATTTACAAGGGGTGGCATGAAATTACAGATGATGAATTTGAAGACCAGCACTACGAATCATACTTCGGATTAGATTTTGGTGCAAGTAACCCTACTGCGTGTGTTGAAGTTAAGTACAATGGTGATGGTGCTTTTTTTATAAGAGAACGTTTATACACACCACTTCAAGAACTAGCAGATTCCTTACCAACAATTTTAAAGTTAAAAGTTCCTGAAATTAAAAAAGATAAGTCGTATATTGTGTGCGATTCAGCTAGACAATCTTATATCGACCTTTTATTGAATGAAGGATATATGGCTTTAGGAGCAACTAAGGGAGGTGGAAGTGTTGAAGTTGGTATAACATTAATTCAAGGATTTACAATTTATTACGTAGCTTCTGAAAATTTGAGTTTTGAATACGATAATTATTCTTGGCAAATTGACAGATACGGCAAAAGCACTGATGTTCCATTAAAAATGGATGACCATTTAATGGATGCTCTGCGATACATTTTAACCTATTTAGTAACATTTTTAGGTGTAAAAGTCTAGTTTTTCCGACTAGTTTTCTGTTTTTAAATCCTTTAAATTTGAAGTAACTTTCTTTTTTAGAGGATTTTTTAAATAAAATAGTCTTTTTTATTGTAAGTTTGGATAAAATACATTAAAATGCGTTTAAGCTTTACAAATACTTTATTCCCATTTTTCAACAGAAACAAAATCGGGGAATCTTTTTACGATATTAACAGTTCCTCAAACTGGACGTTAGAGAACTTTTCTAATATTGAGATTGCTCAAAATCACCCGATACTTACACCCGCATTACTTTTCGTTTCAAAATTATTCTCCCAAGCAAATTTCTATATAATTGATAAAAATACAGGAGAAAAGGTAAAGAAGCATTGGTTACTAGATTTAATTAACCAACCAAACCATTACCAGACACAAAACGATTTTTTCGAAAGTCTTCAATTTGGGCAGATAGCACAAGGACAAGCAGTAATATACACTAAAAAAACATTAGGATTAGATCGACCGAATACACTTTACCTACTTAACCCTGATTTAATTAAGTATCCAGATGGATTTAAAACAAAAATGTATCGAGCTAGTTCAGATGCAATAAACAGAATCAAAATCATTTACGACGAACACGGTGAGAACCTTTCTATTAAAATAGGCGATTTACTTTACATGTACGATACGCCTAACTGTTTAGGAACCGAACACTTCTTTGATAATGGTAGTAGGATAGATGGTTTAAGGCAAACATTAATAAACACAAAAGATAGTTTACTTGCCAAAAACATTATTTTAAAAACAAACGGTAAAGAATTAATTACAGGAACAGACAAAGGCTTTCCATTAGGAGCAGACGAAAAAACAAAAATAGAATCACTTTACCAAAACAATTACGGTTTAGGAAGTGCAAGGAAAAGAGGAATTATAACTAAAGCGGGATTAAATTGGCAGTCGCTACACATAGCACTTCGCGACCTTGGTCTTGATGAAAGTGTTAAAGTAGATGGTAATTTGATTTACACAGCACTTCATATTCCAAAAGATATACTTTCCTTAGAAGCCAAAAAAACAACATACAACAACTTCAAAGAGTCAATGGTTTCGTATATTCAAAACGAGATGCAATCTACTCTTGATGCTACTGCGGCAGTATTCCAGAAGTTGATAAAAGAAGAGAATTTAGAGATTAAAGGCGACTACGAACATTTACCGATAATGCAATTCGTTTTAATCGAAAGATACGAGGGTGTAGAAAAAAGAGGTTTAGCTTTGAAGTCTTTAAGAGATGCGGGTTTACCTGATGATGTTGCTTTAGACTTGTGTGGTTTTGATAAATCTATTAAATTAGAGAAGACAATGCAATCTCAGCAAATGGAAGCACAAGCACAACAAGCACAACAAGCACAAGAGAACAATAATAGCAACGAAGATAATAATAACAATTAAAATAAGTAAAAATGGCAAATGTAATTTACAACTCTTTTAAAAGAGATATTCAAAACGGTAGTATCGACTTAGATACTGATGACATTAAAGTAATGTTGGTAACGAGTACATACACTCCAAACATTGACACACACACAAAAGCTTCTGATATTACCAATGAAGTTGTTGGAACGGGTTATACTGCGGGAGGTGTTTCTCTAACGACAAAAGCAGTAACGGCTGATAATACCAACGATTTAGGTAAATTTGATGCTGACGATGTAACTTGGGCAACAAGTACAATAACGGCTCGTGGAGCAGTAATTTACAAGTCAAGAGGTGGTGCTTCAAGTGCTGATGAATTAGTAGCATATTTAGATTTCGTTTCTGACAAGATTTCAACTGCGGGTAACTTCAATTTGATATTCAATGCGAATGGTATTTTAACTTTAACATAATCTAGTTATGATTAATGTATTATTACACACAGAGTTGGACTTGGTTCAAGTTGCCAAAGATAAAGGTGTGTCTATTCAAATCTCGGAAGTTCCCGAAATGAATGGTCTTAATTACAGTCTAATAGTTAATTCTAAGGCTCAATTAATTAATATAGCACAATACATTAAAGCCAACGACCCTAATGCTTCAGTTATAGGTTGTTGGAAGATTGATGGTTCTTTGGTTAAGTTCACTAATCCGACTATGCATCGACATTTCGGGTTCAAAATAAACAAGTATTTGAATAGATTAAAAAACCGAATTGCCCGAAATGGATTAGGAGAAATCACAGAAGAACGAGCCTACACTATTATTGAAGCAAGGCTAAAAAAAGTGAACAAGTTTTATGGTTGGGCAGATAGACAAATCCAAATAGATGAAGTTGGAGTTGATGATTAAAATATAGAATAATTTTATGGCTTATAGTTTAAAAGCACAAGCGTTTTTTGATAGAGTAGAAGCTGATGGAGGAACTATCGAGAGCAAGGATTTTGTTGCTCAACAACTCGATAATCTAGATGGTAGAGAAAGTTTATCTTTTATTGCGGGAGCATATAAAATAGGTAAAGTTTATGTTGCCGTTCCTGCTGATGGAAGCAAAGATATGTCTACATATACAAGAGCGAGTGCTTCTACACGTTTTAATAAATACGGACAACTAGAAACCCTTGATATTGACGAGCCATGTATAACTTATCTTGATGAAAAATTTAGTCAGCCTGTTTATCAAACTTCTGCACAAACAACTAATTACTGTTTAAATTCAGAGCCAACGGCAACACAATTAACCGATTCTAATATTGCTTTTGAGAGTTTTGATTGGGATTGTGGCTTCTTTACTAACTGCGTAACTTTTGGGGATAATTCGGTACAACGAAATATGTTCCATGATTATAATCCTAATGACCCCGACGAATTTGTTTCTATTTCGTTTTTTGTTCAAATGGATGATAACTCAAAACCTGTTTTGGGAACAGACACAGTAAGCGGAGATTTTAGTGTAATCGGGGATGGTGTTATCGCTGATTACATTACAGGAGACGTAAGGAGAGTAAGTTCTATGCATCACATTTATCGTGTAATGGCAGTAATAAGAATTGGTGCTACTCCTAGCAATATTTACGGTATTGAAAAATACGTAGGGCAAAGTTCTAAAGGATTCAAGGTAACGGGATTCATGTTTAGTTTTACTGTTTCTAGTTCTAGTACAAATCCAAATTTCCCTTACCTAAGAACAACAGGAGCAACAGTTAGTCAAGCACAAAGCACCGTAGGCGGAGGAGTTAATAATAGTGTTTTTATTGCAGAAAACACAAACGATGACCTTTTAAGTCAAGATTATGGCTCTTGGTTTTTTAAAGGTATAATGAATACAAGAGGTGGTGCTACGTTTAGAACAAAGAATCTTGCAAACGATTATCAAGGAACATATTCAAATAGTTGGAGAGCATTATGTAATGTTGGTGGAGTAGGGTACAATTCTTCCCAAGGATTTTCAGTACAAAGTAATAAATTAGAATCTTTTGGTTCAGTTTACGATTTAACAAGTCAGCGACCTTTTTCAGAAGGAGTAAAAGGTAACGATATATTAAATTCCACATTTGGTTTAATGCCGAATCCTTCAGCTTTCGTTATTTTCCTATCAACATCAGATGAAGTTATGAGTATTCAATCTGTATCTATATTCAACGAAGCTATTTCAAATGCCGATGGAATTATTCAATCAGACACATCGGATTCTCAAGCCGATGCATATATCAAACGAGTATTAGCTGATGGTGGTATTGTTGAGAACATTGAAAAACTTCACGTTTCAATAAGTCAATTAGACCAATCAGAAGCGATAGTTTTAGTTCCGAGTGGATATAAAGAAGGAAAAATGTATTCCTTATTACCGAATGATGGAACGGGAGATTTTACTTTTGGAAGGTCAAGTTCGGGTACAAGAATAAATGAAGAAGGACTCGTTAAAATAGAAACAAATAATTTTCCTCGATTAGATAATAAAGATGGTAAAGCGGGATTATTAATAGAAAAAACTGCTACAAATTTAATCGCAGATAGTAAGTTATTAAGTAGCTTTAGTTCAACTCCTACACCAAATTCGGGAATAGCACCTAATGGATTAAACGAAGCTTTAAGATATACTGTTAATGGTAACTCAGCTGCTTTCGAATACATAGGAGGTCTTGGAAATTGGACTGCGGGAGCAACTGCTACAATACAGTTTTGGACAAAAAGAGCATCAGGTCAAACACAAACTCACCAACGAGTAACTACAAATAATTATGCAGCATGGAGTTCGGGTATTTCTATAAAAACCGATGTTAGTGATGGCGAATGGCATTTTGTAACATTTACAGGAGTATTACAAACGGGTTCAACAAGTTTAAAGTTAATGCTAACGTCTTATGATGAAAATGCAAGTTCTGACATTGATTGTATTGGGGATTTCTTGATTTGGGGATTAGATGTTAAAACAACCGATTTAGCATCATCATACATAGAAACTACGGGTTCGAGTGTAACAAGAGCAACGGAAATTTTAAGTTTAGACAATATTAATCTAACTTCATTAATTCCACTTGCGGGTGAATTTTCTATAATTTTAGATATGCACTTCCTTTACAAAAGAGGTGGTGGTGGAACAGGTTTCTTTAAATTACATGATGTAAATAATGAAGAAATAAGTTTTTACCACACTTTCTTGATTACGGGTTCTCCTGACCTTGCACAATGGACAACTATTCCCGCCTCAGGATTTGCTAAGATAGGTTTAACTGCTAATGCAACGGAAATAAAACTTTACACAAACGGAGTTTTAAGATGGACTGCACCCGCAGGTTCAACAACACAGTATTTTAATTCCGATTTGGATGGTTTACTAAAACGTATTCAAGTTCATTCAGAAGGATTGGCACCCGTATTGTCTTTAAACAAGATAATGGTATATCCATCAGAATTAAGTGGTGATAAGGTTATAAATCTAACAAGCGAGTTTCCTGTTTATAGCAATGGTGTAGATGCTAATGTTTCTTTTTGTGATGCAAGTTTTCTTGCAGAAATTGTTACCGCAGTTGGATTAGGAGAAAGACATGAAACTGTAAACGTTGCAACGACAAGTTTAGCATACACTATTAATGATGGAGTAGTACAGGATTTTGTTATTGATACAATAGATTACCCCATAGGAGATGTAGATTATCCTAGAAACGATTTACATACATGGAGTTTTCTATTGGCAGATGGGTATGAAAGTTTTAACCTTCATTTCACATTTTTTGATGTAGAATTAAACTATGATTATTTATGGGTTTATTCGGGAACTGATGATACAGGAACTTTAATAGCACAGTTGCATGGAACATCATTACCCAATGATATTTTTTTAGAAACAGATGTTTTCTTAAAGTTTACAAGTGATGCTGGTGTTGAAGATAGAGGTTTTATTGTTGAAGTAAGAAAGAATTTTTCTACTGCCGTTCCAGCTGACGTAGATGTAAACGATACAACGACAAATTTAAGTTTTGTAGCAGAGGTTGTTACAGTAGAAGTGATTGATGACGCACAAACTTTTATTAATGCGGTTGGAACGCTAACAGTTCCTCAAGAAAATGCAATTAAAGATTTAGTCACAGGATTAAAAGCAAACGGAACGTGGACAAAATACCAAGCTATTTATCCCTTTATTGGAGGTACTGCTTCGGCTCATAAATGGAATTTAAAAGACCCTTTAGACACAGATGTAGCGTTTAGATTGAGTTTTGGAGGTGGTATCGTTCATTCAGCAACAGGTGCTAAACCTGATGGCACTACGGGTTTTGGTAATACTTTTTATAACCCATCACTAGACGGTACTACTGATAATGCTATGCTTTCCTATTATTCAAGAGATGATATTATTATTACGGCTATTGAAATGGGTTATATTAGTGGCGGCTATGGGGCTACCCCTCGCTTTAATTTAGAGATAGATTATAATAGTGCTGGTACGAAATTTGATTGTTATTCTTCAGCTGTCGGTAGGGCTTCAGGAACGCCTATTGGTAGTGATGGATGGATTGTTGGTTCAAGAGTTTCATCATCAGATAACCGAGTTTATCAAAATGGAACGCAAATTGGCACAACAAATCCATCAAATGGAGGTACTATTCCAAATGATGACGTATATATATTTTCGGTAAATCTCGGAGGTTCTCAAGGTGCTTTTAGTTCAAGGGAATGTGCTTTTTCAACAATAGGATTAGGATTAACCGCAACAGAAGTATCAGATGATTATGATGTAATTCAAGCATACCAAACCGCATTAGGTAGAGCAGTTGGTACATCAACAAACGTAGATGTAAACGACACAACGACAAACATAAACTTACTTGCCGAAGTAGTTACGGCAGAAGCGATACAAAATGTAACGGTAGATTTAACGCTCTTGGGTCTTGACGGAATCATCGAGAGCGTTACCGTTTCAACAGAAGTAATAGTAAGCGTAGATGCAAATGTTTCAACAAGCACAAGTAGTTTTGGTTCTGATGTTGTTACAGTAAATACAGGAGTAAGCGTTAATGCAAATGCTGATACGACAAATTACAACTTAGTTGCTGAGTTAGTTAGCATAGAGACTTCGGGTAATTTAGATGTAAACGTTCCAACAACAGACATAACCCTTATTGCAGAGGAAGTAGTTGCAGTTGGGATTGAAAATGTATCAGTAGCCGTAAACGACATAACTTCAAATTTCTTAACGGAACAAGTTACTGTAAACACAGAAATAATTACTTCTGTAAATACAGATACAATTAGTATAACCTGGTTAGCTGAAGTTGTTAGTATTGAAACGGCGGGAAACCTAGATGTAAATACAAATACAACAAACTACAATTCAGTTGTAGAGGAAGTTTCTGTAAGTGCTGATGGAACAGTTTCTTTAGGGGTAGTTTTAAGTAACTATGATGCTCTAGACGTAAGTATTGTTTCAGATGCAGATGTGGTCTTAGAAACGCTTATTTCAAATTATGTTTCTCAAATAGCACTTGTAGATGTTTCAACAGGATTAAGTGTCTTTGCGGAAACAACAAATATAAATTACGAGGTTTTAGAGTTTTCAATTGTACTGATAAATAGTGTCGATAACGTCGCAGATGCTATAATTGGTTCTTTTGAGGCTTTAAGCCCTTTAGTTTCAGTTGATATTTCAGCACTAGCAAATGAGTTATTGTTGGTTAATGAAGTTTTAGATGTAAGCGTTGATTTACAGTTAGATGTAAACGTTAGTAATATTAGTTTAGTTTCTTCTATTGAAGATGCTATAATTCAAGTAGATGTTGAAACAGAATTAAGTACAATTCTAACAACTTTACAGATAAGACCAATAGGCGTAACAACTAATTTTGAAACGATTGAAAAATATAATGAGATTATTTTACTATCTTCGGTTATAAAAGATAATATTTTGTTTCATTCAGCAATTAAAGATGAAATTAAATTTAATTCAAAATTAAAATGAGCGGGAAAATATTTGTAGGACAAACGAAATTAACAATAAAAGCCGACCTTTCAGCAGACATAACGGGAGCGTCAGTAGTTCTTATTAAATACGTTAAACCAAATAAAGAGGTTGGTTCTTTTACCGCAGAGGTTGAAAACGAATTTAATGGTATTATAAAATACATAGTTCAATTAGATAGCGATATAGATGTTGCGGGAGATTGGTGTCTTTGGGCTCATGTTACTTTTGCAGATGGCAAGACCATTGCGGGAGAAACTGTATCTTTAAAGGTACACAAAGAGGGTAAATGCTAGTATTATGGAAGATAAAAAAGTATTAAAACTAGATGAAATAGCTAGAATAAAACAATGGAATGATTTTAAAAAGAATCAAACTACTTCAAATCAATTAATTAAAAAAGAGAAAAATGAATCCTCAAATACCTAAATTCGAAAAAAAAGAAGAGCTTTTTGCTTACTTGAAAACAAACAAGGACGATTTAATATATCAAAAAAAATCTGAAGTTAAACGTGCTGATGACGACTTTGGTTTTCATGTAGTTCAAATTCAAGAAGGAATTAACAAGGCTCAAGGAGATGTAGCTTCTAACCCAGACACAATTAAAGTAAGGGCGATTATAAACACGACTATGGTTAGAGATAGCCACAAGGATGTTCATATTGATGGACTTTGGAAAAAAACTTTACAGGAGAATAAACGTATTAAACACCTACAAGAGCATCAAATGGCTTTTGATAAAATCATTGCTGATAAGGACGATTTAAATGTTTACACAAAGATGTACTCTTGGAAAGATTTAGGATACAATTTTGAAGGAGAAACACAAGCATTGGTTTTTGATAGCACAATTAAAAGCGCAAGAAACCCTATTATGTTCAAAGAATATAGCAACGGTAATGTGGATAACCATAGTGTAGGAATGGGATATGTAAAAATGGCTCTTGCAATTAATTCAGAAGATGATGACTTTAAAGAAGAGAAAGCTGAATTTGATAAGCATATTGAAAAAATACTAAACAAAGAAGAAGTAAAAGCAGATGGTTTTTATTGGGCGGTTTACGAAGCTAAAGCTTATGAAGGTTCAGCAGTACCGATGGGTTCTAATCCAATGACCCCAACAATTCCAATAAAAAATCATATATTTGAAACTGAAAATAAATTAGAAGCCACAATTAAAGATTGGTTAACTAATAAGAAATAGCCGCTTAGCACTATTTACATACCGATAAGCCGACAAAAATCACTTTCGGAAAAATGAAAATTATTAATTTGTAATTAAAAAATTATGACACCAGAAGAAATGAAAAACGCACTTGATGATAAATTCAAGGAAGTAAACACAAACTACGAAAAAGCCGTAGCCAATAACGCTTCAAAAGAAGAGTTAGCATTAGCAGTTGTTGCTATTAAAGAGCAAGGAGAAGCTTTAGAAGATTTTATTGAAAATCAAAAACAAAAAGTTGTAAAAGGCATGTTACTTCAGTTTAAAGATTTCCTTGGGGAAAACGAAGCTGAATTAGAGAAAATCAGAAACATGAAGTCTGGAGAGATTTCATTTGTACCTAAAGTTGTAGGTGCTATGACTACGGGTTCTGGTTCTGATATTGATACACCAACATTGGATGTAAGCACAAACTTAGGTTCTTTCAACCTTAGAAATGATAATGCTTTACTTTCATTGATGACTGTATCAAGCACAAATAGACCGAGTTACAACTATACAGAGTTAACACCAAAAGAAGGTGGATATGCTTTCGTATTAGAGGCGGGAACTAAACCAATGATTGATTTCAAATGGGAAAACCGTTACACTACACCAAAGAAAGCGGCGGCACACGAAAGATTAACTGAGGAGTCTGTTACAGATTACCCACGTTTAATGAGTGTAGCAAAAGAATACTTACTTAAACAACATGATTTGTTCAAAGTTTCTAATTGCTTTTTTGCAGATGGAACAGGCGATAACCCAACGGGTGCTACTGCTTACGGTAGAACATTCGTAGCGGGAGGTATGGCTGATTACTTTGCGGCTGGAACTTCAAACTTCATGGATGTTGTTAACGCAATTATTACTGATATTTACACTACACAAAACTTTGCAGATGAAGCTTCTTATGAGGCAAACATTGTTTTGATTAACCCTGTTGATTTCTTCAAATATTTAGTTGGAGCAAAAGATGATAACGGATTACCACTTTACCCACAAGCAGGTTTATTTAACCAAGTTCGTATTGGTGGAGTATTAATTAAGCCTTGGATAAAAATGCCAGCGGGAAAAATTTTCGTAGCGGATATGTCTAAGTACAACGTTGTAAACTATGTTCCTTTCACAATTCGTATTGGTTGGATAAACGACCAATTCATTACTAACCAATTTTCTATGGTTGGAGAGTCAAGATTTTTCCAATATGTGAAGAATTTAGACCAAGGAGCTTTTGTTTACGATGACATAGCAACAGTACAAGCGGCAATTACAGCAGTATAATTTCAACACTTAAATAATTAAAGATGGCACAGACAGAAAAAAGTAAAGTAGGTTCGGGAGTATTTGAAGTAGAATTTGTAAACGATTTTGGTTCTTACAAAAAAGGCGAAAAAGCAAAATACCAAGGTAGTACTGCTAATAGTCTTGAGAAGAAAAAGATTGTAAAGATTCTTAAAGAAATAAAAAATTACGTACCAAAAACTATTAAAGAGTAGTTAAAATTTTAAATACCTAACAATGATAATCGACAACACTTATTTTATTAACGAGCTTTACATACCACATGCAAAGCCATCAGTTACTTCTGATGTTGTAACAGTTGATAGTCAACTAAATGCGTTTATTAATAAATATGAGAGAAATTGTCTTGTTAGGTGTTTAGGATTAACACTTTACAAAGAATTCATTAGTAATTTAGATTTAAACCAAAAGACACTAATTAAAACCACATCTGATGACAAGTGGAATAAATTACTGAACGGTGGGATATATTCAATTAATAATGATGATTTTGAATGGCGAGGATTGAGATTTAAGAATTCAGATTTTGATGCAAAACCAAACAGAAGTCTA
>Ga0070747_1001314_pt1 | contig 12165 bp, 10 predicted proteins | sample VirMetDEL_Mar_31_FD_77321 | JGI IMG/M metagenome (GOLD analysis project Ga0070747, IMG submission 77321) | Aqueous microbial communities from the Delaware River and Bay under freshwater to marine salinity gradient to study organic matter... | ecosystem: Environmental > Aquatic > Marine > Coastal...
GAAGTCAAGAGTTAGCATGTGTAGGTGGTGCATGTGAGATAGTGTAGTAAAACTTAGGGGCCGCAATGGCCCCTTTTTTATTCGTCAGTAGCTAAGACAACACCACTAGCTGCTCCAGCACCTGTTGCTCCGCTGGCTGCTATTAGTTTCTGTTTAGCTGCTTTGGCTCTAGCAATGTCAGCCTTAGTAACCTCTGGCGTTGCTTCCAGTAAAGCCCTTTTTGTATAGGCTTCTGGCGTTTCCTTCGCTTGTTTCTTGACACCTGTAGTTCTTTCAGTCTCTTTTATAGCTTGCTGTACCTTTCTAGGCGTAGCTTTTTTCTTGATCTGTTTATTGTTATACTTAGCGCCTGTTTTATAGGAAGACTCAATCAAAGGAGATGCAGTAATTAAGCCGTGTCCTCCTACGGGGTTAAGGCCAAACATGTCGTGTCCGTCACTTAACATTGTGTACATCTTTTCCTTGTTAGGATCAACTACAACAAAGGCATTCATTCCTCCTAGCTCTTGTTGTCTTGAAGTATACGATTGCTGCGTAACTAAGTAACCATCAGGGTCTTTGATGTCTGCTAAGTTTCTACCGCCTACAGCGTTACCTGCTTCGTCGCTAACTCTAGCCATCTTAATTGTTTTAGTGTCTAACAGTTTGTTAAACGAATCCAGAACTCTTTGTTCACCTGCTTGTAGTTTTTTACCTGACCCTTGTTTTGCCCTTGCTCTCAGCAGGGTCTCCAACATTACGCTGGGCTGATCTCCAGCTCCCATTTTATTCATCAGTTGAAAGGCTTTATTATCCAAGGTAGAAGACATTTGTAAATACTCAACCATTGCTTTACCGTCTAGTTTACCTTTAGGTTTTGCTCCTTCTGTTTTACGTAAGTTATTCACCACGTTTAAATACTTATCCGTAGTCTGACCGCGCATAGCTCTGACTACAGAAGAACCAGCCCCCGCAGCACCTACAGATTCTATGTATCCTGCGTTCTTACCTGAGGAAGGGTCTTTAATCTGATATTCATACCTAGCGTTAGGGTTCTTTATATGTGGCCCTTGAGTAAGGTGTGTTAAAGCTCTGTTGACTATAGACTCTGGGACTGTACCTGAAGTTCTAAAACCCGAACCTATGCCTGAAGCCAATCTAGCGGCCTCCTCTCTAGGTATACGCGAGTCTAAGTATTTTAAACCTACTACGCTGTTTTCTAAGAGCGTGTCTTCGGTGTTAGGTAGTTGGCGGTTTATAGATATAGCTGTCAAGTCTGCGTCTTGTCCTACATCACTAGCCCAATCGCTAACTTTCCTGTCTGATATGCCTATAACTCTCCGCTTTGCAACACTCTGCGGGTCAATACTTTCTTTAATAGCAGGTATTATAGAACCTGTAGACTCTTTAGCAAAGTTAATCTTACCCTTTATAGGATTGCGGTAAAACTCAGAAATATGCGTAGGTGTGTTCTGTAATGTTTTGTTTACTAAACTACCTACACTGTTAAACATTCCCTTAGCTCCACGAAACGCAGGCCCCGCAAAAGGTAATGCTCCCAGCAGTCCCAACATACCCATGCCTACATTACCCTGACGAAAGTCCTCTATACCTTCCTTGCCAGAGATAATCTCACCGGACACAGGAAGGAAAGCCGCAGCATCATAGACCCCCTTTGCTGGATCAATGTCAGCCATGTGCTGTCGTTCTTTTGACAAGTCTTGACTGACGGACATAGGTGTTTCGCTTAAATGATTTAAATAGCTTAAGAACGCTTGGCTTCTTGCTTGCTCATTAACAGCCATTACCTACCTCTCCTTTCTTTTTCCATACGCTCGTTGTACTTCTCAGCTCCCCCACCGAACCAGTTGTATACCAACGGGCCAACAAGAGGTATAGAGTTAAGGGTAGACTCTAGTGCTGGGTCTTCCTTAGGTAGTTCAGTACCTAGCTTAAAGGCTGCATCAATGATAGGTGTAGCAGGTACAATCATATTAACTAGCCCACCTATGACATCCCCTTTAGCAAAGAACTTATCAGAGGTATACTTGTTCAAACCAAACACACCCAACAACGCCCACATAGAACGAGAAGGCAAGTCCTCTGGCTTAACTTCTCTACCTCTCATCATGTCTTTAATTACACCTGTACTGGTGTTAGCCGCTGTCAGATAACCAGCCATAACAGTTGCTTTCTTAACTGCTGTTAGCTTGTTACCTTTGTTCCATTCACCAACAACCTCTCTACGTACAATGTCCCACTGCTTTAACGTAAAGGACTTGAGCATATATAATATCCTACCGTTAGGGCTGTTCAAGTAAGCCTCCGGCATTTCACTTAAAATAATAGGCTGAACATCTGCAAGCTCATTAAAGGCGTAGAACTTAATGTTCTCTGTCATATCTCCAGCCTTGAGGTCAGCAACTAAGCCATCAAATTCATCACCATATATCTTACCGTACTTCTCTCGTAACTTAGCCACACCCTTGTTAGACTTAGCCAGCTGCCTAGCTTTACGTAGAGAAGCGTTCATTAAAGTTTCTTTACCTAGCCTGTCAGTAGCCTTGAACCCTGATAACTTCATCATCTTATTTAAGAATCTTGCTGTTCCTCTAGGGTCTCCGTTTGTTAATTCAATAGCTACTTGTTCAAGACCTATATCTACTAGCTTCATGTTCTTAGCTCCAAACATAGAAGCTATAGTATTCCTAAAACCGTACAGGAAAGCAGAGGTAGCTGGATCAGCAAGCTGAGTAACAGCAGACACAGGGTTTGCTATTGTACCTGTGTATCCTAAGTCTTTAATTGTTTGCAGGGCTTGACCTGCGGATTGCTGACCACCTACAAATCTAGCTTTAAGAAGCTCTACTATTTCACCTTCATCTTCAGCCTTAATGTTACCTGCCTTCCTTGCGTTTTCTACATACTGACCTATTGATGTGTCTATATCTAAAAGTCCATCATCACTTTTAGTTGTACTGCCTTTAAAAAACTGAGCTACCTCAATGTCATTAACAGCCCTGCGTATATACATAGACAAGGCTTCTTCAGGTGACGCATAGAAATCTAAGTCTTTATCTTTAAGAGTAATTACTCGTTGCTTGGCATAGCTGGGCTTGCCTGAGCCTGAGTAGTTATAACCACGCATAGCTGTTTCAATAACATGTTCTCTTTCAGAGGGGGAAAGCTCCCTTTTTTTCTTCTTAGTGGCTGCTCTTATTTGCTTGTCTAGGTAGCCTTGATAATCTAACCCAGCACTTTTTCTCCACCCTTCGTAGTCCTTCATTATACGTGGGAAATAATTATCTAGCTCGTCAAAAGATTGGCCGCTTTCTTTTAGTTGCTTGGACAGGTCTTTAAGCATAGGCACTACAGTTGTGTCAAATGTTTCAGCAAGTGCAGGATTAAAACGACCCATAGATTTTTTAGCTAAACCAAAAGCACCGTTGTATAAATGTTTACTTACATCACGGTACGCACCTTTAGGCAAAGACTGTAGTCCTCTAAGGAAAGGTTCTACCTGTTCTGTCTTATCATACGTATTGACTGTCATTTTGTATTCAGTGTTACGTAAGCGGCCAAACATACCTTCATCTTTTAATCGCAGACGAGTACCTATTGAACCTAAGTAGCGGTCAAGACCCTTGCTGTACTGTCGTGTAACCGCGCTGTCTTTAGTTACTGCTTGTTGTATAGCTTCACTGGCTGTCTTACCTGACCCATGTAGTCGTAGCTTACGGCCAGTAGTTTGTATTGCTTTTTCTACACCTAAAGGATTAAAGCCTGCTTCCTCTAATACTTTAGCAGGTGCGCTTACCGGACCTTGAGTAGCTACGTGTGCGTCTAATGTTCCTTGAGCTTGGTCTAACATCTTGTTAGCTTTTTTAGCTGCCACCTTACTGGTTACTTTTTGAGATACCCAACCTACTGCTGGTACAAATACCATACCTGCGGAAGTAGCCATTGCTGTCTGTATAGGATCAACCTCTCCTTTAATAGCTGCTTGGTTAAGAGCGTCTAAACTTCCCATTACCGCACCGCCTCTAACCACCATCTGAGGTATAGTAGCCCCCATAGACAACGCTAAAGAAGGATCAGCAAAAGCTGTGGTTGTTTGTCCTCCTAATCTAGCAAGGCTCTCAGGGTCAGGCTGAAAGAACTGACCAAACTCTTGTTGTATGTCACGCTCTCTTTTAGCGTTAGCGGCTTCTCTTCTCTGATCTGGAGACATATCCATGTAACCTTCAACCTCCCAGTATTCATCAGGAGTTTGTAAGTCTATGTTCCAGTCTTGTCCAGCCATGTAATGTGGTCGGCCACCTGTTAAATCCCTTGCTGCTTTAAAAGGGAAATAGCGTTCAAGTATAGCACCAACAGAAGCCGGAGGAGATAGCGTTTCAGACATTCCATAACGATACTGCGCCCATGAGTCACTAAGTTGTGAAGGTATGATAGTATCCCCTACCATCCTAGAGCCTGCATCTACATTGTTTTCTTGTAGGTAAGGAGAGTTGTCTATATCTTCTTGAGTAATAAGGACACCGCCCAGCATAGCGTCATCATCATTAGAATACTTACGTACAATGTTCTCACCGTCAAACAAATCGCCCGGAAATATTCCTTGTTCAGTTAGGAAAGGCGATCCTTGTATTTCTTCAAGAGTTAATGCTCTTCCTTCTTCAGTAGTACGTGCAGCAATAGCTTCTTGTTCTTTTTTCTCTATCGCTTTTTCTTGTACTTTCTGACGTTGTTCTTATGCTTTTGCTCTGCGATCAACTGTATCTCCAGTAGGAGCTGATGTCTCGTCTTGTGCCTGTACTGCCTCGCGCTGTGCTTGTGCCTCATCTCTACGTGTAACAGTATTGTCTGTAGGCATTAGGCTCTGTAAATACTTAGTTACTTCTGGGTCATTACGAGTAGCTAAGATAGCGTCTCCATAATCTTGCGGCATAAGAATGCCAGCACCTATAGCGTTCTGTACTTTTTCTAAAAGCAGGTTAGCCATGAAGACTCCTTATTGTTTTTTACCTATTATACTTTTACCTGCAAAACTATCACCCGCTGCTGGTATTGCGCTAGTGCCTTGAGGAGATACTGCTGCCATTCCCATAACTCTACGCAAAGCCTCTTCCATAGACAAGCCTCGTGTCTTAGCACGAAGTTCTTCAGCCTGTTGAAATAGAATATCTTTTTCATCGCTAGTTCTTTTTTTCAAACCATAACCGGGAATGTCAATACCTGATTCTCTATCAGGGTCTAGTTTTATAAGCAGTGCATCGTATGTGTCGTATTCATTGTTTGTAACACCTGCAATATCAGGACGAGGTTGTTCTCTAAACAATATAGTAATGGCTGGCCCTAAGTCTCCTCCTGATTTTAAATAGGAAACCATATCAGGATTGTTCATCTTTTCAGCACGAGTCATTAGCATCTGCCTAGTGTCTTCTTCTTTCTTCATGTTTTGAAGATTGCTTGCTAACTTAGCTGCACCCGCGTAGTCACCTGTAGCTTGCATTAACATAATTAACTTACGTGCATCTTCAGGATCACTAGGGTCTAACTGACCCATAGCCTGCTGTAGCTGTTGTCCTTTAGATAGTCGTGACTGGCCTGTTAACCCACGCATGCCCTGCTGCATCATCTGAGATGCTTGTGCGCCTAGCTGCATTTGTTGAGCTTCACTGCTGGCGTTAGGGTCTATACCACCACGGTCAATACCTGTTAATAGTCCTGCTAGTGTATTAGCCATCGTCTTACCCTCCTCCATAAATTCTTTCAAACTCAGCCATTCGTTCTTCTTCACTTAAGTCTGCAACATTGCCTGTAAACGCATCTCCTAAACCTACGTCAAATAAACCACTTGCTCCTCCAAGACCTAAATAATCTCCTGCTCTTTTAAGCCAGCTTGGGGTTTTACTTCCACCTACGCCCAAAGCACCTAACAAGCCCTCATCAGCTTGTGGGTCTCTGCCGGATAGCAAAGCAAGTAACTGTTCTTGAGGAGTAATTCCTTGTCCTAACGCACCTTGTAACATACCCTGCAACTGCTGTTGCTGTAGTCTGTTAGCCATGTCAGCACCACCCATGTACATTTCAAGACCTTGACTACCTAGTTGAGACTGTAGCTCTGTTCCTCTAAGCTGTCCACGTTGTGCCATCTCAGCAGCAGGCAGACCAGCCTGTAGTAAGTTAAGAGCCTGCTGTTGTGGCATATAACCCGCGTTCATCATGCCTGAGCCTAAACCAAAGCGACCCTGTTGTAGAGCCTGCTGTGCCTGTGCTGAACCAATGTCTGCACCCTGCAAAGCCATAAGGTTCTGTAGGTCTTGCTGTCCAAACCCACGGCCTGTCTGCGCCCCTTGCATACCTACGCCTGCCAGTGTAGCGCCTCGTCCTATACCTGCTGTTTCTAGCTCTGATCCTAGACCCGCTAGTCCTGATGTCATACCAGTAAGAGCCTGTGCAGTCTGTAGGCCCTGCTGCTGCTCCTGCATACCCATCTGACGAGCCTGTAGAGCTGCACCTGCTTGTGCTTCAGCCTGTGCTTTAGCCATAGCCAGTTGCTCTGGTGTACCTCCATAATCTGCTGTCCTTACACCGCTACGTCCTTGAGAAAGAAGATTCTCTCTCATACGCAAAGCCTGTCGCTCTTCCTCTGGCCGCTGTGTAGCACGTATAGACTCATAGATGTCAGACTGTCGCTGCTCAGGAGAAGACAATAAGCCTTGTCCTGCTTGCATAGCTAGGTTGCCGTACTGAGAACGTAGGTCTTGAATGTCCTGCGGCTGTTCAGCTCTTCCAAACTGCTGCTGTGCGCCCATTAGACCTGCTTGAGTTACACCCTCTAGTCCTGTAGGCTGACCATACTGTCCTAGTTGTTGACCAAACAAACCACCCATAGCACCACGCTGGGCTGCAATAGATGGATCATAAGCATTGACACCACTAAACTGCTGTTGTGCGCCACCTAGTAATTGATTCTGTAATCGTTGCTGCTGACCACTAAGACCTAAGTTGACATTACCCTGTGCGCCTGCTTGTACATTAGCTAGATCAGAGGTAACACCAAAAGGTCTAAACTGTGAACCTTCAAGGGCGCGTTGGCCCATGCGTTCAGCAGTCTCCAGACCTGTTAGTCCTGTCTGATAAGCACCTTCAATGCCTTGCTGACCTGCGTAGTATCCTCCGGCTGTACGTAGCGCATCACCTAAGTTACCACTAAGTAAACCTGTGAGACCTAAGCCTCCGTATACCCTGTCGTCTACACTACTACCACCGGAATACGGGTTGCCGCCTGTGGGTAGTATAGAGTTAGGTAACTGAAATTCTGACGCTGGGTCTGCAATGATCGTAGTTGGATTCTCCATAACTTGTGTTTGTTCTTCAATCATTCCTATACGAGGCTGAACCATGCTTAAGCGTCCACCGTATTGTGGGTCTCTCATTATAGGACTAGCCATTAGTAAGTACCTCCGGTAATAGTATCAGCCGTGAGTGTACCCGTTACAGTAACTGTGGCTGCTGTGACAGTACCTGTAAATGTAGGAGAAGCAGAGTCAGACTTGCTGTTTACCGCAGTAGCAATGTTGTCATACTCTGTGTTAATTTCTGTACCACGTACAATCTTATTGGCGTTACCAGAGGGTAAAGAATCCTTAGCCGCAAAGTTAGTGGTCTTTGTATAGTTGGACATTTAGATAAGTCTCCCTAGTAAAGCGTGTATATCAATTTTTTGAATAGAAAAAGGTACGTCATTAATCTGTGCTTCAATACCAATAGTAACTACTGACCCGCTACCACCTGTGTTTACAGAAGGCGTGTTAAGTAGAGCATCTACACTTCCTGAGTATTCACCTATTGCGTACTCTGCAACACCGTACTCAGCAATAGTATTGCCTGCGGAAAATGTAAAGGCTTGTTTATTATAACTGCTTGTGTAGTCATAACCCCAGTTTAGCGTTATGTTAGTACCGTGAGCGCCTACAATAGTCAAGTTAAACTTCTTCAAGAACTTAAGGTTAGACGCGCTACCAAAGTCTGTAGGATTACTAAAGTAACGTAGCTGATACGTAGCTGTACCGTCTTTATATCCTGCATACTTAACAAGACCAGTAGACTTGCCTATGTATATAGTGCCATCTTCTAGCTTACCCAAAGACACTGGGTCTATCTCTGACCATGTAGTAGCCCTGTGCGCCCCTGATTGATCTATAGGGCCACGCATGTCAAAGCAGTACACAGTATTGCTAGAGGGTAGAGAAAGCAAGTAGAAGGCTTCTGATGCGCTGTACAGGGACTTAATGGGTAACGCCTGTACATCTACTAAAGCCATCAGGTCATTACGGACATTCTTACTGATGTCACGCATAGGCAGAGACTTCTCTTGTATCACTCTACCAAAGCTACGCAGACCCGAGTCTGACAGGAATAATACATCAGTACCTGTACGCTGCACAGAGTCACGCGCTATGCAACCCACGCCATCAATAGTGTCTACAAGAGACATTGTACTGGGAGAGGAAGCGCCCTGATAAACAACAATAGACTTTTTACCAAAGATAATTAAGAAGTCATTGTGAGCAGTTAAAGATACAATCTCGTCATAGCCTGAAGGCCATACTTTTGTTATGTCTAAACTACCTGTACCTGTACCTGTCCAATGCGCTGTGTCTGGTGTAAGACCACTGTAGTAAACAACACTTTTATTATTTACTATGTCTGCTACCCACAGGCGACCAAAGGCTGCTAAGATTTCATTACCTTGTGGCATAGTGCCTGTAGTATGTGGATGAGTTGATATAGTTTCTAATACAAAAGAACCAGTATGGTCTGACCCAATCAAAGGCTCATGTCCACTTTGAACCATGTGCATGTGGTTGTCAATAGCTACACACTTCCAGTTGTTAGCTGAAGGTGTATAGCCAGAAGGGGTTATGTCTACTAATGTAGTAGTCCCTAAAAATATTTTATTATTACCAGCAGAGATTACACGCTTGTCACCACTAGCATCTACAAACTCAAAGATAGTTTCTATACCACGGCTGCTGCCTAATACAGAAGAGCCGTTAGTAGTAACAGTTTCCCAACCTTTACGTGCGCCTATACGTCCCAGCTTATCAATGACACAGTTGTCAGCAATAGCAGCAAAGGATGGATCTACACTAATAGGCGAATCCTGTGTGTTAAGCCCAGCAAAGCCGGGACTTGCTATAGTAATGTTCTGTAATTGTTGAGCCATTATGAGTACCAGATAGTTTCTTCAGGATGTAATGCAGCATCCATAGCAATGGCATCAGCCAATGTACTATCAGCTATTGCGAACAGTTCTGCTGCGCTTGCGCCTCCGGTCTCTCCTCTTTCTCGTGCTGCCATTGCGGTAGCTAGTTGAATCACAGGTGTTGACGGTACAGTTAATACATCTGTATCTGCTGTAAAGTCTTTAGTACGTAACACTACGTTAAAACGTAACGTGTACTCAGCATCAGGTATAGGATATAAATCAACACCGTTAATGCCGTTAAAGCTGTAGAACTGAGTAGTGCCTTTAGGTACGCTAGGGAAGTCTAAGAATGCTTCATCAAACCAGCGTGATGTCTGATACCGTAGGAAACAGTTTTGACTATCATTAGTAACGTCTAGGATTTTAATAGTATTGTCAGCGTCTGTTAGTACATAGTTAAATACATTAGCCTGCGTGTCTACTGTTAGCGTATTGCGTAGCCCTGTCCAATCCCAAGCATTCTGTACGTCACGTTTAGCGTCATTAACATACTCGCCTATTAGCTTAGAATAGTTGTTTTCTCCAACGGTAGACACTTCGTTCTCGCGTAGTCTGACTAAAACTTTATTAACGAGTTGTAGGTATGTCATTATATAGACCTTCTTTGTTGTGCAAAATCAGACTCAAAAGGTGACGTAAGTAAATCTTCAATGCTTGTTTGTTGTGTTGTCTGTAAAGGGCCAAACTCTGTAAGTTCTATTTTGTTTTTAAACTTAAACAGTTCGTTATCAAATATCTTGTCTGTTGTACGTGAGCCTGATGGCATAGTTAAATTAAAACCACCTCCACCCGTAGGTATACCAATCTCAGGAAAGTCTATCTTAGGTAAATCTAGCTTAGGTAGATCAGGTAACTTAGGTAAGTCATCTACCCAGTTGTCTAAAGGATTAACTGCTGTACGTACAACATCTTCTACAGCACTTCCTGCTGATCTTGTTATATCTTCTACCTTACTTCCTACTGGTCTTAAAGCATCTTCAATGCCTGTCAGGTCTATATCTTTTACTTGTTCCCACGTAGCATTGTCTATAAGACTACCAACAGCTCTAGCACCGTCTTCTACTTTCCGGCCTGCCCAACGTATTGCGTCTTCCATTGGGCCTAAATCAATATCTAGGTTTTTAGTAAAGGTATCCCAGTCGCCTAGTGTTCCACCTTCTTTAACGTACTCTGCAAAACCACTACGTAAGGCATCTTTAAAGTCTGCACCAGATGCCAAGCTGCTAATGGTCTTACCTAAACCTGCATTAAAATCATCAGGCTGTATACCTAGTTTATTAGCAAAGTCTGTACCTGCTGTGCCTAACTTACCTAGAGTACCCTCAAGTATTTGTGGCCCGTAGAAGCCCATAACAGCACCCAGAGGATTACCAGATGCAGCAGCATTCATTAACCCTGTAGTCTGTCCGTAGCTAAGACCACCTAAGCCTTTACCCGCAGGATTAGCAGCCGTAGGTGGAGATAACATTCCAGTAGCTTTAAGGCCGTCTAGTCCTGCACCTAAGATGTCAGTAGCTGTTAATTTTTCACCAGCAGCAGCTCTTAATCCTGTAAGCCAGACCTGCCCACCGGGAACCATACCAGCAGCAATAGAGACTAAAGGATTATTAAGAGGACTTTCAGTAGGAACCCATTTAGCTGTATATGTACCTACAGGGCCAGAGGCTTCCCATCTGCCTTCACTGCCAAAGTTTTCACCAGACACGCGATCAATAGAACTAGCAGTACCTGTGTTTAAATATAGTTTATTACCTTGTTCATCTTCAATAAACGAAGGCATGTTGTTTTTCTTTACATAATCTACAAGGTGATCGTCTGTTTCTTCTTTAAAAAACTCTTGTACTTGACGAGGGTCTTGACGTAGCTTATTAACATCCTTACCCTTAATATTACTAAAGTCACCTGACTCACTAGCCATGTCAGCCAAGGCACGGCTCTGACCTTGTTGCTGCTCAAAGAAAGAACCTAGACCACCTAATGCTTGTTCTGGGTTATCTAGCTTAGGAGCAGACATTAGACTAGGAGCTTTAGGTCTACCAGAAGTTGTAGAGCGAGAAGGTGCTGCTTCTTCAGCAGGAGCAAACCCTTGGTCAAATGGACTGTCCAAAGGGCTTTTGTCTTTCTTTCCAAAGTCAGTTACTACAGTCATTATCGCTCTCTCTGTACGCCCTTAGCTTTTTCTACTGTTCGCATAGCACCAAGACCTAACATACCCATAAGCACAGTAGTGAGCAGGGAGCTGTCAACAGGAGGAACAGTAAACCATATACCTAAGATGGGTGATAGGATAGTAGAGTAGACAAGAGCAAAGCAACATGACCAACCGACTGCTGGTCTCCAGCCTGCTACAAATAGATTCTTGTGTGCCGCCTCTACCTTATTGACTTCTAGCTGACCCTTAGCTAACTCCTGAGCATGTCGCTCTGCCATTGTACTAATCTCATGGGCCAAGGCATTCTTAGTATCTTTATCTTCAATAAATTTATCTAACAAACCAGTGACTGGGCTAATTAAACTATTTAAAATACTCATATATTATACACTATTTTTAGTCAAAAGTCAAGCTATTCTTTGTTACGTAGTTTCTGTACAGTGTCAGTTTCCCAGATGCGGATACCTAACCATACTATAGTAAACAAAGAAGCAACAGGCGGTAGCCATGCAGCCATTGTCATAAGAGCTGTAGAAGCTGCTGCTACGTCAACGAGGTCTTTACCAGTATCAAGAGCCATAGGACAAACCTGCTGCAATAGCTGCGTTAAGCGGAGCCATGTCTTCAGTTGTCCAGAAGTCTTTACCTACCATTAGCTGTAGGTGTTGTACGTTACGCTCTACACAGTTAGCAGGTTCATAGTAACCAGAGTCATCAGCAACAATAGCGTTGATTAGGTCTACACTTTGTAAAC
>Ga0070747_1001315_pt1 | contig 12145 bp, 26 predicted proteins | sample VirMetDEL_Mar_31_FD_77321 | JGI IMG/M metagenome (GOLD analysis project Ga0070747, IMG submission 77321) | Aqueous microbial communities from the Delaware River and Bay under freshwater to marine salinity gradient to study organic matter... | ecosystem: Environmental > Aquatic > Marine > Coastal...
TATAATTATTCACATATTTAACCCATTGGCTTGGGGTACATCTAACGGAATAATGTGTTTCATCATTACTTAGAGGCTTACCAATTGTGGTTATCCTCTCGTATGGTCTACCTAAACCATCCCAAGTAATTGTAATTATTTCATAATTAACTGGTTCTTTCTTACAAGAACTTAATATCGTTAACCCTATCATTAATACTAATAACTTTTTCATACATTTTATTTTTAGTGACAATGTAAAGATAAGTAATTATAATGTAACTACCAAATTAAATTGGAGTTATTTGGTCTAATAAATCACCAACAGTAAAAGATGTTTCAAAAGCTTGTGCCATATCTACACCATCAACCCAACCCGAAATCTCGTTTTGGTCTTCGTAGTTCTCTAAGATAGTTAAGACTTTTTCTAAATCTTCAGTCGAATCGTGACTAACATACTCACTTAGATTCGCTAACATAACATTTCTTTTGTTATCTATGTTATATTGTGTAGCTTCGTCCTCAAAATGTGAATAACACATTTCATTCATATCCATTGGTAATGTTTCATCAATTGCCATAGCTACTAGCTTAGGTAAAATAACTGCACTGATAAAATTTCTTTGTTCTACGTTCATAATCTTTGATTTAAATGTTAGTAGTAATATCGCTACAATGCTAAGATAAGTAATTTATTTGGTTCTAATTAATTCCTAATTAATTTCTTCCATAATAACATCAGAATACCCATCATCTTCATAAACAGTTACTAACTTTTCAGCATTGGCTTTAGTTAAATAGTGGTCATTTACTTCTACCCCACCAACCCATACTGTGAACTTTTTTTCTTCCATAACTAATATATATAAATGTTTGTGATTAATAATAATACTAAGATAATAAACTTATTTGGTTATTCCTAATTTATTAATCAATATTTCCACCATAAATAAATGCTACGGAATTATCTGTAAAGGATAACTCACAACCACCAAAATATTCTTGTTTGCTGATAGCGTTACTAACTTGTAAAATTAATTCTTTACCTTTTAATCCACTATTAATAGCTTCACTTATAATCCTATCAGCTTCATGCTTAAAACCCAATTCAATAGTGGTATCTCTAAAGTAGTCTTCATTTTCGGTAAGGTCATTATCTAATGATAATATCATATCACAAACTCTAACAACTTCATCGTGATTATTGATATCTATTTCATTGTGAATACAACCTAAACTTGATGTACAATTTGCCATTTTATTTAATATTAAAAGTTACGTAGCAATTTCGCTACAATACGAATATAATGCTTTTATTTAGATATTCCTAATACTTAACGAATTTTTTTTCGTCAGCATAATACGAAGACATTTCCATCCATGTATTAGCTACATCACTATAAGTTAAAAAACTAATAATAACTATTGCCTTAGGATTTAATGACGATATTTGATTTCCCAGTTCCTTCATTTTAAATTCAGCGATAGCATCGCCGTAATTAACATCAATACTGGTATCAATACTCTTCTTATTTAATTCCTTTACTTTAATTTTTAATAACTGCATAACCTGATTTATTTTAGTGTGTTATCAAATATAATACATTTATTTGGATGTTCCTAATTTAATTTAAGGCATTACCGCATCAACTGGTATAACTTTCATATGATTCTATTTATTACATCTTTTTTCGGTAAGTATCCTACCATTACAATACCACACACCTTCTTTAAATAGATAATTATATTCTTCTCGGTCAGTAGCTTCACTATTTTTCTTTATAACCGCTTCTTGGTCTTCTTCACCCCTATCTCTACCATAGGCTATACACACATCACTTTGTGGGTTACTAAAGGTATGTACACCTTTTCTTGGGGCAACTCTTTCTCGTAACGCACTAAGGTTACCTAATTCAATTAATTCAAGTACCTTATCCAATGTGTTATAATGCTCCATTAAGATTTTACCGTTATTTGATGGGTAACCATCCCAATGACAATAAATCTCTTTACGTTCCGTTGGACTTACTCTAACTGTTATTGTGCTATTTGTTGACATAATCTATTTGTTTTTTAGTGTGTTATCAAATATAATACATTTATTTGGATATTCCTAATGAAAACAAAAAAAAGGTAAGAAATAAATCTTACCTTTCCGTTAAGTTAGAGTAATCACCCACTAACTTAATACACACACACAATCATCCTAGTTATGAAATAGAATATTTTAATATTATTATAATTATCTTCGTTTGTATTCTCTAATACATTCTAAGATATAAATATTTCGTTCTCGTGGGTTGTTTATGGTATCCCGTTCCAACCAATAACTTTTAGTTCTCATTTCAGTCCAATCATCCATAGTAAAATTATCTACGGCATTAATTATCGCCAACTCCACATCATCTAAAAACTGTTTTCTACGTTGTTTCATTTAAAAATAGCGCTAATTTTCTTTTATTATTATAATATTCGGTATTTAACTTAATATTTAATCTTCTTGTTGTTGCATCATACACTAACACATCATCCCCGTTATGGTAAACTCGTATAATTTCTCTACCTAATTTAGTTTCGTATATTTCATCTTTGATATTAGCGGCCTTTAATATTCCACTAATAATAAAAAACGCTCGTTTACTTGATTCAACTCTAATATTCGCTATACCATTACCATTAACTATTGAATTAATTATAATAGTTTTATCATACGCTTTAGGTAGGTCAACATCTACTATGTCGAAACCATTGGCAATTTGTTTCCACATATTAGGTCGCATTAAGAAATATCGATTATCTTCGCCAGTAAAATCTTGGTACGAATCAGCTTTCCTAATTAATAGCATAGGTTCCCTTGAATTTTCCCTTACATCTGACAATGAAAAATAATATGCTTGCGAACCAATGGTATAAAATCCACTTATATAAAAAAACCCTTTAGTGTATCTAATCTTTCCAGCTCGTAATGGTTTTAATACCTTACTAAATGAACGTTTGAATAACCTAAAGAACTCATCGAATAATTCTTCCCCATTTTCTCTATAGAATTGCTGTCCTCTATGTAATGTTTCTTTTACTTTTTTCATAACAGTGATTGTTTGATTGTTTCACTAAGTTAATCATAATGTTTGGATATTCCTAATCTTTTATTAATATTTTTTTCTTTTTCTTTTATTATCTTCGTTAATCTACTAATAACAGTAACCCTACGTTCAGTCATGAATACAACCTTTAGTTTAGTTAACTCCAGTTCCAATAAAGCTAATTCATCTAATGTTTCAACCTTCTTAACTCTATCAATTAAGTCAATCAAATTTAATGTAACTAGATTAACCTTATCAACAATAAAAACTATTACTAATATTATACTAATAAAGATGAGGCCTAATAAGATTAATAATTCGCGCGATACATCCATTAGTTATATATTATCTCACCAAATTCATTTTCTAACCTAACTAACGTAAAAATTTCATGGTTAGTTCGTAACGTATCCTGATTATCGTATATTATTGCCAGCTCAGGAATCTCATTATATTTAATACTACGTTCCCACTCTTCCAACTCAACTAACTCATTTAATGTATTAATTGCGATAAGACTCTGTGACATATAAAATTCTAATAATTCAGGTCCCAAATCTTTTACATCCTGTTTTTTAACTAACTCTACTACCATAACACTAATATAGGTATTTTTTTCTTATCCCACAACTTTTTCCGTTAATTCTTTGAAATCGTCATCTCTACTAATATTATCATAATAAACAAACGTTTCATGTACCATTACTTCAGCTTGATTATCATAGTATACTATATAATAAATTGGACCTCCAGTCGATTCGAATTCGCTGGTAGAAAAATTACTAATAGGGACCGATACCTTGGTCCCAATAAATTTACTTAGTTCCTTATGCATATATTTTAATTTAAGTTAAAAATTCTTCTAATTTATGAATATTAAGATAATCATCGATAGTGATTTCGTTATAGTCTAGACTATAGAGCTCACTAACGTTAGAAATCTTCCCCGATAACCAATTGTCGTCACTAATACGTATCTTAAGACAATACGCATATTTTAACTCCAATACGATTTCCGAATTACATGGCATATTAATATAATTGTGTGTTAACCAAATACCTTTAAAGTCGCTGAATGTATCGGTACTATTATAACCTGAGTTTGTTTCGTATAATACATGTTCAACATATGGAATTAATTTGGATATCTCATCATATATGTTGCATTCAGCTGCATATAACATAACCTCCTCAATCTTGGTCATATCCTTTCCCTTTATGCTTATTATTTCTTTTGTAGGTGTTATCGGATACTTCAGACCTAGTACCGAATCTACCATCATATGCACCTACTGCTTTCATTTCATCGCGTCTAGCGCCCTTAATCATATTTCTGATGGCATTATCTTTCTTTTTCTTTTTCATCTCTTATAGTGTCTCCAGTAAATATAATCATAATCTTTGGATATACCTAATTATATGAAAGAAAAAAAGCCTAATATTTCTATTAGGCTTTTCGTATTGAATCGTTTTACCAACGATTGCACTTAACAACTCAATGTTTATTCGCTAACCGTTCTCATTCCTGTAAGTACGGCTTCTAAAATCTTTTTATGTTCCTTCATGAACATAGTAAGTGGGCTAGTACCCTCTTTATTAATATGCTCACCAATCCCTTTCATTTCGATAAGGAATTTACAAATCTTACCTAATTCATCATCACCCAATAGCTTAGAAAACTTAATGAAGTTTTTCATTTGGGGTTTAGTCAGTTTATCCATACCAAACTCAAAGATACTTTCCATTAGGTCAGACCTTTGTGGTCGTGACAGTTCAACAACTTCATCCGCAACTTTATCAAAGTTGTTGATTACATCGGTATATTTAATTTTATCCGCTTTCTCCAAATACTCGATATATTTGATAACAGATTCACCAACAATACCCGTACCATCTTCTCTCACCAATTCGATAATTTCAGAATATTTTGGTTTATTACCTAACACCATCTTGATGTGTTTAGATAAGTTAGACCATGAACGTGGTGTAGCAAAATTATCATGCTCTTCAATGTTATCAGGTAGCTTATAGAAATACTCAGGTTTAGACTTTAAGAATGCTCTAACACTAGTGATAACATTCTCGTTGGCATACCCTTCTAACCAATCTTCCATTAATAAATTGTGATTAACAATATTCATACGGTTTTTTAACGCAGCATCCATTTCGTTAACCGACGTTCCATCGGCATCACCCATGTTACCCGTAGAAATCATTAAAACGTTTTCATTAAATCTAAAATGCGAACCAATTCTACGCTCATTTAAGATACCTAAACAAGCATCCATAACAGATTGTCTACATCTATTCAACTCTTCAAAGTTGATAATCGTAGGTCGTTCATTAGACAAAATTGCCCAATCAGGTACGGCAAATTCAAATTTCATAGCACCTGATGAATCTCTTTCGTCAGATAATACTGGGAACTCACCAACCGATAGCTCATCCTTTTGAGATAATCTTAGGTCAATAAATTGCATATCCAATTTTGTTGCAATAGATTCGATAATTGCAGACTTACCTTCACCTGCTCTACCTTTAATGAATGGTATTGCACCTTTTGTAAACATTAGTCTGAAAAACTTCTTTTCAACTTTCGTAAGGTTTTTATAACCTTTAACGTCTACTGCTCTTGTTACTTCTTTACTCATAATACTAAATTTTAATCGTTGGGTTTAAATTCTTTTACTAAGATATGGTTTTATAATGTAACCACCAAATTTATTTGTAATTATTTTTATCTTTTTTTATTTTAGTTGGTAAGAATGATAATATAATTATTTCTAATGTTATGTACCAATCCTTACACCATACCACAAACTTATTTTTCTTTTTTCTACGTTTGGGTTGGATTAACTTTTTCTTATTCATTTAACAAATGTAAGGATAAAAAAAGAAACTACCTAATTAAAAGTAGAATCTTTTTTATAGGAAATCAAAATATTATAAATCACCTCTATTCATTACAACCTGTTTAACTTTATTACTCGTACTGGTAAACTTTACTAGTTCATCAGTAGTGACAATCATTGTACGACCTGATAACTTTTCTAAGTGAATTGTTGGACAATACCCATCTGTTAATATCACAGTATTATTACCTTTTAAATCTACTCTACTAGATACATAATCAATTGCGGGTTGGAAGTCAGTACCACCATAACCACTAATTTTAACATTTTGCAATTCTTTTTTACTCTTAGTTTTATATACTTGGGTTACTTGGGTATCTGCTAAGACTAAATTGATTACAATATTATTTTGATATAGGTTACTTAATACCTTCTCTAATAATCCATGCATTGAACCTGATACATCTAAAATTGCATTAATCTCATTACCAACATACTTATCACCCTTTGCGCCTTTAATACCGTAACGGTGCATCCTTTGGAATGATTTAACTGGTGTATCACCTGATAATTGCGCAACTTGTTGTTTAATCCACTTTAGGTTATCTTTTCTAGTTACAGTTAACTTTTTTAGAACACCTTCAATATGACCTGCATCAACACCCATAGCTTTGATACCATTAATGATTCCATCAACCGTAGCTTTTTCAACTGCACCCATTTCCTCATGGTTGTGAACATCAAAACCTTCACCACTTTCAGAATTACGTAACATATCTTTCATGGTTGTTAGCTCTTCACTATCACCATTTCCACTACCGCTTCCATCACCTTGTCCATCACCTTGTCCATCTTTTGATTCATCACCACCACTAGGTTGGTTAGCTTCCTCTTCCTCCATCTGTTCCTCAACATCAGAAGCAAAATTATAAAGCAACTCAAAAACTCGCTTATCCTTAAATTCAGGTGGAACTCTTAATTTTGGTATATTAACCTCAAAGTCACCACCATCATCCTTATTCGAGTACTTACCAATAATTGGTATAACAATTTTTGTGTTGAAATCTTCATCAATTACGGTATTGATAACCATATCTTGTACGATATTAGCTTTCTTGTGGTCATAACCACCACCAATAGTTCTATTAACGTGGTCATACAATAAATGCTTTAGTTCATGACATAATAACCATTTAACCTCACCAACCGATAATTGGTCAATTAATACTGGGTTATACACCATATGCATTTTTGTTCCCTTTACTGTTACACCCGCCGTTGGACAATTAGTATCTTCGGTAATTATCATATACAAAAAGAAATGACCGTAGAATTTATAGTCAGGTGTATTACTTGTAATGAATTCCAAAATTGCCGTTTGAATCTTTGGATGGATGTGCTTTAATGCTTTCATAATTTTATTTTTAAATTTCCTTTAACAAATTTACATATAAGTTTTCGATAAAACAAATTATTCTTCTAAAAACTTTTCTATTTGTTTAACTTTAAGTTCGCTCGATATAATATTAACTAGACTAATAACGTGACTAATATTGTATATAGTACTCTCTTTAATATCAGTCGCATTAATCTCAGATATATTACCCGAATCCATTGTTACATTACAGTTAACCATAGCACTATTTCTTCTTAATGGTAAGACTAATACGCAACTCCAAGCATTTAAATCATATCCAGCGATTCTTAATGTTTGCTTACCCATTAAGAAGTCTTTAGACTTATAACTACTCTTAAATATATTATGTTTAAATTTAAAATATGCCTCATCCAATCTAATATAGTGTAATATAGTTTTAAACTTATAATTATGGGCACTTAAAAGTAGTTCTATCTTATTCATAAAACTAATATAATAATAATGTTTAGATATTCCTAATTACACAAACTATTAGTTTGGGTTTTAATATATTTTTAAACTATTTCACTTTTTACTTGTGGGAATGAAAGTAATTCCTTATATTTACATCAGTTAGTGGTTAACACCGAAACAAGTATGGCAGTTCTGCGGTAAAGTGTAGACTCCACCCTACGCAATACTTTTTTTTACGCATTAACACAAAAAAAGGTCAGGTAACTTAATACCTAACCTAAGTTAAACAATGTTCGTAGTACAACCTCTATCTAACTTTTATAAAGATAAAGGAAAGTATCCACTTATGCAAATACTTTCCAATATATTTTTAATTAATCTTTGAATCTTTTTGATAAAGTACCATGCGCTAAGATTACAATGTTTTTTGCATTCTTACTAGCACCACTACATAAACCACAATCCGCGCAGCTAATACCGTTAGTAGTGTTAGGACAAACAATTTCATTACTTAGTACCTCACTTTCGCTAGTAGCTACTCTAAAAGTCCTCCAACCACTAGCCACCGCTTCGATTTGCTCGGCTATGTTATCAACACTAGCCATTGAAACAGATTTCAATACCTCGCCGCCTTGTTTCCATTGGTGCGTATAGCTTGTATTATTACTAGCCACCGCTTTTAACTTAGCTAAGATATCAATCGGCAAAGCGTAAGGGTCACCATATGCCCCAAAACGTATTTTAAGCCCCTCAAAACGATTATAATCATCTACTGATAACTTAGGATAGTTACCTCGTTTAAATGCCTTATAAACTGAATTAGGACCTTGACCTAAATTAACATAACAAGCACCACCTAACGATTGCCTTAATTTACAACTACCACAAACCGCATCATCCTTTTTAGCCTTAGAACTTTCAACTGGTGACATATCGGCGCGTAATATCCATAATTGCGCCATGTTACCTGTTTTAACGTTAGTTGATTTAACGGTAATTATACCTACAATTGGTTCGCCATTAATAAGTGACTTACCCTCGAATAAGGTATAGCCATTAACTTTTTTAGTTACATTCTTAGTAACTTTTTTGCTTGATAATAAATCTCCTAACTTTGCCATAACTGTGATTATTTTAGTGTGTTCATCAAATATAAGGATAATATTCTGTTATTCCTAATACTATTATAAAATAATTCATTTTTTTATTCCATTTATTTTTAGTATCTTTGCACCCACAAATAAAAAACTCTAGGGCACCATCACTAAGTTAATAAAAATTTTTAATATACGCAAGAAAAAAGGTAAGAAATTAATCTTACCTTTAATACACACACACACACAGATATAGTCAATCACAAACTACATATATTTTATTTAACTTCAGAATAAATAATATCCTCAACATAGGTGGACCAATTTTCGCCACTAGATTTATCGGTATCATTATATATCTTAATAATTTCTTTTATCTTATATTCGGGTAAGATGATACCCAATGATATTGCCACGTCATTAACATCTTTAATTGATATCTCAGTTGTTGTTGTTGGGAATGCTAACTCCTCATTAGCATCTTGTATATTATCAATTAGGCTAATAATACCCTCTAATGATTCAACTTGCTCACTAGATAATGCACTACCCATTGATAATGTAACTAACGTTACCTTATCTTCAGCTAATCGCTTCCAGTCTATTTTACCAATTACCGCTATTATTTTTTCTGAATTTTCCATAACTAATTTTCTTTAAGTGATTAACAACAATACTAAGATAAGTAATTTATTTGGATTGACCAAATATTATTCAACATAAATCATTAATACACGTTCATTATTTTCATGTACCCAAACATGACTACGGGTTCTACCAACTTCTATTTTGGTATCTTTACAAGTTGCATCCTTAGTATTAGAAAAGGTCTTACAGTCGATTAAAAGCATATCTAGAACAAAATCATCATATGACATCTTAAGTGCCATTTCGTTTGTTTCTTCCGTACCTAAATCTCCTGACCTATTTTTAGCATATGTATCTTCACCTTCACGATTCCAAAACTTTACGCATTCTAGAATATTTGTATTAGCGTAGTTTACATTTCCTTTACGTTCGTCTGATACTTTGATTTTCATTTGATTTAGTTTAAGTGATTAACAACAACGTAAATATAATACTTTTATTTCGATTCACCAAGGAAATCCACATATTTTTTAATATATTTTTTGGCTTCAATTAAACAATCTTTGAATGTAGTATCACCAATAATTGAACATTGCTCCGATTCACTTTGACGTGTGATTTCATTACCACTAAATAACCTAAGAATACCAATTGTTTTAAACCTTACATTTTCACAATCATCTTTAACAATAAAAACCATAACTCTACGTTCGTGTCCATATTGACCACCTTGACTAGTTCTAACATTGAATGTTCTACCCTTGTGGGAAATTAATACTTCTTCAGCTAATTCTGTATTACATAAAACTAATTCTCTCATGATATTTGATTTAAATGTTTAACAACAACTATGTAAATATAATACTTTTATTTGGATATTCCTAATTATTTCTTTGGATTATGTTTGTTAATCATTTCTTCTCTGTAACTTGGTGTTGGACAACTACATATTATTATCCTTTCACCATTAGTGTCTAATATGAAATTATCACCACCTCGTAAACCTTTACGATAGTAATTACCTACACCACACTTACATACTATTAAACCATCTATCATTTCTGTAGTCATAATACTGTAAGATAGTTATATTATTCTATATAACCTAATTATAATACACTTTATTTTACATATTTATAAATCTCTTTTGCCACCTCATCCCAATAGTCTTGATGTTCTTTAAATTCTTCATCTGTATCGAATTCATATCTTTCCCAAGCACACTTCACTATCATTGCGTTAGACAATGCTTCATCAACACCTGAAGCCTCCATATAACTTCTTGCTTTTTCTTTTACTGGTACTCTCATACTGTAAGATAGTTATGTTATTCTATATAACCTAATTAAATACAAAAAAAAGGATAAGTATTTCTACCTATCCTTTCTTTAGGGTTACCACACCCCGATTTAAACACATTATACGCCTAGTTTTCGGTACTAGGCAACCAACTCTTATTTGGATATTCCTAATTATTTTTTAAATACTTACTAAGTCCAACACCAAAGTTAATACCAGCTACAGCAAATAGAACCAAAAATAACTTACCCATGTAAGGGTGTGTAATGATTTCGCTATTGAATATAAAATGGTATGCTATTAGTCCAAAACAAACTGCTGAGATTAAAAAATGCTTATGTGCTTCCATATAGCTAAAATGATTATACTTAAAGATACAACCTTTATTTGGATATTCCTAATTTAGTACTTAAAATAATCTGTTTCCTCAATACCAGCACACCATTCAGTTTTACCATCTGTAACTATTACATAATCATTTTCTAAAACCTCTGTAATTGTAAGTTCTTGTCCCTTATATCCAACGTGGTCTTTTAAGTGTAGTAAAATTCTAACCTTTTTTCCTATCCATTCAGCATTCATAATAATTAATTTTAATCAGTTAATAAAAAGCATATAGTCAAACCGTTTTGGATATTCCTAATTAATCCTTCCAAAACATTATTGTACCTGCATCATACCACTCGGCTCTCCATCCATTCTCCTCTAATAACGTATCAAGAGTATCTAAGACACCAAAGATATACTTACTACTATTGTTATAGTAATGGAAGATTCTATTACCACTCTTATCAACTACGGTATCATCCTCACCACATAACCATATACCACCTTTATAGTCATCAGACTTATTTGAATAGAAGTCCTCAGTCCTAAGACAGTTCAACATAGGGAATTTAGCGTTTAACAAAATTACCATATCTTCTCTTGTGATTATTTCTAGTGATTTTTCCATACTGCAATATACAACCTTTATTTGGATAAAACTAATATTAAATGATATATCTTTATCTAAAGTCAATATAATGTTCCGATTCAACATCACAACCCTTCACGCCACAGATACCACTACTACCTTCACCAACAAAATCATCCGTTGATTCATCATAATTTACTTGGTCAGCATGACCACAACATACTTGTGACCACTTACTTCCATCTTCATCAACCACAACATCGTCAAAATCATCCTCAGTTAGTGTAATCTTATGTAAGTTAAATGGTGTTGCATCAAGACCATAATCAAATGTATAACCCAATGCGGTTAACTTAATTAATAAGTTATCACAGTTATCATACGTGAAATCATCATCATCAAATGAATTGATAAGGTTTTGTACTTTTGTTGGTAAAGAATCTATGTTTTCAAATAAGTCCATAATGTATTTGGTTTTTAATTATATCACAATATACAACAAA
>Ga0070747_1001317_pt1 | contig 12139 bp, 3 predicted proteins | sample VirMetDEL_Mar_31_FD_77321 | JGI IMG/M metagenome (GOLD analysis project Ga0070747, IMG submission 77321) | Aqueous microbial communities from the Delaware River and Bay under freshwater to marine salinity gradient to study organic matter... | ecosystem: Environmental > Aquatic > Marine > Coastal ...
AATAAAAAAACAAGTGATAATAATATAAGAATGGCTATAACTATAGATGTAAATTATTTTAATTCCTTTTACTTAAAAAGAGTTTATGGCACTGCTACAGGTGGAAATATACCTTACGCTACTAATCAAGGACAAAGAGCTGGTACTTGGACAACACCTATTGTTTCTAATCCTGCTCAAGATTATTACGTAGAAGAATCTAGAATTAGAGGAGGTTATAATAACACTTCAATGGATTATGGTGTTAAAGCTTATATAGTTGAAGACAATGACTCTCAGCAGCGTCTAGGCAACTCTTTAATATATTCAGGTATATTTAATTCTAGAACAGGAATAAATAATACAAATGAGTTTAGCGTAGCCGATTCAATAACAAGAAGCGTTGATCCAGTTAATGGAACAATACAAAAATTATTTGCTGAAGACACAAATTTAACTATATTTCAAGAACGTAAAGTTAACGTTGCGTTAATAGATAAAGATGCTATATTTACTGCTGACGGTGTTGGTATAACAACTACAGGAAAACAAGTTATAGGAGCAATACAACCTATTGGTGGTAATTGGGGTATCAGTAGAAACCCAGAATCTTTTGCTACTTATGGCTTTACAAAATATTTTACTGATAGAGATCGTAACGCAGTATTAAAAATTCAAGGTAATCAAATACAAGAAATATCAAACGCTGGCATGAGTGATTTCTTTAGAGATCAACTAGGAGCTTTAGGAAATGACAGTGCTTTATTAGGTTCTTATGATGTTTATAATCAAAACTATGTATTATCTATTCAACCTACTGGAAGATTTACGGATGGTGACTTCAAAACATTAACATGGGACGAAAGAAATGCAGGTTGGACTAGTTTCTTTACTTACAAACCTGATAATATTTTTAGCGTAAGAGGAGATTTTTATTCTACTAAAGGTAAATTTCTTTATACACATTATACAAATCAAGATAGAAATAATTTTTATGGAACTAAAACTCCTTCTTCTATACAGTTTGTATTTAATCCAGCGCCTAATGTAATAAATACATTTAAAACCATAAACTACGAAGGTAGCAATGGTTGGGAGGTAAGTAGTATAACTTCTGATCTTACAGGTCAAAACCCTACAGTAACACCAGCAGGTGGATACTTAAGTAATTTTGATGTAGCAACTGGAAACGTAAGATTAGCAGATGGTACTTTTAGTGGTACTAGTTATGCAAAAATATACAGTTATGATGAAGGTGTATATTCAGAAAACAATATAACTTACAGAGCAGGTTTTGATAGAAAACAAAACAAATACTATGCTGTAATACCTAATAACACTCAAACACCTCAAGCAGGTGAAGTTATATTTGGTAATCAAACAATGGGTATAAAAGCCTTTTTTGCTACAGTTACAATGAAAACAGATACACAAACTAACAACGGCGGACTCAAATCTTTATTTGCAGTAAGCAGTGAATTTATACAGAAATAAAATATGCCATTAGCAACAACATTAGGAGTAGCCTCAAGCGTAATAACCGGAATCATAGGTGGAGCGGCTGCAAAGAAAGCAAAAAGAGCTGCTGCAAAAAAAGCTAGAGCTTTGTCAAGAAAATTAGATTTTTTAGAAAACAATAGACAAGCAATTATAAATCCTTATGAAGGTATAACTGATTTATCTGGTATGTCTATTGATAGATCTGGACAAATGAGCAACGCTTTTAATAATTTATCTGTTGCTACTAAAGCTGCTGAAATGCAAATTGAAGAAGCTGACATTGCTTTAGCAAACACGTTAGACACTTTAATGTCTAGTGGAGCAGGAGCTGGTGGAGCAACTGCTTTAGCGCAAGCTGCTTTAAAGTCTAAGAAAAATGTAGCGGCAAGTATAGAATCTCAAGAAAAATCTAACGAAGATAGAAGAGCACAAGGTGAGGCTGATTTAGAAAGAAGACAACTAGCTGAAAAACAAAGAATAGAAGGCATAGCAATGAGTCAAGCAGAAAAAGTTCAACAAGCAGAAGTATCTGGAGCACAGTTTATGTTTAACGCAACTGAACAAAGAGAAGATGCTAAGATAGATAGAGTAGCTACACAGCTAGATAACGCACAAGCTCAAATGGCTCAAGCAAGAGCAGATGGAACAGCTGCAATAACAGGAGCTATCGGAGGTATAGCCAATGCGTTTACTCCATCTTCTGGAACAACTCCTTCTGAAACAACCACAAAATAAATTTAATACAACATGTCATATAGAAATCCAAAATATATAAATCAATCGGTTCAAGGTTCTTTTGATAAACTTCAAAATACTATTAACGCTAGCGTTACACAGGCTAAGAAAGTAGAAAAAGATCAAGAGCTTTATGACAAAGCTAAAGAAAGCGCTAGAGTGTTAGCTGGCTCAACACAAAGTCAAGCCACAATAACTAGAAACGCTTCAAAGAATACGCAAGGTAATCAAATGACTCGTGGCAAGGTTGGTCAATATTTTGAAGGGTATCCAGCAAGAGCTGCTGAAATAGCTATGGAACTTAGTAAAACTCCTAAACCAGATAACTATGGAGAACTACAATCAGAGTTAGAGTGGATAAATAATTCCCCAGAAACAATGAAAGGTATGTTAACAAATGCTCAAAGTTTTTTAAATATAAAAGACATGAGTGATATTGATCCAAATCAAAACAGTGATATACTTTTAGCATCTCAAGTATTTAATGGAGAATTAGGTTTTACTGAAGAAAATGGATTTACATATGATTTTAAAAGAGGTGAAGGAAATACTATAGAAATGGTTTTTACAGGCCAAGGTTATATACCGCCAATGGTAAATGGTAAAGCAAACACAAACCCTGACGATTTAGTTAGCTTTCCACCTGAAGGTTATTCTATGAATAGTGCTGGTATGGAATCAATGCAAGCGCAAAATCAATCGTTAATTGTTAGTACACCTAAAATGAGTCAAAAAATAAATAGCGCATTGAAAGGTACTAATATTTTATCTGGCGCTACGTTTAACGATGACGGAGTTTATATCGGTGGTGGCATATTTAATAAAGATTTACTAGGTGAAGAAATAGAAACAAAAACTTATGAAGGAAAAGACTATGAATTTTTAAGAGTAGATCCTACAAAAGTTGCTGCTGCTATGGAACCTGAACTTCAACAACAAGTAGATTCTTTTATTGGATCAGGTGGTGACAACGGTCAAGCTAGATCAGTATGGAACATGCGTATTGCTAAAGATGCTTCCGCTGTTGTTTTCAACAAAGAACTAGCTCAACAAGCTTTTCCTGATTTAGGAGACGATACAGAAGCATTAAAAGCTGCATGGGAAAAAGGATCTGGAATATGGAGCTATGATAAAGATATTGGAGATGAACAAAGAAAAGTATTTAATGTTATGTATAGAAAATTTATAGTAGATGACGTTGTAGCAACTATGGAAGATGATTCTTTAATTAGTCAAAGATCTAACGCGTTTGGTCAACAATCCACAACACCTAATTTAAATCAACCTACTAATTAATGGCAACTTATTACGATGATAATAAAAATGAAATAACTTATGAGCAATGGAAAGCTAATAAAGAAAAAAAAGAAGCTGAAAAATTAGAAGCACAGAACGCTAAAAAAGAAAATGTTTATAAAGGTAATAGAAAACTAGCTAAACAAACTTGGGAATTTTTAACTAAAAAACAAACTGTTAATCAAGATTTTGATACTTGGTTAAACGGAATAAATAAAAATCCTGAAGGTCAAGCAAATGTTCACAGTTATTTATTAGACCAAGGTGCTATTGATCAAGATTTTAACACATGGAGGAATGGTTTTATAGGAAATAAAACTGTTACAGAAAAAGAAATTGGTCCTACTTTTTTAGTTGATGGTCAAACGTTAGATATAAATGGTGTACCTGTCAATATTCAAGGTAACACAACAAGAGAAGTGGCTTCAAATTTTGAAGGTGAATTAAAAAATATTCAAGCAAAAGTTGATAATTTAATAAACAATCCTTTAATAAATGAAAAAACAAAAAAAGCAGATATAGCCGCTACCAACAAAGCTATAAAAGACATACAAGCCAGTGCACCTAGTATATTACAAGTAAATGACATTTTTGATGGAGATAATTTAACAGAAGCTGAAGCAAAAAAGTTAGAAGAATTAGCTCCTTTAAAAGTTGTAGAGATCGATAAACTTACAGGTAAACCAAGTTTTGACAAAGATAGTAGTAATGACGATAGAGATTTTGAAGACAAAAGAAAAGAAGCTATGGCTAAAATCATAGCTGATAGGCAAGAAAAACTAGATTTATATAATAAAGGAGAACTTGAATTATCAACTGAAGATTTAATAAAAATTACAAAAATAAACCCAGAAGTTGAAGCGTATTTAAAAGAAAAAATGCCTGAATTTAATGATCTTGAAACAAGACAAGATTTAGAAGAAGCGTACGCTAACACTGTAAACACCGCTGTTGCTGATGATCCTAGGTTTTCATCTATAACTACTGATATAAAAAACAATATTAACGATTTGAGTAATGATAAATGGACTGAAATTGGTGATAAATATGATACTCTTAGTGAAGATGGTTTTAAATTAGCTCAACAAGAATATACTAACTGGTGGAATAAAGAGTTTCAAACTAGATTAGGAGAAAATAAAGAAGCGGTTAAGTTATTTACAGAGTATGGTATAAGTGGAGAAAAAACGTTTGCTGAAGTTAGTAGAGATTTTGATAGACAATTAGTAGATTCAGAACAAGAAGATAGCTTAAGACCTGATTGGATGCCTGAAAAATCTTTAATAGGAGGAAGTTTAGACTTGTGGGATAATTTATTTAGTACAAAAACAGCAGATAAATTATATGATATGGCTGGTTTTGATATAGACAATCAAGAAGAAAGCTCTAAAGACTTTAATTTATTACAAGAATTATATACTGGAGCTGGTTTTATACTTGAAGCAGGGGATAAATTACCAGAATCTGTTAGCTCTAATATCAACAAAGTGCAAGTTGCTTTAGGTAAAGAAGAACTTGAAAGAAGAGCCGATATTGTTAGTAATTTAGAAAAACAAATTAAAGACGGTAAACTTAACAAAGATATGACGTTAGGTGAAGCTAGAAAACTAGACGAAAGCTTAAACGAAAGATTAGCGTGGCATGATTGGACATGGACAGATAAAGATAACTTAGGTGAATATTTGACAAGAAAAGAAAAAAGAGAAAATATATCTGAAAAAAGTATATCTTTTGACTTAGAAGAAATGGCTGAGGCAAATGCTAAAATGACAAAATTTATTACACCAGACACAGGTGCTTCTATAGTTAATCCTTTTGGTAATAATAATTTATTAGGATTAATGGAAGCAATGTCTATGGGTATAGATCAAGCTCCTCATATGGTTCCTTCTATACTTGGTACAACAATGTTAGCCGCGTCAGGAGTTAGTTTGGCTGGATCTGGTGGACTTTCAGCTGGAGGTTCTGTTCCTTTAGCAGCCGCTGGCATCTCTCTTATTGCTTTAGGTTCAGGTTATCAAGGAGCTATTTCTTATGGTAATATTTACATGGACGCTGTTGAAAGACAAATGGAAGAAAAATATGGTAAAGGAAATTTTACAACAGCTGAATATTTAGAATCATTAAAAAGCAAAGCTATTGGAGATCAATATGCGGCCGCTGCTGGTGGAGCTAGTGTTTTTGCTTCGGAGTTTGTTTCTGATATAGTAGCTTCTCAAATTGGAGGGGTTGCTTCAAAGGCTTTTGGTCCTGTTACTCAAAAAATGTTAGGCAACACTGTTGGTAACTATTTGTTAACAGGTAAAATTCCTCAAGTGTTTTTTAATATGAAAATGCAAGCAGGTAAAGAATTTTTAACAGAAGGTTTTCAATCATATTTAGAACAAGGTTTTACTAATTTAGCAGCTAATCCAATTAGCAACGCTGGTGGTATATTAACACGAAACGCAATAACAAGTGCTTTTACAGAAAATATTGATTTTGATCAAATAATGATGGAAGCAGAAGCTGGTTGGAAAATGGGTCATTTGTTTGGTTTTTCTGGATCTTCTAATAATTTAGGTGTTCAATTTGACAAAGGTAATAGCGTTGATTCTTATAGAGATTTTGCTAATAAAATGGTAAACAACATGAACTTTGATCCAGAATCTAAAGAATTTAAACTACAAGACAAAGTATTACAAGAAGTTATTAATGGTGCTAGAAATAACAAAAATCTTACTCCAAATCAAATTAGACAGGTTGAAGTAGATATTTCTAACATGAGAGATAATGCTATAAAAGTTCCCAACTCTGCAACTATAGAACAAAGAACTGAGTTAAATTCTTTATTGGATGAAAAAAGAAAATTAATTCAAAAAATTAAAAAAATAAACGATAAAGATTTATCGGTTATAGATATTGAAAGAAGAGATGCTGTTAGTGAACAAATTAAAAATATAACAAAAACAATTAATGAAAGCGAAACTCGTCCTTTATTAAAATATTTTGATTACTCGCCTGATTATGTTGTAGCTCCAGATAGCATGCAAGACGTTGTTAACGCTGAAGCTGTATTAAATAAAGTTGATAATGATTCTTATAGTAAAACAAACAAACTATTAGCAGATGAAGATTTTGACATTGAAAACTCATTAGATCAAAGAAGAGCTATACAAGAAGCTGGTGGTATTATAGAGGCTACAACTAAAAGATTATGGAGACAAGGAAGTTTATTAAAAAGAGATGAATTTAAAAAAGCTTTAGAAACTGAATACTTACGATCTTTGATAGAGTACGATGCTGATAGAGATTTAGGTGACAATGCTGGTAAATCTATTTCTAATAAATTCAATTTAAGAGCAGGTAAAATTGCTAAAGAAAATTTAGGAAAAGGTGAATCTGCTAGTTTAGATTCTGAACAAGCTAGACAAGTTGCGGACACAACAGAACAAAAAGAGTTTGATGAAGTACAGACCCAAGAAAGCAAACAAAGAGAAAAAGTTTACGCTTCTCAAACAGATCAAATTGCTAATTTAGATACTGCAGAAACTAAAGCTATTATAAAAGACGAAGTATCTAAAGATATACTATTAGGCACAAGCAAAGGAATTAACGCGGCTGATTCGTCTAAAAATATAACTAATCAATCTAAGAAAGAATATTTTAAAAGACTTAGAAAAGATATTGGAACTTTTTCTAGTCAAAAATACAAAGAGTTTGTAAACTCTTTAGATGCAAAATTTATTAAATCATTACCAGTTGCTACTATAAAAAGAAGATTTGGTAAATTGTTTGGCATAAAACAAACAGGCACAACAAAAACTAAACAAATTAGCAAAACAGGTAAGCCTAGTTATTTTAACAAACCAGTTTTTAGTGTACCTAAAGTAACAGCAGAATCATTACAGGCTTTTAAAGATTATTTTTTAGGTGGAGAAAAAAGACAGCAGTCGCTATATAACATACTAGCTACTGATTTTGCTTTAGAGTCTATACAAGAACTAATAGCTGATAAAGATTTTATGGGTAAATTGCAAACAGCTTTAGGTAATGATGGTATCACTGCTTTAGAGTTTATGCAAAACATAGAAAACAAACTTGATGCTAGAGTAAAAGAAGATAGTTCTTTAGATGTTATAGATAAAAAAACAGCAAAAAAATCAAACCTTCAAGATTTAACTAAACCTAAAGAAATATTGCCACCTGGTCAAGAAATGGTAGATGGAACTTTAAGGTTAGTTAATAAACCTAAAAAACAATTAAGTGAAGAAACTATATCAAACGCTCTTAATGAAAAAGGAGCCGAAGGTATTAATACATTAATCGATGCATTTGATCCTAGTTTTAGAGAATTAAGTAAAAAAGAAAAAGTAGCTGCACAGAAAGTAATGCTAGAAAACTTAATTAAAAATGGAATGCCTATAAAAGATTTATTAAAAGCCGCAAACTTAAGTCCGGGTTATTCATTTCCGTCTTTAGTAAAAAGAGGTTTACAGTGGATCAACGATAAAACTGCTTTAGACAAAAGAAAAGGTGTTGATTTTGATCAAACACTTGAAGCTTATCTTAGAGGTGAAATAGGTGATATTAAAGCATTTAAACAAGAAATGCAAAAAAAATATGCAGAAACAACTGATAGTGATATCACAGCTGCATTACAAGGTAGAGCTATAGGTGCAAAAGGAATTAAAAGTAGAGCAGAAGCAGACGTTGCTAACTCTGCCGCTATAATAAGAGGAAGAGAAAAAATATTAAACATAGCTAGAAAACTAGGCCCGCCTGATAAAGCAGCTTTTATAGATTTTTTATATTCTAACTCTAATTTAAATCAAAACATAGGTAGAGCCATGAGTCCAATATTTGGATTTCAACAAATTTACGCTCCGCTTAAGTATGCGGTTAATAAAAGAGGTAAAAAATACGTAACTAATCCTATTATAAACGAGCATGTTCTTCAGTTTAATAACCAAGTGAAAATGATTGCTTCGCTATTAGACGCGTCTTCAAAGATATATAAAGATGGTGTAAAATACTTAGACAACAATCAGTTTCAAATTCCTATACAAGGTGTTGCTCAAGAATTAACATACACAACTCTTGATGGTGGAAAATGGAAAGCTAAAGATGGTTTACACCCGCGTTTAAAAAATGCTTGGGAATCATTTTTGCGTGGCGAAATAGACTGGACACAAGTTCCAGATGGAATAATTAGATATTTTAATGAATACTTTTATTTAAATCCAAACAATGTTTTTTTTAGAAACCCTATAAATAATAAAATTGAAAGCGCTGCTAAAGTATACAATGCAGAAATAAAACGTAGTATTAAAGTTGATGGTAAAACGTTTACCGCTAAACAATTAATGTCTATGAATCCTGAAGGAAAAGCAATGTTTCCTAATGTTGAAAAATTACAAGCAAGAGCTGTAGATTTAGCAGCTTCTAAAATATTAAACCCATCTGAAGTACAGCAGTTTATAAACGCTAATTTACAAGCTGCGGTTGCGATGAATGAAGCTAATTTTGTTATACAAGAAAACATACCTGGTTTGTTTGAAAAAATATGTAACTCTCCTTGTAGAGTTCCTAAGACTTCTGATCAAATAAAGAAAACTTTAGAAAATTCTTTAGACACGCAGGTTAATGCTCAAAAAATTAATAAACCCACAAAAGGAATAAGTGTGTTTGATTTTGACGATACTTTAGCTACAACTAGTAGTCAAGTAATAGTTAATATGCCTGATGGAACTAGCTACAAAATAGATGCTTCTGAGTTTGCCGCGCAATCTGTTAACTTAGAAAATGACGGTGCTAAATTTGATTTTAGTGAATTTAATAAAGTAGTTGGTGGTAAAAAAGGACCACTAGCTGATCTTGCTTTAAAACGTCAAAACAAATTTGGCAGTGGTGATATATTTGTATTAACAGCTAGACCACAAGTTTCTGCTCAAGGTATTAAAACGTTTTTAGATGGTATAGGTTTAAATTTACCTATAGAAAATATTACAGGTTTAGAAAATGGATCACCACAAGCTAAAGCTGATTGGGTGTTAGATAAAACAGCTCAAGGTTATAATGATTTTTATTTTGCTGATGATGCAATTAAAAATGTTGAAGCTGTAAAACAAATACTGGATCAAGTAGACGTTAAATCTAAAGTTCAACAAGCTATAGTAAACAAAAGCGAAAGACTAAACACAGAGTTTAATAGACAAATTGAACAAGTTACAGGTAAAGAAGCGTTTAAAGAGTATTCAACTACTCGAGCTAAATTAGAAGGAGCTAAAAAAGACAAAGGAATATTAAAATTTATTGCAAATCAATTAACTATAACACCTTCAGCTGAAGATTTCATGGGATTAATGTATGATCTTATGGGTAAAGGTGCTGAAGGAAATAGACACGCTAATTTTATTTTAGATAACTTAATGAAACCTTTTAATAAAGCTGAACAAGAAGTATTGTCAGCTAAGGTTAGTGTTGCAAATGATTTTGCTGCTTTAAGAGATAAGTTTCCGTCGTTAAAATCTAAAAACTTTAGTAATCCTCTAATGGAACCTATTGGTATTGGGCCATATACTAAATCACACGCTGTAAGAGTATACATATGGAACAAACAAGGTATGGATATTCCAGGTCTTTCTAAAAGAGATCAAAATGCTTTGGTAAAAGCTGTAGAATCAAATCCTGAATTAACAGCGTTTGCTGACAACGTAATAGTCATACAAAAAGATAGTCAATATCCTAGTCCAGGAAACGGTTGGTCAGGTGGTAATATATCAACAGATATAATAAGTGGATTAGATAAAGGTTTTAGAACAAAAGCAATGACTGTTTTTAACGAAAATGTAAATATTATATTTTCACAAGAAAACATGAACAAACTAGAGGCTTTATTTGGTACTAAATGGGCAGAAGCTTTAAAAGATAGTTTACGCAGAATGAAAGCTGGTAGTAATAGACCAGTGTATCAAGGCGGAGGAGCTAGAGTTGTTAATGAATTACTTGATTGGTTAAATGGATCTGTTGGAGCTATAATGTTCTTAAACATGAGATCTGGTTCACTACAGTTAATATCTAATGTTAATTTTATAAACTGGGGTGATAATAATATTTATGCAGCTGCTAAAGCATTTGCTAACCAATCACAGTATTGGAAAGATGTAGTCTATTTAATGAATTCTGACTATTTAGTAAACAGACGTGACGGGTTAAAAATAAACGTTAATGAAGCAGAACTTGCTAATGCCGCTAAAAAAGGTGGTATGAAAGGAGCTTTAGCTTATATGTTAGACAAAGGTTTTGTTATTACTAGAATAATGGATACATTAGCTATAGCATCAGGTGGTGCAACTTTTTATAGAAACAGAACAAACGCTTTATTAAAAAGACAAAATCTTGACACAGGTAAAACCTATACTTTAGCAGAAGCAGAAGCAAAAGCTTTTGATGATTTTTATGCCGTTGCTGAAGAAAGCCAACAATCTAGTAACCCAAGTAAAATATCACAACAACAAGCTAGTTTAGCTGGTCGTGTTATATTGTCTTTTCAAAATGTTACGATGCAGTATAATAGAAAAATGAAAAAAGCTATTAGAAACCTGTATAATAGAAGAAAAAATCCTGGAATGACACAAAGAGAAAGTGATTTAAGTAATTTATCACAAGTTATATATTACAGCACTGTGCAAAACATTGTGTTTCATAGCTTGCAACAAGCTTTATTTGCTGGATTATTTAAAGGTGAAGAAGAAGATGACGAGGAAAGAGATAAAACAGCTAGCATAGCAAATGGCATGTTAGATTCAATATTATTTGGTTTAGGTTTTGGTGGTGCTGCAATTTCTACTGTTAAAAATGTTATATTAGAACTTGCTAAACAAGGCGAAAAGAAAGCGCCTAAATATGAAAACGCTGTATGGAGTGTGTTAGATTTTTCACCAGTGTTAGATTCTAAGGTTAGAAAATTAAAATCAGCTTTTAAATCTTTTTCTTGGAACATGAAAGAAATGAAAAGAAGAGGTTGGAGTTTAGAAAATCCAGCTTATTTAGCAGTATCACAAATTATAGCCGCGTTTACTAACGTGCCATTAGATAGAGTTATGAGAAAATATCAAAACTTATCTACAGCTATAGACGAAGAAACTAAAACATGGCAAAGAATTGCTTTAGCGATGGGTTGGGATACTTGGAGTTTAGGTTTACCTTATTGGGGATTACAAAGCACAATAAAAAAAGAAGAAGAAGAGGACGCTAAAATAAAAGCAGACTTTAAAGCAGATATCAGAAAATTAAAAGCTGATGGTTACAAAAAAACAATGACACCGGAAAAATACGATGATGTTATTGAAATGAAAAGTCCTTACGGAACAGTAATGTATTATTATAAATTAAAAAAATAAATATGGTAAAAATTAAAAAACTTTGGAACTCATTAATGTACAAATTAATGTTTAAGAATTATGAATGCGAATGTTAAAACAAAAAATAAAATGGGAGGAATAAAAATACCAAACTTTTACTCATCTCCTTTAAATCAAAACTACAACTAATTTAACATTCAATACTTACAAATCATGTGTAAGGTTAAAAAAAATAAAAAAGGAAAATACGTTGTTAATGAAAATCCAACAACTTTGAGAGATAC
>Ga0070747_1001319_pt1 | contig 12129 bp, 13 predicted proteins | sample VirMetDEL_Mar_31_FD_77321 | JGI IMG/M metagenome (GOLD analysis project Ga0070747, IMG submission 77321) | Aqueous microbial communities from the Delaware River and Bay under freshwater to marine salinity gradient to study organic matter... | ecosystem: Environmental > Aquatic > Marine > Coastal...
ATTACATTCATGGTAAAGCCATTATCCTATTAATCGCAGCTTGAACGTCTGCTTCATAAAACCAAGTTCCGTTTCCAACCTTACCCAGGGAATCTAGCTCTATATGATTAGATTGGAACTGAAAAGCGAGGGGTACATCTTTGAAATATGATTGAGCAGCTCTTGTTCTATCTGCACCAGTTGCTGGCGGAATGTAATTGCTATATGTTACTAACTGACTATCGCCAATAGAATTATCAGCAATATTAATTGATTTTAGTAGTTGTTTAAATTTATAGCCATAATGACCAGTTGTTACGCCATATTCATTACCCCAAATATAACCTCTCTCTTGTGAATTAGTCATGACTGCTATAGAGAAATCTTTTAACTTGCTTGAACTAATAGCCCCATCATCTATATTTGCATCAGTTAAACCATTTATTACTACTGGTAAATTAGTAAAAATACCTAATTTTTTTAATGTTATTGATGCATCAGCTATCTTGTCACTAGTGATAGCTAAATCCTTGATATTAATTGTTTTAATAACATTGGGAACAATATTTGTAATAAATTGATTATCTGTAAAATTCTCCATAGCAAGTACGCCAAACTGACGACCAGTAAGAGTTTTATTAGCAATATCATTAGTATTGATCTTACGCCATTCAGGAGTATCTAAATTACGTGATAGTAGTACTTGATAATCTGTAGTTGGCTCTGCCTCGGTGATATTACCATCAGCTCCAGCTATTAATACTGAACCAGTGGCTATAGGAGCTATTTTTTTAAATGAAATAGAATAATCGTCAATTAGATCACTATTTATTTGCTGCCAATCTGTAGTACCATCACCTATATTATGTAAAAATGCTCCAGCATTTCCTTCTACTCCTTTAAGAACAACATCGACCAAACTATCCATTGCTGGCTTTATAATATCATTTAAGTATTCGGATATATTATTAAACTGGCTATCAAAGTCATCAGCTGCTATCTTCTTGTTTTCTTTCTCTAATTTATTTTTAAAATAATTTTCATTGCGGATAAATTTTTTAATCACACTAGCCCCCCTTTTGTTTTTAGAATAGCTAAAAACTCATCAGATAAGTTCTTTCTTTTTATTATTTGTGCGCCTTGAAAATCAGTCTGCATATTTTGTAGAGCTGATAAGTTTAAACTTCTATCCAAAACACAGCTAGGTATCACGGAGCTATCTAATTGAGTATATGGTTTTAATCTCATTTGATCGTCAATGTATCCTGTTGGTGAGGGTAAGTTGATTGCATTAATTGGAATACATGCTGGTGTTAATATACCAATCATACCATTCTTAATTCTATTTATAAACTGCCCAGATTGATGGATTACTAGTTTATTAAAATCTACGGAATTATTATTAATAGTTCGATTACTAAAGCATTTTTCTTTGAACTTCAAATTTGGGCTAGTTACCCTGGTATTCATTAAATCTGCACTTATCTTATCGCTTGTAATTGAGTTGTTAGCTACCTTTTCTTCTGGAATAGTATTGTCTTGTATATAGAGAGTTTCAATGGAATTATCATTTAATGGCTTGCCTAAAATATCTTCGGCTAAATGATTTGCAGAAAGCGCAGCTAAGCCAACTTTAGCACTGGATATAGATTTATCAGCAAAGTTATTAAAATCTAATTTTTGCCATTTTGGAAGGTTAGTAACATCACCTACTAAACTTTGATTTTGTTCTGTAGCAAGAGTAGATTTTAAATTCTCGTTATTATCACTAGATAATACTGAGAAGGGAGTTATTTTATTAAAACGATCTAGCGTTAATATAGAATCTGCTACATCTGAATTTCTTACGATATCAAAAATAGTAGTGCCATCACCCACATTACGTAGAAAGCTATCGCTATTGCCCGCAATACCAACTGCCTTATTCCCCTCTAGAATATCAATAGTTTCAGAAATGATTTTATTTAAATATTCTACTAATTCATTGAAGCTATCATCTAGATCACCATGAGCAATAGTCATATTGCGATCTCTAAGACTTTGGAAAAAAGCCGTATCTCTACTAAATGGACTAATCACTGATTCCTCACTTGATTTAGTTTGTTACGCAACTCAGCAGTTAAGTGTTCTAAACCAATTGACTTATCAGCTAATAGATCGCATAGATTTTTACGAAAATAGAAAGACTGATATTCAGGGTTTTGTTGGTTTATAACTGCTCTTACAGCTATACGCCCTGCTTGAATTGAATTTGCTTTTAGTTTAGTAGAGGAAACTATTGTTCCATATAAATTGTTAGCGGTAAAACCATTATAATTCTCGTTTGGCGTATTAAATGGACTAACTGCGAATTTAGATGCTTCAAACTTGGTACTTATTGTTTTTTGACCAACTTTTGCAAAGGCTGTACTAGCCACGTTAGGCTGCGTTTTATCTTGCAAAGTACGAATGAGTCTATCTCTATCGCTACCACCTCCTACTAAACTTGAATTTAAAATAGTCTCAGCTGTTGTTAAATAACTATTTGGAATAATATTTTCCCAAACTGTACTTGGAAAATCTAGAGCTAACTCTGGTGATAGTTTATCTGCTTTCAAAGTTTGATTATCTATTTTGATAGAGGTAATACTATCATTTTTAAATTTATCACCTGTAATAGAGTTGTTAGCAATTAATGTTTCAATTAAATATGCTGGTAGATTTTCATTAGTTATAGTTCTATCTGCAACATCATCACCAGTAATTCCCCTATCTTCTATATTATCAGCTGTTAGTTTTTTCCACAAAGGCAAATTACCAAGCTTTGATGTTAATATTTGACCATTTTCTGTAGGCATAACATTTGTTAATACCTGTAAGCTATTTCCACTAAGAATAGAGCCAGTATTAGTCTTAATAAATTTCTCTAAAGATATGCAGTTAGTACAGAATGAGTCTAGAGTGATATAACCCCATGCGGTAGTGCCATCACCTATATTTTTTAAGAATTTGCGGTTATCAGCTGGGTTATTACTACCAATTACTCGTCCTGCAATTAAGATATCAATCAATGGCTTTATATCTTTGTTCAAATAATCACTAATTACATTAAATTGCAAATCTATACTATCTGCTTTAATTTTTTTAAAACCACTAAAATAGTTTTCTATTCTTTTAAAAGGTTTAATTGCCATTAACAACACCTCCTGCAAGGAATAATTTATCAAAAATAAACTGTTCGGATGCTTTACCACTCAGAGTAATCATTATTGCATCAGCAGTAAATCTAAGAACTTCATAAGGAAAATCGCCATTACGGTAAGAGTAATTAGCCATTCCGAACTCTGCATTATCGTATAATCCAGCTTCTTGTTCTATTCTGATAATTTCAGAAAAGTTTTCAGAATCGTTGTAATCTGTATAGATTTGTAAATTAATATCAATCATAGCAAGAGTTCTGCATGCTATGAATACAGACTCATTATTCCAAGTAGAACTAGGATATATCCAACTATAATGAATACGCCATATCATGGCACTTTTGGCATATTCCTCATAAGTTTGTGTTTGTGTTTTATCGGCGTAAGCAAGTAAGACTCCGTCATCCATGCCTAAAAATAAATCTTGCGAAACAGGGTCATAAAAAATACTTCTACTATCAGCAAAATTTTCACTAAAAATTGACCATGCACCATTTTGTTTTAACTGATAGATCAAACAATTATATTTTAATTTAAAACCTAAAAATCTACCATACGGATATAAAAAGGCTTTTAAATCTCTATAATCCTTATCATTCTCAATAAATTCAAGTTGTGCATTTAAGTGCTGATTAATTCCATTAGAAAAATTATATGATACTGATAATTGTTTATATTGATTAATTGAACTAAGAGAAACTATCCCATATTTCGATAGGAATACAAAATCATTAGGAATCTCAACAAACAAAGATTTTTGTATTATCCCAACTGGCAATGTCATTTCCCACTTAAAATCAGGTAATGCTATATTTTGCCCATCATCTATTACTGTTGGGTCTTCACCTTGCCATACTTGAGTTGTTTCTCTACCTAAGAATAACACCTTACCTTGAAAGGGTATTATGGTTTCGAGGTTATCGGGCATTGCTGAATTTGTAGATAAATCAATAAATTCTATTTCATTAGTTTTTTGATTAAACCAACCATCCACCGACTTTCTATCACTAGCATAATAAGCCTTCATAGCAAGACCAGATGGTCTAAACTTATTTTTATAACTTCTACCCTCGGCAAGCGCCCATAGGCGGTCATTAGCTACTGTTAGAAAATTAAATGGCGGAATATCTTTTTTATATAATATAGTACGTACTTCATCGGGTGGATTTTCTGCTAAAGTTAAAGTTACAGCCACGTTATTATCAGCTGGAAGAGCAAAAGCAATATTCGTAACATTAATTACTTTTTCTTCCTGACTGTTAATCACAGTAACAGAAGAGCCTATGGTTATATATTTCTCCATTTCTACTTGAAAAAACTGAGGTATATTAAATGTAAGTACATTAGCATTTTTTGTTATAGCTCCATTGATTAATACTGAAGCATTACCTTTTAAAGCTTGTAGAACATTGCCATCATAAATAAATACAGGGTCAACACCATTAGCTATTAAAAGCTTCCCTTGGTAATTAATATGTGAAATAATTACATTAGGGTCTAAATCTTCACGTAACGGATTAACATTAAAATTATTATTTTCTAGTTTATATAAAGCTCCACGTTCCCACCATAACTCAAAATAAACTATTTGCTGTAATGGCTCTAATTGTATATCAAAAAAACTTCTGGGAAATGGTAGAGTAAAACTAATTTGATTTTCTGTTATAACTACATCATTGATGTCAGCACCATCAGAACGTGATTCCTGTCTAATATAGAAATATACACCATTATGTATTCTCTGAGCTAAAAAGTCCTTTTGCTGTTGATCTAGCGTTGTTGTATTAATAGATATCTTACTAACATTAATCTCACCTTCTATTTCTTCAACAATAACATTTTCTGTATCTTTAATAGCTAAATACGGCAAATTACTTAAATAATTCTGGTATACTATTTTCTCAGAATCACCACCAGCTCCTAAATGAGACATTGTAGCGATTTGACTTCTGAATATTCTATTTTCATCAAATGGAAAAGTGGCAATTAATCTAGTGCCGTAACGAAGAGTACATGTATTATTATCACTAATAAGCATATTCTGTAAATATTTAGCGTATTGCGGATTATTATCTACGGTAGAGTCCATTCCTCTATAGGGAGCTGGAAACTGTACATTTTGCACTTGTCCTTGAAACATAATAACCTCGTTTAACTATAGTAACTGGCTAAGTTTTTCTTTGACTCATCCCAACTAAGCATTTGATATTTTATCTTCTCTACAAACCCTTTATTACTAACGTATAAATAGAATAATGCACCATGTACTAAACCTAAATGATAAGGTGCTGGATATACTGGTATACTGGCTTCTGTATTAGCATCATTAATGTTCTCTACTAAAGTCTTTGCATTCTGTAGCATTAACGCAGTAATATACTTTTTATTTACATTATCAGAAGGGTCTTCTTTTGTGAGTTGGATTTGGTTTTTACTAATATTAATAGTATTGTTAATAATATTAAATTGCCCTTGAGGTATATCAAATATATTATCAAATTTACATTTAGATAAAGGGCGGTTATCAGAAAATAGCCCTTTTAAATAGTATCCTTCAGGAAGAGGAGCCGTATATTCTCCATCCTCAAAAAAGATATCCACTACTTTTAAAAACTGATTAGCATTAACCGCCACCTGCCACATCTCAAGGTTAGCTAGGTTAAGAAAGCGCAAATATAACTCACGCTCCTTAACCGTTGGACTTGCTCTTCCAAAACTAAGTTGTGATACTAAATCTATTAGCTCTGAAACATGCATTTATAATAACCTACCTGTAATAGATTATTATATTTAAACTCTTATTTTCCACGTTAGCTATTTCTGCTGCTGGAACTTTTATAATCAAAGAGTTTCTAACTATACTATAATTTAATGCAGCAAGGACTATCGGATTTGATACTAAAGTAGCACCAGCTGCCATATCAACCACGCCTAAACCAATAATCCCTAATATAGTAATTTCACTTGAAAACTCTAAGGCACTAAGAGTCTCTTGTATTACATTATCTTGACCAGCTGTTAATGCTGGTATCGTTAATGTAATAACTTTTGACAAAGCTGTATCAGTTTTATTATTGTCAATAGAATCACTGAATATTAAGCCATTTCCTGCTACAAAGTTAGCAGCAACACCATCTTCATTAGGATTAGTTCCTACCCACCTAGTACCAGTAATACCAGTAGCTAATACGGCATCATTAGTAGCAAGTACTGGGTTTGGCAAATTTACTTTATACTTATTCATATTTTATCTCCTTAATTAATGTAATCTTACAAAAGAATGAATCATGCCGTTTTCAACACGTAATGAATTCAAGCCTTTCTTTGTAAGATCTGTTTTAGATGGGAACTTAAGCACTTTAGCATCACTTACTTCTATATGCGCTAAACCATGATATAAACCATAATCATAAGTTTCTTGAGCAAATGATGGTATTTGTCCCATACCAAGACCCATAGCGGATGCTCCGAGTAATGCAGAATATGCATATGAAGTTCCAGCAGCATTAGCAAATACATAATTAGAGAACTCAGGAACAGTTACTACCATTACGCCATGTATAGTACCTTTGTAATTGCTACCAAATAAAATACTTGGCTGCTCTTCGTTCTCAATTGTACCTCTACTTTGCTGTGCTTTCCAATTAGCGTCCTGTGCCAACTTATAGAAAGCGTCATCAGAAGTAAGGAATAAGTATTTCTTATCAGGGAAACCCATGCGATTTTTACCTACTGTATAAGGACGTATAGGAGTTTCCTTATTTAGAACATCTGTCCTAGAACCTTTACCAGCAAGAGATGCTAATTTAAAGATATGATTTGCAGTTAGGGTGTCATCTACAGCAGAATTCAACACACCATCAGTTAATGTATCTCCTACTGTTGCCTCATTCGTTCCTTTATCTAAACCAAACATTAATCTAGACCTAGAAACCGCTTCACCGTTTTGTACTGCGTCAATACCACAAGCAAGCATCTTGCCAATTAGATCAGCATAATTATACTGCTGATTAGGATTACCTCTATTATTGTCGCTAAATGCCAAACCAAACTGACGCATAATTCTTTTAGAATTTAAAGACTCACCTTGCCATAGCAATTGAGACCTAATATCTGGGTCAAATTTATGATTGATTTGCAATTCTTGTAATTGACGATTAGTAATTCTTGTACCAAAACGAAAAAACCCTACTCTGAGTCTTTCTACGCCATAAGTTAATTCATCTTCTGCTTCTACAAGACGCTCATTTCCTACTTTAACCGTAGGGTCAAAATTTTGCCTTTGGTTATAAACAATATCATCACCTTGTCCAGCTTTTGACACTTTAGCAAAAATTACTGAATCAGGACCGCCAGTAAAGCGATCAAACATTGTAACATTACTGTATTCTTTTAAGTATGGAAGTATTATGTTTCTTTCAAAATCGTACGACTGAAAGGGGTCGTTTCTATCAAATATAGCCATTTATTTACCAAAATTATGATTAAAAACATTAATTTTGATTCTTTATATAAACGGGATAGATTGATAGAATGCTTAAGGGAGAGACAGGAAACCTGAGTGTCTTAATTATTCTTCGCAGTGTCCGCTACCACTTCTAACTAAAATCAAGGGAAAGACAAAGAGAACTTTGAGTGTCTTGACTATTATTAGATTGATAACTGCTTTAGCTTTGGTAACGCTGCAAGTAAAAATCTTTTGCTGTACTTGTTTTATTAACCAAAGACTCAGCTTTAGAATCTGTACCTGTATTATACACTTTTTTGGTAGTTGAGTCAAGCTCGCCCTCTAAACTCTTGCTCTTCTTTTCCAGCTTATCTAATTTTGTTTGCAACGATTTAACATATTTTAAGATATCGCCCTTTTCTTTTGCGCCTTTAAAAATAGTTTCATATAATTCTGCCCCATTTGTCATAATATAATCTAAAGCAACATCAGGCTCTGAGTCGTGTAAATAATTAAAGGCTTCTTCTTGTTCCTTTGCGCTCATAATTGGAAAAAAGGAATAAAAAGCCTCATATTTTTCATCAGCATCAGTTGATTTGTTATAACGCTTAAATGTTTTAAATTCATTATCCATTTTATCTTTTACGGCTACAAAAGGATTTTGAACATTCTCTTGTTCCTTAGAATCTTCAATATCATCATCAATATCATTAAAACTACTTAATATAGTCTGTACATTTTCTTCTGGGATGATGCCGTCTTCATTTAGCTTAGAAACTAATTCAGAAATTTTACGTCTAGTATTGACGAGCTGGCGGTTTTTTTGTTGCCCCCATTTCTTTGCCTCATTTACTTTCTTTTCAAGATCGGTATATTTTATATTCTCTGGGGCATTTTCTAACGCCTCCTCTTCCTCTATTTTTTTACCCTTTGTTTTATCAACTTTATCAGTTATTTCTTTTTTAGATATATCATCACTTTCGGACTCTTCTTTCTTTATGTCTTCATCCGTAGTTACCTTTATATCCTTATCTAAAGGTGTATTTATATCCTTATCTTCTTTATGTAGTATTTGCTCATAAACTGAATTTAGCTGACTTTCAAAAGGACTATTTTTTTCTTCCTGTTTTTCTACTTCGCTCATTATATAACCTTATTTTCTTGTTCGGCTAATTCAGCCTCTTGTTGTTCTTGTTGCATCATACCCATGATGCGTAAATATTCCTCGGATAAATCATATGCAATATTTTCTCTAAAACCCAGTTCACGCAAGAACAGTGGTGAACTCATTAATAAGCCAGGGTTTGGACTATTCATTAATTCAGCAAATCTCGCCTTCTCTTCTTCTATACTAGATGCAAAATTAGGTGATACATCTGGGAATACTTCAAAATTAAGTAAAGATATAGAGTCGTCCAGAGACGCTGTGGTAGTTTTTCCATTAGAAAAGAATTTAAAGCTATATTGAAAATTCTTTAATCCTTTGATAGTATCAAGCATTATCTTGCCTTCTGAGATCAACATATTTTCATAAGCAAGTACTAAGGAATTTTGTGCATTCATAGAGTTTGTAGCACGCTGCGCAATAGCTACACCTGAAACTGCATTTGTTTGCTCGCCTTTTAACTCATCATATAAACCTGTTTGTGTTTCAAATTCCTTATAATTGGCCTGGATCAAATTCATACGATGATTTAAGTTTTTCTCATGATCAAGTACCTGTATATCACGTGGGTTTTTAAGAAATGCAACGCCATTTTTACTACGCATTTCATCTTTTAGAAAATTGCGTAACTTGTCTGTATCAACCTGCTCATCACTAGCAATTATTGTTTTAGCATCTAAATAATGTAATGTTGTTGACCAAAGAAAATTATGTGTCTTTTGTGGTGAAATTAAATTATCAACTACACCATAAGGTACACCTTGATAATCACGCCTTAATACTACTGGAGTAATAGGTAAATATTGTTGATTTGGCACTTGTTCTGCCACAGGATTATTAGATATCAATAAATTATCACAAAACACACCATGCCAAATTTGTGTTCCATCTTTCTCTTCTATTTTACCGTTGATAGATTTATCTTTAGCTATAGCCTCATCAAAAGTAGTAAATAATTGCTCATTAGGAATAGTTTCAGGCTCTGGTTCTTCAGGAAAGAAAATAGTTGTTTCATAAAACTTAGCTGATTTTTTATAAAAAACTTCAACTATTTTAATAGAACGACCACGTGACCATGCTCCATCATCTTGTGGATTACCTATAGTATTACTAACAACACCGCTGCTACGTTGCCAAATAGGTGTTTCTGCAATAGAAGAAAACGTAGTGTAATCAGATGGGTTAGTGCTATTTTCTTCTACCATATCCTCAAATTCTTTTTCAAACTCTGGATATTGATTTTTGAGTTTAACAGCAGGTACATAATGCGCTCTACAAACAAAATTAGAGTCATCTAATTTTGCGCTTCTATCATCTGGGTCCCAAAAAATTTCAACTGGATCTATATATTTGTAAGAAAATTTATTATTATCGTAATTAAAATAAGACCATCCAACCCCACCAATTAAACTTGATGTGAATTTCTGCGAAGAGAAAAATACATGATCGTTTTGTGTCTGTATCTCATAAGCCAAGTGCTTTAAATACTCAGCTAATTTTATATGCTCTTCATTATCAGAACTAGCTTCATATCCAACTCTTTTACTAGAACGTATCTGCAAACTTACAAACGCATTTACTAGAGGTTCAATATTATTATACGTATATGGAGTAGCACCTATTTCCTGCATATCTTTTAATATATGAGGGTCAAGCCACTGATTGCCACGATAAAAACTAAGGTTTATTAAATATTGATTTAACCATTGTTGCCTTACCGAGGAATTGCTAGCGTACTCGTAGTAATCCTGTAAATCTTTAAGAGCTTTTTGCTTACCTATTGTTTGCTTTTTCATATTTGTTCATTCATCCCCATGTAACAAATAGTACAATCGAATAACTGGCTGTAACCATTTGAGAAACATAGTAAATTATCTCCGTCTTTTAAAAAAACCTCTAAATTACCTAACGACATTAAATTATGGCTTTCATTAGGTTGTATTAGTACATTTTTAACTAAGTAATTTTCCTGCTTAGGATTTTCTAAAAGTCTTACTATTTGTAAATTAATTCTAATATTAGCTTCTGATGTATTACAAATATTCACCGCATTTAAAAATGTTGGTTTTTCTACACTTAATAATACTGTTTTTTGATCGGCAAGATTTGCAAATATCAAACTCTCATATTCAATAAAGTTCATTCAGTAATATTCACCATACTATTAACAAAACCTTCTAATTCTTGATACTTACTTTTAAGTAATTCTATATCTTCCAAAGAAGCTGGTTCTTGTTTTGCTTTTAATGAATAAAAATGATTGCCCGAATGTTTTAAGAAATCTAATAATATTCCTAACCTAGCTGCTGATTCAGCGCAATCACACATTAAAGAATAATTTTGTAAACTATCATTTTCCATAATTATACCAATGCTTTTTCTAAAGCTTCGATATTAGCTTTAATTAACTTAATATCAGAAATCACTAAATTCTTTCGTTCATTGGTAGCAATAGTTTTATCACCAGACCAATATAATATGCCGTCACTATAAAGTGCTTGTACGTATTTAGGTAAATTTTGGATTATTTCGTTTGGATTCATGTATGCCTCGCAATTTTAAATATTATTAATAATATAAGCCATAAACGTAGAAAACTCAAGTTCTATTACTTATTAGGCGGAACATATTCCGCTAAGAATGCTTTAATTTTAACTACATCATCTTCTATTTCAGATAATGCATTCTGAGCTGCTGTTTTTAATTCGAAAACTTTAGGGTTATTTAAGTCAACATCATTATTAAATAATTGACCTGTCCAATTTCTTACATTTTGTACATCGGATATAAACCAACCTAGATAATTAACAGCATCTACATTCATTGGTTTTATTGGATTTAGTAGTTCTGAATTTGAATTAATTTGTGTTATATTTTTTTTAGACATTTTATACCTTATTTTCTAATTGTTGAATTCGAGAAAGACAATTTTGTAAAGCGCATAACGCCATATCAAAAAGATGCATCTTTGCAATAGTAGGGCAATCTTCATAAGTGCCGTACACAAAAACATCTATGGTTTTTTCACTTAATTGTAGAGCAAAATCAGTTTTAACAGTAATAGTATTACCTAAAATTGACAATACAGTACCTTGGCAAGCATTTTTTACGGCAATTATTTGTATTTTTTTATCTATAATATCGGGATAGTCACGTTCGGCATTTTCAATAATTATACCAATAGTATTATAATCTAACAAGGTTGCAGTAGCTTGTTTCATAATATTGGGGGCAAATTTGTTTTCTTCACTAGTCACATAATCAGGTAAATAATCTTTTATTTCCTCAGAAATCATACCATAATAATTACCTTTTCCATCCAATGAGGGGTCTTTGTAATTGTATTTAACAGTGGGTAG
>Ga0070747_1001321_pt1 | contig 12108 bp, 11 predicted proteins | sample VirMetDEL_Mar_31_FD_77321 | JGI IMG/M metagenome (GOLD analysis project Ga0070747, IMG submission 77321) | Aqueous microbial communities from the Delaware River and Bay under freshwater to marine salinity gradient to study organic matter... | ecosystem: Environmental > Aquatic > Marine > Coastal...
CTTGCATCATTTGATTACCCGGTTGCCCACGTTGAAGCCGAAGCGTTGTGGCAGCACTTTGTTGAGTTTGCCCTGCCGGCCTTTGGCGATTATCAGGACGCCATGGCGGTCGGTGAGCCGTTTCTGTTTCATGCGCGGATCAGTGCGGCGCTTAACATCGGTCTGCTGGATGTGCGCCGTCTGTGTGCCGATGTCGAGGCCGCCTACTGGCGCGGCCAGGTGCCGCTGAACGCTGCCGAGGGCTTTATCCGTCAGTTGATCGGTTGGCGTGAATACGTGCGCGGCATCTATTGGCTGCACATGCCCGAGTACGCCGAGCGCAATGCCTTCGGCAATACCCGGCCGCTGCCCGAGTTCTACTGGACCGGCAAAACCCGTATGAAGTGCATGAGCCAAGCCATCGGTCAGACCCTGGAGCATGCCTATGCGCATCATATCCAGCGGTTGATGGTCACCGGCAACTTTGCCCTGCTGGCGGGTATTGAGCCCAGCCAAGTCTGCGACTGGTACTTGGCGGTTTATATGGATGCTTTTGACTGGGTTGAGCTGCCCAACACCTTGGGCATGGTCATGCATGCCGATGGCGGCTACCTGGGTTCCAAGCCGTATTGCGCCAGTGGTCAGTACATCAAGCGCATGTCCAATTACTGCGGTGACTGTGCGTATAAAGTGACCGAGAGCGTTGGCGAGCAGGCCTGCCCCTTCAACGCGCTGTATTGGCACTTTCTTATGCGTCATCGCGAGCAGCTGGCCGGCAATCATCGCCTGGGCATGATTTACCGCGGCCTGGATAAAATGACAGAGGCCAAACAGCAAGGGCTGTGGCAGCGCGGTGAGCAGCTGCTGGCACGGCTGGACGCCGGTGAGGCGCTGTGAAAAAGGCCGAGCTGCCGGTCAAACCTTGCCAGGTGTGTGGTTTGCCATTCGCCTGGCGTAAGAAGTGGGCGCGCTGCTGGGATGAGGTGAAGTACTGCTCTGAGCGCTGCCGGCGCAATCGCCAAGGCGCGGCAGGCGGGTAGGGCGGGCAGGCGGTTTGTGCTAGGCTGGCCGACCTTTTTTAGCCCCTAGCGGAGCCGTGCTATGTCCGAAACCAATCTCTCGACTGACGAAACCCGCGTCAGCTACGGCATCGGCCGTCAACTCGGTGGTCAGCTGCGCGACAACCCTCCGCCAGGTGTGAGCCTGGATGCCATCCTGGCCGGCTTGACCGATGCGTTCAATGGCCAGCAGAGCCGTGTGAGCGAAGACGAGATGTCGGCCAGCTTCAAGGTGATCCGCGAGATCATGCAAGCCGAAGCTGCTGCCAAGGCTGAAGCGGCCGCTGGCGCGGGCCTGGCTTTCCTCGCCGAAAACGCCAAGCGCGATGGCATTACCGTATTGGCTTCTGGCCTGCAATACGAAGTATTGAGTTCCGGTGCTGGCGCTATGCCAACCCGTGAAGACACCATTCGTGCGCATTACCACGGCACCCTGATCGACGGCACTGTGTTCGACAGCTCCTACGATCGCGGCCAGCCGGCCGAGTTTCCAGTCGGTGGCGTAATCGCCGGCTGGACCGAAGCCCTGCAGTTGATGAATGCCGGTAGCAAGTGGCGTTTGTACGTACCCAGCGAGCTGGCTTATGGCGAGCAAGGCGTGGGCAGCATCCCGCCGCACAGCGTGCTGGTGTTTGATGTGGAGCTGCTGGACGTTCTCTAACGTCTCAGGTGCTTTCCTTCGCGGGCATGGCCCGCTCCTACGAGGTTCCAGCAAGTCTGGTGTAGGAGCGGGCCATGCCCGCGATGCGTTTATATTCAGAGCATCAGGGGCGCAATGCCCGGGCGTAGCAGTAAAGAAAGAGATTACGCACCAACTCCTTGAGCACCAGCGGTTCGCTGGAGTTTAGTTCGTGCAAATCCAAATCCCCCTGGTCACGCAGCTCATCCAGTGCCTCTTCTTTAATCAGCGCGCAGACTTCGCCAGTGTTGCGATTGAGAATACGTAGATACGGCTGCGGGCGGTCCAGCCAGGCATCGATCAAATAGGTCATGACTCATCTCCCTTTCAAGTGGTTAGATGAGAATAATTCTTATTATATTTATAGCAAGTGTTAATCGCGGCCTTTCGTCGCACAGAAAACGCACGGGCATAAAAAAGCCCGCCATAGGGGCGGGCTTAGTTTAGTAGTTGTGCGCGTCAGTGCGTGCGGGCTACGGCAAAGCGGCTGAGCTCAATTAGCGCGTCGCGATATTCGCTAGCAGGTAGGGCGTCTAGGCATGCAATCGCACGCTCAGCGTAATCGCGGGCTTGCTGGGCGGTGTAGTCCAGCGCGCCGGCGGCTTCCACAGCGTTACGAATGCTTTCCAGGTTCTCGATGCCGCCTTTCTGGATTGCCTGGCGCACCAGGGCAGCCTGTTCGGCAGTGCCTTCGCGCATGGTGTAGATCAGCGGCAGCGTCGGTTTGCCTTCGGCGAGGTCGTCACCGACGTTCTTGCCCAAGGTGCTGGCGTCGCCGCGATAATCGAGCAGGTCATCGACCAGTTGAAAGGCCACGCCGAGGTGGTCGCCAAAAGTGCGTAAGGCTTCTGTTTGTTCGGCGGTTGCGCCGGCCAATGCCGCTGCGCTGTGGGTCGACGCCTCGAAGAGCATGGCAGTCTTGCCGCGGATGACTTCCATATAGGTTTCTTCGGTGGTGCTGGCGTCGCGGATCTTCGACAGTTGCAGCACTTCGCCTTCGGCAATTACGCGGGTGGCCTTGGAAAGGATTTTCATCACCGGCATGGAGCCCAGCTCGACCATCATTTCGAAGGAGCGCGAATAGAGGAAGTCGCCCACCAGTACGCTCGGGGCATTGCCCCACTGAGCATTGGCGGTGCTGCGGCCGCGGCGCATGTCGGACATATCGACCACGTCGTCATGCAGCAGGGTGGCGGTGTGTAAAAACTCGATGGTGGCGGCCAGTAGGCGCAGGTTGTCGCCCTCAAGGCCCAGGGCCTTGCCGCTTAACAGTACGAGTAGCGGACGCAGGCGTTTGCCGCCCGCGGAGATAATATAGTCGCCGATCTTCTCTACCAACGGTACGCGCGATACCAGTTGGGCGCGGATAATGCCGTCGACAGCGGTAAAGTCATCCGCCACCACGCTGTAGAAAGCCTGGGGTTGCATCGCTAGCACCTGCTACTCATGGGTTGCGCGGCATGCTAGGGGGCGGGGTAGGGGCTGTCAAGGCAGGTGGCTTGGCTGTTGGTGTCAGGGCCTTGCGTCATGCGGGGTGCTTGCGTACAATCGCGCACCCTGAACTTCCCCCTGGGTATTTCCCTGCCTTACGCAATTGCAAGGGTGTCCTACCGGCCCCAAGCAGCCATGCCAGCCGACACTTATTCCTATAAAGCGCTGGGTGAGCAGGATTAACGGAGATTTACCATGTACGCAGTAATTGTTACTGGTGGCAAGCAATACAAAGTCACCGAAGGCGAATTCCTCAAGATCGAAAAGCTCGAGCTGGCCACTGGCGAAGCCGTGACTTTTGATCGTGTTCTGCTGATCGGCAATGGCGATGACGTTCAAATCGGCGCTCCGGTTGTTGAAGGTGCCAAGGTTGTAGCTGAAGTGATCGCCCAAGGCCGTCACGACAAGGTCACCATCATCAAGTTCCGTCGTCGTAAGCACCACATGAAGCGTCAGGGCCACCGTCAGTGGTACACCGAGATCAAAATCACCGGTATTCAGGCTTAATTCATTAAGCGCTGATCCCTTTATAGGAGTATTGAACTCATGGCACACAAAAAAGCTGGCGGTAGTACCCGCAACGGTCGCGACTCAGAAGCTAAACGCCTTGGCGTGAAGATGTATGGCGGCCAGAAAATCATTCCTGGCAACATCATCGTGCGTCAGCGCGGTACCCAGTTCCACGCCGGTTACGGCGTAGGCATGGGTAAAGATCACACCCTCTTCGCGAAAATCGAAGGCGTGATCAAGTTTGAAGTAAAAGGCGCGTTCAACCGCCGTTACGTGAGCGTCGTTGCGGCTTAATTGCGCGACTGCTGGGAAAGCCCCGTCCTTGCGACGGGGCTTTTTTATTGGCCTGCCATCCGTGGCGGTCATTCTGCGGGCCGTTGCAAGCGGCGTGAGAAAACGCTCCAGGCGTTTTTTTGGTTTCTGTATTATTGGGGTTCTTGCCAAACTGTCCTGGGTGTTAGCGTTCGATGTGAATGCAGGCCAATTTTGCAAGAACCTAGTGTTTCTCGTTTTAGATAACCCGCCTTGTTGCGGGAGGCGTACCTATGAAATTCGTCGATGAAGTATCGATTTCTGTAAAGGCCGGTGACGGTGGCAACGGTATGATGAGCTTCCGCCGTGAGAAGTTCATCGAAAACGGTGGCCCCAACGGTGGTGATGGCGGTGACGGCGGCTCGATTTATATCGAAGCCTTTGCCAACCTCAATACTCTGGTGGATTACCGCTATACCCGCCGCTTCCAGGCGCCGAATGGCGACAAGGGCGGCAGCACCGATTGCACGGGTGCCAAGGGTGAGGATCTGATCCTGCCGGTGCCCGTCGGGACCACGATTATCGACTCGAACACCCAGGAAGTAATGGGTGATCTGGTCAAGGCGGGCCAGCGTTTACTGGTGGCGCAAGGTGGTTGGCACGGTCTGGGTAATACCCGTTTCAAGTCCAGCACCAACCGTGCGCCGCGCCAGACGACTCCGGGTAAGCCGGGCGATGCGCGCGACCTTAAAATGGAGCTGAAGGTGCTGGCGGATGTTGGTCTGCTCGGTTTGCCGAATGCTGGCAAAAGTACCTTTATCCGTTCGGTCTCTGCGGCCAAGCCGAAGGTGGCGGACTATCCGTTTACGACCCTGATTCCGAACTTGGGTGTGGTGAGTGTCGATCGCTACAAGAGCTTTGTGGTCGCCGATATTCCGGGGTTGATCGAGGGCGCTTCCGATGGTGCCGGTCTGGGCATTCGTTTCCTCAAGCATTTGGCGCGTACCCGTTTGTTGCTGCACCTCGTTGATATGGCGCCGCTGGATTTGACTGATCCTGCCGAGTCGGCAGCCACCATCGTCGATGAGCTGACCAAGTTCAGCCCGTCGCTGGCTGAGCGTGAGCGCTGGCTGGTGCTGAACAAGTCGGACCAGATCCTCGAAGAAGAGCAGGAAGCGCGGATTGCCGAAATCGTTGCGCGGATTGAGTGGAAAGGCCCGGTTTATGTTGTGTCTGCCTTGGCGCGCCAGGGTACCGAGCAGCTGTGCTATGACATTATGGATTTCCTTGAGGCGCGCGCTGAGCGCATCCAAGAGAATCCAGAGTTCGCGGCTGAGCTGGCTGAGCTGGATACCCGCATCGAAGACGAGGCTCGTGCTCAGTTGCAGGCGCTGGACGACAAGCGTACGTTGCGTCGTACTGGGGTCAAGGCGGTCAGTGACGTCGATGAAGACGACAGCTTCTGGGATGAAGAAGACGAAGATGATGGCCCGGAAATCATTTACGTCCGGGATTAAGCAACTACTAAACGCCGCTTAATTGCGGCGTTTTTGTAATTACAGGTCGCTGCTGGGGTTGGAAAATCATGCGTGACAAGGTAACCGGCGCGCAGCGTTGGGTCGTAAAGATTGGCAGTGCGTTGCTGACGGCTGATGGGCGCGGCCTGGATCGTACGGCTATGGCGGTGTGGGTCAAGCAAATGGTCGCGTTGCGTGAGCAGGGCGTTGAGCTGGTGCTGGTGTCTTCCGGGGCTGTGGCGGCGGGCATGAGTAAGCTGGGCTGGACGGCGCGTCCAAGTGCGATGCATGAGCTGCAAGCGGCGGCGGCTATTGGTCAGATGGTGCTGATTCAGGCGTGGGAGTCGAGTTTTGCTGAGCATGCTCGGGGTACTGCGCAGATTCTCCTGACCCACGATGATTTGTCTGACCGCAAGCGCTACCTGAATGCGCGTAGCACGCTGCGAACGCTGGTGGATCTGGATGTGGTCCCGGTGATCAATGAGAACGACACCGTGGTGACTGATGAGATTCGTTTTGGTGACAACGACACCTTGGCTGCTCTGGTTGCGAACTTGGTAGAGGCGGATCTGTTGGTCATCCTCACTGACCGTGACGGCATGTATAACGCCGACCCGCGGCATAATCCTGATGCTGAGTTAATTTACGAGGCGCGCGCCGATGATCCTGCGTTGGATGCTGTAGCAGGTGGTGTTGGTGGCGCGCTAGGGCGCGGTGGTATGCATACCAAGTTGCGTGCGGCGCGTTTGGCGGCGCGCTCCGGTGCGCATACCGTGATCGTCGGCGGTGCTATCGAGCAGGTCTTGGCGCGGCTTAAGGCGGGCGAGCGTCTCGGAACCTTGCTTGCGCCTGAGCGGGGCATGCTGGCTGCGCGCAAGCAGTGGTTGGCGGGGCACTTGCAAACTCGCGGCACGCTGGTGCTGGATGAGGGGGCGGTCAAGGCCCTGGCGACCGGTACAAAAAGTCTTTTGCCAGTCGGCGTTAAGTCGCTGCAGGGTAATTTTAGGCGTGGCGAGATGGTGGTGTGTGTGGCGCCGAATGGTCGCGAGGTGGCTCGCGGCTTGGCCAACTACAGTGCTCTTGAGGCGCATAAGATTATTGGTCGGTCGTCAGACGCCATCGAGAGTCTATTGGGCTATGTTGATGAGCCTGAGTTGGTGCATCGGGATAATTTGATTCTGGTCTGAGGGAATTCTGATGCGGATGGTAAAAATATTGCTTGGGGCGCTGATGGTGGTGCCCGTCTTTGCGATGGCGGAATCGATTGGTGAGGTGTCGACGGTCTTCAAGCTCATGGGGCCGAACGACAAGATTGTGGTTGAGGCGTTTGATGACCCGAAGGTGGCAGGGGTGACCTGTTATCTATCGCGGGCTAAGACCGGTGGCGTAAAAGGTGGCTTGGGCTTGGCAGAGGATCGCGCAGAGGCGTCGATTGCTTGCCGGCAGGTCGGGCCGATCAGCTTCTTGGAAAAGCTCAAGGAGGGCGAAGAGGTCTTTCGTGAGCGCACCTCGCTGGTGTTTAAAACCATGCAGGTGGTGCGTTTCTTCGATCAAAAGCGCAACACATTGGTTTATCTGGTGTACAGCGATCGGGTGATAGAAGGCAGTCCGCAGAATGCGGTGACAGCCATCCCCATTTTGCCTTGGCCGGAAAAGCCATAAGAAAAAAGCCCGGCATTGAGTCCGGGCTTTTTATGGCTTGTCATTCGGCGCTAGCCTTTGTGTGGCTGTTTGTATGGGTTAGCTAAGTGGCGAATAGTGACTTTCAAGGCAATAAAAAACCGGCCATCAGGCCGGTTTTTCAAGAGCTTACAGCGTATTAGGCTGCTGCAGCTTCGCCGAGGGCCTTGATGTGGCCATTCAGGCGGCTCTTATGGCGCGCTGCTTTGTTCTTGTGGATGATGCCTTTATCGGCCATACGGTCGATTACCGGCACAGCCAGGGTGTAAGCGGTTGTGGCAAGAGCGACATCTTTGGCTTCGATAGCCTTGACTACGTTCTTGATGTAAGTACGGACCATCGAGCGCTGGCTGGCGTTATGGCTACGACGCTTCTCAGCCTGTTTTGCGCGTTTTTTGGCAGAAGGTGTATTGGCCACCGTCAAGCTCCTCGAAAAAATTCTGGGGGTTACAAACAAATAAGGCCGCGAATCATGCCGATATGGGGGCGTGCTGTCAAGCCTGTTGGCTTTTCCCCGTACTGGCCTGACCAGTGGCAGACCGCTACACTCGTCGCCTTTGCGCGCCAGTGTTTGTTTGCGGAGCCGGGATATTACATGAATTTGCTCAAGTCGTTGGCCGCTGTCAGTTCCATGACCATGCTTTCGCGTGTATTGGGCTTTGTGCGCGACACCATTATTGCTCGCACCTTCGGTGCTGGCGTGGCCTCGGACGCCTTTGTGGTGGCGTTCAAGCTGCCTAATCTATTGCGCCGTATTTTTGCCGAGGGCGCTTTTTCACAGGCCTTCGTGCCTATTTTGGCGGAATATAAAACCCAGCAAGGTGAGGAGGCTGCGCGAACCTTTCTCGCTTATGTAGCGGGGTTGCTGACGCTGGTGCTGGCGCTGGTCACTTGCCTCGGTATTTTGGCGGCGCCTTGGATTGTATGGGCCTCAGCGCCGGGTTTTGCTGATGAGGCTGAGCGCTTTGAGTTGACCACTGACCTTCTGCGCGTGACGTTCCCCTATATCTTGCTGATCTCGCTATCGTCATTGGCCGGGGCCGTGCTCAATACCTGGAACCGCTTCTCGGTGCCTGCGTTTGTGCCGACCTTGCTGAATGTCAGCATGATCGTCTTCGCTCTATTTCTGACGCCGTATTTTGACCCGCCGATCATGGCGCTGGGTTGGGCGGTGTTAGTGGGTGGGCTGCTGCAGCTGTTATTTCAGCTGCCTCATCTACATAAGATCGGCATGTTGGTGTTGCCGCGCCTGAGCCTGAAAGACACCGGCGTGTGGCGGGTGGTAAGGCAGATGGGGCCGGCGATTTTTGGGGTGTCGGTCAGCCAGATCTCGCTGATCATCAATACTGTTTTCGCGTCTTTTCTGGTCGCAGGCTCAGTGTCCTGGATGTATTACGCCGACCGCCTGATGGAGCTGCCAGCGGGTGTGCTCGGCGTTGCGCTGGGGACAATCTTGCTACCGGCTTTGTCGAAAACCCACTCGGGAGCCAGTCATGAGGATTATTCCAAGCTGCTCGACTGGGGCTTGCGCCTATGTTTGGTGCTGGCGCTGCCTAGCGCGGTGGCATTAGCAATTATTTCCGAGCCACTGATCGCCTCGTTGTTTCAGTACGGCAAGTTCAGCGCGGGCGATACGCTGATGACCCAGCGTGCGCTGGTGGCGTATTCATTCGGCCTGGTTGGCATCATTCTGGTGAAAATCCTCGCTCCGGCGTTTTATGCTCAGCAGAACATCAAAACGCCCGTGCGCATTGGTCTGGTGACGTTGCTGGCAACGCAGCTCATGAATCTGTTGTTTGTCTTCGTGATTCCGCTGGCGCATGCCGGCTTGGCCTTGGCGATTGGCCTGGCTGCCTGCCTGAATGCGGCGTTGCTGTATTGGCAGTTGCGCAAGCGCGGCATGTTTACGCCGCAGCCAGGCTGGGCGTTGTTTAGCGGCAAATTGCTGCTGGCCTTGCTGGCGATGGCAGCGGCGTTGCTGCTGACCATGCAGCAGCTGCCGGCGTGGGCGGACGGCAGCATGCTCTGGCGCTTGTTGCGTTTAGGCGGCTTGGTCGGGGCGGGGTTGCTGGCTTATTTCGCCGTACTGGCACTGCTGGGTTTTCGAGTGCGTGATTTTGCCCGGCGCAGCGCGCTCTGACTGCGGCTGATTTGACGCCTGTTGTCTGCTGTCCGGTGTGCGTATAATCGCCCACTTTATGAGCAAGAAGCGCGTTATGCAGCTGGTTCGAGGCCTACACAACTTGCGGCCCCAGCATCGGGGCTGTGTCGCCACCATCGGTAATTTCGACGGCGTCCATCGTGGTCATCAGGCCATTCTGGCGCGTTTACGTGAGCGCTCCGCCGAGCTTGGGGTGCCCAGCTGCGTATTGATTTTCGAGCCGCAGCCGCGCGAGTTCTTTGCTCCCGATACGGCCCCGGCGCGACTAACACGATTGCGTGACAAGCTGGCGCTGCTGGCAGCCGAAGGTGTTGATCGAGTGCTGTGTCTGAGTTTCAACCGCCGCCTGCGCGAGCTGAGCGCCGCTGAGTTTGTGCATCGTGTGCTGGTGGAAGGCTTGGGTGTACAGCATTTAGAAGTGGGTGATGACTTTCGTTTTGGCTGTGATCGCGCTGGCGATTTCGCTTTCCTTGCTGATGCAGGTGAGCGTGAAGGCTTCAGCGTTGAGGCGGCCAGTACGGTTGAGCTGGACGGTATTCGCGTCAGCAGTACGCGGGTGCGTGAAGCCTTGGATGCGGCTGATTTCGCCCTGGCGCAACACCTGCTCGGCCGCCCCTTCCAGATCGCCGGGCGGGTGTTGCATGGGCAGAAACTGGGCCGTCAGCTGAATGCGCCGACCGCCAACGTGCAGCTCAAGCGCAAGCGAGTGCCACTGCGCGGGGTTTATCTGGTCAGTACTGAGATCGATGGTCAGACCTGGCCAGGGGTCGCCAACATTGGTGTGCGTCCCAGTGTTGCAGGTGATGGCAGTGCCCACCTGGAAGTGCATGTGTTGGATTTTGCCGGTGATTTATATGGCCGGCGTTTGACGGTGGCTTTCCACCACAAGCTGCGCGATGAGCAGCGTTTCGCCTCGCTTGAGGCACTGAAGACGGCCATTGCTGCCGATATTGCCGCCGCCCGTGCCCATTGGCGCACTTAAATCAATTAGCGCCACCGCATACGAAGAGCCTGATATGACCGATTACAAAGCCACGTTGAACCTGCCTGATACCCAATTTTCGATGAAGGCGGGGCTGCCGCAGCGCGAACCGCAGATTTTGCAGCGTTGGAACGAAATTGGCCTGTATCAGAAACTGCGTGCGCAGGGCGAAGGCCGGCCGAAGTTCGTCCTGCACGACGGCCCGCCTTACGCCAACGGCAGCATTCACATCGGTCATGCGGTCAACAAGATCCTTAAAGACATCATCACCCGTTCCAAGACCCTGTCCGGTTTTGACGCGCCCTATGTGCCGGGCTGGGACTGCCATGGTCTGCCGATTGAGCACAAGGTCGAAACCACCTTTGGCAAAAACCAGCCGTCCGACCTGACTCGTGAGCGCTGCCGCACCTATGCCGGCGAGCAGATCGAAGGGCAGAAGGCTGACTTCGTGCGCCTTGGCGTGTTGGGCGATTGGGACAATCCCTACAAGACCATGGCGTTTGCCAACGAGGCAGGCGAAATCCGTGCGCTGGCCGAGATGGTCAAACAAGGTTTTGTGTTCAAAGGGCTGAAGCCGGTCAACTGGTGCTTCGATTGCGGCTCGGCCCTGGCCGAGGCTGAGGTCGAATATCAAGACAAGAAGTCCGAAGCGATCGACGTGGCTTTTGTGGTTGAAGATGCTGACAAGCTAGCCGCCGCATTTGGTCTGGCTAGTTTGCCTAAAGCGGCCTCTATCGTGATCTGGACCACCACGCCGTGGACCATTCCGGCCAACCAGGCGCTTAACGTCCATCCTGAGTTCACGTACGCCCTTGTCGATATCGGCGATCGTTTGCTGCTGCTGGCTGAAGAATTGGTGGAGGGTTGCCTGGCCCGTTACGGCTTGCAGGGCGAAGTTATCGCGACGGCTCAAGGCGCAGCACTTGAGTTGATCCGCTTCCGCCATCCGTTCTACGAGCGATTCGCGCCGGTATACCTGGCCGAGTACGTCGAATTGGGCGCTGGTACCGGCGTCGTGCATTCGGCGCCCGCGTACGGTGAGGACGACTTCCGTTCCTGCAAAGGCTACGGCATGAGCAATGACGACATTCTCAGTCCGGTGCAGAGCAATGGTGTGTATGTCAGCGATCTGCCGTTCTTTGGCGGCCAGTTTATCTGGAAGGCCAACCCGGCCATCGTTGCCAAGCTGGAAGAAGTCGGCGCGCTGCTCAAACACGAAACCATCCAGCACAGCTATATGCACTGCTGGCGGCACAAAACGCCGCTGATCTACCGCGCCACCGCGCAGTGGTTCGTTGGCATGGATAAGCAGCCCAACGAAGGCAGCACCCTGCGCGAGCGTGCGCTGGCTGCCATCGAGCAGACCGAGTTTGTTCCTGCGTGGGGCCAGGCGCGCCTGCACAGCATGATCGCCGGACGCCCCGATTGGTGCATCTCGCGTCAGCGTAACTGGGGCGTGCCGATTCCGTTCTTCCTGCACAAGGAGAGCGGCGAACTGCACCCGCGTACCACCGAACTGATGGAAGAAGTCGCTCTGCGCGTTGAGCAGCAAGGCATCGAAGCCTGGTTCAAGCTGGACGCCGCCGAGTTGCTGGGTGACGAGGCGGTGCAGTACGACAAGATCAGCGACACCTTGGATGTTTGGTTTGATTCTGGCACCACCCACTGGCACGTCATGCGTGGTTCGCATCCGATGGGGCACGACAACGGTCCACGTGCAGATTTGTACCTGGAAGGTTCTGACCAGCATCGCGGTTGGTTCCACTCATCGCTGCTCACGGGAGCGGCGATCGACGGTC
>Ga0070747_1001323_pt1 | contig 12096 bp, 9 predicted proteins | sample VirMetDEL_Mar_31_FD_77321 | JGI IMG/M metagenome (GOLD analysis project Ga0070747, IMG submission 77321) | Aqueous microbial communities from the Delaware River and Bay under freshwater to marine salinity gradient to study organic matter... | ecosystem: Environmental > Aquatic > Marine > Coastal ...
AGCCGGTACCGCCGGACACCACGATGTTCATGCGCTGTTCAACGGCGGTGCGCAGAAACTCCACCATCGGCTCGTTGATCGAGCCGTATGTGAGCAGATCATCCGTGGTGAGCTTTTTCTCGGAGAATTTTCGTATCGTCAGGCAGGGGCCACGCAATGCCAGCGGTGGAATGATGGCGTTAACCCGCGAACCGTCTTTCAGGCGCGCATCGACCATGGGCGAGCTTTCATCGATACGCCGGCCGAGGGGCGAAATGATCCGCTCGATGATCGACAGTACCGCCGCATTCGAGCTGAAGTTGATCGGGGTTTTCTCAAGACGACCGCTGCGTTCGACATAAATGTCGTCATGGGCGTTGACCATGATTTCGCTGACGCTGCGGTCGGCCAGCAGGTCTTCCAGTGGGCCGAGGCCGACGGCCTCATCCAACACGATTTTGCGCAGTACCTCGGTCTTAACGCTTGCCGGCAGGCGGCTGAGCACTGGTTCAATCAGTCCGTCGATCAGCTCGGAGAGAATCACCCGAACCTCATCCGGGCCCATGCTGTCGAGGTTCATGCGGCGCAGGTCGAGCGCTCGGAACAGCTCGGCCTGGATAAACTGCGACCACTCCATGTAAGCCAAGTGGCTGTCGTTATTAATTTCTGGCGTATCAGGCGCCAGCACGACTTCCGGCATGTCGTCGCTGACGGGGAGGGTTTGCGCGTGGACCCGGATCAGGTAACCACCGATGGCGATGGCGTCTTCCGGTGCTAGCGGGCCGTGACGGCTAATCGGCTTGTCGTTGACCCGCACTTCGTAACCACGGCTGACATCTTCGACGAATAACCCGGCCAGCGATTGCTCGATACGCGCATGGATAGGCGCAACCGTCCAGCCGCGCAAGCGCACCAGCCCGGTGCGAGCTTTACCCAGTTCGCAGGAGGCGCTGGTGCAGGTCAGCTTGTCGACCGGCTTGCCGTCCTTGTAGGTGATTTCGATCTCGAACATGGGTGCCTCAGTCGATAAGCTCAATGGTGCCGAAGGATTTTTGATACTTCTCGATCATCTTGTCACCGCGCAGTTTCTCTTGTGCGCTCGGCGAGTCCGGGCCATTGGTCATCAAGCGAGGGGTGATGAAAATCACCAGTTCGGTGCGGTTGCCCTTAGCGCTCTTGTTGCGAAAAAGCGAACCAATAATGGGCAGATCCATGAGCCAGACAATGCCCTCAACTGTGGCCTGACTGTCCTCGGCCACCAGACCCGAGAGCACCAAGGTTTCGCCGACTTTCAGCTGCACTTCGTTCTCGGTGCGGCGGGTTTTGAACGCCGGGTACTCGCCAATCTGGTTGGCTTTGTCGACCTGGCTGATCTCGACCAGTACGTGGGTGGAAATCTGATCCTTGCCGTACAACTGCGGCGCGATGTTGAGCAGAACGCCGTAGTCTTTGTACTCGACCGATGGGCCGTTGATGCTGCTGGTGACCACCGGAACCTGACCACCCACCGTCAGCTCTGCTTTGCCACCACTGCGCGCGCCGAGGCGTGGCGATGCCAGGGTCAAGGCTGAACCGTTTTTCTCCAGTAGATTGATGCGTGAGGTTATTTCGGACGCAATACCCCAGTAGCCGACCGTACCTAGTTGGAATTTTTCAGAGTTACTAGCTAGAGCACTTGCAAGGGCTCCAGTTGTTTTGTCGACGGCACTCGGCAGGTTATTGATTGGTTCCAGAGTCCCGGTTGGGTCTGGAAACTGGCCGCGAAAATATTTGTTTGTACGCTGGTCTGAGGCTAGCGCGTAGGTCGGGCCATTGATGCTGGTGCTCCAGTTAACCCCCAGTTCTTCTACGTCGTCTTTGGCAAACTCAGTGATGCGCACATCGAAGTAGATCATCGGTGCGAGGAACTCAGACATTGGCTGGGCCAACACCATCACATCCGGGTAGCGCTCCTTGAGCAGGTCAATACGGGTGATATCGACCTGATTGAGGTCACCATCAATAACGATCTGGCGACCTATCGCTTTGATCTTGATTCCCGGAATTTGTCCAAGCATGGCCTGAACTTCAGCCAGTACCTGGGCCGAGTCAGCCTTGGTGGCGGCGCCGCTCTGCTCTTCAGCGAGTACCAATACATTGTCGTAGAACTTCGCAGCTTCCTTAACGCGGGCGAGGTACTCCTCACTGAGGCGACCATCCAGAACAACTTGGCGGCCTACGGTGCGTATTTTCAGTCCTGGGATGTCGGACAGTAATGCCTTGAGCTCACTGATCTGGCGATAGCCATTGGCCTTGGCGACCACCACGCTCACTTGTTGGCGAGTGTCATCGTCGAACCAGATTTGCACGGTGGTTTCACCAGGCTGCTGGGCGGTGATCACCACTTCCTCGTTCTTGAGCATGGTGGCGCTAATGATTTCAACGTTACCCACAGCCACTCGCTCGACGCCGGGTGCATTGAGCACGCTGACATCACCGTCATACAGCACGATGGCTGATGGGATATCAGCGGCTTGGGCGGCGGCACCCAGACTCATGGCGCAGAGAATCTCCAATACACGTCGAATGATCATTATTGCCCCAGCGAATTTCGCAAATTTGTGTTGTTCCGCTCCGGGTACCCGGAGCGGTGCTCCAAGTTATTCCAGCCGCAGCGTTTGAATCGGGATGACCCCGTCCTTACCCGTGCCGCCGGGGATGAACTGGATCATCCGCGAGGCATCGCTACGTTTATTATTGAGTGCGTGGGCTTGTGGCGGCTCCAGGCCCACGGTCACACCGCGGTACAACACGTTGCCGTTGGCGTCGACGATCTTGCCGTCGACCAGCGTGCCGAGCACCTTGCCATCGGTGCCATACACGGTGTTGCCGCGCAGGGTGCCGATGATGTTGCCGTTCGCATCGCGTACAACCTGAGCGACATCTTGTTGCAGGCTGACATTGGCCCCCTCAATGCCTTGGCCGGACAAGTCACGGATCTGACCATCTTTGACCGTGCCGACTTTGCGGCCTTGGGCATCGATGATGTCGTCGCCGACTACGCTGCCGATCACCTTGCCGTCCGCATCACGTACCACGCGGGCTGCATCGGCGATGACCTTGCCGTCCTTATCGAGCATGGCTTGCTCAACCTTGCCGATGACCTTGCCGGTACTGTCCACGACTTGGCCGTCCTTGACCGTGCCCAGCACTTTGCCGGTGCTATCCACCAGCTTGCCGTCCTTGATGGTGCCGATGACGTTGCCGTCGGCATCGCGAGCCACCTCGCCCAATGTGCCGATGACATTGTTGTTGGCATCCAGCAGCGCGGTGCTGACTTCGCCGAGCAGCTTGCCGTCCAGGTCATAAGCTTTGCCATCGCGGTAATAGCCAATCACCTTGCCGTTGGCATCGTGGATTTCGTCACCGACGCGGTAGCCAATCACCTTGCCATTAGCGTCGAGTACCACCTGGCGTTCGCTACCTTGACTCGGCGCTTGGGTCTGCACCTGCGAGCTGCGCATGTCGATCACTCGGCCATCGGCATCCAGGGCTACGTCTTTTTCCACCCGGCCCAGGCTGGCGCCATCAAGGCCCACGGCTTTGCCGTCGACGACGGTGCCGATGGCATTGCCATTGGCGTCGACCACCTTGCCGTCGACCACCCGGCCAATCACGTTGCCTTGGGCGTCACGTACAACCGTGGCTTTTTCATGCATACGCAAAATGGGATCGTCCGGTGACAGTCCGCGCACGATACGACCCATGACTTTGCCGTCGAGGTCGACGGCCTGGCCGTCGACGATCTTGCCGATGATGCGGCCATTGGCATCCACGATATTGTCGCCAACGATACGGCCGAGCAGCGTGCCGTCGGCAGCCAGCACCACATCAACGGTTTCCACCGGTGGCGGGTCGAGCAGGCTGGAGACAGTGGTCTGGCCGAGGCTGGCGCTGCTGGTGTCTTTGGGGTGGCGTAATACGGCCACCAATTCGCCGGACTTCTCCGCCAGCTCGACCCGTGCCACTTGGGCCGGTGTGAGCATCAGCGAGAGGGTGGAGAAGTTCATGTTGAAGCCGTCTGGCGTCGTACGGTCGTAGTAGTTCTCGTACTTGTGACCGTTGGCGTCTTCGCGGCCGGCGGCCAGCACGGCAATGTCTTCGAGCACGGTCATGACCACGTCGTCGGCATAATTGGGTTGCTGTTGACGGCCCACGTCACCGGCGGAAAAACTACCTAACAGGTCAATCCGATCACCGGGGCGCAGCATGCCGTCGAAGGAGTTGATCTTGCTGACTTTGACCGTCTTGACCCGCTTGCCCAGCTCGACGTTTTCTGAAAAGCGTGACACGCCGTCCTGCTCAATCGCATCCCAGGTGATAGGCCGGCCTTTTTGCAGCGCCATGATGGTCATGCGGCCTTCCAGGCGTGCCCAATCTTCGGCCATTACGGCGTTGGACGGCAGGTACTCACTGGGCACATCGAGCGCGGCAACCTGCTCGCGCTTGAGCGTTTGCGACTTGCCAATATCCGTGTTGGGCACCACCACCGAAACCTTGACCTGGTTAACCGGGCGGTACGCGGCCTTGTACTGAGACTCCTTGGCCTTGAGGTAGGCCCAACCTAGCAAGGCTGCGAGCACGCCACAGACGATGGCAATGATCAGCAGCTTTCTTCCTGAAACAGATGACATGTCGCTCCCCGTCACTCGCCAATGCCCGTAGAGGGTGGCGTGAAGTGTTGTAAGTGTTGGCCGCGCCTGTGTTGGCCGCGTACGTGTGGTTTATTTGCTTAACGTCCAATTGCTGGTCGAGGAATCGAGCGTGACCGTACTGCGGCCTTGGCAACTGGCTGCTTCGCTGTTGATGTAACTGGTTCCGGGTTGCGGATTGTTGAAGTTCGCGGCTTCGCCCGCCGACAGCGTGGCGCCGGAGCTGAAGTTATTGCTCCAACCCAAGGGCACTACCAGGCAGGGTTTGTATTGGCTCCAGGTGGCGCTGGGCGCTGTCTGGTAAACAACACCGACCAACTCGCCGCTGGCGACCATCGCGGTGCTGAAGTCTTTGCCAGCGGGGGACAGGATGGAGCTCTCGGAATAGATCAGTCCGTTGATGGCATGCCCGGAAGAAAAGGCTTTGCCATTCTCGTCGTAGCTGATTACCGGGCGTGTTTGCACCGCCGTGAGCCCGCTGGGTTGTGGCTCCAAGCGTTTGCGCGAGCTGGCGTCGTGATACTGCCCGTTGTACAGGTAGGCGAAGCCCATCACCTGTCCGGCACTGTTGGTCAGGGCTTGTAAAACCAGCGGCTTGCCATCGTCATCCACCCATTCGGTGTTGGTCGTGGCGCCGTTGAACACGCTATTACCATTGGCATCGACAAAGCTGCACTGGCCGCTGGCGGAGCGCATGCAGGTGGCGACTTGCTCACCACTGGCATCTACCAGGTAGCCATCTTTGACGTGGCCGATGAGGTTGCCGAACTCGTCGAACACGCTTTCAACATAGGGTGGGTATTCTTGCTCGGGCACTGGCACCGGGGTGTCGGGTATCTCGTCACCGTCATCGCCGTCGTCATCTTCGCGTACGACTTCATTCTCTTGCAGCTTGGGGTTGCTGTAGATCTGCACCTTGTTCATTTCACTCGACTGCGTGCTGTAGCTTCTGTGCACGTTGTCGAACAGCGTGCTGACATCCGTGGTGGCAGCCAGCAGGCCGGCACCGGTGACGCCAACCACAACCAGGTACTCGGTCATGGATTGACCCAGTTGCTTTCTCATCAGCGGTCCATCCGGTTGAGCAGCACTTGAGTCTTGTCGGCGTGGCGCAGCAGGCCCACCGTCATCAGCTCGCGGCCTTTGCTGTAGGTGAGCACCACGGCGTTGTCCTGCTGGCTGCGGTGGTCCAGGTTCCAGCCCTGGTTGAGCAACTCGGCTTCGTACCAGGCGCGGGTGGCGTGGATGTTTTCATCATTGAGAATCAGCACCAGGCGCCCTTCGCGAATCACATCGTCGCTGCGCATGTCACTGATGACCTGGGCATCGGGCGGCACGGGCATGCCACTGCCCAGCGGCTCACCACCGCCGCCTGCTTGCGGCGGATTGGTGATGCTCATACGGCCGTAGCTGTAGCGGTCGTTTTGGGCTTTGACCTGAATCATCATGATGCAGCGTTCGTTGATGTGCAGGATCTGATCCCAGTCGTTGAACTCGCTGAAATCCACCTCGTCCGGCCACTGCTGCGCGTAGAACTCTTTCACCCGGGGGACGGTGGCGGACACCCGAAACGTCCGGCCCTGCAACGGCGTGTGGTTCCACTGCACGCTGGCGCCCAAGCTGCTGACCAGCATGCCGTCCATGCGTGGGAAGTCGTCGTAGTCGCAATCGGCGTAGGCCAGGTCGGCGCAAGCGATCAGCAGAAGGAGAGGGAGGCTGTGCCTAAGCTTAATCATCGTAGTAACAGAATCCGCTGGTCACATTGCATTTCACACCGGCATCCGGGACCGGGTCGGTGTTGACATAGCCCAGGTCGAGACTCTTGAACGACGGCTCGAAGATGCCAATAAAGCTCTGCACCGTTTCAAAAATAGGGTTTTCGGCGATCAGGTTGCCGAGTACGAAGTCGTTGGCTTTCTGATCGAAGTGACTGCCTTCTCCGTCGGCGGTCTGGGCCACCCAACCGTCGGCCAATACCGCTGAACGGGCGCCGACGTTCAGTCCGTTAGTAAAGCGGTCACCGAGTAACGGCTGGCCGCCCAGCTGGCTGCCGGCCATGGGCACTGGAATATTGACGGCCGTGGCATAGAAGTTATGGGTCGGATGAGCAATCTGCAGAAAGTCATCATCTGTCGGGCGTCCAAAGCTTAAAATACTGAGTGCTTTGTTGATGCCGCCCATGGCCGAGTTGTACACATCAATCACGTCGTAAGCGAATGAAGGGGTTTTGCTGCTGGCGAGCGTCGAGCCGGCGGCCATGGCGCCTGGGGCATTCATCGACAGGCCGCCGCTGCCGTGAGTCCAGCGCCAATAGCGGTTGGCATTTTCGGTGTTCGGGGTGTCGATATCTTGCGGGGTGAACAGCTCGGGGGTTTGGGTAAAACCGAGGATGCGCCGTTCGGCGGAGTTGAGCACATCTTCGTCGCTGCGGCTCGCTAGGTAGCCGGCGTCAGTTTTACCTTCACCCCACTGAGTCGGCAGCGTCTCATCGTTTTTGTCGGGGCTCTTGTACCAAACAGTGCGCTCCCAGGCCGTATAGCGCGCTGCTTCCTGAGCCTTGTAGGACATGTCCGAGAGCTTGGCCACCACAGGCACCAAGACGAACAGAAGCAGCAGGCAGCCGGCGGTCATGACCACGAATTCGGCCATGGCCTGGCCCTTCTGGCTATTGCTTGCGCAGGCTGAACGGGTCATTCCAGCGCTCCTTTAACACTGTCGGTCATCTTGTCGAGGACCGTGTCGGTGACGCCTTCAATGGCTGGTTTGGCCACTGGCTGGATCAGCGGTGGCAGCTTAGTGAGCAGTCGGTCGCGGCCGGGCTTGATCACATAATCCAACGCCAGATCCATCAAGAACCCCACGACATAAGAGGGGTTGAGGCTGTTCAGCCCGAGGATTTGCTGGATGTCGATTTGGCCTGCGGCCACGAATTGCACGAACTTGCTCGGCTCGCGCAACCGCGCATCCCAGAACGGGCTGTATTGGTTGGGCGATTCATCGCGCCCGGACGGTGGCGCAAAATATGTCTCAGCCGAGGAGACGGTCATCATCCGTTCGCCATCGCCCCACAGGAACACCAACGGGTTATCGTCCACGCCATGGGTGTCGAGGCCGAACTTGCCCTGGGTAATGTTTAGGCTCTTGGGGTTATCGCTGGTGCGTACGCTGCTCAGCGGTTTGGCCACCGCAATGGTGAATTCCTTGCTGCGCCCAGTTTCCGCATGGTCGGCGCCTAGGGTGAAGAACGAAGGTGAGCCGCTGTAGCCCACATTCACGTCTTCCGCGGTGTTAATCCCGTGCACCGGCAGCACATTACCCCACGCCCACGTCACGGCATGCACGGGGTGCATGGCGTCGCCATAGGGGGTGTTTTCTTTCAGCAACATGCCTTGAGCGGGGTTGCCCCACTGGGGCGCAAACAGAAACTGGTCGCCAGCCTTGGTGACTAGCTGATGGGTCGCGCCGCCCAGCGGCAATCCAAAGCCGAAGCCCAGCGCTCCGTCAAAAATACTTACGCAACCAACAAGTGGCAGGCACAACTCTATCGCCAGAGTGACGTCGAGCTTGAAGCCCATGGAGCTGTAATCCAGCGAGGCCCAACCGTAGGTCGGAATGCCCTTGCTGGCGTTGGCGATGCTCAGTGGGTTGTAGACGTAAGCGGTGCCGCCGTTGTTGAACACCCCGACTTCGAAGTTGAAGCCCAGCTTGATATTGATAAAACCCAGGTAAATCGGAATTTCCGGGACGCCAAAGCCCACGGTTGCGTCGAAGTTACGCGCGGCAAGCCAGTCATTACGGTTGCTGTTGATCAGCGCTGCAAACTCCCGCCCGGCGTTGCGTGAGTCAATGGTGGAGGGCGCGTTGGTTTTCTGGCCGTGCACTTCGGGCGCGTTATTGACCAGCATTGAGGAGGGCACGTCCGCCCCTAGGAAGTCGTTAATGACGCTGGCCGGGGTCGAGTCGCTCTCTTCATACGCCTGGCCGCCCGGTGCCGGGCCGGGTGACGAGTTCGGGGGCGGTTCAGCTCCCGCCACTGCATCGAGCAAGGCGTCGAGCGGCAAGTAGTCGGCAAAATAGGTGAGGATAAAGTTCTGGATCAAGAACAGTTGCGAAAGCGTCGCGACTTCCAGTTCATCGTCGCTGCGGTGGGCCATGCGGTGCTGTTCAACCACCGCTTTGGGCACGGAAACCTGCGCCTCGAAGGTGGCCAGCGCAAAGGCTTTTTGGAAAAAGCCCATGATCAAGTTGAAGCTGGAAACCACCGTGGGGTAGATCGTAACCACTGGGGCCGAGACTGTGCGCACGACTTGGCCGAGAATTTGATACGGCAAGGTCACGGAGGACAGGATGTCGCTGATCATCGGCTTGGGCGGGATCAGCGCAACCGGAATCTGGTAGGCCGGGAAGCTGTTAACCCAGCGCGGGATGTTGGCGTAACGCTTAGACCATGACATGAGCGCTACAACCTGGCCGATCGACAACTCGTTGGCGATGATGGCGCGGTTGGTATAGGCGATTAGGTTCTGGTGTCGGGCAAACAGTTTGGCTTGCGAGTAGACGGCGGCGTCGGCGGCGTTCTCCACCTGCACCCGATCACGGGTGAGGACGCCCTGATTGAACATCACGATCAGGGCAATCAAGGTAATGCCGATAAAGAGCAGGCCAAACACCATGGCCTGGCCACGCTGCCGCTGTCGACTTCCCTGAATCATCGTCACCGCCTCCGTGCTGACTTAAATCAGCGTTCGGATTGCTGGTAATTGCTCAGGTTGTGAGCATCTGCTGCGCGCGTCTGGGCTTCGGTGCCTGTTGTGGCTGCCGCTTGGTTAGATTGACCACCGCCTAGCTCCGCTGCCATATCGCCGACTTGCTCGCGCACGGTGCTGCCGAACAGGTTGTAAACCACGATGGCGGAGATCGCGATCAGGGCCACGATGATGATGTATTCGGTCATGCCTTGGCCAAGTTGACGGGTACGCGATTTGATCGACATGGAATTGCCCTCGAGACTCTGCAGAGTCGTGTGTTGTTTTTAAGTACAAGTAAGCGCGATAAGCGCCTGCTCGTTATTGACGAGCAAGTGCTATCGGCGGCCGATAGTTGCGCGACTTTCTTGGTCTCGAAAAGTTGCAGCCTCCCGTCGGTTTTTGACAGTAGCGCAGGCCGACATACAGCGCCCCCCCTGTTCAGATAGGTTTGGCAACGATGGTGTGCTGGGGTGCGCGCGGGCTTATCGTGCGGCATGCTTTTTGCGCATGTCATGTCGTAATCGAGGTGTCGCGCAACAATAATGCGTTACCCTCGGCCCGCTTAAGCCAAACCAATATCGGCTGCGGTCATCACGCTATGCGCGTTACAGCACTGCATTTATTTCCTGGGGGGGAGTATGTTTGGACTAAGCAATTCTCGATCAATGAAAAATCGAGATAATAGGTTTTTGGCAGCTAATTCAGCTATTTTTCGCCGATTTTCACTGATTTTTGTCCTGTGCCTGCCGTCTTTCGGAGCCGTGTCCGCGGCGCTGGATGAGAGGGGGGCGACGGCCCCACTTTTGACTCTTCGCACAGATGGACAAACGCTCGAACTGACTCAGGAGCAGCTCTTGGCATTGCCTCAGCAGCGGGTTGCCACCACTGCAGCTTGGTTGCAAGGCGCCAAGGTGTTCGAGGGGCCGCTGGTGCGCGATGTACTGGCGCTGTTGGATGTTGAGCTGGGCGCCACGACGACTGTGACGCTGCGGACACTGGATGACTACGAGATAACGGTCAGCCTGGAGGATTATCTGAGTTGGGATGTGATCATCGCCCATAGCATGGATGGCACTGCACTTTCGTTGCTCGACTATGGCCCTCTGTGGGTCGTTTATCCTCGCGACGACCATGCTGTATTGCAGGATTCGCGCTTCGATCATCGCTGGGCTTGGATGTTGAACAGCATCACCGTTAAACCTTAAGGAAGAGGCAGAGCGCCCCTATGTCAGCCTGCATTTTGTGCATTGAAGATGAAGCCACGCTATTGGCTGACCTAGTTGAAGAATTGAATGCTGCCGGTTACCAGGTCATCGCTGCACACTCGGCTGATGAGGCATTGCTACTGCTGGAGCAGCAGCGCCCTGATTTGGTGCTGTGTGATGTCATGCTCGGTGGTGACAGTGCGCGTGACGGTTATTTTATTTATCACTACATTCGTGAGCAGCGGACTGACTTGGCAGATCTGCCGTTTATCTTCCTTACGGCGCTGGGGCAGCGCAGTGCCTTGCTGGACGCCAAGCGCATAGGCGTTGATGACTATCTGGTCAAACCCGTCGATTACGACATGTTGCTTGCTACCGTCAGTTCGCGGCTTGCACAGGTCAAACGATTGAATGGGTATTCGCTAAGCCGCCAAGGCAGTTTTCGTGAGCGTCTGCAAAGCGTCTTCGCCCAGCTGCCGGGCGCGGTGTTGTTGTGTGATCCTGCGGGCCAGTTGCTGTATGCCAACCCGATGGCGCAGCGCTTGGCACAGGATGAGGGCGTTTGGACCCAGGACAGCCGTGGGCGATTGTGTTGGTTGGACATCACGCCCGGCTCTTTGCATACCTTTCAGCAGTACGCCACAGAGCTGAGTGCTGCTGCTTCCGGCGAGCGTCGGGTGCTGGCACTCGAGCGCTACAGTCACACAGGTGCGGTGTTTATCAGTGTGTTGAGCTTGACTTCGGAGGTGCAGGCGCTGACTGACTCGACCGACAATCTGTTGGCGGTGTTTGTGTCCTGCGCGCAAAGTCGTTCGTTGCCAGAGTTGGAGACATTGCGCCTGATCTTCGCCCTGACGCCAACTGAGGCGCGGGTTGCCTTACTGTTGGCGCAAGGGCAGCGCACGGATGAGGTGGCGCTTGCGTTGGGAGTCTCGGCCAGTACGGTGGCGTTCCACTTGCGTAATCTGTTCTCGAAAACCGCAGTGACGCGTCAGGCGGATCTGGTCGCCCTGGTGCTGAGCGCCGGTTGGGCGCTGCCGGATTTGTCCGGTGCGGTGGCCCTTACGCCATGAGTCTGGAAGCTCAAAGTCGACAGCGGCTGCAGTGGGCGGCGGTAGCTGCCGTGCTCTGTTTTGTCGTGCTACTCGGCTATACGCTCTACAAGCTACAGCGCTTGCAGGTGGAGTTGAGTACTGATGTTGGCGAAAACATGGTGTGGGCATTAAGCCAGGCGGTTTATCAAGGAGGCATGCTGCACCAGGCAGCACTGATTCCACCTACTGCTGCCAGTCATACCGCGCAAGTTTTGCATCGCAACCTGCTCAAGGCTCGGTTAAAGATGCTCACCAGTGGTGGGCAGCGCGACTACATGACGCGGGCGGGGGTTTTATCAGAATTGCAGCGTGCGGTGAGCATGCTTGAGCAGCCGCAGCTGGACTATGGCGGCGTGCAGAAGCTGATACAGCAAGTCGG
>Ga0070747_1001326_pt1 | contig 12077 bp, 7 predicted proteins | sample VirMetDEL_Mar_31_FD_77321 | JGI IMG/M metagenome (GOLD analysis project Ga0070747, IMG submission 77321) | Aqueous microbial communities from the Delaware River and Bay under freshwater to marine salinity gradient to study organic matter... | ecosystem: Environmental > Aquatic > Marine > Coastal ...
GTGCGCGGCATGGTGATGAGCGTGTTTACCCTGCCGGGTTTCAACACTGTGTTCAAAATCATCAAGGATCGCTTCGCGCCGTCGAAGAACGTCGACCGCGCCACGGTGATTGAGAAGTACCGGTTAGTGAAAACCGTCGACCGGGTAGGGCGCATGGCCGATACCCAAGAGTTTGCCGATTTTCGTTTCCCGCTGAGCAAGTTTGATCCCGAGTGCTTGGCTGAATTGCTCGAGGTAGCCCCGGCTACCGTTGAGGTCAACGGCGACATCGTGCTGGTGCGCCACTGCTGGACCGAGCGACGGATGACGCCGCTGAATATTTATGTGGAAAGTGCCAGTGCTGCCCAGGTGCGTGAGGCCTTGGACGATTATGGTCTGGCCATCAAGCAGCTGGCAGCGGCCAATATCTTTCCCGGTGACATGCTGCTGAAGAACTTTGGCGTGACCCGTCACGGCCGGGTGGTTTTCTACGACTACGACGAAATTTGCTACCTGACCGAGGCCAATTTTCGGCGTATTCCCCAGGCGCGCTACCCGGAAGACGAAATGTCTTCCGAGCCCTGGTACTCGGTGGCACCGCTGGATGTATTTCCCGAGGAATTCCCGCCGTTTTTGTTTGCCGATAAGCAGCAGCGCCAGCTGTTCAGCGAGCTACACGGCGATCTCTATGACGCCGATTACTGGAAAGGCCTGCAGGAGGCGATTCGTGCTGGCAAGGTGATCGACGTCTTCCCTTACCGGCGTAAAGATCAGGCCGACAAAGAGTATTGAGCCGCGTGCGGCTGTCACCCTGCGGCATTTCAGTCAGTATCTGGCTGCTGGCGGGCAGTGTCGGGGTGCAGGCGGCCGAGCCCGATGGTGCGGTGGTCGAACTGACTCCGTTGCTGATCACCACCCCACGTAGTCATGCGCGCTGGCTAAGCGCGCCGGTTGCGGTCACAGTGGTTGAAGCCGGTACGGCACCGGGTGAACAAAACCTCACCTTGGATAGCATGCTGGCGCGCGTACCGGGCGTGTTCAGTCTCAACCGTTACAACCTGGCTCAAGGTTTGCGCCCGGCGATTCGTGGCTTCGGCGCGCGCGGTAATTTCGGCGTGCGTGGCATCCGGGTGCTGGTCGACGGCGTGCCCTTGACCATGCCGGATGGGCAAACTGAGCTGGACGGCCTGGACCTGGGCTTGGTCGAACGCATGGAGGTGTTGCGCGGCCCCGCTTCGGTGCTCTACGGCAATGCCGCTGGTGGTGTGCTGGCAATTGAAACCCGCGAGCCGCCGACTTTGCCCTCGATGCAGCTGGACCTGAGCGCGGCTGGCCTGGGTTATCAGCGCATGCGCGGCGAGATCGGCGGCAGCGACGGTAATCTGGGTGGTTTGCTGGCATTTAACAGCACCGTTTTAGAAGGTTATCGCGAGCACAGCCAGGCGCAGACCAACAGCTTCACCGGCAAGCTGCGCTGGTATGCGCCGAACGGACGTCTGCGCTTGAACTTCAACGCTATCGACAATCGCGCCGAAGACCCAGGTGGCCTGACCGCCACCGAGGTGAAGGCGGATCGCCGGCAGGCGGCGCCGAATAATTTGCGCTTCAACGCCGATGAATATATCCGTCAGCAGCGTCTGGGCTTGGTGTGGGATGGCTACGCGGCGGGCGCCGATCAATATCAGTTGCGCAGTTACCTGGGGCACCGTGAGTTCGGCAATAGGTTGGGGTTTACCACGAGTGGGCAGACGACCTTTGACCGTTATTTCAGTGGGGTTGGCGGGCAATACAGCCATTACCGCGAACTGATCGGCATGCCCCATAAAATCACCACAGGCTTTGATCTTGAGGCGCAGCGTGATGATCGCCGCCGCTATGACAACCTGTTGGGCGAGCGTGGGCAGTCCCGTCAGCAGCAGGATGAGTCAGCGCTTAGCCAAGGGTTGTTTATTGAGGATCAAGTTGACCTGAGTGAGCAGTGGCAGGCCACCCTTGGGCTGCGGTATGACCAGGTGCGTTTGGCGACGGATGATGCCTATCTGGCCGATAGCCGTGATGATTCAGGCTCACGCAGCTTGGAGGACTGGAACTACAGCGCCGGTCTGAGTTACCGCTTTACCCCGCAGCAATCGCTGTATGCGCGCCTGGCCAGCTCCTTTGAAACGCCAACGATTAACGAACTGGCGAACCCCCAGGGTGCTGGGTTCAATGGCGCGTTGCAACCGGCCCAGGCGTTAAGTCGCGAGCTGGGTATTAAAGGCGAATGGCCCTCACTGCGTTATGCCCTGGCGCTTTACCGGATTGATCTTGAAGATGAGCTGGTGGCGTTCAGTTTGCCGGCCCAACCGGGACGTAACTTCTATCGCAACGCCGGTGAGTCGCGCCGTGATGGCGTGGAGTTAAGCCTGGATTGGCAGCTTACCGATGCCTGGCGTGGGTCCATGGCGTATGCCTACAACCGCTACCGGTTTATCGACTACCGAGTGGCCGTCGGCGACTTTTCCGGCAAGCATACCCCCGGCATTCCCAAGCAAACTTTTTTCAGTGAGCTGGCCTACGAGCATCAAGAGGGCTATGTGCGCCTGGGTGTGACGGCTCAGGCACGGGTGTATGCCAACGATGCCAATACGCAGTCAGCTCCAGGCTTTGCTTTGCTCAACTTACGCCTAGGCAAACGCCTGCAACTCGGTGAGCAAAGTTTGGAGCCTTACCTGGGCATCGATAACCTGTTGGGGCGTGAGTACTTCGATAACGTGCGGATCAACGATGGTAACGCGCGCTATTTTGAACCAGGGCCTGGGCGCACTCTGTATGCAGGGTTGCGTGTGCTGTTCTAGCTGTTTTGGCAACGCAGACGGCAGCTTCAGCTGTTCTGAACTAGGCTAAATAGTGAAGTCCAAGCACGTGTTTGATGCCCTCAATTGGAGGCTGTTTATGAACGCCAAGTTCTGCATTGCCCTGTTTGAGCTGTTGGTTGCCCTTGGGTTGTATGAGCGGCCACAACTGCAACCCGTTCCTGTGCGCAGCCACGCGCGCAATGCCCAATCGCGCCCTGCGCGACACTGAGTTCGCAGACCTTCGGTCTCTGCTCAGGTTGTACCTGGTGCTAGCCACTGCGCCTTGATGGTTGCACTTAATCCTACGTGCTCGTTTTAACGCAGCCCTTGCTGTGTGTGGGTATTGCTGTGCTGGACCTACAGCAACATTTATGTAAATAGCAAAGACAGGGATAGCCTCGATGCGCCAGAACCTTCCAGTGACTCAGCGGGAAAAAACCTTCCCGCCGAAAGAACGCCTTATTTCCACCACTGACCTCAATAGCGTGATCACCTACTGCAATGATGCCTTTGTTGAAGTCAGTGGTTTCACCCGCGAAGAGTTGATCGGCCAGCCGCACAATTTGGTCCGCCATCCCGACATGCCACCTGCGGTTTTTGCTCATATGTGGGACACCATCAAACAGGGCAAGCCCTGGATGGGGATCGTAAAAAACCGTTCGAAAAATGGCGATTTCTACTGGGTTAGCGCGTACGTGACGCCGATCTATGAAAATGACCGGGTAGCGGGTTATGAATCAGTGCGCTCTTTGCCCGATGAGGCGCAGAAGCGGCGCGCAGAAAAACTCTATGCGCGCCTGCGTGAAGGCAAAGCACCGGTCCCCAAGCTGGTGTACTGGACCCTCGACATCATTCAATCCTGGCCGTTGATCCTGGCCGGCTTGTTGGTATTAGGCGCGCACTTTTTGGTCGGCGGGCCTTGGTTTTTGCTCTTTATCGCAGTGACTCTATTTGGTCTTGGCTCCTATCAGCTGTATGCCAAACGCAATTTGATCAAGCAAACACTTGCGCAACACCCCAAGGCCTTTACCAGCGCTCTGGTTGCTCTGACTTATACCGATAGCCGTGGCGCGCAGGCGTTGCTGGATATGGCGATGATCAGCGAAGAGGCGCGCTTGCAAACCGCGCTCACGCGTATTGAGGATGCGGGCAATAACGTCAAAAAGCATGCTGCGCGTTCAGCCGACTTGTCGCGCTCCAGTGCGAAAATGCTCGACCAGCAACGCAGTGAAACGGATCAGTCGGCCACTGCCATCAACGAGATGGCGGCCACCATCCAGGAAGTGACACACAACGTGCAAAGCACCTCGCACGCTGCCGAGGAGGCTGATCGGCTGGCCAAACAAGGTTTACAGCTGGCCAGTGGCAGCCTCGATTCGATGCATCACATGGCCAAAGCGGTGGTGGACATTGGCCAGGCGGTCAATGACCTGGCTAACTCCACTCAGTCAATCGGCAGCGTGGCGGATGTGATTACCTCGATTGCCGAACAAACCAACCTGCTGGCGCTGAACGCCGCGATCGAAGCGGCGCGGGCTGGCGAGCAAGGACGCGGCTTTGCGGTGGTCGCCGATGAGGTGCGCTCCTTGGCTTCGCGTACGCGTGAGTCGACCGAGCAGATCCATCAGATCATTTCCTCACTGCGTGCGGGGGCTGAGCGTGCGGTGGTGACGGCAGGCAAAGGCGAGGCCATTTCTAAGCAGAGCGTCGAAAGCGTGGAGTCCGTACGAACCGCATTGGATGGCATTAGCGAAGCTGTCAGCAGGATTACTGGCATGAGCCAGCAGATGGCCTCGGCGTCCGAAGAGCAAAGCCATGTGGCCGAAGACATCAGCCGGCAAATCACACAGATTGCGCAGCTGTCCGACCGCAGTGCCGAACAAGCTCACCAAGGTGCAACTATTGGCCAGGAGTTGGAAGATATGGCGGATTACCTGCATAGCCTGGCGGAGCGCTTCAACCGCTGATTGGCAATGTTGCTACATGGTTGTCGGCCCACTTCGTAAGCGAGGAGGGCCGATTTTCTATGGGTTATGGCAAACTGCGTGGCTGAGGAGAACCTGATGTCACGCCTGCAATGCCCGCGCTGTACCCGCCCCACCGAGCGCTGCTTGTGCGCCCTTATCCCGTGCTTACCGAGCCGCACACGCGTGCTGATTTTGCAGCACCCGAGTGAGGTCCGGCATGCGTTGAATACTGCGCGTCTGGCTGCACTTGGCCTGAGCAATGCGCAGCTGCTGGTGGGTGAGGTTTTTGAGGCGCTGCCGGCGCTGTTGCAACAGCCTGGGTACCGGGCATGTCTGTTGTTTCCCGGTGAACAGGTACAACCGTTGATGTCGTATGACAAGTCGTGCAGCGAGCTACCGCTGCTGTTGGTGGTACCCGATGGCACCTGGCGCAAGGCGCGCAAACTACTGCATGTGAATCCGCAGCTGGCGAACCTACCTAGAGTGGCCTTGCCGGAGGGTTTGTCATCGCGTTATCGCCTGCGTAAAGCGCCAATGCCAGGGGCGCTGTCCACCCTCGAGGCGATTGTCGCGGCGCTGAACACGGTCGAGGCTCCAACCTGCTTTGATGCACTGCTTAAACCCTTTGAAGCGCTGATTGAAGGGCAAATCGAGGCCATGGGGGCGCAGACTTACCAGCGAAATCATGCTCAATCAGATACAGCGCTCTGAGGCCGTTGACGGCTATACGGTTTTTTAGCGTTCGCGCATGGCTTCTGAACGCGCTTTGAGCACCGGCTTTAGCAGGTAATCGAGAACGCTTTTCTCACCGGTAATGATGTCCACGGTCGCGACCATGCCAGGAATGATCAGCAGCGGGTGCTCTACGCTGCCCAAATGGCTTTGATTGGTGCGCACCTGGATCAGGTAAAAGCTGTTGCCTTCTTCATCGGTAATAGTGTCGGCGCTGATCAGCTCAAGGCTGGCCTTGAGTCCGCCGTAAATGGTGTAGTCGTAGGCGGTAAACTTGACCATGGCTTTTTGCCCTGGGTGAAGAAAGGCGACATCTTGCGGCCGTACCTTGGCTTCAATCAGCAGGCTGTCGTCCAACGGGACAATTTCCAGCATGTCACTGCCCGGCTGGACCACGCCACCGATGGTGTTGACCTTGAGCTGATTGATGATGCCGCGTACGGGCGAGACCACGGTCGTACGGCTGACGCGATCATCAATGGCGACGCTGCTGGCGGTTATTTTCTTCAGCTCGGTGCGGATTTCATTGAGCTCCTTGAAGGCGTCAGAGCGAAAGCTCAGTTCTGATTCCTCGACCTTGCTTTTGATTTCATCCATCGCCGACTCGGCCCTGGGGATGGCTAGGTTGGTGGCGTCCAGCGAACCGCGTATTTCTACCAGGCTGCGGCGCAGGCGGAGGATTTCCACTTGGGAAATTGCACCCGTGGCCACCAGAGGTTGCGACATATTCAGTTCTTGCTGCAGCAGACCCATGCTTGAGCGGTACTGCTGGGATTTAGCGCGAAACTCAGCCAGCTCCTGGGTTTTTTGACGCAATTGTTCGCCCAAGGTGCGCTGTTCGCTTTGTAGGCGATTTTGACGAGACTGATAAAGCGCTAACTCATCTTCGGCCAATTGAGGGGCCAGCCGCAGAATATCTGCCGGCATTTTGATGGGTCGGCCTTCTGCTTCTGCAGTCAGGCGCTCCACGCGAGCGACCAAGGCCAGACGGTCGGCCTCTGCCTCACCGCGGTTAGAGAGAAAGCGCGTGTCATCCAGGCGCAGCAGTACGGCGCCTTTCTCGACGATCTGCCCTTCACGCACAAATATCTCGCTGACAATACCGCCTTCCAGGTTTTGGATGACCTGAATTTTGCTTGAGGGAATGGCTTTGCCTTCACCGGTGGTGACTTCTTCCAGCACGGCAAAATTGGCCCAGATCAGGGCCACGATCAGGCATGCACTGACCACCCACACGGTGATACGGGTGAACCAGGGCGAGTCTTCGAGAATCGCTCCGTCGACTTCCGGCATAAACTCGGTGTCCTGCTTGCGCTGGCGCATGCTGGCGAAGTAATCACGAATTGAGTGGCTTATGTGCATGAGCATTCCTATACCGCTGCGGGGCCAACTCGACCTTTGCGTAGCGCTTCAATTACCGCTTCTTTAGGCCCATCGGCGACAATATGGCCGTTGTCCAGCACTACCAGGCGATCAACCAGGCTGAGCATGGAGGCGCGGTGCGTGATTAGCAGCATGGTCTTGCCTTGTGCCCAGGTTTGCAGGCGGTTACGCAGGATTTCCTCGCTGGTGTTGTCCATTGCGCTGGTGGGCTCATCCAGCAGCAAAATCGGTGGGTCAAGTAACAATGCGCGGGCCAACAATACGGCTTGGCGCTGACCACCTGAAAGCAGTTGGCCGCGCTCACCCACGGGGCGGTCGAAGCCCTGTGGGTGTTGCCGGGCCAGGTCGACAACGCCGGTCAGCTCGGCCACTTCCAGCATGCGTGCATCGCTGACATAGCGCGCCCCCAGCGTTAGGTTGTCGCGTAGGCTGCCAGCCAGCAGCGGTAGGTCATGGGCGACATAACCAATTTGATGGCGCAAATCGGCCACATCGAGCTGGCGCAGGTCGAGGTTGTCCAGCAAGATTTGTCCTTTGTCCGGGCTGTAAAACGCCATTACCAGGCGCGCTAATGTGCTCTTGCCTGAGCCGCTACGGCCAATGATGCCGACGCGTTCTCCGGCCGTAAGGCGCAAGCTCACGGCAGCAAGCGCTGGGGTGCTTTGCCCGGGATAGCTAAAGGTGGCGTCGCGAATATCCAAAGCGCCATGCAGTTGTGTGCGGTCCAGTGGACGCTGTTTGGCCTGGCGTTCCTGAGGTAAGGCCATCAGCGCGTCGGTGCTGGTCATGGTTAAACGCGCCTGTTGGTAGCGGGTAATCAGCCCTGCAATTTGCCCAAGTGGCGCGAGAATACGGCTGCCCAGCATGTAGCACGCCACCAGTGCACCGACACTGAGTTGGCCGGCGATGATGATGTAGACCCCCGCCACGATGGTGGCCATGCCGGCGAACTGCTGTAGAAATAGGGTGCCGTTGGTGGCGATGGCTGCGAGTGAGCGAGCATGTATATCCAGGCGGGTAAGGGCACCGTGGGTTTTTTCCCATTGGTGTTGGCGCTCACTTTCCGCGCTGCAGGCTTTAAGGGTTTCCAGTCCACCGAGGGTCTCAATTAATAGAGCTTGGCGCTGCGAGGCCAGTTGCAGGCTTTTTTCCACGGTATCGCGCAGACGCGCTTGGATGATAAAGGCGAACAGCGCGGTGAGCGGGAAGGCCAGTAAGGGGATGACCACCAGCCAGCCGCCGATCAGCCAGATCACCGTAATCATCAGGAATGAGAAGGGCAGGTCAATGAGGCTGGTGAGGGTAACGGCGGTGAGAAACTCACGCAGTCCCTGGAAGTCGTGAATGCTCTGGGCAAAGCCACCGATGGTGGCCGGGCGGGCTTTCATTGACATCCCGGTGATGCGCTCGAACAGCGTGGCCGACAACACCACATCGGTTTTCTTACCTGCGGTGTCGAGTAAATGCGCACGCAGTATTTTCAGCAATAACTCGAAACCCATGCCGATAAATAAACCAATGGCCAATACCCAGAGCGTCGAGGTGGCTTGGTTAGGGACCACGCGGTCATAGGTCTGCATCACAAACAGCGGCACCATCAAGCCAAGCAGGTTGATCAGCAGGCTGGCGAGGATGGCATCCGTATACAACCAGCGCGACAGCTTGAGGGTGTCGCGAAACCAGGCTTCTATGCGAGGAACAAGGGGGGAGCGTGCTTCTTCCAACTCATGGCGCGGGCGTGCAAAGAAAGCTTGGCCACTGTACTCGGCTGCTAACTGCTCACGGTTAATCCACTGTTCGCCGCCATCGGCTTCGCAGGGCAGTATTTGCGCTTGGTTTTTGGGTCCCCATTGGCGCAGCACAGCGCTACGGCCGTTTTTCAACAGCAGCAGTACTGGAAGGTTAAGGGCTGAAATGCTAGCTAAATCGCGTTGTAGCAAACGTCCTTGCAAGCCTGCCCGCGCCGCAGCGCGGGGGAGTAACTCGGTGGTTAGGCGCTGCTCAGGTAACGGCAGCCCTGCACTCAAGCTGCCACGGCTGGCAGAACAATCGTGAAGTTTGCAAAGAATCAACAAGCCATCAAGTAGCGGGTCGTCATGATTAAGACGCGGATCGCTGGATGGCCCTGGCCGCTCCATGGTGGTCAAGGTCTACTACTCCTTATGCCGGTTTACTTCATTGCCGGCAGACGCGCCTCGCTCTTCACTTCTGAAAGGGCTACGGCTTCTGCAGGTACTACCACTTGTTGCTGACGCAACAAGTCGCCCATCGCTGCGGTTACCCGATACATGGAGAACTCTTCGCTAAAGCGTACTTCGGTGTAGCGGCGGTTGGCTGTGAATAGCTCGTTTTCACTGTCGAGCAGGTCAAGCAGAGAGCGTTGTCCCAGCCCGAACTGTTGTTGGTAGGCTTGGCGAACCCGTGAGGTGTAGTCCGCGTAATCCCGTGCTTTGGGTGTTTGTAGTCGGGCGTTTTCCATGGCGTTCCAGGCCAGTGATAGGTTCTCATTGAGCACGCGAAGGGCGTTGTTACGGATGTCCATTGACTCATTGATTTGATGGGCAGTTGACTGCAGGAGTGCCTTGTCGCGCATGCCGTTGAACAGGTTGTAATTCATTACTACGGCCGCACGCCAACCGTTGTTGTGGCCTTCATCTCCTTGGGTGTTGTTGTCGGCATTGGTTGCCAGTTCAAGGTCCACGCGTGGATAGAAGGTTGATTTGGCAACCTCATATTGCTTCTCGGCCGCTTGCACATCGGACTGTGCTGATTTTAGGAAAGGGTTGTTATCCATCACGGTTTGCCGGGCCTCTGCAAGGCTCTCAGGCAATGTGCCTTTCAAGGAGGCCGGCGACTCTAGCTCGTCAGGCATGCGGCCAACGGCACTGAAAAAGTTGGCCTCAGCATCGGCCAGGTTTACCTGCTCGGTATAAAGGTTGTTCTCTGCCAAGGCCAAGCGCGCCTCGGATTGGTCAAGGTCAGCTGTACTGCCTACACCTTGCTCGCTACGCAGGCCTATCTGGTCATTGATGCGTAGATGCGTCTGTAAATTGTTGCGCGCCAGCTCGACCATTTCGCGGCGCATTAGTAAGTCGAGGTACACCTCGGTGGTGCGCAGAGCCAGGCTTTCAGAGGTGCCCAGCAGACGATAGGCTCGTGAATTCACCACGGCTTTGGTGCGCGCCACCTCATTAGGCGTATTGAAACCATCAAACAACATTTGCCGTAACCGTAGCTCGGAAGTGCCGTAATTAAGTGTCTCGCTGTTGTGGTTGCCTAACGCTCGGGTGCTAGGGCTGTCGGTGTTTTGCCGGCCATAGCCCATCAGTAAGTCGACGGTTGGCAGGTAGCCGCCCTTGGCAATCTTGACCTCTTCATCCGATGAAAGGCGGCTGTTGGCCCCTGCATGAATCTCCGGGTGGTTATCCAATGTGCTCTGGATAGCCTCCGATAAGGAGATGCCTTGTGCTTGGGTGCAGACCGCAGCCAGCACGATACTGCTCCATAAAGGGTTGAGTGCGCGCATCAGATAACTCTCCTTTTAGATTGTGTTAATCCAGTCGCCAAAAAAATGGCTATTTGTTCCAGTGGATTACTGTCAGCTTGTAACATCACAGCTAAGAACACTTTTAAGCGTAGCTAAGAAAAAATTGTTACAAGCCCTATAAGAAAAAAATCTTATGCAGTCTGAGAAAACCAGCACATTGTTTTCATTCAGAAGTCGTGCGTTTTGTGCCCTTCAGTGGCGTGCACGGCTAAAACAGATGGTCAGATGCAAATAAGGGCGGGATCTTTCTGGTGTGGTGAGCGACGCGGGTCAGGGTGACAGTTTTTTGTCGTTTTTGTTTTTGAGTGTGACGTCGTTGAAATCAGCCAGTGCTTTTGTTCTCTCCGTGAAGGGTGTCTAGACCTTTTTTGGCATACGTGTCGGCGGTGGTCGGCAGTTGTAGTGAGGATGGAATCATGGCTACTTTGATTGGTGTCGTCAGCCAAGTTATCGGCGAAGTCTATGCAGTAGCTGGCGACGGAACGCGTCGTCCACTCAGTGAAGGCGATCGAGTTTTTGCGGGGGAGCAAATCGTTACCGGTGCCGCTGGTTCTATTGCGGTTGCCATGAGCAATGGGCAGCAGCTCACCCTGGGCCGCGACAGCAGCCTGAACCTTAACGAGCAAATGCTCGCCAGCAGTTCTAACCCACAATCACCGACTGCAGAGACGCCTGCGACTTTACCGAGCGATGGCGATCTGACTGATGTGGAAAAACTGCAAGCCGCTATTGAGGCTGGTGTCGACCCGACGCTCGAAGGTGAAGCAACCGCTGCTGGCCCAGGTGCCGGTGGGGCGGGCGGTGCTGGTGGCGTGGGTGGGGGGCATTCCTTTGTATTGCTGGGTGAAACCGGCGGCGCACTCGATCCAATCATTGGCTTTCCAACCGAAGGCTTGAATAACGGGCCTGAGTTTCCCGACCCTGAGGCTGCTGCGGCAGATGACGCACCGGCGGCTCCGGATTTCACTCCAGACATAGACGTTGAATACGAAGACGGCAGCGGCACCTTGATTGCGGGCCCTGCAATTGTGGATGAGGAAGGGCTGGCCAATGGAAGTAACGCCGCTAGTAATTCTGAGCAGGCCAGAGGCACCATCATTATCAATTCACCTGATGGTGTGTCTGCGCTCGAAGTTCAGGATGTTAACGGCAATTGGATCAATGTTACGGGTGGTGCTGTAGTTCAAGGGCAGTACGGCATTCTCACTGTGGATGCGGCTGGCAATTGGACTTACACCCTTACCAGTAACACGCTCAATCACTCCAACCCGAATGCAACAGGAGCTGCCGATCAGGTCGGCGAACGTTTCCCTGTCAGGATGTTCGATCTCGACGGCGACGTATCACCTACTGTGTTTATTGACGTTCTCGTGAATGACGATGGTCCAGAAGCAAGACTCAGTGAACAGGCAGGTGAACTGGGTGCTGTGGGCGTAGATGAAAGCCTGGCGAGCCTGGGTGGCGCCTATGCCGATGGTGTTGCCTCGGCCGTGCTGAGCGCCGCGGTGGTGCAGGCGCAGTTTAATAGCGTGTTTGGTGCAGACGGTGCGGCGGCGGGTGATGCCGGCACGGTCTACAGCTTGGCGCTTAGCGGTGCTGATGTACCAAGTGGTTTGTTTGCGGTGGACGCGA
>Ga0070747_1001328_pt1 | contig 12070 bp, 12 predicted proteins | sample VirMetDEL_Mar_31_FD_77321 | JGI IMG/M metagenome (GOLD analysis project Ga0070747, IMG submission 77321) | Aqueous microbial communities from the Delaware River and Bay under freshwater to marine salinity gradient to study organic matter... | ecosystem: Environmental > Aquatic > Marine > Coastal...
CTGCTGATCTATATGCAGAATTAATCTTGACTTCTGTTCCTGTTTGTGCTATAGTACGAAGTAGTTTAAAGTATACTTCTTTCTGTACTTTCTTATAACCAGCGCCCTTGAGATACTTACCTTCGAAGTCGTTCTGATTAATTACTTGTGGCTCGAATGTAAACTTGCCTGGTATACCGTTCTCATCTAAGGCAGCAACTTGTTCCATTTCTTCTTTATTAGGACACGTAGGACATTCGAAGTTACCCGATGCGCCATCTGCTACTTCAGCAAGACTTGGTGCCTCTTCGTTGATCTTCTCATTCGATGCCGCAATGGCTTTCTCTCTTTCGTCTGTCGAGATTCTTAATGCACCAGCTTCCACTGCTTTCTTTGTCTCTACTAGACCCGCACTCTTAAGGGCAGCTTGTTCGATTGTCAATGCAGAAGCAAGTTTCTTAATACCATCAACCGGTGCTGTGAGAAGAGATTGAATGATTTCAGTGAGTTGGCAGAAGCGAAACATCATAAGTGCTACGTTCTCAGCAGTCAATCTTTCGAATTGAGCAACCATTTTAGCCATAAACTTTTCTAGAGACTTCTTCAATCCGTCTTTATTGACTTCATCAAAGAACTCTTTGATCTGATCAGCGGCTTGTTGTATATGATTAAACGCAGACTGAGCGGCACATTTAAGTTCACCTGCCATGCCCACTACACTGTCTATCACACCCTGTACTTGTTTCATTAACTGTGCAATGACTTTATCAACGATCTCTAGTACGGTATCCTTAATCTTCTTCAATACAGCAGTCAGAGTCAACGACTTCGCAAGCTTGACAGGATCTTTCTCTGCTAAGTTCTTGATATCAGCGATTAATTCTTGTGCAGTAGAGATGAGAGTAAAGAGTCCACCGAGTTGAGCAAAGATATTCGTAAATGCTCCACAGAGCCCACTTGATATAGACTTGCCTAGATTCGTATTCAGATAATAGTCAAGGTCTCCAAGATAAGAGTCCAGAGGCGCTGATAGATCGTTACCCATTACAGCAGGAGACCAAGCACTCACAGCATTGAATATGCCATCGATGTCCTGATTGTTCGATACAATAAAGTCAGCTATCTCAACAAACGTTAACGGACCTTGTGAATGTCTATCACTAAGTGTATTATAATTGGATATATCTATGTTGTCAAGTAAATTATTCGTTTTATTTGTTAAATCTACAACTGTTTGACGATTTAACTGCTCGATAGGATTGGCATTCAGGTCTACGAGGCGTGTATAGTCATCAATCTCCTTAAACACATCAGACGATATGTTAAGAAGTGTGCTATCGAATCTCGAAGCAAGTGGTGTAGTTGATTCACATAAAGCTGTCATAGTTCTATTCCTATTGTGCGCCGTCTGCCGTATCGTCACTCATACGACTCGTAGCAGTTGGTGGTCTTCTTGTTCTAAAGTTAGCGTTTGTAGTATGTCCTATAGGCACACGACTCGCAGGTATATCTCCAGGGTTGACAACAGTAGCAATCTCTGTTATACTTAAAGGAGGTATTGTAGCCGTACCAGATTGAACTAGCTGTGGTGCTAATGATGCTGTCACAGTACCAGTGGCTAATCCACTCGTTGCAGAGGCTGTACCACTACCAATATTCACAAGAGTACCGTCGATATTCACAAGTGCACCTGCTCCTATACCTAGCTGTGCACCCGATGATAAGTCCATTGTACCAACAGACTTGAGACCTAAGGCAGCTCCTGCGTTGATTCCAAGCGCACCCAGCGCATTAATATTCATTGTAGTAAGAGAGTTCATACGCAAAGATGTCGTACTATTAATGTCGATCCCCAGATGACCCACATCAGGAAAAGGTAAAGTTTGTGTTGACACAGCGGGTATACCTGTGCTATGTATCTTTGTATATGCACTACTATACAGATTCATCTTATAGCTGTCAAGATGTACATCACCAAATAATGCTTGTCCATAGATACCACCAAAGTTTAAGGCAGTACCAGCTTTCATCTTGATGTTCGCATTAGCGGCTAAGTTAATATCATCTGAAGTCGCAAAGAGTCCTACTTTACCACCAGAGATGTTCGTACCAGCGGCAGCATTAATATTCGCAGATCCTCTTGCGGTCACATTAAAGTTCTCACACTCGATGTCTAGATCACCATTAATCCATATCTTACCAGAGCCTCTTTCGACTTTAACAGCCCAGTCACCCCCGACATTCGTATGAGAGTCTAACTCAGTACGGTTCATTGTATAGCCTTCGGAACTATTATAAGTGTCTCCAAAAGACTTGACAAGTATCGTTCCTTGTGAATCAATTTGTATAGCAGAACCAGAGGCATGGGATATAAGGATATACGTCCCATCTCCTTCTCTACTATCACTTAATACAACATAGTTATTATCATTCTTACTGGTATAAACTGTATTGTCAAGATTCTTTTCTGGTGCTATAATAGGTGGTTCAGACCAGTCTTCGCCTTCAATTGCACTCTCAATACCATTCTTCACGGCTGCGGCTTGTAATGGTCCCTGTCCTAACTGAGCATCTTCACCACCTAGATGTCTATGTAAAGGAGGCTTACCATACTTAGGTATAGACTCAACAGGCACATAGTTAGCTTCACTAGGCGCACCAGCTTCAGGAGGTAATTGTAGATTGACACCAGGTACTCTTCCCATTACCATAGGGTGTTGAGCATCGTCACCATCCATAAAGAATCCAAAGCACCAGTCTCCCACTTCAGGTATCTTCTGCACACCACCATATGAGCCATCAAGCACAATCGCCCAGGGCAAATCAGCAGTAGGCATTGCTTGCTTGTCTTCTGTATGAATGCCAAACGCTCGTATCTTCACACGCCCATCGTTAGTGGCATCTTGACGGTCTTCTACGACTCCCACGAACCACAATAGGTTTCTAAATCCAGCCACTATCTCTTCTCCCTAAATAAGGCACGGTCGTTCGTATCAGATAGGCCGCCCTTTGTCAAGCTTATGATCTGCGTGAAGTCGTCCTCTTCAAAGAGGTTCGTTATATCTGTCACCATATAAAGCCCATCTCGCTGTACATCTGGACCTTTCGATTCACCAACTTCAACAACAGACACCATTAAAAAAATAACCATTCCTGGAATCAACGGATTTCGCCCCTTGATAGAGCAATTAATAGCGTTTTTAGTCATTGAGTTCATAAATAATTTCTTTGAATTAATTACCTCTCGATAAAAAGGATAATGGCGATTGATTCCTCTCTCTTGTCCTGGTACATTATAGTCTTTTATTGCGTATACTTCGTCTATCACAGGCATTTGGTTCGATAAAAAGTCACTGCTATGAGGTATCTTCAACTCATCTATAGGCATATTGTCTAATATATCCTCGAGTTGAGTAATTGTCCTCGATGTTGTGCGATTTAATATGTCTATCTCTAGCATTGATGTCTTATACTGCCCTTCACTGATCTCATTTAATGTATTAGATGGGTCTCCGTATGTAATGCCTGCGACTGTCTGTTGATTTCTTAGCTGACCATTAGGTGTATTGTCATCAGCGATCTTTGCTGTGTAGAATAAAAGATTATTCTCCTCTAATGCCTTTTCGCTTTCTACTTTATCTTTGTATTTCTCATACAGGTATTCAGGTGTACAGAAATAAAAGTTTTCTTTTGTCTCGAAGAACATATAATTGTTTGTAGAACTCTCACCGCCGTAGGCTTTTCTGGCGAGGAAACTCATCGTGGCGGCGGGCGTTAGGCTCGGAATTGCATAGGTCTGATTCCCCACAGTGGGTTCGACTTCGATTGTCTTTGATGATGTATTAAAATAGGTATCGAATACTGATTGTACCATATCTGAGATGGGTTGATTCGCAAATGATTGTCGAACTTCACCTTGATGAGCAGTTAAATGTTCGATTGATGTGAAATTAATTCGATACGATAGCATGTCATCTTTATTATCATGAGGTCCTAGATCATTAGCACCATAAGAAAAGAATTGTTTCTTTGCGATATTACCATAGAAATCTTTCCACTCAATTGTAATGATCTCTTCACCAATAATAGGTAGAGTCCGCATGATGCCTTCTGAGTCTAATATATTAGCAGAGCCATTAATATTGGTACGGAACATACTCTCACTGATCTGCCACTGAGTAATGGTTTGACTTAATTCAATACCATCCTTAGCCGAAGCACTCATCGGTCTTATTTTAAATGAAATAAGTTCATAGTGTCCCGCTTGAGTAGCAGGTTGATTACTTGCCATTTAATCTTCGCTCTAATAAATTCGCTATCTCACCCATATAGGCAAGATTAAATAATTGGATCTGGCGCCTTTCTTCGTTTAATCTAAATTCATAGTCATAAATACGAATAGGTGCCCACTCATTAGCATTAAATGCTGGGTCTGGTTGAGGTGATGCAGAGAAGGTCTTATGATTAATTCTTACGTTCTGGTTGTATTTGCTCTCATACCATTTAATATTTGTATTAATTGTTTTGTTCTGAGTCCACTCAATGACTGCTCGACCAGTGACACCTGATTGTGCCTCGTATTGTTTCATGATATAGTCATCAAATGCTGATTGAGTCTTAGGCCAATGCGTGTAGGGATCAACAATATCGTTGACTGATAGCACTAACCATGCTAATTCTGGATCGCCATAATAATAAAAGGCAACATCTTCTGGCTTCTCGCCTTCTTTTACTGTATAAGGTAGATATGCTGTACCACTGTTCGATACTTTTAATTTACCCTTGCGAGTAATATCTACAACAGAGTTGCCATCATTTCTTTTTGTCAGAGGGAATTTATTAAAATAGCTCATTATTCGGCTCCCTGATTCGCTGGTACTTTGTCGCCTAAATCAGTGATAATTTCTAAATCTGTTTTTCCAACAACTGTGGCATTTTCTTCAGCCGGAGTAGCGTCACCTTCATCTCGCTCGGGTAATGCTTCAACTGATATCATATCATCTGGCTGATAGTCTGCCTTAGTGTGAATAGCGGCTTCTGTCATAATCATATTAATTCTCACTGCACTAGGCTTACCGCCTTTATTTAATGCAATACCGTTTGGAGTATAGTCAACATTAAATTGTGATACCATACATGTCTTTAATCTGTAAAAAAAGTTCTGATTAATACCATGAAAGAAACAATCAACCATTGCTGGATACTTTAATAGTCCTCTGCCAAGTGTTGATTTGCTCACGCCTTCTCCTATTACCCCATCCATTTCTGGAGTCACATGACGCTGAATTGTTCGAATAATCTTTCGTAATGTCTCTGCTTCTTGTGGTGTATCAGGCGATAATAGCCACTCGAATGTGTGTACCTTTAAATCAACACCACTAAATACAAGAGTTGCATATGGATTAATTGCAGTGCCTTGTCCTGCACCCATACCCTTTGCGATATCTGGTGCAATACCACCTAAACCTGCTCTTGCAAGAAATAGTCCTGAGTCAATACCTTTATTCAATACTTCAGATAAGCTATCAATTGCGGCGAGTTGTCCTGCTTCATCTTTTCCTTGTCCGAACATATTTTTTAATTTAGTGTTTATTGTCGATGTGTCGCTCGCTAATTCTCCTGCACCTTGTGTGGCACCAGCTGCCAATGCTCCTGTAATACCCAGTTCATCTGCACCGACTTTAACGTTTAAATTGTCTTGTAAGTTTTTAGGTAGAGGTAGAATAATACTGTCATTGCTGACCTCTTGCATATGAGAGCTACCACCATATTGATAGTTTTTGAAATTAAGTATCATAGCGTGATGACCGATATCATGCGGAAAGTACAGACCTAAATTATTATTTAAGTTATGCTTTCTTTGTTCGGTAACAGCGGCTGCTGGCTTGACGGTTTGATTATTCATGCTATTCTTATGCCCTGTATAAATACTAAGTTAGACTAATTACAATTATTTATATGAGTTCACATGGCTTATCAAGGAAAATTTCGACCAAGAAACCCTTCAAAATATCTGGGTGATCCTACAAATGTTATCTATAGATCACACTGGGAACTGAAGCTTATGTCTTATTTAGACAGACACCCACATGTAGTGAAATGGGCAAGCGAAGAAGTTGTTATACCCTATAAGAGTCCAATCGATGGGAGATTGCACAGATACTTTCCAGACTTCTACGTAGAACAGATAAATAAAGATAAGAAGAAAGAAAAGATATTGATAGAGGTCAAGCCTAAGTATCAGACTGTACCTCCTATCGTGAAAAGAAATGGCAGTAAGCCAACGAAAAAGTATATTAATGAGGTGAAGACATGGGGAGTAAATCAAGCTAAATGGGATGCTGCCCGAGAGTTTTGTTTAGATAAGGGATGGAAGTTTCAAATAATGCACGAAGACCATTTAGGGATAAAATGATATGAACTATAAAGGAAACAATGTCGAGTGTCTAACACCGACTAAGAAACACATTATCGATGCTCAGACACAACGATCTGAAGCAAGAAAAGCTAAAGCGGCTGCTGGATACATCTCAATGAGAATGGAGCAATTAGCAGTTGAGCGAGATAACCCTCATAATAGTGAGATAGACTCTAAGTGGTATAATAGAATAATCCAGGAGTTGGACTGGGCACAACAATCAATCAATAAAACAACCCAACGCAACTGTTTTATGGAGAAGAAATAGATGTACGAGTATAAATGTAAAGTATTAAGAGTAATAGACGGTGATACGGTAGATGTAGACATCGATCTAGGCTTTGGCGTGTGGCTGAGAAAAGAGCGTGTCAGAATTATGGGTATCGACACCCCCGAATCACGAACACGTGATAAGGTAGAGAAGAAGTTTGGTCTAGCATCTAAAGCAAAGCTAAAAGAATTACTCAAAGATGGTGCAATTCTGAAGACTGAAGTGTCTAAGAAGGGCGAAGACATGAAGGGCAAGTTTGGTCGTATTCTAGGTGACTTTATTCTAGACGATGATCGTAGAGTGACTGAGGTTCTCATTGATGAGGGTCATGCAGTTGCTTATTTTGGTGGTAATAAAGATGATGTCGATGCGGCTCATCTTGTTAATCGTGAAAGATTAATCGCAGAAGGTGTGGTAGTACTCTAATGGCAACTCTCTTTGATGAAATTCTAACTAAAGGTGTTCGAACAGGACAAGTACCCGCACGTACTCAAGCGGCTCGGACTTGGTATCGTGACACTGCTAAAGAATATCGAAGAGTAAACGATAGTAAACTCATGAAGGGTGACGCTGATAGATTGACTGCTCGACCTCTTGTTGGTCAGATGTACATGTACTATTATGATGCAAAGACTAAAGATACACTACCATATTTCGATAGAATGCCTCTGGTATTTCCATTCAAAAAAGTAGCAGGTGGTTTTTACGGACTCAACATGCATTACTTACCTCTTACGCTACGTGCTAAACTCATGGACGCTTTGTATGATACAGCAACCAATCAGAGATATGATGAGTCAACCCGTCTTAAGATTAATTATAAACTATTAGATAATGCGGCTAAATATAAGGGGTTCAAACCTTGCGTTAAAAGATATTTGACCTCTCAACTTAGAAGTAGATTCATGTATATCTACCCGTCTGAGTGGGACGTTGCTCTATTTTTGCCAACAGAACGATTCCAAGGAGCATCAAAAACACAAGTCTGGGCAGATACCAGAAAAAACATAGGATAAAGACATGGCATTTAATATCAATGAGTTCTCATCACAGATCAATAAGCATGGATTAGCACAACCCAATCTGTTTCTTGTACGCATCTTACCACCACCAGGATTCACTGGAATCTCAGATGGCAATGATAACGAAGATAACTCTACAAGTCTAAACTTAGCAAGAGAATTAGAATTCTTTTGTAGAACTGTTACTCTACCCGAATTAGATGTGCAAACTGTTGACTACCAGAAGCAATCGTTTGGTGCTATTACCAGACGACCACAGTCTATGCAGTTTCCCGTTCTTCCTACCGTGTTTATGGTAGATAGCAACTTTGCTGTTATGAAGTTTTTTCATCGATGGATGCAGAAGGTCATCAACTATGATACGTCTGCTGGACCAATATCTGAAGTTGATGGTGCGCTACCATTCGAGATGGGATATAAGAGAGACTACGCAACTACTATAGAGATAATCGTATACTCGTTTCAGTCAGAGAGCATCACATACACTTATAAAATGTCAGGCGCATATCCCATTCAGGTAGGCAATATTACTGAAGCATGGGAAGCAAATGGAGAAATTATGACCTTGCCTGTCGGATTTACGTATGATGAACTCAAAGTTAGCGGTGCTAAGACAGGTAACGTCATATCAGGAGCGAGTGGAGCAAATGGACTACTCTCTTATCTATCGTCTATAAATACATTTACACAAGCGATTCGAGGTTTGAAGAGACCCAGAAACATTCAAGACGCTATTAATCAGGTATCGAATGTCTCTACAATTTTGAAATCATTTTAATTATTATTATACAATAGGAGTATAACATGGCACTACCAAAAATTGATCAACCATTATTTGAACTTGAGATTCCGTCTACTACCAAAAAGGCGAAGTACAGACCCTTTACAGTCAAAGAAGAGAAAATTCTTATGATTGCACAAGAGTCGAAGGACATGGATCAGATCATCTTATCAATCAAGCAAGTGATCAACAACTGTATGTCAGATGTTGACGTAGATACACTATCAGTGTTTGATTTAGAATACATCATCTTAAACATTAGAGCAAAGTCAGTCAATAATGAGATTGCCTTTGGATTCGAAGATGAGGACACAGGAGAAAAGATTGATACTATCATCGATATAAATGACGTTAAAGTCCAGTTTAATGACGAACACACTAAAAAGATCAATATTAACGATCAGTATTACATGATGATGCGATATCCCACATTAGAAGAAGTCAGACAGATGCAGTCTATTGAAGAGGGATCAACTGAGCAAATGTTCGCTACAATGGTTTCGTGCATCGAACTTCTAGTAGATCAATCATCTGATGAAGTGTTTAAGTTCTCAGATTTTTCATCAGAAGAGATTACAGATTTTGTAGACGGATTTACAACTTCAGTTGTAGAAGATATTCAAAATTTTTATGTGACTATGCCTAAGCTGAGACACGTAATTGACTATAAAGATAGTAAGGGCAAAGCGAAGCAATTTGTAGTGGAGGGTATGGACTCTTTTTTTACATAATGTTGAGCCATAATAATCTTATGGCATACTATAAAAACGTCTTTTCACTGGCTCAACATCATAAATATAGTATAGGGGATATAGAAAACTTAATGCCCTATGAACGTGACTTGTACATGGACATGTTAATTGAATTTATAGAATCGACAAAACAATAAACGTTGCTAGGAGCTAACATGGCGAAGAAATTACAAAACGGTTCTAAATTAGAATCAGCAGACATGGATGGTGATGGTATCATCACAGATGAGGAACTTGATATGCAAGAACGAATGATTATGCTAGAGAATGAAGATAAGAAGCAGGACGCACAGCGTAACATGGCTTGGTTTGCCTTAGGTGGCATGCTATTATATCCATTTGCTGTAGTAATTGCAAGTGCAATTGGTCTAGATCAAGCACAGGCAACACTAGGCGATATGGCACCAACATACTTTGTATCAGTTGCGGCTATCGTAGCGGCATTCTATGCAAAAGAAGCTATTAGTAAATAAGGTAAAGTAAGATGGCTAGGAAACCACAAGTAGTAAATCTATCTAAAGAGACTCTGGATCAAATTACTCCAGCGTTACATTCTATGCGTGATTCCCTTAAAAATCAAACTAGATTACTTACAGATACCTTTAACCTACAGACTAATGAACTCAGAAACGCAGAGCGAAGAAGAAATTTAGCGCAATCACAAGCAGACTCTCAAGCGGCAGCCTTATCGGCTGCGGCTAGTGCTCCTACTAGCCCAGCTGCCGCTGGTGGTAGTGGCGGTGGTATTGGAGGTTTAGGATTAGCTGGTATAGCAGGACTAGGCGGTCTTGCTATGGGTGCAATGAAAGGAGTAGGCGGTCTTGCACTACTTGGTATAGCAATACCTACATTCTTTGGTGGTTTACTAGCTGGATCTGAAACATTAAGTTGGATGCAAGAAACTAAAGGAATGGACTTTGAGGGTCTAAAGAAATCAGCATTAGGATTTAGTGAAGTTATTAAAGTTATGGATCCTAAAGCGTTTGTGGCATTGGGTGCAATCACTGCAATAGGAGCAATCGGAGGCACTAAAGGTGCTATCGGATTAGGCACAATGGGCTTTGCTATTAGTGCTTTTCTTGGTGGTCTTTTAGCAGGCGATCTTCTGTTTGCAGGAATTACCGCATTAGGTGGTTCATTAGACTTCGGAGCCATAGGTAAAGCAGTTACTGGTGTTCGGACTATGTTTGATGGTCTAGATACGAGAGTATTAGTAGTATTAGGCACACTCTTAGGAGGCGCAACATTAGCGTCTGCGTTTGGCGGAGGTAAATCAGCGGCTAAAGGACTCGCATTTATGGGTCTTGCTATTAGCGGATTCTTAGGTGGTCTTTTAGCAGGCGATCTTCTGTTTGCAGGTGCCAGTGCCCTAGGAGTAAGTTTAGACTTTAATAATGTAAAGACTATGCTTACAGGCTTCTCATCAGCTATAGGATCATTGACTCTTCCAGCTGTAGCGGCACTTAGCGCATTGATGGCAGGTGGTGCGATTGTTGGATACTCTCCACTGAAAGCAAAATCACTAGCTAAAGGTTTATTTGCGATTAGTGCAGGAATGGTAGCATTGATGGCAGGGTTTGCCGCTACTGATCTTGTTGGAGCAGGTGCTTTAGCATTAGGTGCGAGTGCGGATTTCAGCAACGTACAGAAATTGATGACTGGATTCTCTGCGGCTGTTGGATCACTAGACACTAAATCCGTTGCTACACTAGGTACTCTGTTAGCGGCAGGTGGGGCATTAGGCGCAATAACAAGCGAAAGCATGAAAGCTAAGTTTGTTTTAGGAGCTGGAGCTTTAGCCGCATCGATTGTAGCATTCATGGGCGCATTTGCTCTAGGAGATGCAGGTGTTGCCGCATTAGGGTCAGACGGCTCATCAATTGCGACCTTAGTTAGTAACTTTGGAGTAGCGATTGACTCTCTCAGCGATAAATCAGTCAAAACCTTAGGCGCACTAGTTGGGGCAGGTGGAGTTCTAGGTGCTATCACAGCCGCAACAGGTGGAGCAGGCGCTATGGTGTTTGCGGGCATACCAGCTTTAGGAGCATCAATTGCCGCATTCTTTTTAGCGTTTGAAGGAATGGCCGCTGTCGGCGATATAATAGGATTAAACGGAGAGAATACAAAAACTCTGTTAACTAACTTCGGTGATGGTATTGGAGCACTCACTGGTTTAGATATGGCTAATGCTGATACTGTCGGAAAAGGTTTATTATCTCTATCAGCAGGTATGGCGGCATTCTTCGGCGCACAAGCACTTGGAGGAGTTACGAGTTTCTTTGGTTCTATAGGTGACACTTTTCGAGAAGGATGGAACTGGCTATGGGGCAATGAAACTGAGAAATCGAGTCCTTTTCAGGGAATGATTGATGCTTTAAAGCCTCTTAAAGATTTAGACGATTCTATCATAACAAAAATGGACGCATTTAGCAGTGCTATGAAAAACTTCATCAGTAGTTTTTCTGGTCTAGAAAAAATAAATGCTGGTGCTGGCACTGCGGCTCTAGGTAGTATGATGTCAGACATTGGTACTGTTCTGACGATGATGGACACAATGATGCGAGGTGGCACATACGACACTGGCAATGGTCCTGCTATTAGACTGTTTGGCAATAAAAGAGGTCTTATAGATTTTGGACCAGGTTTAGACAGTCTAAATGAGGAAACTATCGCTAGATTAAACTCTGGTGTTAATAACTTACGTGGAGCACTTGGTAGAAGTCAAGTAACAGATCAAGATGCCACTAATTCAGCCGCAAGACAAGCCGCGGCTATTGCCGCTTCAGTAAATGTAGGACCAACTACTGTAGTGAATAAAGGTGGCGACACAAGAACGCTTCTACTAAC
>Ga0070747_1001329_pt1 | contig 12069 bp, 13 predicted proteins | sample VirMetDEL_Mar_31_FD_77321 | JGI IMG/M metagenome (GOLD analysis project Ga0070747, IMG submission 77321) | Aqueous microbial communities from the Delaware River and Bay under freshwater to marine salinity gradient to study organic matter... | ecosystem: Environmental > Aquatic > Marine > Coastal...
AAAGAGGAAATACGAGCCTACAAAGCCCAAGCTGGATTAGTGGGCGCCACATTCATGGATTGGGAGGATTTCACATGAACTACCACGTTTACCACTTCACCGGCGTACTCCAGGAATCCTTCAGCACAGCAGCTGGAGCACAAGCTTGGATTGATCGCCAATTAGAACCTACCCGTTACTACTTTGAATACCAGGAGAGCAGATGATAGATAACAGCAATTACACCGTAACTTTAGTGGGTGTGTCCGCTAGGGGTAAGAGCAGTGTAGAACTTTTCAATTTCTCTATTACGTTCTGCATCCTCAACGTATCTGGCGCTATAGCTGCTTTAAATTGTGCCATGAGCCGGCTTGAGGATCGGCTAGGAGGTCTTGAAGAATTCACCCTAACCAACATCAAAATAGTACGCGATGGAGATGAGATATGAACTACGCAGAATTCGCAGAAGAAGTCGGCAAGCTAATGGATCAAGTCCTGCCACAAGCAGGCCGATTGGTACTAGATATAGGCCGAGTCAATGACATCTGTTTACAGGTGACAGCCAAGAGCAGAGAGTGGAATCCAGACTCACACTGGGATGACCACGACAGGTACACCCCTGAAGAATGGCGCTTTGAAGTAGTGGAACTTGGTACCCGCGAAAGCTACATCGAGTGGGTCAATTCACGTATTGATGAGGGCTAGCCCATGAAATACATAACGACGGATGAGTGGGAGAAAACCTACAAACCAGTAATGGAAGGTGAATCCTACATGGATATTGGGTATGACCATCCACGGGTTAGGGAATTTCCCAATAATATCTGGACCAGGCTGAGCTTTGATGATGATTGTTGTGATGACTACCCGGACTGTGAATGTCCTGATGAAGTCATGGCAGACATCTTCAATGGTGCCCATTGGGTTAACCGCATGGAGTACTACTACTGCGGGGTAGCTTTTGATCCCGATGAACAAATAGCCGTTTACTAGGAGAAAGAAATGAAAACATTCACTGGATACGAATACCTGTTGATCGATGTGGCTAACAACCACCACAGTAATCTCGACAAGCAAACGTTTGAAGATAGGATCCAGTGGGTTACTAACCATCTGGACGTTCTTGAAAGCGAGGCCGTAGGCCATAGCTGGAAAGAACGGCCTCTCTTCATCAAAGCAGTCCAAGCGTTGCGTAAGGCGCAACAGGGAATACCCACCGGGCACTTGGTAGGCTTCGATGCTATCAACTCAGGAATGCAGCTCATGTCTGCACTCACGGGTTGCTACGAAGGCGCCCTGGCAACTGGTTTGGTAGATCCTGATCATAGAGCCGATGCTTACACTAAATGCACCACTATCATGTCCGATGTACTTGGTCGCATCATCACGGGTGTCAGAGACAAAGTGAAACAAGCAGTCATGACCAGCTTGTATGGTTCCCAGGCTGAGCCGGCTAAAGAGTTTGGTAAGAACACTCCTGAACTCCAGGCGTTCTACCAGGCAATGCAGCAGCTCTGCCCAGGCGCCGTAGATCTACTCAATGCTCTAATGAATTCATGGAGACCTTACGCTTTAGCACATGAAACGATCTTCCCTGATGGTTTCTTCTCTCGTGTGAAAGTGAAGGTAGAGCAGCAAGCCAAGATAGAAGTGGATGAACTGAACCACAGTACCTTCAAGTATATCTGGTACGAAAATGAAGGTGTTAAGCGTGATGTGAAGAATGTAGCCAACACTATCCATGGTTTTGATGCTTACGTTCTACGAACTTTGCTTCGACGTTGTAACTATGACGCTGACCTTGCTCAACAGGCGTACGACAATATCCAAGACACTCTCATGTGTCGTGCCTTAGCCAGTGCTTCGTTAACCCACAAACCTTCAGAGAAGCTTATGTACTACAAGGGACATTTTGAACGTTCTACAGTAGCTGACATTGTCATCCTCGAGCACCTGACCTGGAACAATTGCCAGCACCTGAGTACAGAGCATCTGAACAAGCTGCAAGCTATCCTCGATACCATGTTGAAGCACAAGCCTTTCGAGGTTGTCACTATCCATGATGACTTCAAGTGTCATCCCAATAATATGAACCATCTACGTAGTCACTACCGTAACATCTTGGCTGAGCTGGCTGATAGCCAGGTCCTCGATGACATCCTCTCACAACTGTATCAATCCCCTTGCGTGTATCAGAAGCAAACCAGCGACCTGAGTAAATACATCCGGCAGTCAAACTACGCATTGTCGTAGGGTGCCCTCCGGGCACTTAGTGACCTAATCGCCAGCAATGGCAGCCTACCCTTCTGGGTAGGTTTTCTTTTCACCTACCTAACGGAGGTTCCTACGTGGAACACTCAAACAATCACTCTATCTTCCCAACACGGGATACTTTGGAGGAAGTTATCGACGAAGCTAAAGCCCAGCTACCAATCACTGATGAACACACCCTTGTGGCTCTCATGAAGATCCAGGAGAACACACTACTAGCAATACAAAATAAGGAGCAAACGTGATGGCTAATTTTGTGCAACCTCGCTTATACAAAAACCACGGCGATCACATTGGCTACTGGGAAGGCTGGACCGAAGGTCCTTGGGTAATTACACAACATGCCTCCAGGATAGTGGGCCAGAAAACTCAAACACGGTATGCAGCCATAGGTAAGAACATTGGTAAAGCCAATGAGACTTCACCTGAGCAACAAGCTATCCTGGAATTACAAGCCAAGGCCAGACTCAAACAGGACAAGGGCTACACCAAAGACTATGAAGCTGCCAGGTTGCCTGCCACTAATACTCTTGGTTTAAAGCGTCCCATGTTGGCCACACCGATTGAGAAGGTGAAGCCAGAGAAGATTGACTGGAGCAGCGCGTATGTCCAGCCGAAACTGGATGGCCACCGTGCCCTGTTCAAAGATGGGATCCTCTATTCTCGCCAGGGTAAGCCTCTGGAGTTACCACACATCATGAAGGCTATAGCCGAATCAGGCCTGGACCATTTGCACCTGGATGGTGAGCTCTATGTACACGGGCGTCCTCTACAAGAGGTCAGCCGACTGATCAAGAAGTACACCGCGGACAGTCTGGAAGTGAAATACCACATCTATGACTGTGTCATGGACGACATCTTCCTGGGCCGTAGCCTGGCAATCCACGAAGGACTACAGGATGAGACCTACCAAGACAGTCACCACATCGAGCTAGTGGACACCATACTTGTAACCAGCATAGATGAAGTCATGGCTTTCCATGAGAACTTCCGACAGCAAGGCTATGAAGGCACCATGCTTCGTTACGGTGACGAACATTACCGTGATGGTAAACGCTCCCAGGCGCTCCTGAAGATCAAAGAGTTCCATGACGCTGAGTTTGAAGTGATCGGCTGGGAAGAAGGTAAACCACGCCACAGCGATGGCAAGGTCTACGCTGTGCCAGTCTGGGTCTGCAAAGTCCAGGGCAATGGCGAAACCTTCAACGTCACCGCCCAAGGCAACATGCACGAGAAGAACACCCAGTGGCATGAACGCACCGACCACATGGGCAGAATGCTCACTGTGAAATACCACTACATGTCCAAGGACGGAATCCCTCAACTGCCTATCGCACTGCGATGGAAGGAAGACGTATGACATTCACTGTCTTTGGTTTTGGTAATTAGGAGATATCGTATAGCCACCCTCCGGGTGGTTTTTGCCTTCGGGCTTTTAATCAATTCTAGAAGGGTCTTAAATCATGGACATACCCAAGGGTTAATAGCCCCAATCGTTTGATCCACAAATAGCTTCGCTAGGGTTAGCGGGCAGGAGAGATAAGTCAAAGCTCAGCAATAACCACTGTAACAATGCCTCTACAAAGGCATAGGCTGAATTGTCCACGTACCCAAGGTCTGCCGCAGGCGAAAGCTGAGTGGAGAGGAGGGTCCACGTACATGAAACCAAAACTACCCGTCGAACGCACTACGACTAGAAATAACAGTGCCCCAAATCGCTGGCATCGGACTGCCCGTCTGGCAAAGCTCGCCTAGAAGACGAAAAACTTCAGTAGCTCGCTGGCATCGTACTGCCTCAATTTATGGGTTGTTAGCAGCAGCGGAGTACGCCCTACTAGTGGGCAGTAAAAGCTGGGAATGAGAAAATTTAGCCTGCCCCAGCCAACCCACCATATACGGACTAGTCATGGTTGCGGAGCTATTAGTTCTTAGGGTTCGATTCCCTTCTGTCCAAGGCCTGAGCATTGCCTTATCAAAAAACTGCTCACCTCATTTCATTTTTATAACCAGGAGAAAACCATGCCCTTAGCTGTAGGCGTAGAACAAGCCCTTGAAATTATGGTTACTAATATCAAGGCCCGTATCGTTACCATGATTAAAGGTAGTCCAGGTACCGCCAAGAGTGCTCTCGTAGATTATTTGGCCAATCAATTCAACTTGTGCCTGATCGATTTCCGTATGGCACAGTGTGACCCCACTGACTTGTTGGGATTTCCCTACATTGATCCGGTCACTGGGCGAGCTCGTTATGTGCCCATGGAAACCTTTCCCTTGGAAGGGGACCCCTTACCAATCAATCCAGCAACAGGCGTAGCCTACGATGGTTGGCTCTTATTTCTGGATGAGTTCAACTCTGCAGAACGTGGAGTACAAAAAGCAGCCTATAAGCTGGTACTTGATCGTATGGTGGGTAATAAGAACCTTCATGCTAACTGTGCCATTATTGCCGCCGGCAACTTAGATACAGATGGCGCCATTGTTGAAGAGATGTCTACTGCTCTCAACTCACGGATAGCTCACTGCTATCTTACTACTGACCCTAAGGGTTGGTTGACCTGGGCACAAGGCCCCGGTGCTATCGATTGGCGTATCACTTCCTTCATCGAGTACTCACCCAAGTCTCTGTATACCTTTGACCCTGACTCGGTGTCACTGGATCCTGCCTATGCTTGCTACCGCACCTGGGAGTTTGCAAATAGGCAATTATGTACTGGGGTTGATGAGAATACCTCAGGCGCTCTCCAGACTTTCGCCGGTGTTCTCGGTGAAGGCGTTGCGAGAGAGTTCTTGGCTTACCTACGGTTAGGCGCAAAGCTACCAAAGATAGCCAGTATCATAGCTGACCCTACCGGAACACCATTGCCCCAAGAACCTGGCGTGCAGTTCATGCTCGCAGGCGCTATCGGACAAAATGCGGATGTTACCAATATCGGCCCCCTCATGAAATACATCGCACGACTGCCACCTGAATTTCAGGTAATCACCATGCGCGAGATGCTGCGTCGCAACATAGGCTTGATGCAAGAAAAGCCTGTTGAGCAGTGGACTAAAGACCATGGCCGGGAATTTCAGGCCTAACCAATAAGGAGATACCATGGCTTCACCTGTAGCAGAGAAGGCTTTAAGTAAAGCCAAGATACAATTAATGAGCAAAGAAGACACTACGTTCTTCGCTGTTATCTGTTGCCAAGTGTTGCACGTATGGAATAACAAACTCCCTACCGCTGCAACCAATGGCATAGTCATCAAGTACAACGAAGAGTATTGGCTCTCATTATCTGGTGCCGAACGTTTGGGTCTGATGCTCCACGAGGTCCTCCATATTGCTTTTCAACATTGCTCTTCTATGGAAGGTTACCGCCATGAGCGAGCCAACCGTGCTATGGACTACGCCATCAATATTATTATTGATCGTGCTGGTTTCAAGTTACCTCGAGGTGCCTTACTGGATTACATGTATGACGGTATGACCTGGACAGAGATCTATGATCTCTTGGAGGACGAAGATGATCCTGATGCTGACATGGATATTGAACCCAATAAAGATCCGGGAGTAAAAGACAAGATTGATGATCTGCTGGTCCAAGCATCTCAGGCTTCTAATGCTGCTGGTGATAAAGCTGGGTCCATACCTGGTGCACTAGACCGCTACATCGCGGACCTGCTTAATCCTAAGGTACCGTGGTATCGGATACTCCGGTCATTCTTCACCCGGATGGCAAAAATAGACTACAACTTTCAGAAACCTAACAGAAGGTTCTTTACCCAAGGCATCATCATGCCCAGCTTGTCTGGTGTGAAGCTTGCGAAGGGTGCTGTGAGTATAGATGTCTCTGGTTCTGTCCAGGAATCCCAATTCATTGAAATGGTGACAGAGACCGCCTCAATCCTCAAAGGCCAAGAACCTGATGTACTTTATTTCCAGCAATTTGATACGCGAGTTATAAAGACAGATGAAGTTCACAGCCTCAAAGAACTTGCGAAAGTTCAGTTTACTGGTGGAGGAGGTACTAGGATCGATCCCGTTATGCAATGGGCAGTCGAGAACAAACCAAACTGGTTAATCGTCTTCACAGATGGTTACTACACTGACCCCACTATCATTCCTGCTTGCCCAGTTATCTGGGTTATCCATGGGAACCCTAGCTACAAAGCCCCCTTTGGTAAAACAATTCACTACGAATTTGAAGGCAAAGGACTTTAAACACTGACGACTACAGGAGAAGCTCATGAATCAGCTCGTCTTATCCCCCGACCAACAAGAAGCTGAGGATGACTTCATCGGATTTATTGGCAGCCCTACAGAACAAGTATTTGTTCTAGAGGGTTACGCCGGAACCGGTAAAACCACTTTGGTCGATCGCATCCTCACAGATTTACCTGCCACTTTGGCTACGGTAAAGCTGATCACCCAAAACCATGATGACTGGGAGGTTATCCTCACTGCTACGACCAATAAAGCATGTGAAGCTCTCTCCCTCGCACTATCAGACCCGACCAGGAAGGTTCAGACTATCCAGAGCTTCCTGAAACTGCGCCCGGTAAAAGACCATGCTTCACGGTCTAGCCGCTTATTACCTGCTGACCCCAACATAATGCATGAGAACAAGATCATCTTTATTGACGAAGCCAGTTTTGTTGATCATGACCTTCTTGATTACATTTTTCGGTTCACTAAGAACTGTAAGATTGTCTTCGTAGGTGACCCCGCACAACTAGCGCCTATTAAAGCAAAGGGTACCCCTGTTTTTGACGCAGGCTTTAAAACAGCCTCGTTAAGTACTGTGGTACGTCAGGCAGCAGGCAATCCTATTATTGACCTAGCTACCTCTTTCCGGAATACCGTCAATGGTCTTGGCTGGTTTCAGTTCACCCCGGATGGCCACCACATCACTCACTTATCCCGTCAAGACTTTGAGGATCGTATGATCCTTGAATTCAACCGACCTGACTGGCGCCACAATGATTCCAAAGTCTTGGCTTATACCAATAAGACAGTGGTGGCCTATAACCAGGCCATACGGAATATTGTTGAAGGCATCCCTGAATTGGAAGCCGGTGACTATGCTATCTGCAATCAGTATATCAATACTAAGAAATGTCGTTTAAAGACAGATCAAATGGTTGAGATAACTGATATCAGCAGCAGCCGAGAATGGGATACTGATGGTTGGCTGGTAACTATGGATGCCCAACAGACAGCCTTTATGCCCTCATCTTTAGCGGCGCGGAAAGCTAAATTGGCAGCCGCACACAGTGTGAAAGACTGGAACCTAGTCAATTACATTGAAAACTCTTGGGTTGATCTTAGAGCTGCTTATGCCTGCACAATCAATAAGTCCCAGGGGTCTACCTACGACAAAGTGTTCATTGACTTGGAAGATCTCAAGAAGTGTACCAATGCTAATACCCTAGCGCGTCTGATGTATGTGGGGGTTAGTCGTGCACGTTACGAAGTGTATATGACGGGAGATTTAGTATGAAATTCGACGATGGTAGTTGGAAAATCAAGTTCCTAGATAACGTAAATAAAAAAGTATACGCCTACCCCTCCCAGCAACTTAGGCATGAGATGAATGAGCTTATTTCTTTAAACTCCCGCTTACATGGAAATCAGGCAAGTATTCTTATGTATAAGAACCAGTACTGGGTAAAGGATACTGGCAATACAGCTAAAAATATCCTACACAAGGACTGCCGAAAAATATTCCGAGTATGGGAAGCCAAAGCTCTTTCTCTGCAGACAGAACAAGAACAGGTCAATAATTACCTGCGGGCAGTTATTAATCAGAAAGTTGACTTGCAGGGTCTGTGCCAGTTAATCCCCGCCCCGCTCCACAGCTGTCTGAGTTCGTCTTGGTTTTGGGGAAATTCACCTATGCCCGCTCCGCCCCCGGAAGCCGATGTTGCCGCATTTATCCAGGAAAACCAAAAATACCTGGATATGATCACTACCCGACTAACCTACAACATGCTCCAAGTTGGTAGCATATAGGAGATATATGAAGCACATAGTTTATGACACGAGCTCCGATACCTACCCACTTGCTATCTTAGTTAAAGCCGCAGCATTTAATGCCCGTGAAATAGACATAGCTTATGTACAACCTTTAGAAGCTCTGGGCGTAAGCCGTAGCGATATCATTATCGTGGCCCTGGAGTATCAAGCTAACAATAAAGCCCCCGTCAGTTTTATCCGGGAATACCTAGAAACTCTGATGCCGGCCTTAGGAGCTGTGGGTGTAACCACGCTCTTCTGTGCTGACTCTAACTACTTCAAGGTTCTCGCTAATCAACGGAAAGCTGAGCCTAACCTGGGTTACAAGTTCCAGTGTGTTATCAAAGACTACGACCACATGGAAGTAGTCCTGGGTATCAACCACAAAGCGTTACTCCATAACCCTGGAAACCAACCTAAGCTGGAGCTGGGACTCAAGACCCTGGCTACTGTGGCTCTGGGTACGTACCAGGGTCTGGGTAATGACATCATTCACAACGCCTACTACCCCGAAAGCTTAGAAGATATTAAAGCTGCGCTAAAGAGTTTGCACCAACACCCTCTCCTGGCAGCCGATCTTGAGGCTTTTAGCCTCCAATTCAGGGAAGCTGGGCTCGGTACTGCAGCCTTTGCCTGGTCAGAACATGAAGGCTTAGCCTTTTGTTGTGATTACAGGGCGCGTAAGGCTGTGTCTCCTGAAGGCCACTGGGGTGAGTACGTGACTAACCCTGCAGTACAAAACCTCGTCAGGGACTTCCTGGAGGCCTATGAAGGCACCCTTATTTGGCACAATGGCCCTTATGACCTCAAGATCCTGATCTATGAGCTGTATATGGACCACCCGCAAGACTATGTGGGTATGCTCCGTGGCTTGGAAGTTGTCACTAAACAGTGGCATGACACCAAGATCATTACTTATCTAGCAGTGAACTCTACTGCGGGTAACGAGCTTAGCCTCAAAGACATTGCCCACCCTTTTGCAGGAAACTGGGCTAATGCCGACATCAACGATATTCGGCTAATCCCGAAGCCACAGCTGCTGAAATACAATGTGGTTGATGTCCTGAGTACCTTCTGGACCTACAACAAACACAGCGTAGCAATGGTCGAGGATGATCAGCTCGAGATCTACAACGACATCATGATGCCCAGCCAGAAGACCATTATACAAATGGAACTGGTCGGTATGCCTATGGACCCTGGGAATATTGAGGTAGCGGGAAAGAAGCTACAAGGTATCGTTAATGCACAGAGAGCCATACTGGATAACTCACTCATCATCGACAAGCTCAACTTGCTTTTACAGCAGGAACAAATGGTAGCTGCCAATGCTAAGTTAAAAATTAAGCAGCACCCTATTGAGCACTTTAAGGACGTTAAATATAACCCGAATAGTCCTCAACAGACTCAAAAACTATTGTATGAGGTGCTCCAGTTACCCGTCATTGATCGCACTAAAACTAAGTTGCCGTGTACCGGTGGTGACACACTGGAGAAGCTGATCAACCACACAAGTGATCCTCATGAAAAGCAAATCATTGAAGCTCTGATAGTACGCTCTAAAGCCAACAAGATACTAAATGATTTCATCCCTAGCTTTCGACGGGGATGGGATAAAGGTGATGGAGTCCTGTGGTTACACGGGTCCTTCAATTTAGGCGGTACGGTCTCTGGTCGGCTATCAAGTTCAGGCCCCAATATGCAGAACCTGCCCTCAGGGTCTACCTATGGGAAACTCGTGAAGAATATCTTCAGAGCACCGAAAGGTTTCATTTTCTGTGGAGCAGACTTTGCTTCATTGGAAGACCGGATCAATGCTTTGCTGACCAAGGACCCCAATAAGCTTAAGGTTTATACCGATGGTTTTGATGGTCATGCCTTGCGTGCCTACTCCTATTGGCCTGATAAATTCCCTGGCTTAGATCCTGATGACCCGGCATCGATTAATACAATAAAGCGGGATGCCAATGGGGATGAGCACCCTTTACGGGGTGAATCTAAGGCACCTTCCTTCGCATTGCAGTACCTAGGCACTTGGGTCACTTTGGTCAAGAACTCTGGTTTCACACCAGAAGAAGCCAAGGCTATTGAAACTAACTTCCACCTACTCTATGGAGTCTCCATGAAGTGGGTAGAGGATCAGATAGCTTTAGCCGGCCAAAAAGGCTACGCAGAAGCAGCCTTCGGACTGCGGATACGTACACCTATGTTAGCGAGAACTTACCTGGGCAAGTCCAGTACACCTCGTGAAGCTGAAGCAGAAGCCAGAACTTTGGGTAATGCTGTATCTGGCCAATCTTATGGCCTACTCAACAACAGAGCAGCTAATGCTGTGATGGAGCGAGTATGGGTTTCTCCCCATCGCTACGACATATTACCTGTAGCCATGATCCACGATGCTATCTATTTCATCTGCAAAGATGATGTGGACGTTGTGGCCTGGCTGAACCTGGTTTTAGTTGAAGAGATGGCTTGGCAAGAATTACCAGAAATAATGCACGACGAAGTTAAGCTCGGAGCTGAGTTGGACCTGTTCTACCCCTCATGGGCGTATGCCCTTAATTTACCAAACGAGGCTAGTAAAGAACTCATCCACTCACTGTGCAAAGAGCATCAACGTAAAATGTCTAGCAAGGAGAGCCAAGCAGCATGAATATCAGTGAGAAACGTAAACTTGATGTCGGTGAAGCCGTCCATTGGCACGATCCTGATAATGAACTCTGTTCGGGTCACTACTTTATCCAGGAGATCATTACAGAAAGTGGTCGGATTGAAGATGAGCAAACCACGCTAGTTCTTACCGATGGTAGGGATAGCGTAGCTGAAGTACTGGCTGCAGAGATCGCTTAGAACTAACTGGTGTGTGAGAAGCACCCGGCCCATCCCCAGGCCGTTATCCAGGGGTTCCACCCGGCGCTATAACGCCAATGGTACCTGAGCATGTACGAAAAAGGCTCCCTATTTTATGGCAGTAAAACCAAGCATGGGCTTCATCACCTATACCTTGGACCGGTGTTAACGCTCTCGGTACTGCCCCCAATTAAAGGGGTAAGTTATGAGTAATACAGTAAAAGAAAGAGCAGTGATGGCCGCACACGATGAGGGTAAACCGATTCAACGCACAGCGCGAAATGAAATCCTGAATTGGTGGGGAGATGCCAAACCCAGCTGGAACTGGGCGGCTTATGAGTATCGCGTTGAGCCAGATCCTTTGACGGTGTGGGTTAATGTTTATCTAGCGAAGAACGGTGATCTCACTTTTTATTCATACGAGACAGAACACCAAGCCAACCGTTGCCGCAGTAAAGGTGGGCGCACAGTGAAAATGCAGGAGGTTATAGAATGAGCATTAAATGCTTTTTTGGATTTCACAAATGGCATTACTTTATGAGCTGGACTGCAAGAACACCTCGTACATGTGAAAGATGTTTCAAGGAGAGTGAGTGATGATGAGTGATGACAAGTCGGAACCGTTAGAAATTGCCCGAAATGTTGCCATAAAAGCGTTAAACGAATTTCACGGTAAATTTGAGAAGAAAGAGAAAGTATGTCGCCGCTGCTGCACTCTATCTAACGAAATGACTATAGCTAGAGCGTTTGCGCCTGCGTATACCAGCATAACAAAGCTGGAGGCAGAGAATAAGATGCTGAAGCAGCTAGCGAAAGCAGAAGCTATGGCAGCGGTTCAGGTAGCCAGTAGTGATACAGACAAGCCTAAGCAGCCCGATCTGATAACCGCGCTAGCGCAGTACAAAGATGATTTAGCTCTATTCCATGGGCCACCGAAAATATACGTGCAAGGTAGAGTTGATGGTTTTGCG
>Ga0070747_1001330_pt1 | contig 12068 bp, 21 predicted proteins | sample VirMetDEL_Mar_31_FD_77321 | JGI IMG/M metagenome (GOLD analysis project Ga0070747, IMG submission 77321) | Aqueous microbial communities from the Delaware River and Bay under freshwater to marine salinity gradient to study organic matter... | ecosystem: Environmental > Aquatic > Marine > Coastal...
AGTAGCTTCCAGATAATAACAGCAGCAATGATGCCTGCTAGTCCACCGTTTCCTAAAGTCCATACTATACCTAGTATAGAACCAATTACATCTCCAGTTAGGAAAGCTACCTTTGGTCCAAAGATAACCTGTAATATAATTGATAGGCTGATTAACTTGATGCCAACATCTATTGCACCATCAGCGCCGTTCTTTATTTTCTCTAACATATTAACTCCTTTATTATTTAACATCGTGCTATACAAGCCACCCTTTCCTAAGAGCATTTAGCCATATTACTATGTAAACTAAACAGCCCGTAGAAACCATACCCGCTATAAAATAAACGGTATATAAAATGTTCTCAAGTATTTTCATTCTGTCCTCCACCCTTTACATAAAGTCATATCTTCTGCCTTGCAGATTAGCCTTTCATCTTTGTACATATCTATCTTGGTCTGAAACTCAGCACATCCTGTAAGCAGCATCAATATCATTAAGTATTTCATTCGACATCTCGTTCTTCCTCAACCAAATCAACTAATTCACATACACTACCAGTACAGGCTAGTGTCTTAGTTCCTACTGTTGAGTCTGTCAATTCATACTTGCTGATCAAGTCCCAGTCTACAGCCTTTGGCATTTTCTTAGCAAGCTCAGTATATTGCTCCTTGCTGCAATCCTCATAAGGTGCTTGCTGGTATGTGTGGTCAGAGTGTGGCAAGAAACTAACACCACTGACTTCATCAAAATGCTTATACACCCAAGAACCTACTTCCATCCACTCGTGTTCTCTAACACTAACAGTTACACTAGGCTTGTGCTCACAGTAGTATCTTTGGTATGTGAGCCAAAGCTCTAGCTGCTCGATAGCTGTTCTTTCATTCCTGGTCACAGCACCTTTGGGTGCTTTCATAGGGAACGTAAATACCTTAACACTTTTAGGCTTCATAACATCCGCTTCACAAGGGATGCCCTGATCTTCCATAAGTTGTGCTATTGGGTCTTTGGCATCTGCTCTTACTCTTCTAAAGTAATAGTCGTTGTGTCTAGTGTGTATGCCACTGGCACTGTCAACTAGCTGGCTAACTGTACCACTTGGTTTAATAGCTGTGATTGCAGTAGCCTGGTTGATGCCCAATGCTGCAGACCATTTCTTATTTGTACTTACTGTCTGCTTTTTGAGTTCAATCAAGAAGTCAGGCAAGGACTTCTTACCGTGATGTCCTCTGCTTGCACTTCCGTTCATAAAAGAGTTGTCCATTATACCAGTTAAAGAGACTCCCAAGAGAGATTCTTCTTCTGTATTGTGTACCCATTTAGGCCTTAATCGTTTGATATTTGTCAGTGAAGCCTGGAACGTGCCTAGTATAGTAGCTAACCTTACCTTGCGTAACATATCCTCTTGTGTGTCCTCTGCTCTCACCACTACCTCAGTTAGATTACAGAACTGTCCATCTCTTAATATGATCTCACTGCAAGGATTGCATCCAAAGTCGTGATCAGTGTCACGTCTGCCTATAGATTCTACTTGCTTGATAGCAGCCTCTCTATTAAAGATGCCACGCTCACCTGACTTAGACTCATACAGTGACAGCCATTCTTTCATAAAGATGCCGATGTCAGGCTTCTCTGTATAGCACACACTGTTGTTACTTAGAGCCATCTCTGGTGTATCAGACCACCACTGTCCAGACTTAGCATTGCGCATACGCTCGTCAGTTAAATTACTGAGGGAAATCAACGCACTACGTCTAACACCACCCACTACAACTACCTCTGCTACTTTGCACATCATACGGTGGCACTCATAGCTGGTTAGCTTGCGGCCCACTGCATCTTTAAATAGATTGGTAGCAAAGTTAAACAAATCTAATAAGGGCTCTGGGCCACTGGCTCTGCCACCAAAGGTAGATAGCCTGGCGCCTTTAGGTCTTATCCTAGAGAAGTCCCACTTAGGCATCTCACCGTTGTACAGGTAGTTGATTAGTTTTCTAAATGCAGACTGCCAGCCTTCCTTGCTGTCTTGCACAACCACAACATCATCAACGTCAACCATCTCCTCTGGCACTTCTGGTAATTTGTTGGTGTGCTGTCTCTCTACACTAAAGCCTACACCAGTACCGTGCATAAGCACATACAAACACTCGTCAAATGCTTTAGGGTGATCAACACTAAGATAAGCACAGTTGTATCCAGCTATGTTGTTATCTTTCAGTGCCTTGCCCGCAGTCATCAGTGCTCTCATACTAGGCATAACATCTAAGTTAAGCACAGCTTCTTCAAGAAGTTTCCTGGTCTTAGGGGCTAGCTCGCCCTCAGTGTTTTCTTTTAGGTGCTCTTCCATAAAGTCAAAGTACCTAGCTACAGTTTCTTCCCACGTCTCTCGTCTATTCTTTTCTGGCAGCCACCTAGCATATCTGCTTAGTGCTATAAAATTTTGGTAATCATTTGGTAGTGTGTTCATTCATCATCCTCTATTGGGTCTATCTCTATGTCAACCATACGCTCACCGTTGTCATCTAGATAGTCTTTGTATTTTAATCTACCTTGTCTGTGCATTAGCACAGCATCAGTAATTCCTTTTTGGTACGCTTGCTTGTGTGTAAAGTATATACCTACAGCACCAAGAAATATGAAAGTTACGCTTAAGCTTATGTAATCCATCAGTAGCTTTCCTCAAATTCCTCCAAAAATCTATCTTGCTTTTCTATCAATCTTTTCTCGAAAGCGTCAAGAAGTTCGTCAGGCTCTATTTCTAATTCGTCACAGATCAGGCACACATCATAGGTTGCTGCAATGTATGCCTTTAGTTCAGGTAGTTGTTTCAAAAGTCGGCTCCACTTGATACATAATAGTTAGTTATCTTACCAGATGGAATAGGCCTTGCTTCCAGACTACCAAAGCAGTCTTCTTTAAACCCACAAAATGCACACGTCATACATAGCTTCTCTTCTGTCTTGGCTTTGTTCCAAGTTGTAGCGTTGGCTAGTCTCATAGGCGGTGTATCTAATTCCATCTTGGCTTTTAAATCAACAACAAAAGTATCTATGTCTTGCTCTAGCTCTTGTTCACATAACTTAAGTGTTGATTTGTTTTTATTAAAAGCAAGGAAGTATCCTTTCTTTCTTTTGTCTGCTTTACCGTAAGCTGATAGTTGCTTGATGTAGCCAAAAGAATCATCAGTAAGGCCAGTCTCTTGGAACTTATTGTCCCAGGACCAGGCGCTTGCTGTCTTAATGTCTACTAACTCACCATCTATGGTACAGTCTTGGCTACCATTCACACCTTCCAAAGTGTGCTTCTTTTGTTGGTCCTCTACTGTGTGTCCTGATAACTTTAACAAAGCAACCAGCACCGCTTATAGTATGTGACCTTGCAAAAAGGTAAGATAGACCTCACCCTTTATCTCTTCGGGCTTGTAGCCGTGGTAATTGTACCATTGTGCCCTTTCACATCTTCCCAGAGCTGACATCCTCAGACCGCGTTTGTCTTCTCTCGGCTCGAAGGCTTGCTTTAAAGCCTCCTCTACTTCTCGACCAGCCTGCATAGCTATCGAGCTTAAGTCTCCAGAATAATCTTTTGACTCCATTAGATCATATACATCTTGTACTACTGTGTTTATAGACTTCATCGTCTACTCCTCTCTTATTAAAATTCTAGTGTGTTTCACTCCAGCTCTTGCCTACTTTATACTCACCTGTAATGGGGCAATTTAGCTTGTAATATTCTGTTGTCTCTTCCATAGCCTGGACAACTAGCTTGCCAATAACCTCTGCATCTGTAGGGTCACACTCTATCTGTATCTCATCGTGTATTACTCCTAGCTGCTTGTAGTCAAACTGATAAGCAAGCGAATGAAAGATTACCCAAGCTCTCTTGGCTATGATAGAGCCAGTACTCTGCAGCAGAAAGTTAAGTGCTGAGTGTGGGCTACGAACATAGACCTTTCTTCCATCCAAAGTCTTGATCCAACCTTTCTTTGCTGCCTGCTCTATTCTTTTTCTAAGAACGGCCAGTGCTGGCGTGTTGGATAGGAATTGATGTTTAATTTTCTTTCCCAATTTCTTACCGCCTCCGCATATCTTACCGATCAAATCATCACCACCGCCATAAAGATAAGCATAGATGAAACGCTTTGACTCATCTCTGGTGCTCAAGCCCGCAGCTTTTTGGTTAGCTGTGTGTATGTCACCACTTAATATTTCCTCAGTATACCCTGCATCTTTCATATAATGTGCTAAACATCTCAGCTCAAGTCCAGATAGATCGGCTCCAACAATTACCTTATCTTCTGGAACAGTAAACAAAGCTCTCATTTCTTTTCCATACTCCTTGCTGCTTGCTGTTACTTGCTGCAGGTTTGGGTTGCTGCTGGACATACGGTGTGTTACAGTTCCCATCGTGTGTACTCTGCAGTGTATCCTTTTGGTTTTGTGATTATACTCATCGACCCAGCTGCTTACCTGTCCCTGTCTTTTTTGCAGCATAAGATACCTGGCAATGATCTTAGCCTCTGGTATGTCTACATCTTTGAGTGTTGACTCATCAACTTTAGGCAGTCCAGTCTCAGTCAGTACAGCAGGCTTCCATCCATAGTGCATAAGATGTCTTCCTACCTGCTGCCTACTGCCCAGGTTTAGCTCTGGATAGGACCAGTAACCATAGTCGCCATCATCGCTAGTGTGACACTGCAGGTCTACCTCTGTTTGATAGTGCTTAGTTCTCTGCCCTCTCTTAGTGAATCTATTTTTAACAGGTGTCTTGCTCTTCCATACAGGTAGGGGTACAAATGTTTTATGTACCTTTTCTTCCGCAGCTCTTAAGTCTTCATTTATTTCTTGGAGCAAAATTATTGCACCTTGCAAGTCAAAATACCATCCAGTTCTTTCTTGCAGCGAGCAATATTTCTTTGTCTCATACTCAAGCTCTTTGGCATCCTCACTTAGCTTACTCTTTAATAGATACTTGTATACTTTAGTGGTCACCTTAGTGTCTCTGATGCAATACTTGAGCATCTCTTCTGTAAACCTGGACCAGTCTTCGTAATCACCCTTGGCAAATCCCAGTCTTTCGCCCCAAGCCGCAAGTGAATGGCCACCATCTAGCCTGGGTTTGTAAAGCTGGCTCATAACCAACGTGTCTTCTATCTTTACGCTGCTAAAGTCTACATCCAGTAGTCTTTCTAGCACTGGCACATCAAAAGCTATGCCATTGTGAAAGATCAGACAGTCAGCATCTGTCTCTACCCAGGACTTAAACAAGTCAAGACAGGTGCCAGCAAACGTAGTCACCTCATCCGTATCTATATTGTGAACAGAAATACACCAAACAACAGTAGCATCTATGCCGTCAGTCTCTATGTCGCAACTAAAAGTCCGCATCGCTGTCACCAAATGTGGGCATATGTCCTTTCTCTAGTCTTCCAGTCTCACTGTTAAAATATGTCCATCCAGCTTCACCTGTCTGGCCAGTTCTTCTCATCTTAGGAACTCGGATGCGGGTTGCATTTCTTTCATAGTCATCCTCTGATAGCTTGTCCCTGGAAAACAATATATTGGTATGGCAGGCCTGAGGTATCGCACCACTGCCCTTGACATCATACTCACTGATCTTGTGCGGATGGCTACCATCGTCTGGCTTCCTTGTATGTGTGCTCAGTATCACAGTAGCTTTAGTCTCTTTGCATAGCTTAATAAATCTATCCATAACTTCCTCGATGTTCTCATTAGATAGATTCTTAATTGCAGTATGTAATGGGTCAACAAGTATAACAGTACATCCTAAACTTTTAACAAAATATCTTATTTTACTGAACATCTCTTCTAAATCTATGCTTCCTCCGCCGTCATCGTGTAGCTGTATCTTAGATGCAAATCCTATTTCAACAGCATCATTCATAATCCTATCTACATCTAAATCGTTTGGCTTAAGCAACTGCATATTCTCGCCAGTGTGGACACTCACTACTTTCCTGATCGTCTCGTCTATGTTGTCCTCAACCATAAAGCAGCCTATCTTTTCCTTCGTTTTTCTTGAGAAGTGATAGATCAGCTCATTGAGTATTGTTGTCTTACCTATAGATGTGTGTGCAATGATAGAGACAAGCTCACCACGGGCCACGCCACCGCGCATCATCTCATTTAGATTGCCAAACGAATCGGGCAACGGTATCAGCTCAGTGTCTCTGTACTCCATCATAGCATTGCGCATATCCTCTACACTAGCAACACCAGATACAGTGTAATACCTAGATTCATCCCACCATTCGTGCAAGAATAACTTGGATTCATTATTTATGTGGTACTCACAAGCATCCTTGTACTTTGACAGCTCCATTATCTTGCATTTGTTTGGTCCAAGTATTGGTGCCACCTGCTTTGCTGCATCCATACCAGCTTGATCATTATCAAAAGCAAGAACTACAGTCTCAAAAGAATCTATCCAAACTAAATTGGCTTTAATGTTATCTATGCAGTTGGAGCCGTTGATTACACTGACAAAAGTAAACTTGCTACCGAACATCTCATAAGCTGCCATTGCATCTAGCTCGCCTTCAAGTATTGTGAGGAACTTACCTCCGCCGCTGTGCAGGTGCTGTCCAAACAAAGCGTTGTCCTTGCTAGTATCGCCACTGCCAAAAAACTTTTTACTCTGGACAATCCTGGTTTTTATGCCCACCATCGCACCGCTTTGATCGTGTATGGGATAATGGTGTTTGATTATGTTACCGTCTTTGTCCTTCTCGGCCTTTACTTTGTATTTCTCAAGAGTCTCAGCTCTTAACTTGCGATCTGGCAAGCTAAAGTATTCACCTCTGTAGTCTTTAAGCCAGCTGTCATCCTTCTTTTTTACTTTTACCCCACCTAGTGCCTCCTTGCTCCCGTAGCCTGTGTGGTTGCCGCAAGCAAAGCAGTGGGTTTGGCCGTCAGAATAGACCGCCAGGTTATCCTTGCTAGTGTCATTTCCTTTGCTGGCACAAGCAGGGCATTGTTCTTTTCTTAAAAGTACATTTTCCTTCTTCATATTTCCTCCCATTTTGAAATAAAAAGGCAGCCACCCTCGTAGCTGCCCTAACTAACACGCCTGTCGCTAGTTAAAAGTCAGAGTCGTCATACTCACCTTCCTCCGCCTTCTCTTCAACTCGCACCGCTTCTAGATAACTAAAAGCAGACCAGTCCCCCTTGCCTGACTTGACCTTCAAGGTTACTTCGTCACCAAAAAGCGATAGATGTCCTACACCTACCTCATCTCTGTCTCTGTTGTAAACCCTGGGCGCACCGAAGTCAACCTTTCGCGTGGCGGTGAGCTGTGTTTCACCGTCATACTCTCTGGTCTTTAGCCCTTTTTTCTCGGCTATTTTCTTACTGTCTTTATCCAGTGCAATTGTCAAGGCATACTTCTCAGTGCCTTTGTAAACATCAGGTTTTGTGATGTGGTTAAATACAACCTTTCCTGCTAAACTCATAGTACTCATATAAAACTCCTTTAACATTAACATTAGTGGCCCGAAGGCCCTCTGACTAGTGGCTAATCCCACTAAGGGTACACTGGAAAATAAGGAAGGAAAACCAGTGTACTCTTAGTAAGACTAAAACAAAGGCTCAAACTCTATGCCTTGATCAACCAGGTTTTTAAAGTGGTCAGCTTTTGATTTATAAAATGCAGCATCTTTATGCCTGTCTTCAAAGTCTGCATCGTGCTGGAGGTTTCTTGCAATTTTCATTTCTTTAATACAATCAACAAGATTATTGCTTGACTTCCATTCTCTACCTTTCATATCCATATTTTATTCCCTATCTTAGTATCTAAGATGGCCTAGGAATTTTGCTTGCTAGCTGCTAGCTGGCTTGATCCCTAGACTATCTTAGTTTGTTGTTACTTACATTAGGAGATATAAGTAATTAAATTATAGCTGACAAATTAGGACCCGTCAATATTATTAGCTATCTTTTTTTCCTGGTCTATGTGCTCCTTGTGATATTCCTCTGAACGCATATACTCCTCGACCATAAGCTCAATTAATTCCTCAGACGATCCTTCCCAATCTTCGCCTAGCTCGTCTTGCTTGTCTATCATTAGTTGCTTTAGTATTCCCATTACTTTCCTCCCTTTGTTGGTATTCTATAATCGCTGTAATAATGATCGTGTATTCTTTTGAATCCAAGACTGTGAATTAAAGCGTATTTAAGATTATCTATGCCGCTCATTTGGCTTACCTTGAGGTCCATCGTCTCTTGGTAATCATTGAGCGCTTCATTGAGCGTGTTAAATCCCTTCAACACAGTGTTGTACTGAGATAATGGCATCGTTATTTCTACCCTATCCTTTACATACCTTACTTTTACTTCTTTCATACATCCTCCCTTGGCGGAAAATCATCATCATCATCAAGGCTGTCGCTTTCCGCTACAACTTCCTTGACATTTACAACCTCAAAGTCTATGTGATCTTGAGAATTGTATTGCTTTCGGTGGTACTCGTTGTTCCAGTACGCTTGTTCTGCTTTGTTCTGGGCCTGCTCCAGGCAGTCCGCATCAACCGTTGCTATAAAGTCATAAGATACAACTGACTTTATCCTTACTTCATACTCGGCCTTCCACATTTTACTCCTCCTATATTTTTAATTGTATCCGCATTATCCTTGCGCCACTGCTCCCGCTGCTCAAGTCTATACTTGTTCAGCCTTGCAACATCACCATACTTCATAGTTTTGCCATATCGATCTTTAACAATCGTTGCAGTGTAGTTGTTTGTATGTCTGTATGTACCATCCAAATAACTAGGGTTAATGGGAGTATACCAGGCTATCATAACTTTGTCATCTTTCCACTTATCCATTTTATCCCCTTTAATAACCAGAATAGAAATCACCAGGACTAAGGCCCTTATCCCTATACTCATCCCAGAGAGAATACTCTTGCTCATCCTCCTCCAGCTGGTTAATTTGCCTTATCTCTCTTCTGATCTCTTCCATAGCCTCATCTAAATTTTGCTTATCCATATTTATATTTTCCTTATCCATATTTAATTATACACGCTGAAAACAATCACATTTACAGCAACCGTTAAAAAAGCGGGCTCCAAATCTTCGATATAAGAGGACTTTTTACCCGCACCCATACCAAAGGCAGGGTCTGTTTATTGATCCTTGAATTTATCGTTGATCTTGTCGTTCATTGCCATAAAAAACGGGACAAAAACACAAGACAAACCGATTAATACCAGAATGAATAAAAACAGGTCGAACAAGAGATTGTTTAACATTTAATACCTTCCTTTTTTAGTTTAAAAATCTTACGTTTAAGAGTACTTTATTAAGCGCCCTTAAAGATAAGATCAGGCCCGCAATTAAACGGGCCTTTGATCCTTTAATGGCTTAAATAACTAACATTCTTAATACTAGAGTCCCAGCATTTAACACAAGGCCCGCAGGCGCCGCCGTTCTCAAATGATCGGCAGGTTGCTTTTTCCCTGTTAGTTGTAACCGTTGACGTGTGGCTGTACTTTGGCTGTTTTCCGTCAATGAATGATCCACTCAAGCGGATGATTAGATTTTTAGGTATAGCGCCTTTGTAGTTTTGTATTAGGTTGCTTTCCTTAGTCGGTAACCAGTGCTTTACCTGCGGCGTTTTTTCGGCTACTTTTATAATCTTCTTGAAGTGATCAAGGTTTTGGATGTCGCCGCTATCGTGCCAGCGAAATAGGCCGCTGTTTACTACTTGTTTTTGATTGTTCATTATGTAGACCATAGCGTCAACCCAGCTGGCGTTGTTTATTGATTCCAGGCGCCTTCGCATAGCGGGCTCAATGTTTTTGGCATAGCGGGCATAGTTGCCTTTTAGCGCATAACATTTAGAACAAACACTGTTTTTGATCTTGCGCAGTTTGGAGCCAGTGTTGCAATCCTTCGCCGATGTGCTCCAGCTTATGGTTTCCATTTTCTTTGTAACGGTCCAGCCGCCGACAATTTCTTTCGCCTGCTTTAGCGTTCTAACAGGTACCGTCAAGTTATTTTCCACAGTTAATATATTCATTTATTACCTTCCTTTTGTAGTTGATTAATCTAAATAGCCAAATGCATTCTTGACCCATTCTTTACGATCTGCTTTGAATAGGTCATTAATTTCGGCCTTTGCTTTTGCAACGTCGCCGCCTATGATCTGAGCGCTGTATTCCTGCTCTAAATAGTGCTTGTTTTCGTTGTATTTCTCAAACGGTATAAGTCTCAGATTGTCGCCGTCATTGTTCTCTATGCTTACATAGCTTATATATTTATTCATTGTTTACGCCTCCGCTTTTATTTTTAATTGTCTTGCTTTGTATTGATCCTCCCAGTCTGGAGCCAGCAGGCCAGCTTTAACCTCTAGAGCTGCGAAATAGCCGCTTTTGTGGTGAAAGTTATGCATTGCCTCCGCCTCTTCTGGAAAGCCCTTTTTTAGCCTGTTAAGGTTTGCGCTGTCCGCAATACTTAAGGCATTGACTAGAGACTCTTGAAAACTTCCCAGCTTTCCCCTGTTGTATTGCCAGTCAATTATTAATGATTCTGCTTTTGTTAGGTTTTCGTAGTTAATTGTCATTTTGTGTAACTCCTTGTTTTTTATTAATAAATGGCCAATTGTGGCCCGTTCTTTCGCTGTGTTTCTGATCTTGATTATACTTATCTCAATAAAAATGTGAGACTTTGTGCAGTTTATTTGTATCAATTGGTTTCATTTGATCGGATCAGCTGGCCACGTTTAAAGCTCAGATCATAGAAATATTAAAACTCTTCAGGCTTTGGTTATTATATGAATTCGGCATTATCCCGCCTGAATTAAAAAACAATCCCAGATCAAGCGAAGACATCCGCGGGCGAAGATCGGACCGCGAAAAGCTACCAGGTAAACCCTACTAATTTACTCAGGTATTAGACCCCTAGGCACCCATTTGGATTTTTTTACACACGAGCGAAACCTAGCCACAGGTAAAATTATTATTTTTTGAAATATGCCGCGTTGCTGTCCAGGAATTCGGGCATACTAATATAATCAATGTAAATAAGGTTGACTCAGAGGCACTTATAGTATATAATATTGTTTATATTTTAGATAAGTTCAAACACATACCTAGAATCCCTAAAGAAGCGCCACCAGCTAGCTACTCCATTAAACACTCTTTAGAATATTCTAGGAATCTAAGAATAAACAATATTAATTTAGGGTATAATACTAGTATATGGCAAATAAAGGCAAATTATCTGTAGACTCAGAAGATGAGATTAGGCAGATTGAGAAAGAATTGGAGGAAGAAGCAAGATATGCAGTAGCTTCTGCTAAAGGTATAGTACCAGCAGATGCTGTAATTAAGATTGAGCGCAAGAAAGGTAGACCAACTGGCGGCTTATCCCAGCAATCTAAATCAGCTGGAGGCAAAAAGTCTAGAATCAAGAGAGGGCAGACTTATAAGCCTACAGATGATGATTATTCTAAGGTAGAGGAAATGGTAACCATAGGATTAGATCAGCATACAATAGCAAAAGTGATGGGTATTTCCAATGCCACCCTAACAAAATATTTTGCACATAATTTACTAGTAGGTAAAGAAAAAAGGACCGCCCGCGTGGCTGGTGTAGCCTACGAAATGGCAGTATCTGGGGAGTCCCCTAGTATGACTACGTTTTGGCTTAAGACTCAAGCTGGCTGGTCTCCAAAGCACCACGTTGTTGTAGAAGACAGACAGTTTGATATACAGTGGGCCCAGGATGAAAAGGATATTGCAGACGCTAATCAGTTTTTAAAAGACGCAGACAGTAAAGTGCACTAGCATTTATGCAAGAGGAGAGAAAGCCTATAATAATTCCCTATACACCCAGGGAATTACAAAGACATTTGCACACAACGCTAGATAGATTTAATGTTGTGGTATGTCACAGGCGATTTGGCAAGACTGTGTTTGCTATAAACCAGCTGATCAAGAGTTCTGTAGAAGATATAGGTAAAGGTAAGCCCGCGCCTAGATATGCATACATAGCACCACTATTCAAGCAAGCTAAAACAGTTGCCTGGGATGAACATAAGAGATTATGTTCTGTATTTCCCGAAGTAAAG
>Ga0070747_1001335_pt1 | contig 12056 bp, 7 predicted proteins | sample VirMetDEL_Mar_31_FD_77321 | JGI IMG/M metagenome (GOLD analysis project Ga0070747, IMG submission 77321) | Aqueous microbial communities from the Delaware River and Bay under freshwater to marine salinity gradient to study organic matter... | ecosystem: Environmental > Aquatic > Marine > Coastal ...
GTCAGGTGAGGCTCTTCGGTGGCTTCGCCCACCACTGCAAACGGGCAACGCTCGCGCTCACAGATCGCCTTGAAACGTTCGAAATTGGCAGCATCCACCGCCATGACGTAACGCTCTTGCGATTCATTGCTCCAAATTTCATGCGGGGCCATGCCCGGCTCATCGTTCGGCACATTGCGCAATTCAAAGCGCCCGCCACGGCCACCATCGTTGACCAACTCCGGGAAGGCGTTGGACAAACCACCAGCACCGACGTCATGAATAAAGGCAATGGGGTTGTGCTCGCCCAGCTGCCAGCAACGGTCGATCACTTCCTGACAACGGCGCTCCATTTCCGGGTTTTCGCGCTGCACCGAGGCAAAATCAAGATCCGCCGAGCTGGCGCCCGTGGCCATTGAAGACGCTGCACCGCCGCCCAGACCAATCAACATGGCCGGACCGCCGAGCACGATAAGCTTGGCACCCACCGTGATTTCGGCTTTTTGCACGTGCTCGGCGCGAATGTTGCCCATGCCGCCCGCGAGCATGATCGGCTTGTGATAGCCGCGCACTTCTTCGCCGTGAGGTGTCTGAATCGCCTGCTCGAAGGTGCGGAAGTAACCAGTCAATGCCGGACGCCCGAACTCGTTGTTAAAGGCCGCGCCACCCAGCGGGCCTTCGATCATGATGTCCAGCGCAGTAACGATGCGTTCAGGCTTGCCGTACGGCACTTCCCATGGCTGTTCGAAGCCCGGAATTTGCAGGTTGGACACGGTAAAGCCGGTAAGGCCTGCCTTCGGCTTGGCACCACGACCCGTAGCGCCTTCGTCACGAATCTCACCGCCGGAACCGGTCGCAGCACCTGGGAACGGTGCAATCGCAGTCGGGTGGTTATGGGTTTCCACCTTCATCAAAATATGCACCGGCTCCTGCACCGCGCCGTACTGGCGGGTTTCAGGATCGGGAAAGAAACGGCCAGCGACGTTGCCGACGATCACCGAGGCGTTGTCCTTATAAGCAGACAACACGCCTTCACTGTGCATTTGGTAGGTGTTTTTGATCATGCCGAACAGGGATTTCTCCTGATTCTGGCCGTCAATATCCCAGCTGGCATTGAAAATCTTGTGGCGACAATGCTCAGAGTTAGCCTGAGCAAACATCATCAATTCGATGTCATGGGGGTTGCGCCCCAGGCCGTTGAAGCTGGTCACCAGGTAGTCGATTTCATCTTCTGCCAGGGCCAGACCCAACTCGACGTTGGCCTTTTCCAGCGCGGCGCGACCGCCACCCAGAATATCTACAGCCGTCAGCGGCTTGGGCGGGGCATGGTGGAACAGGCCGGCAGCCTCGTCCATCGAGGTCAGCACCAGCTGAGTCATGCGGTCATGCAGCAGAGCGGCGACAGCCTGGCTATCGGTCTCATTTAACTCGCCAGCAACGTAGTAGGCGATGCCGCGCTCCAGGCGCTCGATCTTGGCCAGGCCACAATTAAGGGCGATGTCGCTGGCCTTGCTTGACCAAGGCGAAATAGTGCCGAAACGTGGAATGCTCAGAAACAGGCGACCGCTTGGCTCCTGCACCGGCACACTCGGGCCATATTTCAGCAAACGGGCCAATACCTGCTCTTCGTCGGCGTTAAGCACGCCGCTGACTTCAGCAAAATGCGCGAACTCGGCATATAGCCCAGTCACAGCAGGGACTTTGCTGGTCAGTTGCTCAAGCAATTTACCGTGGCGAAAAGCAGATAGGGCGGGAGCGCCGCGCAGGATCAACATCGGGGACAGCCTCTGGGAAGGGGTGTACTTTGAGGCCGTGCATTCTAGCCTAAAGCGTTGCCATCGGCACCCGTGAAGGCGATGCAAAACCGCGTATCGGCGCTAGCAGAGAAGCCAGATGCTGTCGAGATATGGCGCGCCCCATGCTTTGCGTATACTGCGCCAATGTTTGCCCAATCTGCGTTCCGTGTGCGCCACGCCTGCTGGCTGTTGGTGATCGGAATCCTCCTGCTGCTCGCTGGCTGTGCTGAAGAACCCAGCACACTTGAGCGCGTTAAGGCGGAGGGTGTACTGCGGGTGATCACCCGTAACAGCCCAGCCACCTATTTCCAAGACCGTAACGGCGAGACCGGCTTCGAATACGAGCTGGTAAAGCGCTTTGCTGATGACCTAGGCGTTGAACTTAAAATCGAGACCGCCGACAACCTCGACGACCTCTTCGCCAGCCTCAATAAGCCCGATGGGCCGGCATTGGCTGCGGCCGGCCTGGTAAAAAGCGACGGCCGGCAGGAGCATGCGCGTTTTTCTCTGCCCTACCTCGAGGTCACCCCTCAGGTGATCTACCGTAACGGCCAACAACGCCCGACCCGGCCCAACGATCTGCTCGGCAAGCGTATTCTGGTGCTCAAAGGCAGCAGCCATGCCGAACAACTGGCCGAACTCAAACTGCAGCTGCCAGAACTGAGCTATGAAGAGTCCGCCGCGGTCGAGGTGGTCGATCTGCTGCGTATGGTTGACGAGGGGCAAATCGACCTAACAGTGGTCGACTCCAACGAACTGGCGATGAACCAAGTTTATTTCTCCAATGTCCGCGTAGCCTTTGACTTTGGTGACTCGCAGAACTTGGCCTGGGCCACCGTCCCAGGTCTGGACAATAGCCTGCTTGATGAAATGAACATCTTCATCATGCGCGCGCACAAAAATGGCAGCCTGAAGCGACTTAAAGACCGCTACTACGGCCACGTTGATGTACTCGGTTATGTCGGCGCCTACACCTTTGCCAAGCACTTACAGCAACGCCTACCCCGCTACGAGAAACACTTTCGCGAAGCCGCCCAAGCCAATCAGGTCGACTGGCGTTTACTCGCAGCCATGGGCTATCAAGAGTCACTCTGGCAGCCTACCGCCACCTCGAAAACCGGCGTGCGCGGCCTGATGATGCTGACTCTGCGCACAGCCCAAGCCATGGGTGTATCGGACCGCCTAAATCCCAAGCAGAGCATTCAGGGCGGCGCCAAATATATTGTCCATGTGAAAAACCAGCTACCAGAAAGCATTCAGGAACCGGACCGCACCTGGTTTGCCCTAGCCTCTTATAACGTCGGCGGCGGCCATCTGGAAGATGCCCGCAAACTCACCGAAGCCGAAGGCCTAGACCCGAATAAATGGCTGGATGTGCAGAAGATTTTGCCGCGTTTAGCGCAGAAGCAGTGGTACAGCAAAACCCGCTATGGCTACGCCCGTGGCGGCGAGCCAGTACACTTTGTGCGCAACATCCGTCGCTACTACGACATTCTCACCTGGGTCACTCAACCGCAGCTTGAAGGCTCACAAATCGCCGAAAGTAACCAACACGTACCGGGCATCGATAAACGCGAGCCGATTCAGCAGACCCCGCCGCTCTAACGCTGCTCGCGCCGCGCCTTGAAAAAGGCACTGAGTATCGCCCCACACTCCTCCGCCAGCACGCCTCCCTCGATCAACACCTGGTGATTGAGAAACGCCTGACTAAAAAACTGCCCTCGGCTCAGCGCCACACCGGCCTTCGGCTCGGTCGCGCCATACACCACCCGCTGCACCCGCGCATGCACGATCAAACCCGCACACATGCTGCAGGGTTCCAGGGTTACATACAGGGTGCTACCCGGCAGGCGGTAGTTGTCCACAGCTTGCGCCGCGGCGCGAATCGCCACCATCTCGGCATGGGCGCTGGGGTCATGGGTGGTAATCGGGCAATTGAAGCCGCGCCCGACTATCACCCCATCCTGCACCAGCACAGCGCCGACTGGCACTTCACCCAGCGCGGCACCTTCGGCAGCCAGCGCCAGCGCCTCACGCATAAAGTGCTGATCCTGGCTGCGATCAACAATCAACGGACGACGCATCAGGCCACCTCGATCGCGGCCATCAGACCGGTTTCCATGTGATCAATCACATGGCAATGGAACATCCAGATACCGGGGTTATCGGCGACAAAGGCAATCCGCGCCACTTCATTCTTGCCCAGCAGATAGGTGTCGGTGAAATACGGAATGATCGTCTTGCGGTTGGACGAGATCACCTTGAATGCCAGCCCATGCAAGTGAATCGGGTGCAGGTACTGCGCCATATTGCGCAGCTCGAAGATGTAGTGGCCGTCCCTCTTCAGGCTGGCAATCGGTCGATCGGCGCAGGTCTTGTCATTGATATCCCAGGCCTGACCGTTGATCTGCCAATACTTGGCCGGCCCGTTATCACTTGCGCTGGCCAAACGCGCCGACCACTCGAAATTAAAGCGCAGCACTTCGGCGCGCTCTAGATCAGGCTCGGCCACCGGATTGGCCGGCATGCGCGGCGGCCAATCCCCGGCCACCTCAGCGCTGGCCACGCTTTTCAGCGTCGCCAGGCGCAACGGGCCATTGCGCAAGGACAACTCAACACCCGCCTCGGGCACCCGCACAGCCAGGTCGATGCGCATACCCGGCCCCAACCAGTAGTCCTTGCCTAATGCGCGCGGTTCAATCGGATGACCGTCAAGCGCATACAAACGCGCATCAGCGCCCGGCAGATTGAGCTTATAGGTCACCGTGTTATCCAGGTTCAACACCCGCAGGCGTACCACCAGCCCCGCTGGCAGCTCCAGCACCGGAGCCGGCTTGCCATTGATGGTGGTCAGCCGCCCGCGCGTACCTTCACGCGCCGCCTCGCGCGGCACACTGAATGCAGTGAAGGCGCCCTGCTCGTCGATGTGCCAGGTTTTCAGGCTCAAGGTGCGCTCATGCACAAAACCGGTGGGCTCGCGCTCCTCGACAATCAGCGGGCCGACCAAGCCACGACCGAGCTGCTCGGCGCTGCTCAGGTGCGGGTGGTACCAGAAGTTGCCGGCGTCTTCGGTCTTGAAGCGATAATCGAAATACTCGCCCGGCAATACCGGCAGCTGCGACACATAGGGCACGCCATCCATTTCCAGCGGCAAGCGGATGCCATGCCAGTGAATGGTGGTCGGCTCGTCCAGATGATTGATAAACCGCACCCGCAACCAGTCACCCTGACGCGCGCGAATCTCCAACCCCGGTACCTGCCCGGCATAACCCCAGGCCGGGGTTAGATGCCCCGGGATCAGCTCGACATCCAGCGGCGCGGCGATAAGCTCGTAGTCATGGCTCGCCGCGTCACGCGTACGCCCCAGCCAATAACGCGCCCCACCACCGACCACGCCCAACGCAGCAAGTCCCGCCAAACCGGCCAGCACCCTTCTTCGAGTAAAAGTCATTTCGCTCTCATCAATAACGGCGCGAGTCGCCCACTGGCATAAACGGAATATCTCGCATTTGCGTCATGCTAACGCTTCACGCTCGATCAGGCAGCCATAAAAACTAATGCTGACCATACTGAAGGCACCGCCCGCGAAACCTTGCGCAAGATCAAACGTCTACAACAACACGCTCTTGTCGAGGACAACGTCATGCTCACAACTACGGACAGCGCAACAGATCACGTGAGCCGAAACATTGCCTGGCTCGCCCGAAGCGGCTACGCCGCCCGCGGCGTGGTTTACTTAATCATTGGTGCTTTCGCCCTGCTGGCCGCAGTGGGCAGCGCAAAAACAGTCGACTCCGAAGGCGCTATTCGTCATCTGCTCACACAACCCTATGGCGAGATTTTGCTCTGGATCATGGTGGTGGGGCTTGTAGCATTTGTGACGTGGCGCTTAACCCAGGCCATTACTGACCCCGAGGGGCATGGCCGCGACGCCAAAGCCTTGCTCATTCGAGCAGGCCTGATCGGTAGCGCCGTGACTTATGGTCTACTCACGTTTTTCACCTTGGGGCTGCTCAACAGTGATCTAACGAGCGCTAACAGCGATGGCGACTTTCTCTCAGGCTTACTCAGCTGGCAATACTCTAACTACTTGGTTTATCTGGTTGCGCTAGTGCCGCTTGGGGTCGGCATCGCCCACATCATCAAGGGCTGGAAAGCGAAGTTCGAAAAATACTTTCAAACCAGTGCGCAGGTCATGCGCTGGGTGCGCCCCATTTCCCGTGCGGGCCTGATTGCCCGTGGAGTCGCACTGCTCGTGGTGGCCGGCATGCTGTTCACCGGCGGTACTCGCTACAAACCCACTAGCCCACCCGGCTTAGAAGATGCTTTGAATGCCCTGCTCAACTTGCCGCTCGGAGCTTTCTGGCTCTCTCTAGTGGGCCTGGGTTTGATAGCTTTCGCCTTATACAGTCTTGCCGAAGCGCTCTGGCGTCGCATTGATGTGCCTGCCGTTTTTGATTGAGCTCCTCAAGAAAAAGCCCCGCAATAGCGGGGCTTTTTCTTAGCGGATTGATCGATTAATCATTCCCACTCAATGGTCGCTGGCGGCTTGCTCGACACGTCGTAGGTAACGCGGGAGATGCCTTCGATTTCATTGATGATGCGACCGCTAACGGTTTCCAGCAGTTCGTAAGGCAGGTGCGCCCAACGTGCGGTCATAAAGTCGATGGTTTCCACAGCACGCAGAGCAACAACCCAGGCGTAACGACGGCCATCACCCACCACGCCAACCGATTTCACCGGCTGGAACACCACGAACGCCTGGCTGACTTTGTGGTACCAGTCGGCCTTGCGCAGCTCTTCGATAAAGATGTGGTCGGCACGACGCAACAGGTCGGCGTACTCCTTCTTCACTTCACCGAGGATGCGCACGCCCAGACCCGGACCTGGGAATGGATGGCGGTAAACCATGTCGTACGGCAGGCCGAGCTCCAGACCCAGGCGACGCACTTCGTCCTTGAACAGTTCGCGCAGCGGCTCGACCAGCTTCAGGTTCATTTCTTCCGGCAGGCCGCCGACGTTGTGGTGCGACTTGATCACGTGAGCCTTGCCGCTTTTCGCACCAGCCGACTCGATCACATCTGGGTAGATGGTGCCTTGGGCGAGGAACTTGATGTTGTCCAGCTTGCAGGACTCGGCATCAAACACGTCGATAAAGGTACGACCAATGATCTTGCGCTTCTTCTCTGGGTCCGCTTCGCCAGCCAAGTTATCCAGGAACTGATCGGCGGCGTTGGCGCGGATCACTTTGACCCCCATGTTCTCGGCGAACATGGCCATCACCTGCTCGCCTTCGTGCAAGCGCAGCAAACCGTTGTCGACAAATACGCAGGTCAGTTGATCGCCAATAGCTTTGTGCAGCAAGGCCGCTACGACTGAGGAATCGACACCGCCGGACAGGCCGAGCAGTACGTTGGCGCTGCCAACTTGGGCACGCACGTTGGCGATGGCGTCTTCTGCAATTTTCGACGGCGTCCACAGCGCTTCGCACTGGCAGATGTCGAGAATAAAGCGCGAAAGGATACGACCGCCCTGCTTGGTATGGGTCACTTCCGGGTGGAACTGCACGCCGTAATAGCCGCGCGCGTCGTTGTACATGCCGGCAATCGGGCAGCTCGGGGTACTGGCCAGGATGTGGAAGTCCTGCGGCAGTTTGGTGACCTTGTCACCGTGGCTCATCCATACGTCGAGGCCGAACAAGCCGTCGGCGTCGACATGGTCTTCGATGCCATCGAGCAGGTGGCTCTTACCCACCACATCGACACGGGCGTAACCGAACTCACGCAGCTCGGAGCCTTCAACCTTGCCGCCCAGTTGCTCGGCCATAGTCTGCATGCCGTAGCAGATACCGAAAACCGGCACACCGAGGTCAAACACCGCTTGCGGCGCACGCGGGCTGTCGGCTTCATGCACCGACTCCGGGCCACCGGCGAGGATGATGCCGCGCGGGGCGAAAGCACGGATGTCATCGTCGCTCATGTCGAACGGGTGCAGCTCACAATACACACCGATCTCGCGCACGCGGCGGGCGATCAGTTGGGTGTACTGGGAACCGAAATCGAGGATCAGGATGCGGTGAGCGTGAATGTCGAGGGCCATGATTCAGTCTCGTCTAAGTAATTCAGAAACAATCGTGATTCAGAAACAACTCGGGGCTGAATCGAACAGCCCCGGTTGCTTAACTTATTGCTTGAAGGCTCAACCTACGCGGTAGTTTGGCGCTTCCTTGGTGATCTGCACGTCGTGTACATGCGACTCAGCCATACCTGCGCCAGTAATGCGCACAAACTCAGGCTTGCTGCGCATCTCTTCAATCGTGGCGCAACCGGTGTAGCCCATGGAAGCACGCAGGCCGCCCATCATCTGATGAACGATGGCTGCCATCGCGCCTTTGTATGGCACGCGACCTTCGATACCTTCCGGCACCAGCTTCTCGGCACCGGCCGAGGAATCCTGGAAGTAACGATCCGAAGAGCCCTGCGCCTGCGCCATCGCACCCAGCGAACCCATACCGCGGTAAGCCTTGTAGGAGCGACCCTGGAACAGTTCAACTTCGCCTGGCGCTTCTTCAGTACCGGCCAGCATCGAACCGATCATCACGGCCGAAGCACCGGCGACGATGGCCTTGGACAGGTCACCCGAGAAACGGATGCCGCCATCGGCGATCAACGGAATACCGGTGCCTGCCAGCGCAGCAGCCACATTGGCCACGGCGGAAATTTGCGGCACACCCACACCGGCGACGATGCGCGTGGTGCAGATCGAGCCAGGGCCGATACCGACTTTGACCGCATCAGCGCCGGCTTCAGCCAGCGCTTTGGCCGCTTCACCGGTGGCGATGTTGCCACCGATGACCTGCACCTCGGGGAAGTTCTGCTTAACCCAACGCACGCGATCAATCACACCCTTGGAGTGGCCGTGGGCGGTGTCAACGATGATCACGTCAACGCCGGCATGCGCCAACGCGGTAACGCGCTCTTCAGTATCGGCACCGGTGCCAACTGCCGCGCCAACGCGCAGACGACCTTGGTCATCCTTGCTGGCCAGCGGATAGGCTTTGGCTTTCTCGATGTCGTTAACGGTCATCATGCCTTTGAGGCGGAACTGGTCGTCGACGATCAATACGCGCTCAATACGGTGCTTGTGCAACAGTTTGCGCACCACCTGAGTATCTTCGCCTTCATTAACCGTGACCAGACGCTCTTTCGGCGTCATCACGTCGCGCACGGTGGCGCTCATGTTGGTTTCGAAGCGCACGTCACGGCTGGTGACGATGCCAACCAAGTCGCCATGGTGCAGCACCGGTACGCCGGAAATGTTGTTCTGCCGAGTCAGGTCGAACAAGTCACCCACAGTGGCGTCGGCCTCGATGGTGATCGGGTCCTTAACCACGCCGGACTCGTAGCGCTTAACCTTGCGCACCTCGAGAGCCTGCTGCTCGACAGTCATGTTCTTGTGAATGATGCCAATGCCGCCTTCCTGAGCCATGGCAATCGCCAAACGGGCTTCAGTCACGGTATCCATGGCAGCAGAAAGCAGCGGAATATTCAGTTCAATGCCACGGGTCAAGCGCGTTTTAAGGCTGACATCTTTGGGCAGAACTTCGGAATAACCTGGAATAAGTAGAACGTCGTCGAAGGTTAGAGCTTCTTGACTGATACGCAGCATGGCGGGGGCTCCCGGACGGGAAAATTGGAAGCGCGCCATTATACTCAGACGCCCCCCTGCACTCAACGCAAAGTATTGCTAAACCAGCCTGAACATTCGCAGCCGACAGTATTGCCCTACAAATCGACCCGCACTGAAGAGACCGGATAACCCAAACGCGCGGCAAACTCGTCGAGAAAGCTCGGCTTAAAGCCGGCATCCGCCCAGTTATTGAAGATAAAACCCAGGTTGGAAAAGCCGCAGGGCTGCAAAAATAGAAAGCCATTGATGTCATCTTCATGACCACAGCGTGGGCAGGTGAAGTTATCCGTATGCCCCGGCATCCACTCATCCAGACTGTCGAACAGTGGCCCGCCGACCTCTTTACGGCACTGCGCGCAGCCCGCCTCTTCCAGAAAGCCGGTGGTCGGTGTGTAAATGCAGCGTTTATAGATGATCTCCAAGCCATGCACGGCCTGCCCGAACGGCAACAGTTCGGGGCGCTCGACTACCCGTCGCGCACCCTCGGCAATGCCATATCCCATATGCTTATAGGTACGCCCGCAGGTGGTGAGCTGCTCTTCGATGATGGCCTGCTTAACCAGCCAACGCACAATCAACCGCGCCCGCGCCTCATGGCCAGGAAAGCTGGAAATCTGCGGCACGATGATGGCTTGCTGCTCGCTCATAACGGTGGCCTCACGGAAAAGGCGCGCAGCTTAACAGCCCTAAATAGACAAACCAGCGTAAACCCCGCCACAGGCGACCGAGGCGGTAAGTGTTATTTATCGGGAGCGAATCCGCTAAACCACTAGCCCAGCAGGCTAAGCACTGCCTGCGGCAACTGGTTAGCCTGAGCCAGAATGGCTGTGCCGGCCTGTTGCAAGATCTGGTTTTTGGTCAGCTCAGAGGTCTCTGCGGCAAAGTCGGTATCGCGAATACGACTGCGCGCCGCTGAGGCGTTCTCGCCGATGTTTTGCAGGTTGGCGATGGTGTTTTCCAAACGGTTTTGCACCGCACCCAACTGGGCACGCTGGCTATCCAGATTGCTGATCGCACCATTGAGCACGCCCAAGGCACTCTGTGCACCACCGGCTGTGCTGATGTCGATATCCGCCACATGATCCAGCAGGCTGAACTCACTGCCCGAGCGCTGGCTCAGGTCAGTATCAACATCCGTGATGCGGAAGGTATCGGCTGACTCATAGCGCACAATGCCGTCCACACGCCCACCACCGGTGCCATCGCCATTGATGGTTGCCTGCCCGAGCGACGCCAGGCCATCGCCTTCACGGTCGTCGAACTCGAAACCCTCCAAGGTGGCCGCCGTCGCGCTGTCACCGTTACGGAAGCTGGCCAGCATGATCGCATCACCGCGCTCACTCACCAGCTTGATCTTACCGTTATCACCAAGGCTGGCAGCGATCCCGGTTTTACCGGTTTCTTTATTGATGGCGTCAATCAACGCGCCGGGGTTGCTGGCATCACTCAGATTGGCGGAGATACGCACGCCGTCGGCCTGACTACCGTTATTACTGCCGTACAGGTTAGAGCTCACCGCTCCGGCCGTCAGCCCACTCAACTCCGCCGAGGTGTAGGCCATGGCGCTCACGCCGGTGGTGTCGCTGACCCTATTCACCGCCTGCGCTACATCGCGAGCGCTGCTAGCGGTGGAGCCAGCAGCAGCAGTACCGAGAGTACCCAGCTGGGCCAGGCTGAGCCCGGTTAACGCACTGATATTGGCGGCATCAGCACCGGGGGCCAGCTGAAACTGGATAGAAGTAGCCTGATCCAAGTAAAGGCTGTTCGGTGAGTTACCTACAGAGTTTGGGCTGACCGCTCGAATAGCGTCGGCCAACGGTATCTCATTAAGAAACCCACCGAAATTGATTACGCCGAGGTCTTGAAATGGACCTCCATCGACACTCACAAACAAACCACTCAGGCTACCTGCTAAGTCAGGCGGGCTTGAAATTACAGTGCCGAAAGTGCCATTGGTCACAGTACCCGGCGCTGCAGCAGTGCCGCCCACCGAATAGGTAAAGTCCGCGGTCCCCAACTTACCCACAATAGTACCGCTGGCGCCGCCATAACCGGCCGTACCGCCGGCCGCGTTCAGATCAACAAAACCTAATGCGCCGCCCACCACCGCGGCGCCACTGCTGTCATAACGCTGCGCACCAATACGATCGGTCGCCGCAGAACCAATCGACACATTAATGCCTTCATACGCATTAGCGCCTACCTGAAAATTTTGCGAACCAAAACTGCCATCAAGCACCTTGCGCCCGGCAAAACTGGTGGTCTGCGCCACCCGATCAAGCTCCTGCTGCAGCTGCGACACCTCGCCCTGCAGGGCGGCACGCTCGCTGGCGCCGTTGGAACCGTTAGCCGACTGCAAGGCCAAATCGCGCATGCGCTGCAAAATGCTGGTGGACTGCTGCAATGCACCTTCGGCGGTTTGCGCCAGCGAGATGCCGTCATTGGCGTTGCGCGTAGCCACATTCAGGCCATTGATCTGGCTGGTGAGCCGGTTGCTGATTTGCAGGCCCGCAGCATCATCCTTCGCACTGTTAATGCGAAAGCCGGTGGACAGCCGTTGCAACGAGGTATCCAGGCCTTGCGACGAGGAGA
>Ga0070747_1001337_pt1 | contig 12050 bp, 26 predicted proteins | sample VirMetDEL_Mar_31_FD_77321 | JGI IMG/M metagenome (GOLD analysis project Ga0070747, IMG submission 77321) | Aqueous microbial communities from the Delaware River and Bay under freshwater to marine salinity gradient to study organic matter... | ecosystem: Environmental > Aquatic > Marine > Coastal...
TAGTACTGCAAATGGATCTTCCATTAACCTAGTAAGGTTTTGAGTATATACATTCTTCAACTCTTGAAGCTCTTGCATTGATTTTTGACCCTTGGCGGCGAGTTGGAGTTGTTTTATAATCTCTTCCTCATTATCTAGGTCTATCTCTTTTATAAACTCTCTTCCATCTACTTTTAAAGTGTACTGACGAATCATGTTCTGAACATCTTCTTCAGTAGCGCCTTCTTCTATGGCATCTTTAATTTCTGTTTCTAATTCTTTTTCTGTTGTGGCTTGAATTTCTTCTGGTTCTTCGGATGATTCTTGTGACGTTTCTAAGACAGCTTCTGTATTCTCTTCTGAAGCAACTTCTTCTACTTCTGAGGATTCTACTTCAGATGACTCTTCTCCGATAGATCCTCGCTGATTAAATACTACTTTTTTGAAACCTTCTAAAAAGGTTGATGCTTTGTTTTTCATTGTTATTCTCCCTGCTAGTCTCTCGATGTAGCACAGTTACCTCGCCATGATTGGTAGAGGTTTATTAAATGATTTACTTTTTATTTTTTTTAATCTTACTTTTTAGTTCTGAAAAATACGACTTCTTCTTAGAACATACCCCACCATCTTCAAAACCTGACAGGTCTGCGTTTTTATTTTTATTTCTAAGATATTCTTCTTTTTCTTTTTCTGTCATATCTTCATATTTTTTTTTCTTCTTTTTACCGTCTTTTGCATCTCTAAAAAACTTATACTCTGTATCTTCCATTTAAATCTCCTCTTCCTTATCTGTTGTTTTTGTATTCTTTAACATCTCATGTGTCTTTTGAGAATATCCGGATCTACATAATCCAAAATCACGATCCCTACTTTCTCTTTTTAAATCAACGCCGAATCTTTCTAGTTCAGATCTAGCGTTTCTTTTCAACACATTTAAATTTGTATACTGTTTACTTTTATAAACATACTCTTTTGTTCTTTCATTTCTAATGTAGTATTCCATATCTGTTAGATTTAGAATTGGACGATACTTAGCGCCAGTACTATTTGATACATATGCCCTAGTACTAATTCTATGATTTTCCTTAAACTTATGATCTACGTATTTTATTCTATTTCCAGACATTACAGATCGCCGGGTTTTGTTGGCATATTAGGAGGTAGTATATCACCTTCTCCTGCTGGTCTTGGTAAATTAGGTTGACCGTTAGATTGTGTATCTGGAGTAGGTCCTCCCATCATCTGCGCATTTCCTTGGTCCATAGGAACTGGTTGTCCTTGTGGCGGTACTGGTGGTGCATTAGGATCTGGAGCAGGAGCTAAAGGTTGCTCTCCAATCATAGATAACAATGCTGGATCAGTAGTTCTAAGTAGGTTAGCGTGTTCTTGAACATGGTCTAATACTATTTGAACTAGGTTAGGGTCTTTTTTAAGTTGAACATCGTTTAAAACTTCCATATGTTCTTTTATATGTATCGAGTGTCTTTCTGACCAAATAGCCTGTTGCACTTCTCCTCTTATCATTGATTCATTTTCAGATTTAATAAGAGTTAGGTTGTCTATCTTTCCGTCTGTTAGATAGTCTAGATTACCAGTGTTTAGTACCATTAGGTATTTGTCGATATTATCAATCAATCCCATCTGTAATAAATTCTCGGCTACTTGAGCACGACCAGCAGTACTTTGCATTAAAGCATTTCCAGCGTCAACTATTACTCTGTTGATAGATTTGATATCATCTGATTTAAATTCTTTCATTTCTGTGGTATTGCTTAATCCTGAAATAGCTACTATTCTAGGAACGCTTGCAAAATCTTTAAGGAGATTAATCATACCTGTTCCTACATCTTCTAGCAATCTAATATAAGACTGTTGAAGTCCGGACACAAACTGAAGTGCCTGAGATTGAACTAATGCTAATGCGTTTCCAGATCTTAGTGACTGTTCTGGATTACCACGGGCAACAGAGTTTACTCCTGATAATGTCTCCATAGTCTTTTCTAAAAGATTCATCATCTGATATACTTCTGGAGATGTTGCAGTTAGTTGTAAAGCTTCTGGCTTTCCTCCTCCACCGGGACTATCGTTATAATGTAAGAAGTTCATTCCGCCACCAAAGCTTTCCGGCTCTAGTCCGGAAGATCTTGGTACTAATAAGTTTTGTACTCCAAAAGCATTTATATTTGTAGCTGCTGTTGAAAATAAACTATTAAGCATTTCTTGTAGTGGGAGTAGGTCAAACATATCCGTATACCCGTAAGGAGTTCCCATAATACTTGAAGGAGTTATTCTATAAATAGGTAATGTTCTGTAAGGGAGTATTGTATCTTCTAATATAATCTCCTCATTTACATATAACATATATTTTCCATCAGGAATCGATTCTGTTCTTTTATGATAAAACTCTTTTACGAAGACATCTGTAGTCTCATTTAGTTTTGAATATGATGCTGATCCTCTTGTCTTCTGTTCTTTGTCAACTGTGTCTATTCCAAGAATCTTTTCTGTAAGTTCTGGGTATTTTGCTACTAAGTCAAATTTATTAATCTTAGATCTACAAACAACCCAATCATTTTTATCGTAATAATCTTTGGTTGAGTCAAAAATAACATCGTATGGAGATACTAGTGAGAATCCTAGATCACCTTCGTATATAGGAAAAGGCTTTACGATACTACCTTCCTTATCAATAGGATTACCATCTTCATCTTCTCCGACTATAGTCTCAGGATCTGCCTCTACATAGTCATATATTTTTCCTCTAGTACTATTCCATTCAAGTTTGATGTATCCTGATCCTAGCACAATAGCATACTGTACAGCATCTTTTAATACTTCTTCTAGTCTCATCTCTCTCATATAATAATCAAGAAGACCGTTACCTAGTTTTGCCTGTATTAGAGATTTTTTGTCTGTATTGATAGCTCTACATTGAAATGCTGGTCTAGTTCCAGTTACCATTGTATGTATATGTCTTGCTAAGTTTCTGTAGTGATTAACAGCTAGGTTTACTAACTCTCCGTTTTCTCCACCAAATGATATTCCATGTGAGTTATCTCCGTCTCCGTAATAATCCCCATAATAAGCTTTCCAAGACCTTTCTATTTTACTTAAGTAACTAGAGTCACTAACTCCAGTAAACCAATCCTTAGCTTTTTCATCTAAGTATCTTACAGTCACTTCCGGCTTATCTGCCGCAAAATAAATATGTCTAGCCATTATATATCCTTATGTATTAACTATAATATAGTTGTTAAATTGTTAGTTTTACTTTACTTTCTCTTTAAGTTCATTATCTTTCTCATTAAATCAACACTTTGAGAAGCGTGGTTGCTTTTTTTAGTAGACAGATGAGTATTTTCATTTACTTCAAAACCATAATTGTTTGGAAATGGGTTTCTATATGTATGTATGTTCCTGATAAGATAGTACAATGCTGGAATCGTATCAACATGTCCGCCTTTTATCTTCTTGTCCGGAGTATCTGGTAATCTAGTAAAATCCGTTCTATGTTTATTCCATTGTCCGAACTCTAAATGATATATAAGATGCTTACATCTCTCATGGATCTTAACCCTGCCTTGAGCTATCCACATTTTCATCTCATTTATAGCCCCTTCCTTGTTGTCCTTTCTGGTAGTCAAAAATGAAAGTCCATGAAGTTGCTGTAAATCCTGCTGAAGTCCTAAGTTGACATCCATAACTCTTAGATATGCATCAACGTCCTCATTTATGTTTGGGTCAAAAAATCGAAGCTTTTCCTTCTCTTTTATAGATGTAGCAAGTTTATCGGTTCTCATATTATTACCGTTTACAATATGTTCATCCATGATATATAGAGTCGCTTTTTTAAAGTCATAGTAGCAAAATAACAATGCTGATAAATCTCTAAAACCGGGATCGAATCCAACATAGAAGTCTCGATATTCTGGAACCTCGTAATCAGATATAACTATACTTTCTTTATGTTTTGAGAACTCAGCACATATAGTAGTCTTCTCATCTACGAAAACTTCACACAAATACTCTCTTCTAAAATCTGGATCTTCAATACCTAACGGATAATCTTGTATAATTTCTTGTACGATTCTCTCGTCAAAGTTTGGATTATCATATATAGTGAAAACTTCTAATCTATCAGTAGCCTTATAAGGGTTCATATAATTCTGAACAAACTCATGTTGAGGATCTCTAGAAGGAGTTGAAGCCATTATGATCCTACCGTTAGTAGTTCTAATTGTGGGCGATAATACCGACCTTACTGCATATGTTAAGTCATCGCAAAATCCAGCCTCATCAATGATACATAGATGTGCAAATCCACCTCTAATTGCCTCGACATTTCCAGCATTAGATCCTGCTAGTTGAATCTGAGATCCATTAGAGAATGTAAATGTTTTATCTTGCGTATTAAATATAGGTTTTAAATGCTCCGGACAATCATCAGTTATCATCCTCATTAGAGGGAGTATGTTTGTCTTTGCATCTTTTTGCTGTGGGAATAAGAACTTAACTACAGAGTTAGGTTGCTTAAGACATTGCATTAACGCCTCAACTACTAGCCACCAAGTTTTTCCTGTACGTCTTGATACAACTACAACAGATGTCTTAGTAGTATCATTGTCAAATCTTTCTTTTAGCTTTAGCTGAACTGCGTTGAGCTTCCAAGTTAGTTCGCCCATCTCCCAAAGTTTAGCCTTAGCTTCCTCTTCAGACAGCTGTTTCTTTTTGCTTTTTTTGAGAGTTTCAGTACTCATTATTTGTTAGTACCTGATACTATTTTAAGAAGATCCGTAACACTTGCTTTAGAGTTCTTCTTTGTGCTAGGAGTCGACTGTCCTCGAATAGATCTTAGTGTACGATATAGTGTATCGAAGTTTTTAATGTCCTTATCGTCATAATTTGCCGCCTCAACTTTTAAAGCAATATCACGAATACCATCGATACATATCTTTTCTTCTAAAGAAGTACAGTCTATATCATCTAACTCTTCTTCTAAATCATTTGCTTTAATCACTTCTTTGATTCGCCCATTTTCAGCCTCAAGTTCTGAGATCTGTTTTTGGAGAGCATCAAGTTCATGTTTTATATCTATCTCAAATTTGTCCATACAAAAATACCTACCATTTAAAGTTGCTTATTTGCTGTTCTTTAGTTTGAGTTATATTTAGCTTTACGGTCTTTTCCTTAAGATCGCTCATCTCTCTTCTAACTTCCTCTATTAATTTTCTTTGGTTTTTATCTCCAGCATCTAGCCTATCCGTAAAAATCTTCACATAGTCTGGTTTTTTGAGACTAGCTAAATAGTAGCTGTATCCTGAAAGTGCAGCAAGTGCTGTGGCGATTACCGATTGAGCAATGTTAGGCTCAGAGTAAAAGAAGTAAGGTACAATCCCTACTAGTAAAAGTAAAGGTAACGAATCGATTAGTTTTTGCATAAACATCCTTATTTATTTTTTTTAATAGCCGTTCTTATTTTGCTAAAATATGACTTATCTTTTGAAGTCAATTTTCCCGGCTTCTTTTTTCTTTTTTCGATCTTCTTGATCTCTTTATTTTTATCTATATCTATAGCACTCATTTCTTAAACCTTTTAAATGGCTTAGTCAAAGCTCCTCTTTTAAGACGCTTATCATATAACTTATCATAAGCCTCTCGTTCCAGCTTCTCTTCCGACTTACCTTCGTTGTTTATCTCATTCATCTTTGATCTTGCGGATCTAATTTTTTCATCAAACTTATCATCCTTATCGCTGGATGCTGGACTTCTCTGCCTGTGCATAGCAGCTTTTACTTCATCATTTTTTATTTCTTTTAGTTTTTCTACGTAATCTTCTGGGTCTAAATTTTTCTCGGCTAACCTCTTTAGAGCCGCTATCCTAAGCTTCATTTTATTATCCATAACCTCTCCTTAATATATAGTTGTTAAATTGTAAGTGTATTAATATATGTATATCATTTATTCTAAGAATTACGGACACTTAACACAGGGTTGATATATGATCCGCTTTGTGATATCATTTTAGATGCATTTCTCCGCTTCGGCATAAACTAAAGCGAGTCACCATACCAGCAGGATGACGAAAACTTACCTGCACAGCATTACCACCACAAGAGATATGCAGGAGTGATGCTTTAAATGGGCGAATAGTCCGGAAGAGTAAGAAGCTATGATGTGTACCGAACCAGACACATCTCATACATGAACTTACGTTAATACCTTAATCGGTCACGTTATAATGTAGTAGAAGATTCTCTTATCAGCTACCCAGCGAACATCTAGCAAAGGCTACTATCATACAATATTATGATAAGTGGTTCTAATTGTCTTTATTACAAATCATGATACGTAATATATATGTTGACTTGAAATCACAATCTGTGATACCATATTTATGGGTCTGTAGCTTAATTGGTAAAGCGCAAGATGTTTACGTATTTGATAATGTTTAATTAGCATTTGATGGGATTGTTAGTCTTGGAGATTGGAAGTAGAATATAAGGGAAGTAATACTAGTACGGACTTCTTGGATGATATACTTAGGTTCAAGTCCTCCCAGACCTGTTATTTTAACAAAAGGTAAATATGTACACAGGAACAGTATCAAGACATCAAATACCAATGATCATGACCTTCGAGGATAGGGACATCGAGATTATATGCGACAGCCTAGCTCACTCTCTTGTAGAGGCATATAATATCATAGAATTCTTCCAATTTGAGCTAGATCATGACCCATTTGACGAGGAAGATTAGTCAGGGGTCCATATATGTCGGAAAAAGGCAAAAAAGATCTTGACAGAACGGTGGCATTTTAGTATCATCTAATAAAGGGTGACAAATATAGGTATCCTGAGAAAAAAACACTAAAACAAATGGAAGAGTGACAGATGGAAGGAAAATCGCTAGAGAAGCTGAGAAAGATCATGAAGATAGAAGGGACTGATCGCAAATCGGGTAGAATTGCCAGAGAAATCGAGCTTGAGGATTGGATTAAGACAGAAATAGTGGAGATAGAGACATCTCAATCAGTTATTAAGAGGGGATTATCTAGTGAAGACGAGGATTTCATCAAATACTACATGGCTTATAAGATGGGAGACCTACTAATGGACGATTGTATAGATGTGAAGTCCACAAAGACTAAAATAACAACGAAAATATGGGCACTTAGGAGAAAATGATGAAGAAATTAATATTAGGAGTTGGTTTAGGGTTATTTTTATTTCCAGCCATTCATGAAGTATCTTTGCTGATATATGATAAAACTCCAATTATTGTAGAGTATGGATTTACTAAACCTTTTACAAAAAAATGCATAAAAAATGAAGGGGAGAACGGTCACGGTCAGCAGTTTGTTGTGAGAGATTATTTTAGCTGTGGAAAGGTTTCTATATTTATATCTGATATGTTATGGGGAGAGTATGCAAAGAAATGAAGATTCCTAAACGAGCATTAAAGGCACAAGAAGTAGTAGATAACCTAGTGACTTTACTAGGATACTATATGGCAGGAACTCCTGAGTTTAGACGAATCGTAAAAGAAGATGTACAGTACTTAGAAGACTACCTCAATGAAATTAGCGAAGAACATAAGCTTCATAATATCAGATTTGCCACCAAGCTAAAAGCATTGTGGAAATCAGAGATGAAAGAAAAAGATAAACAAATAAAAGAGTTAGAGAAGGAATTGGATAAGAAATGATGGCTGTTATTAACTTCATATTAATCCTTATGCACCCTCCTGCTTATGTTGCAGTGGTAGATCCCTGTAGCAATATAAACAGCTTAGAACTAGCTATAGGCTGTTCTACGGTCAATGGTAGAAGGTTGTATAGAACGGAAAGGCTGGAAGCCATTGCTGAATTTTCTGAAGGAAAATTACAGCTAAAGAGTAACTGATGATTATACAGGTATGTATAATCGGTAACATAGAGGTAGTTTAGATATGTTCGATAAGATCATAACCGTCATATTTCTAACACCGCAAGAAGAGGAGTTCACAGGAACTACCTTTGAAATAACAACAGAGCTGTATCGTAGAAGCCTTATATTTGGTACATGCGCATATAAAATGAAGTATAACGTACTGTATTTAGTAGATGTGTCGGAGAATGAAGATGAGTGATATTAGACCCTTTGAAGATAAAGAAGAAGTAGAAGAGATTACCAAAGAAAGAGAGTACCTTATTGAGATGCTGCAGAAATACAACATGCCTGATTCAGAAAGGATGTTCATTATGCGTAAAATCAGTAACATAACTAAGAAACTATTGGAGAAGGCTAGATATGGTAAGTCTTAAAATAGTACTAGCCGCCATACTTACTCTCCTGTGTATTATCTTATCAAGCATCGGAGAAAATATTTTTGTTGCATATACTCAATGTGTATGTTATATTTATATCATCTACTTATGTGTTAGTAGATATTATGAGGAAGATTAGATATGTTTGAGACTATTTGTTATATTACCTTATCATCACTAATACTATCCTTATTGCTTAAGATTGGAGTACCTTATGTTTGATTATATGGTACGAGTTCTTGATAATGGGCGCTTATTAGTGCGTAACAACACCGACAGTAGCTCCAAGGTACTTAAGGCTAATGAGATATCATCTTACTTTGAAAACGTCTTAGAGAGCGAATTAGAGGCTCAGAAAGAGCAGGACGCTAAAATAGAAGCAATTAAGTCTGAGAACAAGCAGACCTATAAAGAATGGCATGACGGACAAAAAGAGAAACTGGCGGAGAAAAAAGAAGCGGAACTAGAAGCGGAACTAGAGGCGGATAAAGTGGCGGAAAGTAATGACGAAACAGAAAGCTAGGGAAATAGTTGCGACATATATATCGGAGCATGGAGATATTCCTAGCGTTTTCAGTGACTTAAAGCTGGCAAAAGCAGTATTAATATTAGGCGAAGAAGAAATTGAGAGGATGTTAGATGAGTAATAATATGACCGAGGAAGAACAAGAAGATGCTTACGGAACTAAATGTAACGTATGTGGCACATCTTGGACTAAGACTGAGAGAGCTATTGGCGGAAATTGGTGGCATTGTTTACCTTGTGGTAAGAAAGCCGAGGACTTAAAAGGCACTAAAGCTACTTCTACTAACCAGTTAGATATGTTTGAAGATGCTATAGAAGAGATAGATTGGGACGATTGGAGCATATTTAAACTAGACGAGGATGCACATAGCTCATATACTGGAGTAGATCACGCAGCTCCAACCCCTTTTCCTGAAGATATACCTGAGAGTGGAGTAAGTTCTACTCAGAGAGGCGGACTAACAAAGTCACAAAAAGTAGAATATGCACAAGATATGTTAGACAGAGGTTATATAACCACAGTAGAAGAGTATTTGAAACTATTAGAATAATGTATTAGGCAATTTCAACAACTTATAAGATTTTAAGATAATTTTACTGTAGAAAAAAAGGAAAAAAATGAATGCAGTTGTAGTAATATGTATAGTGATTTTAGGGTATTTTGTATATGACGATGCTAAGATCATAAAAAAACTAAAAGAAAAGAATAAACAATACGAAGAGTGTATAGAGGATTACAGATACTCTACCAAGCACTATGATGCTCCTATTATGGGCTATGGCGTATGTCAAATGTTCCCAGAAATGAGTATATGTAGTTGTAATAGTGAGGATTTATAAAAATGATAAAAGTATTCGTAGTTATGATAAATAAGGGACTTGAGCAAGAAGTAGATTCCGTACATAGATTTAGAAATAGCGCAAACTCTCGTAAAATAGAGCTTCCTGAGAGCGTTACGGTACATCTACAAACTGGACCACTACTTGTGAGGAGAAAGAAATGAAAAAAATAATATTAGAATTTTTAGCTGGCATATTAACTTTACTAATAATTTCACACCCATTTGTGATAGGGTATTACGCATTTGACGCTAGGATTGGTGATATAATCCCTGCTGGAGTACTTGTGTTTTTACTAGAGGCACTGTTAGTTGCTTTTATTAGTATAGTTTACGGACTTGGTAAATACGTTAGAGAATACGTATTAGGAATTGAGTAGCATGAATTGGGTACAGATAGTGGAGAGTGTATTACTGATATACTGCTTCGGAATTATAATTAGGGGAAGGAAATAATGGAATTAGCAATTGGAACTATTTTAATAATGGTGGCATTTTGGATAGTGCCTACGCTGTGTAGAATTGAACGTGAAATAGAACAGATAGGTTCGGATAAAAGAACAAGCTTCAAATCAATAGCTAGGATAGAATTACTAGAAGAGCTGGATACTATGAGAGAAAACGGTAACTTAACTGTGGAATCACTTGAGAGATCTATTAAGAAATTAAAGGATCGGAAAATTTTATGAACTGACGAGTGTAACAAAAGGAACCCACAGATGGATGTTGAGGGTAGTTTGTTACATAAAAGGATAGGAATTATAATATGAAATGGTGGAAAGTTAAGTTCACATACTCAGTAGAGCTTGGAGCTAGTTTGGCATATAAAGGTCATTTTAAGCGTACTGGAGACTTAAACATACATAATATATACTTAGACGAGATAGACCACAGAGACACTCTGATCATGTATATAGTAGCAAATCACCACGATCCTAGTAAGCTCTTAGAGGTTATATTTCGAGTAATAGGGACAACGGTAGGATTCTTATGTAAGATAATGCCGATCTTTTTACTGGATAAGGTAGCGAGTTTATTGGAAATATTCGCCATATATTCGTATTATGATCTAGCAAAAGAGTTTCCAGAGTACAGCGATATTTTTATAGAAATGGCAGAAACAGAAGAAAGACATAGAGAATATTTTAGCAGAGTGTAATAACTTTAAAATAACATGGTGTGTGTTCTCAGTGTCTAGTAACCCAACTACACTCACTTGCACCACGTACCCCCCCTCCCCACTTGGCATCATATTTGCTAATGCAAGAACCGTGCCATATATAATTCTCTAAATAAAAATTGTTTAGTACCCCTATGGAATATACGCATGTGCCTACTAACTGAGGCAGTACTACTTGGCATGAGACTTGCATGTATGGTAATAGTGCCAACTATTCTCGGCACTGAACTAAACACATATACTTTAGTGCCTCATTACTGTGGCTACTGAGGATGCTCTGTAAGCACTAAGGATATATTATTGGATATATGGTAAGCCTTTATTTTGCTGGGCATATAAGAGATTCTCGTTACTCTGAGCTATTGTCAAGGAAATAATAAATTATTCGTAGAAAAAAAATAACTTGACTAAACAAATCTTATTGTTGTCAACTTAATTCTTCTTAAGTATATTGATACTATTATACGTATATATAGAGGCATATCATTTAACAATTGTTAACAAAATAAATGTATACTCGTAGCATTATTTTCTTGACGCTATACGTTATATACTGTATACTGGTTATAGGGAAACAAAACAATTTAAAGGCGGTACGTATGAGAACACTGAAACAAACAAATGTAATTGACGATATTATAAGACAAGGTAAGACTTTATTGGACGGTAAGAGGTTAAAGGTATCTGATTTAGACTGTGACAAACTTTTAATGCTGTGCGATAATGATAGTTGGAATGATGATTTTTATGTAAGGACTTATTACTGCTTTGAAAATGAGATACACGATAGGTTAGAAAATTGGGCAACTGCTAACAAGGGGAGGTTTTAAGATGACAAAAATAAATAATAAGGCAAAATTACTTTTAGCACTAAATAAGTTTAAGGCAAAATATGATTTTGAAGATACTAAGATATATGGCAATATGCAGGAATTTGCTCAATATGTAGATTACGGGCATAATGGAATCATCGGCATGACGTTCGAGGGTGGACTTTACAGCGTTTTAAACTACGGGGAAAATGTAGCAATTGAGAATGAACTTGATGAAATATGCGACAAATATGACGTGTGGTACGAGTTAGGTAATGCTTGGAACTGTGCATTTTATAACAAATAAAAGAGGTTTATATGAGATACTTTGTAAAAACTAAAAAATTTAGAAATTTTAACTGTATGTTACAGGCATTGAAAATTAGAGGCGGTGAGCTATTGAGTTATA
>Ga0070747_1001339_pt1 | contig 12040 bp, 8 predicted proteins | sample VirMetDEL_Mar_31_FD_77321 | JGI IMG/M metagenome (GOLD analysis project Ga0070747, IMG submission 77321) | Aqueous microbial communities from the Delaware River and Bay under freshwater to marine salinity gradient to study organic matter... | ecosystem: Environmental > Aquatic > Marine > Coastal ...
ATATCCTCAAACTGATCTTCCAATAGCTCAAAGAAAGAAGTTTCTTTGTGTGTAATCTCACTTATTTCAATCGTTTCAGGACAACCCGGATATCCGCTTCCATCTTTGTAATACATAACCATTGCCTCTGCAGGCTGATAGTCGTATTCTACTTCAAATTCTACTTCTTTAAATAATATGGTCATAATCTATGTCTTTATTAATGCAAATCTACGACAAACAAATAACAAACAAAAACTATTTAGTGTTTTATTTAAAAAGTTTTTTTAATACATATAAAAGACTATCTTTGTGTAAACAAAATATACAATGGCACAAGCGATAACAAAAATTACAGGATTTAAACTATCGGACAAGGACCGAGATTTTTTAAGAGAATATGGACAGAAACATATTCAAAGTGACAATATGACTCTAGCGATTAGAATGATTATTGACAAAGCCAGAAAGAGTGGTAAATAGCTTTAATATTACCAAGGCTAAAAAGAAAAACCATTATAAAGTCACGATAAATGGTTTAACTGCAATTTGGCAGCATTACGAATTGGATAATCTGATCCAAACAATTGACAATAACATAGGATTAAAACCACAAAAACAAAGTAATTATGAAAAAAGCAACATCAAAAGCAGCAACTAAGATCGAATTGACTGATCAAGAAAAAGCCACTATCGAGGCTAAACGCCTGGAGGATAAAAAAGCGCAGGAGGTTGCAACTAAAATCCAAGAGATTTTAACTAAAAGTAATATGAGTCTCCAGGTAGATCCTAATAGCCAACTGAAAGCTCTCAGCATTATGATCGTTCCTGCAAGACAATAACCGACCTGAAGTAACGGAGCAGATCCATTAGGTCGAAAAAACCTCTCTATTAATTTAGGGAGGTTATTTTATTCTGTGATCTCAGTTAGATCAATAGCGGTTGAAGCCACTCTCCTGCGATAGTTTAATACCCTGTTTTTTACATGGCTTTTCCATTCTGAGTCGAATTGCTCTGCCGCAAAATCAGCCTTTGTTTGTGGATTTGGAATTGGACCATCTGGAGCTGCTAATTCCTCTTGCCAATTTTCCCCAAATACTTCTATTAGTTCCGGGATTGAATCTGTCTTAATTGTTATACTTCTTACCATAGTTTATTTATTTATTTATTTATTTATTATACTGGCGGACTGTATTCAAACTCTATAACTGCGGTTAATCCCTGCGGAGCGCCGTCTTGTACACTCACTGTTTCGATGTATAATACATCTCCTGTCTGAACAACTCCAGCAGTAGTATTTGTAGCAGTAACAGTTAATCCAGCCGAAGCAATAGTTGCATCTGCATCAAGCATATCTGTCATTAGTCCATCCCCTACCTTTCTCTTTCTTAACATATATGTACTCGTTCCAGAGGTTACATTAGCTTTATGAAGAGCAATAGTAACACTCTTTACTTGATAATTAGAGCCTAAAAATGGAGGAATAGCAACTCCGTTTAAACCTTCTCCAGCAACTAAATCTACATTATATGCTACTTCCATTATACTTAACATAGGAGGCACGACTGTCTGTAAATCAGTTGCAAGCTCTTGTAAAGTACTTCCTTCTATAGCTCCAGTTATAGCATTTCTCCTTAGTACTTCAGAAGCCTCTGCTGCTGTTGCTGGAACAGTCTTAACAATAATAGCTCCTCCCGAAGTTACCTGAAGTGGAGCATTCGTCATATCAGTCGAGTGTCCGATACAAGCATTATTACTTGTGTTCATTCCAAAGTAAACACTATGAGCATCGTTCTGAATCCATATACTATTGTTACCTGAGTTTCTATATAAGTGAATCCCTGAAGCATCAGAAGAAACAATATCTAATGACACGGTTGGAGTAACCTTCCCAATTCCAACATCGCCATCAACTAGGTCAATGGCTAAATTGATAGCAGTGGCTCCTGCTCCACCTCCGATGTATGCATGATTATTTACTGAGGAGATATATGCCGAATCAGTATTGTCAACTATTTGAATATAAGCTAAAGAATCTGTTGACTCAAATTTAGCTACTAAATCATTTGATAATGAATTAACGTGAAGTGTTGCGTCTGGATTGCTTTCTCTAATACCTACAAAACCAGCACCATCAAAGGTCATTTCTTTCCTAGCATTCGTAAGATTGTAAACAGTTAACCCACCGTCTAAGTGTCTAAGTTGATATGTGTCTAAAGCATCTCTCTTTAAAACAAAACCTCCAGCACCTCCAGCAGTAGTAGAGGAAATGTATCCCTCATTAACTTCTAACTTTTCACTTGGAAGTGTACCAGCCATTCCAATCCCTACTTCTCCAGTAGGAGTTATGGTCATTTTGTTAGCATCGTTCCATACATTATTAAATCCTATATAACCAGCATCATAAATGCCGTTTGTTCCTTTTAATCCTATATGAAACCCTGTATTAGCTGTAGCCTCTGTAATTTCAATTTTAGCCATAGTTCTAGCCCAACCTCCAACAGCAGCTAGTCCAGTCATTCTTCTTGCGAATCCATGATAAGTAGATGAGTTACCAGTTGTTCTAACCTCTAGTGCAGAATTTACTAACCCAGTAGCAGTGAAATTTCCCCCAGTTGTAGAAAATGTAAATCTGGTAACTCCTGCGTCTTGTATGTAGACATTACCTAAAACAGCATTAATGTATCCGTGCCCTCCATTATGCCAGATAGCCATATCATTGCTATCACCGAACCCTGCTGAAACACTATCATTAAATGTTAAAGTTCCACTTGATTTTACATCAGCTATATCTGCTCTTAGATAGTCTGCTGCTGGTTGAGCACCTATATCACCTAGCAATTCAGCAGGAGTGCTTTCTACTACAATTCCAGTTGTTTCTCTCCTTAATATTGGAGCTGTAGAAGTTGCATCTCCTGGAGTTGTAATAATATGAATAGCATCCGCATTAAGCCTTATGTTTCCTGTATCATTGCTAAGATATAAATCATTATTAGAAGCAGAACCATATCCAACATAACCTAATCTTGTAGGCGTTGCTCCATACCAAAAACTAAGGTATGGATTAGAAGTTGTTAATGTTCCATTCGTATCAGTCAAAGCTATTAAAGTGCTTCCTGTAGCATCTCTTACATCTAGCTTATGGGTAGGGAGAGTAATTCCTATTCCTACGTTGCCATTGTCAAATGTCATTGTGGCGATAGGTAAAGATGTACCAGTTCCAGAATAAATTGTACCCCCTTTATTACTAGTTGTATGCTGTCTTATTGCAAATTCGGGATAAGTATTAGAACCCCTTAACCACGCAATCTCAGGTCTATCTCCTGCGCCTGCATTAAATACCAAAGAAGGTCTTGTTAAATCAGCTGACCAAGCAACCCCTTGGGAGTTAAACTTAGTTGTATTAAATGCAGCTGATTGGTCATTAACCAATATACCATCTGTAACTTGAAACTTAGTGTCAGGCGAAGTAGTTCCTATTCCTACTTTACCTCCTTCAACTCTCATAGCCTCTGTTACTCCATTATAAATTCTATGAGTGTTAGAATAAACATAGGAAGAATCCCAAACCTGAGCCGAGCTACCAATATACATACCAAGAGTATCGGTTATAGTAGGTCTTAGATAAGATATAGTCCTACTAAACTGAAATCCATACCCAAGTCCTTCAACATAAGAACCATCACTGTAATAAGTTCTAGTATTTGGAGCAGTAGTTCCATCTCCCACTTGAAAATCTGCTGTTGGACTAGTAGTTCCTATACCTACGTTTCCATCACCATCAATCCTAACCTGTTCTGTTGTGTTTGTTCCAAGTGTCATATAACTTGAAGCAAAAGTTGATCCCCTATGACCTCTAATAAATACAGGGGGAGCTGTTAAATCAGATGTACTTGGTAAAAACCCTAATTGTGTATATTGATCAGCAGTGCCTGTAATCATTTGTAATGTTAACCCTTCACCATTAACTGTATGTTTTATGTGTGTTGTTGTATTAGGAGTAGTAGTTCCAATACCTACACTTCCAGTGGAGTCAATAAATAATTTTGCAGAAGTTGCTTGTGTAGTTGTTCCAATGAAAAATCCACTACCATCTCCCACATCATCAGAATCAGCAGAACCCATAGCCCAATCAATATTATTTGGAATAGCTGAAGTGCCATTTCCTGCTGTTGAAAATACAAAAGCATTTCTTAAATTAGCGGATGCTCTATCTAAAGTCATATAGGCATTACCAGAACTATTTGCAAACAAAATATTATCTGAATCAGATATTGTTAGTTTTCTTCCTGGATTAGTAGTTCCTATTCCTACTTTGCCATCAGAATCAATTCTCATTACTTCCGCAGTCCCAACTGCATCCGTAGATGTGTGGAATGTTAAACCAATTCTATTTCCAAAAGTGCTATCTGAAATAGCATTTATACTTGCCTTAACACCTACTCCATTAGAAGATGCGTCATTATTATAAAAACTTAAAGTACTTGCTATTTGCTCATCAACTAATGAAGTGTCAGTATTAGTTAATCTTATTTCTGATAAAACTGCATCAGAAACATCTAAATTAGTTAAAGGCGTAGTAGTTCCTATTCCTACGTTGCCTCCATTTGGGTTTAAAGCTAAAGACCAAATAGCACCCAAAGAGGAAGATGAAGTCGCTTGAAGCCATCCAGTACCAGTTGTGTTATTTACCCCCATATCAAGAACCTGAGAACCTGAAGAATTAGATAATCTTAAAATTCCAGTTTGAGCAGCTCCAGACGTAGCAGGATAGCCACTTGGACCTAATATTTCAGTTTTGAGCCCTGGAGCGGTAGTTCCTATTCCTACGTTGCCCACAAAGCTACTGTCTCCTATACCTTGAGATATTAAAGTACCTACTAAAGTTAGTCCAGTTGCATTTAAAGTTGATTTAATAGCTCCACCTATATAGTGGTATTGTATAGAATTATTACCTGCATACAAAGAAGAACCATCTTGATAAATTCTAGCAAATCCACTTAAAGTTCCAAATTGAGCATAACCCAAATCGTTAGTCATTCGGGTATTTACAAAAGAATTTGAATCAACTGTATTTGAAACATATAGAACTGCATCTCCTCCATTGATAGTCAATGCTCCTGTAAAAATATCAGTGGTGTCTAAGAGGTAGTTATTAGAAGTGAAAGCATTGCTACCTAATTCTCTTGTTCCAACTACATTAGAACCATTAATCATTAATGCAGTTGCTTCAGATGCTTGGTTTGCTAATCCTGAAAGAGTTAAATTTATAGATGTAACCTTCCCTGGAAAGGATGAGTCACCGCTTGCATTATTTATTGTAGCTGTCTTTCTTCCTGCCCAACCAGAACCCCAATTATCAGGGGAGCTATTAACTTGGAAACCACCTTCAGCATTCACGTAAACAAGCTCTCCAGTTTGTCCTGTTGCATAGGTAGCAGATTCCCCAGCATTTAAGACTAATTCAGTTCCATTGTCTGTTCTTACTTCTCCTGTTATAGTAAGTGGAGAATTAGTATTTGCTGTTACAGTTAAAGTTCCTGTTAAAGTATCAGTGGTGTTTAAAAGATACCCACTTAAATCTGGAGCATAGTTTGGAACGTTCAATATTCCACCAATTAGTGTAGCTGCTCCACTAGTACCTGTTGTAGTGAGAGACTCTACAATACCATCTCCTGATCCATAGATCGTGTCAAAGTAAGTCTTTAGATCGGCTGTACCATTAAACGCACTTCCTATTCCAGTAAAAGTTAAGACTCCTAAAGCTGAAACGACATTAGAAATATAGTTATTAGTGTCTGTAGAGGCTATTGTAACGACTCCTCCTGCGGTATATGTAGCTGTTGTGTTAGTTCCTCCAACAATGTCTAAAGTACCTCCTGATACTACAGCTATTCTTTGTACTCCATTTGTTTTAAGGTTCCAGCTAACATAATTGTCGTAGGTTCCAGCAGCTTGATATTGAGGTATATTTAAGGTTGTGCCATCAAATGTAGAAGCTCCAGAAGTACCCACTGTAGTAAGTATCACTGGAACCTGGTAATCTGTTCCGGCTATAAAATTACCTGTATGAAGCACTTCATTATTTAAAGCGTGATTAGCACTACTGCCCCAATAAAGATTACCACTACTACTACCTAAGTAGTTGGGATTGGTCGTGTTATTAAAGAAAATACCTACCTGAGAAGTTCTCGTTATTTCCAGGGGAGCTGAAGTGGTGTCTCCAACTATTACTTTATTGTTGAAAGTTTTATCTCCACCAAAGGTCTGAGCTGCATTTGTAACAACCCCAGCTAAAGAAGCTGTTGCCGCATTTATTGTTTGATTTGAAGCTCCTGTTACAATTAAACTTACATTGGTTGCATTGTGAGTTACCCCACTAAGATAAAAATTATCATCAGCATAGTTCGGTATGTTTAGTACTCCACTAATTAATGTCGCATTTCCTGAAGTTCCTGTAGTTGTTAAAGATACGAATGGTAATAGTGAAGTCGTAAATATGCCTGTACCCGATGTGTAAGAATCTACATATCGATTGGCTACTGCCGAAATTGTTGCTGGCAACGTAGGAGCTACATACCCTAAGCCTGCCAATGTATATGTAGGTACATTCAATACTCCAGCGATCAATGTAGCCGATCCATTGTTTCCTGAAGTTGTTAAGGATTCTACAATCCCATCACCACTACCATAAATAGTATCGAAATATGTTTTTAAATCTGCTGTACCATTAAACGCATTTCCAACTCCTGTAAAGGTCAACACCCCTAAATCTGAAACAACGTTAGAAACATAGTCTATGTCATTAGCATAATTAGGAATATTAAGTACGTTGGATATTAGTGTAGCTGCTCCACTAGTACCTGTTGTAGTGAGAGAATCTATTCTTTTGTCGTATGCTTCGTTCCAATTTACGGTATTTAGAACAGTAGTTTTTAACTCACCACCTTTTATAGATATAACACCCTCTGGAGCTACTTCATTAACTAAATTAGCTATTATCAACTTCTCTACCGCTACATTTTTAATTGCCATTGTATATTAGAGTTTTATTGTTAAATATTAAACGCCTACCGTTGTAAGAAAGATCCCTGTCCTTTGTTCGGGAATAAGTTACGACAGTATTTTTAAAGGTTACATTAAAATCGCCCTTTTCACAATCTAACAAATAACCTTCCCCTGAATAAATAAGTGAAACGTTTTTGCCACTTAATGAAAAAGATTCTTTCGATGCTATTAATACACTTGACTTTAATATTTGCGAGTCCTTGCCTGTAAAGATAATACTTCTTTTTTCTGCTAATAAATTATAAACATTGATTTTCAATAAAGCAACATTCTTACCTGAAAAACTAAAGCTTTCTTTAGATAAGTCTAAAGTATATTTATTAACTTTTATTAAAGAAACATCTTTTCCTGTTAAAGCAAAGCCTCCCTTATTTAATGAGATACTATATGCGTTTATGTAGTTAAATGTTACATTCTTACCACTTAAAGAATAATTTGCACTAAGCAGTTGTATTGTGTAATTTTTTAGTAAATCCGCATTCCCCCCTGAGAAATTAAAGCTTCCTTTTGACAATGGCAAGACATACTTGTTGAACTTTATTAAAGAGATAGCTTTCCCTGTTAAGGCAAAATCCCCCTTATTTAATGCTACATTGTATGCTCTTATGTAATTAAACGTTATATTTTTACCTGAGAAATTAAAGCTCCCTTTAGATAATGGTATCGTGTAATTCTTTATTCTAAGGAGAGTTATATCCTTACCATCTACAGCAAAAGTTCCTTTGGATAAAAGAAGTAATGAGTTTTTAATAACATTAACATTCTTCCCTGTTAAAGCAAAACTACCCCTACTAATTGGTAATGGATAAGAAGTTGGAGCTGGATCTGGGATTTCCATTTCTGCCCAAGAAACAGCAACTCCCCTTCTATTCGTAGGAGATCCACCTCCCCCTGTGTAGGTGAAACGTAATCTTAAATTGTTATAATTAGTAATAGCGTTTGCCTCCCCTGAAGTTAAAGTGTAAGCAACATCTTCCCAAAGACCAACATTTGAAGTGGACCGAACAGTTGCTCTAATTGTCGCTCCCTCTATAAGTTCTACCAAAAGAGTTGAGGCTGATCCACTGTTATTATTGGGAACTCCTCCATCTGACCTAGAAACTCTACACCTAACCACATGGTCAACCGCACTAACAGGATCTATAATTCCGCTAGTGTCAAAAGCCGTTTCGTAGGTGTCAACAGCCTTGTCATCACTATACCCAAAATCAGAGTCGCTTGGAGATATTTCGTCAATATCTGCAAACGTGCCTGTCCAAGTAGCAGGGACAGTTATATCTGATTTCGGTCTAAGGAATTGTGCCATTACCTTACTACACTATATCCAATAATGTCTGAGCTTCCGTAAGGTCTATGTCTAAAGTTTCAAGATTTGCCATTGTTATCGGAGAACCATAATCATACCATCCAATAAGCGGTCCCCCTGCTGCTGTCGAATTGTAGATAACTACATATTGAAACGTAGGCACTGCTCCTGAAGCTGTTAACGTCAAATCTACCAAAACAAGAGAATATGTTCCTCCTGTTTGAGTCGATGAGGTTGTTGTTAGATCTCTAGCAGAAAGATTGGTATAAACAATCTCTGTAATATTCGCTAAAACAGAATTTCCTGCTACTGGTAATGTGTTTGTTAAGGCTACTGTAATTTGATCAGCTCCTAGATTGTGGACCTTGTTAGCAATGTCTGCTACAAAGGCATTGAATTTATTGAATGTTGCCATTTTAATTTAGTTTAATTGTTTAAAAATTTAAGCTCTTGGGTATTTTACCCATAGATTATCGTCAACTGCTTCGAAAAAGTAAGCGGTATTGTAATGCTTCTGTCCTTGAAAAGTTCCTGTTATAGCTACTCCTGTATATACACCATCAATATTCCAATTTCCAGTATCATCTAATAATCCTATTGCCGTAACATCTGTTATGTAAGCCTCTATTGAAATTGGATAATTAGAAATATCTTCAAGTTCCAAAGCTCGACTCAAAAAGTTTACCCCATTCGCCATTAAAGCAAATCTATTCGTTGGAACTGCCGAAGCTACATCAGTTAATTGGTTCAACTGAGTCACCCCTCCGCTAGAAACAACATATTCTAAAGCTGTTTCTGCCGCATTAACACGAACAACTTTTAAAGCTTCCCCTACTTTAGAGCTTGGGGTATCGTTTAATTGGTCAAACTCAGTAACGCCTCCACCGCTTCCACCGCCTCCACCACCACCAGTGGAAGGTAAAACACCTCGCAGATCTTCGTAACCATTAAATAAAACAGTTACAGTTGTAGCCGCTTTTCTTATTGTGAACTTTGAAATCAAAAATCCAGTTCCAAGATATTCAGCAGGGATACCAAAATTTGTAATATTATCAATATCAGAAATCGCATCAGCTTCCTGAGTGTAAGAACCATTTGGTAAGTTTAACATCAACTTACAATCCTTTTCATCCTCTGAAATAACCCCCCAAACTACTATATTGTAATATTTATTATTCCCAATAGAGCCTCCTAAAGCATCAGTATCTATTGCAGGCGTAATACCATTAGCGAGCGTGTAAGGTGTCGTAAAATCATTTACTATGAATGCAGGCTTAGTTGCTGTATTGTAAATTGGAAATTCGTGTTCATGCAGTTGTGAAATAATTCCCGAAGTATAATTTAAGTCATATCTAGGCGTAGTAATATCGATAGATAATGGTACAGCTTGAACCACCCCACTGATCCAAATTGAAGGACGTTTACGGATCCATTCGTTAATATGCGACAAATGACCTTGCCTAGTACCCCCAACTAAATGATCTGTATAAGCGTGACATTTATAAACTCCATATAATTGAGCGTTTGCAGCCGATTGAACGACCACCCTAGCAATTGGAACATACTGTATGCTAGTAGGAAAACCACTCGTACTAATGATCATCGTACCTGTAATGTCAATATAGACAAAATTCTCAATCGGGACATCGTCCGTTCCAAGGATCAAGTCAATATTAATTCCACTAGCTACCGGAACGTAGTCTTGACTAAAGATAAGCGATAAAAGACCACTTGGAGCCTCGCTTATTAAAGCTACATTTACAGTTGTCCCATTTGAAACTAATTGAACAGTATTTGGCTCTAAAACCCCACCGTTAAAAAATGCGTTATTGTCTTGTGTATTGGTTATTATTCTAAGTTCAGCATAAAGTATTCCATTGACCGCATCCGACTTTAAAACCCCACCCATTCGAACCTCGTAGCTAGGAGATAAAGGTCTTGTCGTTTGATATTCCCCTGCAACGGTATCGGAAAGCCAAAGAGCCGAACCCTCTGTTAAAGTACTTGTATCAACATCGTTAACCGAACCGCTTGTTGCCACCCAACCAAAAGTCTGATCCTCAATATCGTGAGTCGCTATTCCTATTGTATTTAAAGCAGAAGTTGAATCGTTTGCAATAGCCAAAGCTACACTTACATTATCTCCATTTCTGCCTACAACCGTAACCGCTTTTCCGTTTAATATTGTCGCCCCTGTATCATTATAAACGCGAAGTCTTTGTTCCTCTCCTATTTGCAAGGAAACATCTTCTTCGTCATTATAAAAAGTAAGAGTCTTTTTAAATTGGTCATAAAAGATTAAACCTTCGCTCCAAGGTGCAATAGGAGCTTGAGGATTAAATTGAATATAATCAAATGTCAAATCATCTGTATCTACATTTATTACAATTTTAGCATTAGTAGATAAATTAAAATCAATACCTGTACCTGTCTCTAAATACCTAAAGGGAAGATCAACTCCTTGTTTTGGTAAATTTAAAATACCAATAGTTTGATCTTCCGGTCCTCTGTAACTATTCGAAGTAGTATTAGCTTCTCCTGCCGGTTCCCAATCAGCACCTAGTACAGTCCAGGTAAGGCTATTTTGCCCCTCGTAATAAATATTAGTCAAAAGATCTAAATATACTGTACCTCTTAATCCATAAAGAAAATGTTGAGGACTACCCTCGCCTTTGACTTGCTCTAAAGGCAATCTTTTTATAATCCTTGGGCGTACATCTTTGTTATCTAGTGCCATGCTTTAAACTACAACTAATACATAAGTCAATTGAAAAGTATAATCTGAAAGAATTGAGTAAGCATCATCTTCGCTTTTTACAACCCAATTTGCTTCTGAGGCACGTTGTAAAGTGCCATCATTACTTACGGCTCCTGGATCAAAAAAAGGAATCATTATATAATAGCCAGCAGCATCATAATAAACATCATAAGTATTACCATCTAATGAGATATTTACTTGCCCTATCAAGCTAAGTTGCTCTGCCGTTACTGCAATTGCAATTGTTTCGTAAGCTGTCATAATTTTATTTTTAATTGATTCTCTTTGTTACAAAGTTAGGAAAATTGATTGACTTACAATTCATACTTTTTTAATCCTATAATTGTGAGTAAGTTGTTACCCCAATTGTAAGTTAAACTACTAGGGAAAATTTTTATATCACTTCCTAAATTATCTTGGATTGTCAAATAACCTCTTGATGATTTCATTCCCTGCATTAAATTCCAATAAACTGAAAACTCAACAATAACTTCAGTGGTGATCTCTAAAGGATAAACTAAAGGTAAAGATAATGTCGAAGGATCTATATTCTCACCCTCGATTATTGGAAACTGTTCTGTATCTAATAAGGAAACCCACGCTGCATTGTGAATGTATCTTTGAGTTAGATAAATGTCGTTTGGACGATATAAAGCTGCTGATCTCATATAATTACCATAGTATTTTTCAAGCGTTCGTTTGTTGGAAAATATACCATTTGCATAAAAAGGTAAAGACAAGTCCTGAAACCCTTCATTTGTGCGCTGAGTTAAACTTGTAACAGTAACAGTATAAGTGAACAAAATGACTTCAGTAGCAGCGTTAGTAGTGTCTTGATTTATTTTTCTAACTGTAAGTATGTTTGATTCTATTGTAATAACAGTATAATATCCATTGTTTTGACTATTTTGTAACCTAACAGTTGCTCC
>Ga0070747_1001341_pt1 | contig 12027 bp, 7 predicted proteins | sample VirMetDEL_Mar_31_FD_77321 | JGI IMG/M metagenome (GOLD analysis project Ga0070747, IMG submission 77321) | Aqueous microbial communities from the Delaware River and Bay under freshwater to marine salinity gradient to study organic matter... | ecosystem: Environmental > Aquatic > Marine > Coastal ...
AACTCAGGCACACGCTCATAGTTTGGGACTGTGTTCTTTACGATGTTGGCAGAGTGTTGATCTAGTGCTTCAGTTGCTAGACGACGTAGAGCTTCATTCGTGTCTGTTGATCCTTCCGCAGCACGACGAGCCAACTCAGTGTACCTCTCATCCCCTAATACACCACGAGCAGCTTTAAATATATTGCCGTTGTAAGCAGACAAAAGTTTATTGCGTTCAAACTCAAAGTTGTAAACCTTCCAGACATCGTCACCGCCTTGATACAGATCACGCATACGTTTGTTAACGCTGGTTAAAAACATTCCCGGCTTACCACGTTTGAACTTCTGACTGAATTTTCCACTAGTTGGAATGCCAAGAGAATCATCAGTCGCACCCTTTGTCACACCATAACCCATAGAGATTAGATTATCGATCTCTCGAAGCTGAGACTGTGTGCCGACGACACCCATGCGTTGTAGATTTTTGAAGTAACTAGCTTTATCTGGGCGCTTTACAATATCTTTCCAAACAGTCCCAATCGAATCAAACAAGTTAGCACCAGCACCTACGTTTCCCTGCGCTAAAGCAAACAGGCTAGACGATGTAAAGTTTCTGATCTGTGTAACAGGGGACAGAACAGTTGCACCATATTGCGTGATACCTTTGCCCCTCAAGAAAGTTGAATATGATGCCCTCATAAGTTGAGCAAAGTCGTTTGTGTTGGCGTTAGTCTGCATAGTCAGGTCTTTGTAGACATTGTTCTTTGCAAAAACCTGACCCTGCATAGATCCAAAACCCTCACCAAGTTCGGAGTATTCTCCCTGAACTGCTCTGGGTAATCTATTAAATGCATCTTTTGATATGAACATACCGGACGCATCATCAACTAAATTTTGATTTATAAACTTGTAAAACCTGTCTGTTGCTACAAACTCAGCCATATCCGAGACAGTAGTTGTCAGCGCCTCAATCGGATCTTTAACTTCTCCCATCAATCGACGAAGCATTTCATTGTTTGCCTGTCTGCTTTTGAAAAGACCTGTGCGTAGTCTATTTGCTGCAACTCTTTGAGACATACCAACGCCGGGAGATTTCGAGTAACGTCCAGTATATTGACTAACAAAGTCGTCAGTTAGTCTCGTGGCAGCATCTTTAGTTAACACCTGCCTGCCACCTTCAGTTAAAATATCTGTGCCCTCTTCTAACTGAGATCCACCTACACGAATCTCTTCAGCTATGTTTTTTGCAGCACTCGGATTGTTCATAAAATATTCAATTGTGTCAGACCTGTTTTGATTGAATGCTTCAGATCCAACGTAGTTTTTGTCTTCAAATATTTTATACCTACGACGCAAGTAAGAACCTATATTTTCTTGAATTACGTCTACGGCTTCCGCCTCTTTTCCTACAAGACCTTCACGAGCCAGATAATCAGATCCTTGTATTTGTTTTGACAAGCGATCAATCTGAACTCTTGCCTTACGAGCAGCGGCCTGCATCTCTGGCGGCAACAACTTCAGAGGCGGAACCCCTGCGGCAGCGGCCCTCTCCATAAATATTTCGTCTTTTGTTAAATACGAATGAAATTCATTTAAAACTTCTTGTCGTGTTAAAGGAGATGCTCCATCGAGTCCTTGTTCTGCTTCTTTGAGAGCCGAGTTTATCCCGTCTTCAATTCCTAGAATTGTTCTGGATACCTGACCAAGCTCCGCATCTACTTCACCACGAATCCGGCTTCTGGCTTCCGCTGTTTCTTGTGATAAGTTTCCACGAAACCTGAAGGATGAAAGAAAACCATCAAGAAGAGGGTGTTGTTCTGCTAGCTGTGATATCTTAGAACTTATCGCTTCGCCTCCTGCAACGGCGGCTCTTGCTATCGGCGCAGCAACCGGAGCAGTGACTACAGCCGCACCTTTGCCTGCATAACCAAGTGCTTTTAAGATAGGATCAACCGCAGCGGTAGCACCTGCCGCTTCAAGACCAACCTTTAACTTATTTCCTATTTTGGCTGCTGCTGCTTCTCGGCCTTCAAGACCAACAGTGTCCGTGGTTTGTGTCACACCGCCACCAAAGAAATCACCTATGGTTGTTACTCCGTCTGTCGCAACAACAGCATCTGTTACGCCAGCCGCACCAATCTGTGATGCTTTCTGAGCAACCTTAGACATATTCTTCACACGCCCAAGCCTGCTGACAACACCTGCTGCACCAAGACCGGGGATTACAAACTGTGTAACAACTTCAGCTATCTCACCTGCCGCACCTTCAGGATCAATGCCACCCATGTCACGAACAGTGTTTGCAAAATTTGTAACATCCTGCGTGTAATCTGTGTCAAATGCCAGATCGACGGCAGAAGCTCCCAGTTCCGCGATGCCTTGTGGTATAGCAATTAAACCAGAAGCGATGCCCTCGGCAATCTCTTGCGTTGTAGATTCTTGAGTATCAGATGTTAGATCTTGACCCGGAATCTTAATAAGTTCTTGAGCAGCAGAAAGTATCTGCTCTTCTGTAGCACCTTCAGGACCTTCGATTTCGTAGTCGTTTCCATCAGGGCCTTCTACTTTATATGTAGCCATAGAGCGTTCCCTACTGCTTTAATTTAAAGCCACCACTGGTTGTTTGACTCTGACTCTGACCCTGTTTCGATACATCTATTCCAAACTGTGCTTTGATAGCTGCTTCAAGAGTACCGAATTCACTGGTTGAACCTTTTAGGTTAGATGCTAATATTCTAGCTTCATCGGTGGTTAAAGCAGGATACCGTCTAGCTAAAGAAATCGTTAGATCATCTGTATCAGTGGAAGTTCCGGCTTTAGTCTGTAAGTATATCTCAAGCGGTGTTTTTCCACTACCTTTAGCCATTGTTTCTATAAGTCTTTGTGTATCACCCGGCATCGCTGCAATGTCTTTTTGTGCTTGAATCTTATCCGCCGCTATATCACGTTGAAATTGTTCGGAGTCTTTAAGTTCCCTAGCACGAATCTTGGCGGCAGTTTCAGCGGTCATCTCGTCGCCAACCTCTTTAGCTGCCATCAGCTTCAGAGCTTTTTCTTCTTTGGTTGCGGCTTGCGCTGCTTCACCAGCAGCCGTGCCATAACCTGCTAGACCTTTAGCCAGACCCGTTGCAATGTTGGTCATTGCGTCACCGCTCTGTCCGGCAGCAATCATGAGTCCAGTCATCATCAGGTTGTACCCAACATCGGTGCGTATGTCTTTGGCTTTGTCCTCACCTAAAAGATCTTTGAGCATCTCATAGCGTTGTTCTGTACGCTCTTTGCGTGTGCCTTTGATGTTGAGTGCTTCATCAACGGCATCAGCTTTTTGCTTGTTTGAACCTTCTCCGTCAAGAACTTCGTTTATTTGTGGGAACAAAGTGCTTGGATCTGTAACCAGCGCAGTCGCAGCATCTTCAGCGGCTGGCTCATTAGTTTCAGCGGTTGCTGTATCCGTCGCTGTATCCGTTGTTACTTTAGATAGATCTCCAGACGGTCTGTCAGGGAAGTCACCGCGCCGTGACATGCCCTCTGCTTGCGCGGCTGCAAGTTCAGTATCCGTTGGCTGCTTGTTTTTTGGTTTGGCTGCTTCACCTGTAATGAATGGTAACTCTAGCCCGAATGGAAGACCTGTTGGATCCTCACCCATAACACCCAGACCAGAGGATTCATCGGGCATAGCAGGTAAAATATTTGGATTTGTGGTAGCTGATGGATCGGGCCTCATCTGTGCCATGGCCTCATCGGACAAGGCATCCGCTCTTGTCTTACCACGAAGTGCAGTCAATGCAGCAACGCTGTCCGTGATCCGAGGATCGATGGCCTCGATACCATCACGAGGAGATCCACCTGCGGCTATTGCAGACATAGCTTGATCAGTCAGAGCATCCTGACTAACTCGACCACGAAGCGCACCTAAGTTTGCACGATTAGCTGCCATCCTATCCGCGTCGGACACAGGTGCTGCTTGAATTTGATCTGGCACACCGGAGCGACCAGCCAAAGCATTTGCCGCTGCCATCTGCACAGAACGTGGGAGGCGCTGATCTGTGGCAATGTTGTTAAGCGTTGCCTTGTCACCCTTTGCTGCCAAGTCTCTAATGGCAGACATGTAATCTGTTACGTTTTGACCACCATTCGCCATCTGCACAGGCTGACCCATACGTTGACGAACCACGTTGGATAACTCAGGCGATGAGGCCAAGATCCCGGCAGGTTGTCTTGACATACCGGGCTGACGAAACATTTTACGGTGTAGCGGATTCATCGTTAGCCCCCAAACATTTGATTAAAGCCACCAGCCTGACCAACTGCACCGAGGCCAGCAATACCAAGACCAAGTAACTGTGACCCCGTGCTAGGCGGCGGCGTTGTGGTAGCCGTGCTTGTCTGTTGCAGTGACGGTACACCACGGAAGATGTCCGACAAAAATCCTACCTGCTGGAACGGCAAAGCCTGCTGACCAAGAGCGTTTTGCCTTGCCACATCCAGAGCGGCCTGACTTTGCTGCTGCTGCATACTGCCAAGACCAAGCAATGTATTTAGATCCTGTGTACCAAATTGCTGCATTTGTCCAGCCATTGTACCAAACTGTGCGGACTGTTGACCTGCGAGTTGTGCTGCATTCTGCGCGGCCTGCTGCGCCTGACCATAACCGGAAGCCCTTAACTGCGCTGCGGTTCGAGCCTGCTGATCCATTGTATTTCTGGCAAGTTCTGATTGAGCTAGTGCCCCTCGAGATCCGCCAAAGGCACCCGCACCTGCGGCCTGTGCTGCAAGCTGGTTCTGTTGCATCTGACCAGACCGTGCAATGTCTTGCATCGATTGATCAATAACAGCCTGCTCGTATGGATTCATAAACTGAGACACTGCACCCGGCTGATTAAAAGCACCTGACTGCTGCGCGGCTTGAGTAGCTGCTTGCATGAACGGCTGATAAGCACCGATACCTGCCTGACCTTGTGCAATGGCATCTTGTTGAAGCTGGCTTAGTCCGGCAAGCTGTTGCGGAGCATACGGCATTTGAGCGCCTTTGAGCGCATCAGCCTGTGCAAAGATGTCCGCAAGAAAGTCTTCTTGAAACGGGGCCAGACGGGTGGTCTGTGTTACGTTCGATGTTGCCATTACGCTGTCGCCTCCAATTCGGCCATCATATCATACAATCGTGCTGCTCCGATATCTCTATCTCCACCGCCAGCACCTCGTACCGATTTGGCTGTTAGTACAAACTCCCCATCTGAAAGTCTAGCAGGAACGGAGTCCGAGGTCCCAGTTCCGGGACCCGAGACTTCACCTCTTACAAACTTGTCATACCCCTCGTCTTCATCATCCTCATGCTCGTATATGTCCCCAAAGCCTTGCTCCATCGCTCCACCATGAGCCATGTTCATGATGCCACCCTCGTTTGCTCTGACTACAAACTTGTCAGCATCGTACCTGAAGTCTGGGTTTTGGTACTCTTGTAGCTTTTTATTGTACTCGGCAACTTGAACAGGGTCAGCTATTTCATAGACCTTACCATCTCTGTCCTGAACTGTACCAAAAGCTTGGCCCTTTGGTTGTGGTCTGTCAGGAACTGCTTCACCTTCACCCTCACCGCCAAGACCGCCTGCAAGACCCAAGGCACCAAGGCCAAGTGACCCTGCCATGAGGTAGTCACTGGCATCAAGACCACTAAAGAAGTCGGCTATACCACCGCCAGCGGCATCAGTGCCTCCTATAAGATCCTCTGCGCCATACGATGTATCTTTAAAAATGTCTCCATATTGTTTCATATCTGTTCCCGGACCCATTCCAAAAGCAGAAAACTGAGATGTGTCTGGTAAAAAGCTACCTATGCCGCCTTGTCCAAAATTTGCACCTTGTGATTGAATGCCAAAACCTTGGGCCACGGACCCGGCACCAAAGGCCAAGGCTGAGTTGATCAGGATATCTTCTGTGCTGTTGCCACCTTGAGCGTAGGTTCCAAGACCAGAACCTAAAGCTGCGCCTTGTGGTCCACCCATCGCAAATCCCACAGCAGCACCAATCGTAGGCAGAGCCTCATTTATTGTGTCGCCAACACCTTCAACAACACCGCCAAGGCTGTCACCAAAGGTATCTCTGGCGCTGCCTAGTCCTAGTTTTTTACCGATGCCGCCGAATAATGCCATTAAAGAAACCTTTTTATAGTGCTGTCATTATACAGTTTTGCTAAGAAACGGCAACTGTAACAGTTCCAAGTGATGCCGTTGCTGCTACGCTTCCGCTAAATATCTCTGTCTTACCTGCTACTTTCAAGAACCCACCGTCTGCAATATATATGTCACCTTGCTGAAGAAGATTGTTGTTTCCATCAGTTGGAACCTCTGGAAAGTTAAGCTGTGGGTTTTGTGCCTGCTTCAAAAAAATCTCTAAAGCCCTCACAAGATCCGTTATATATTGCGTGTCAATCTGCTGACCGGGGGTGGGTAGCCTCGGAAATGGAGTTACGTTAGTAGCCATTAGCGCCTGCCATCCTGTCTAAGATCTACCCTCGGACTACCAAGTCTCCACCTGACACCAGCCGTATCACAATCAACCTTTAGCGAAAACGCCCTGCCTCGTAGTCTAACGTCAGCTTTGTTCGTGAACTGCTCAAAGGGCACCGTGGTCGTGGTTGCAGTTCTGTCTACCTTGGATAGCTCCGTTTGTAGATAGTTGCCACCGGGAAAGTTGTTGGACTGTAGCGTTAAGTTTACCGTTGGATCTGGGGTTGTAGAACCATTAAACGTAAAGTCAGGTATTACTCGTCGTATAGATGTGAAGTAATCTCCATCACCCATGTCAATGGGGCTGGACTCAAGTCTGGATGTCATCACTGCCCCATCGTCAGTGTACCCTGTTTCGTGATTGAAAAGATAATTGTCTGCCGCGCCTATAGGGAAGGTGCGTATGCCCCTGTCCAAGAAAGCTGAACGACCCAGATCTCCGTAATACCAGACACCCTCTTGATAGTTATAGATTACATAACGATCATTCTCACCTGTGCCACCATTAGCAAGTGAGTTAGTGTTCGAGGTGTAGAACCAAATTATCTCTCCAAACTCTGATATTGCAGAGCCATACACTTTGTCAGCCTGATCATAATCAAAGTCGAAGAAAACTCTTTCTTTAACAGTACACGGCAACTGCTTTGTCTGTCCGTCGTACAGATAGAAGTTCTGCCTGCCCATCCAGAAGATGGCATCATTGACCGCGACAGGAGCATTCGGCCCCATAATAGTTATGTTAGTTGCCAAAGGCTGTATGCCAAAAGTAAATGGAGGTCCGATAAATTGCATCGAATGCATGGAGCTATCAGTAAAGATTATAATTTCACGTTTGGTTTCTACGGCTCGAACAAACTCGGAACCAGCGCCGATCCTCAAATCGCCTGCTGTGTTCGTAGCTTTTGGTGTCCAGTCTGTAGCAGTCTCCTGTGACGAGAAACGTATTAACAAAGGATCTTGCTCACCTGTGTTTATTGTATCTGCCCCAAATGCTATGACATGACGATCAACGTCGGACACCATGACCTGCTTGCAAATGGTTGGAACGTCACTTGCTCCACCTAAAGTGCTGATGTTCACCGCTCTTGAGGTAAGACCATCACTCTTGTCCCAGTAGAATATGCCTGCATCACGAGGGTTGATTAACAGATCCTCACCAAAATTATCGTGACTCCAGATTCGTAACTGTGTTGCTACAGTCTGTGCCGCAGCAGAACCCCATGTGCCTCTGCCCCATGTACCCGCACCCCAGCCTGTGCCGCCAACGCCCGTATTAAGACCAGAGTTGAGTTGATATACGCCATCGACACCAGAGCCACCGTTGCCACTGTCACTAGCATTTGCTGTAACTGTTGCTCCAGTGGTGTCTTTAGCAATAATTGTATATGTATTTGCAGTTGGAACTGAGTCTATCTGATACTCTTGATTAAGAACCGCAGCAGTAACAAGTCCACCCAAACTAGTCGCACCAGATATGGTAACAAAGTCACCTTGCACGGCTAAATGATTAGCGTCCGTAGCAGTGATAGTAGAAGAACCGTTAGTTGCAGCAAAAGTTATGCTATTGGTCGAAGTTTTTCTTATAGGAGTAACATCATAGAACTGTTGACCTTGCTCAACATAGTACTTCGACTCTGTTCCCAGACCTAAAAGATCTCCACCATCAAGAGCTACCCAGTTGTGCAGTCCTCTTACAGTACCAATATAAGTTTCAGGGCTGTATTTTTCCCAACCGCCAATAACCTCTGGATATCCTTGCCGAAAACGCACCTTGTCACAATCAACCCAACCGCCTTCGTTTGAGTAAGATGTTACGTCACGGTTGATTCCGGGTTTGAACTGTAACTTGGTTAAAGGCACAAAGTTCTCCTTTATATCTCATTAGGCCAGTCGTTAATCTTAGCAATGGTTTTTAGTGTACCATCTAAATTACGCTCGTCATCAAACAAAGCCATAAACGCAGCTAAATCAGATGCACCATTCAAAGCTGTCTCTATCTCTGCACATTTAGTACGGACTGCATCTCTGTATGTAGTAACTGAACTTGGGATAGCTGTAGACTTTTCAGCGTTGCGAGTAACGTACCAGTCATGCACTGCAAGTTTATCGGCTGCTGTTCGCTTTGTTTGTGCTACCCAGATATATTTAAGTCCTCGTGTTACACCTTGTGCGCCTGTCATTGGGTCTGTAACAGCATTGCCATCACTATCCACCCACAATGTATCCGTTAGGCTTTTAGGTATGAGTGTGCCATCAGCCTGCCTGCCATCATAAAATCTGTTATCAAATGCAGCCTCACTTGCTGGTGGGTCTTCCCATGTAATACCAATAGCAGACTTCTGACTGTCACTGTAGCGCATCCAGACTTTTGGATACTGCGTACCATCTGTACCAGTAAACTCTCGTCCTACTTTAAGGGTTGCCCCGTTATATTTCCACGGCATAATTATCTCCTATCGGGCATTGGCAAATTTAAATGGGGCTTCGGCAAAGGCGAGGTAGATAAACGTCTGACCACTCTGATTGTGTGCATTTTGCGAACCTCTGATTTTAAACCCATTTGAAAGCAAATCTAATTTATAAGAATTGTCTTCTACTGCGGTGAGATTTGGCGAAAGAGTATCATTATCTTGGTTGTAGCCCTCACGTTTATTATCATAAATGAACCAGTTGTTTGTCGTTGATGACACTTTCAACAGCACAAACGCCGGCCTGAAGCCTGTGTAGACAAATGGTCCGCTATTATTCCCATTTCCTATAAATGAATTAATCGCACTAAATCCTTCAACGCTGTGGAAACAGTAGGCTATCATCTGTGTGTTACTACCCACATCAGAATGTCCACCTAAATATCCACCAAAACTAAATACTGTGGCTGTAGGGACTGTATCATTAAAATGATTAATGCCCGGATTAAAGTTCGCAGCTGTAGTTTCAAGATTTAAAATATTAGTATTAGCAAGAATATCAGGCACCTGCACAAACCAGTTTGTACCATGATTTCTGTTTTTTGCTATAATTATGTCAGGCGCAGCAGTAAGACCGTGAGCCATTGTCCCTGTAGACACACCACTAGCATCCCAAGCCACAATAGAAAATCCTGCTGTGGTATTGGCTGATAATCTTGTTGCAGCTAATGAGCCAGCCAATGCAGAGCCAAGATTGCTGCCATCTATCTTAACTGACCCCGCTGTTGGGGTAGCCCCATTCCCAGCAGAATTATCCGCTGTAGGTGCGCCGCCAGCGTTCCAGTTCCAAGCAACATAGGTATCAGAACCATCATTGACAGCATCATCGCCCGACGAACCAGAGGTAACGGAAAACCCATCAGTTACAAAGGCACTTAGATAGCCCCCACCATTATCTGCGGTTTCAGCAGTGGTTGCTTCTGAGAATAAACTTTTGTTTGCGCCGCGAAGTGTGTCATTCAGTAGATTGCTTGTTGTTAAGTTTCTGCTTTTGATCCAAACAAAATCTGGATCAAAGCCCACGCCTGTAATACTGCGACCATCGCTGCCATTTCCTGTATATAACACAGTATTAAAATAATCATCAGCTTGGCTGCTTTGTCCGGGGCCGATTGTTATGTCGCTCATATTACCAGAATGTAGACAGACGTAATCGGTTGGCACTGCGTACTGGAACAAACCCTCGCCGTTAGCATCTGTTTCAGAACCAGCAGATTTATTTCCTGCAAATGTAGAATCTTGACCAAAGTTTATAAATAAATTATCCGTGCTAGAGTTACCCGTAAGAAAGAAAAACAAATTACCTGATGGATTAATTGCAGTTGTATTAGTAACAGTTCCTATTTCATTTGTGCCAGCAGATGGATTACCAGTAGTTCCAGAGTTGTTTGTACTAGGCGATTTAAAATATGTGCCGTTTCGGTGAAACCACACCTTGCCTGTTGCCCCATCAATTGCAATACCTAGTACATCCCCTGCCGCAAGCCTTGCAACACCTAGACCACCTGCCCCGGCACTTGAGCCATAATCGGTTTCTGTGCCATTTATAATCACGCTGCGATTATAATAAGCTACAGAACCATTGCCTGAAATTTGAGTGTTGTTTTGAACATGGTCTTGTATAAGCACTCCAGCACCAAATTCAGTTGAGTTTGTTTCACAAACTTCCACATATATCTTTTTATCTTTTGGTATGGCTATTGTACTAAAACCGCCGCCTATAGTAGATGTAGAATATCCACCACACGCAACCTTCAAGTTGCCTTCACTGTAAACCGCACTTGCATGAACCTGAGTATTGGCTCCACCAACCATTAAGGAGTTCAGTGTAGCAAAGTTTCGGGTCGGGCTGTCCGGCACGACAGCGCCATCGCTTGCGGCTAGATTAGTTACAGTGGTGAAATCATTTGTTCCATCTGTGCTATTGGCGTTATTACCAATGTCGCTACTATCTGCAAAGTCTACGTGAAAACCATTAGTTCCGTATGTCACACCAGATACTTTTTTTGGTATCCACACCCCATCTTTTGTCTCTCCAAAAGTGCTTGGAGTTAAAGCTGTGCCATCAACAAAATTAACTTCAGCCATATATCCAACAAGATTGGATGTTGTGTTTCTTGCATACCCCCCAAGACGATGAACAATGCTATTTGCGTTCCAGCCCCAGACAGAAGTGCCGATTGCATTGTTAGTTGTTATAGCTTGCAGGGTTCCATTTACATATATTTTAAGTCTATCTGTTGCGGTGCTTTCTGTAAGGTCTAATACTACAACCAAATGCAGCCAAGCACTTACGTCACGAAAAACAGCGGTAGTTGTAACTTGACCTCTACTCGCCCCACTATCGTAAATATTGATTTTGTCATCGGTTGTAAATCTGAAGGCTGACTCGTTTGAGGTATCGCCTCCGACATACGGAGTCCAGATGTATTGAGTTGTGCCAAGTTCCGCTCTTTTTATCCAAGCACTAAAAGTCCATGTTGACTGATTACCCGCTGTGGCAGTCCTATCTAAATGATGATTGTCTGAAAATCTTACAGACTGACCAATGGTGTGACTAAAGAACGTACCCAGCCCACCGCCCGGCGCACCTGCTCCTCCTAGTCCTGCGTGATTGCCTTTAATCAAACTCATTAGGTCAAAGCTCCTGACACTGATACTGCTATGGTATTAGCCGTACCACTATCTACACTACAGAAGTAGGCAAGATGGTATGTTCCAGCCGTTGCCAATGCTGCTAGGGCAGTAGCATTAATAGCTATATCGTCATGTGCAGAAACAGTATGACCACCACTATTAATTAAAAATATATTACCAGATTGACCTGCGTCACCGTTAGTAAATGTCAGAGTAAAGTCACCTGATGGTGTGCATTGAAAGTCGTTGCCAACAGCAAGGTCAAAGCTACCATCGTTGTCGGTGGTGACATGTCCAAATGCTCTACCAGCTACTTTAACGTCATCTGAAACAGTCACAAGTAGGTTTTCATCTATGGATAAGGCTGGTGTTGTGCCTACAGTGGAGCCTTTACCAATAACTAGATCATCTGCGCTATCATCTAAACCAACGTAG
>Ga0070747_1001343_pt1 | contig 12025 bp, 15 predicted proteins | sample VirMetDEL_Mar_31_FD_77321 | JGI IMG/M metagenome (GOLD analysis project Ga0070747, IMG submission 77321) | Aqueous microbial communities from the Delaware River and Bay under freshwater to marine salinity gradient to study organic matter... | ecosystem: Environmental > Aquatic > Marine > Coastal...
AGTTCATGGTTAAGATGCTGACAGAGTTTGGCATGACTCCAAGCTCGAGATCTAAAATTGAAATTAGTGACGAAAAGGACAAAGACGATCCGTTAGCAAAATACGGCGTCTAATTTATGGCTACATTATCCAGCAGCGTCCAATATGCTGTTGACGTTACTAATGGTTCAATTGTATCTAACAAGTGGGCCAAGTTATCTTGTCAGCGTTTCCTTGATGATTTGGATAGCGGAAAATGGGTATTTGATGAGGCAAAAGCTACTAAGATTTTAGAGTTTTTCCCTGATTTTATACGCCACGTTAAAGGAAAGTTAGCCGGTGAGCCTTACCATCTATCAGATTGGGAGGGCTTCATACTTATTAACCTGTTTGGATGGGTTAACAGTGACGGTAATAGGCGGTTTAGAACCGCTTATATTGAAGTAGCAAGAAAGAATAGTAAGTCAACTTTCTGCTCAGGTGTTGCATTATTCCTTACGGCCTTTGATGGTGAAGGGGGCGCGGAAGTTTACAGCGCAGCGACAACGAGAGATCAAGCCAGAATAGTTTTTGGTGATGCTCAAACCATGATCAGAAAGTCTCCGCAGCTCAAGCGAGTTTTCGGAGTTCATAAATTAAATATTCACTACCTAAAAAACGCTAGTAAGTTTGAACCGCTATCAAGTGACGCGCAGACGTTAGACGGCTTGAACATTCACGGAGCAATACTTGATGAAGTTCACGCACACAAAACGCGTGAAGTTTGGGACGTTGTAGAAACCGCAACCGGCGCAAGACAGCAACCATTGCTACTAGCTATAACAACTGCAGGATTCAACAAACAAGGCATTGGCTATGAGCAAAGGGAGTACGTTACAAAAGTGCTTTCTGGTGTTGCTGATGATGATTCTTATTTCGGTATTATTTTCACGCTTGATGAAGAAGATGATCCGTTTGATGAAACGAATTGGATCAAAGCTAATCCGAATTTAGGACGCTCCAAGAAACTAGACGACATGCAGCGACTAGCCAAGAAAGCGCTAGAAATGCCTGCAGCACGAAACAACTTTCTAACGAAGCATTTAAACATATGGGTTAACGCTGAAACGGCTTGGCTCGACATGGCGAAGTGGGACAAGCTCCCAATGTTAGAAGAAGAACCAAAAGAATTACCCTGCTACATAGCGCTAGATTTGGCAAACAAACTTGATATAGCTGCACTGATTGCGGCCTTTCCTGATGGGAAAAAAATCAAATACATTTGCAAATTCTACTTACCAGAGAATCAGATTTATAACAAGTCGCGCAACATTGGCAATATGTATCAAACGTGGGCAGATCAGGGCTATTTAACGCTTACTGACGGTGACGTTATTGATCACGAAGTCATTGAAGATGATTTACGCGAAATGCTCGACAAATACAACGTGCAAGCAGTTGGCTTCGATCCTTGGGGTTCAACTCAATTAGCGATCCGAATGGAACAGGATGGCGCTCCGATGGTAGAGATACCGCAAACGGTAAAGAACATCAGTGAAGCAATGAAAGAAGTTGAGGCCAAAGTAATTTCAGGTGATTTGGTAAGACAGAAAAACCCTGTGATGGATTGGATGGCTTCAAACATAGTTGTAAAGCTCGATAAGAATGAAAACTATTTCCCGAACAAAGAACACCGCGACAACAAGATTGATGGAATGGTGGCTTTGTTTATGGCTGTTAACAGAATATTAGCTGATGATAATTCATCGGGTGATTTCGATGATTGGATAAGTGACCCGATAACTATATGAGTTTATTTGCAAACATGAGAAGTTGGTTTGGCGGCAACGCTACCCGACAAAGAGTGGGCGAACAGGTGAAACAGCCTGATCGTTATTCACCATCAGCCAGGCAAGTAACAGAAGATAGTGCGTTACAAGTTTCTGCTGTATGGGCCTGCACGCGCTTGATTGCTGAAACAATAGGCAGTTTACCGCTAAATATATTCCAATTAACGGACACCGGCAGAGAGAAAGCCGACGATATTACGCTTGTTGCTGTACTAACTCGACAGCCTAACGCTCGAATGACTAGCCAAGAGTGGCGCGAAACTATGGCGCTTAACCTTGTTTTGCATGGTAACGCCTATGCTGTGATAGATAAAAACTCAAGAGGGCAAGTTATTAGCCTTTGGCCCTTACCAGCCGAACAGGTACGCATTGAAATCCCCGAAGATGGCGAGCCGATTTATTATTACGAGCATGATAAAGGTATTTCTGTTTATGCTGATGCGTCAATACTTCACATAAAGCTATTTGGTAACGGCTTGATCGGATTGTCTCCGCTTGCCTACGCTAGAAATACAATTGGCCTAGCTGCAGCGGCAGAAGATTACAGCCACCATTTCTACATTAACGGCGGGAAACCTTCTGGCGTTTTAACAATGGATCAAATCCTAAACAAAGACCAGCGCGAGAAAATACGCGCCAACTTCAAGGATATGTTCGAGGGTTCAGAGAACAGTCACAGAATGATGCTGCTTGAAGCCGGGGCGAAGTATCAGCAGATACAAATGAACCCGGATGATCTGCAGATGATTCAAACCAGACGCTTTCAACTTGAAGATATAGCGCGTTTCTTTGGTGTTCCATCGTTTCTAATTAACGACACCGAGAAAACGACTACTTGGGGCAGCGGAATCGAGCAAATGATGATCGGTTTTTATCAGTTAAACATGCGCCCATACCTCACACGCTTTGAGCAATCAATGGCTAAAAAGCTATTAACGCCAGAACAGCGCAGAACTTACATAATCGAATTTAACTTTGAGGGGCTTTTGCGAGCCGACTCCAAAGGTCGTTCCGAATATTACAGCACGATGGTTAATAACGGAATGATGACGCGCAACGAAATAAGAAAGCGCGAGAATTTACCAAGAGTAGAGGGCGGGGACGACTTAACCGCTCAAATGAATTTAGCACCATTAGACCAACTACGGAGCATTAACAATGCTAATCAAGAGCCTAGATCTAGCTCAAACGAAACTGAAAACCAGTAAATCAGGCTACGAGTTCGAGGGTTATGCCTCGGTATTTGGTTTAACTGATTCAGACGGTGACGTTATACAAAAGGGCGCTTTCAATCTTGAAGGTGCAAGCCCAAAAATGTTTTTTAATCATCTTCATCACGATTTGCCTGTGGGTAAATGGTTAACGATGGAGCAAGACGATTACGGATTATTTGTTAAAGGTGAGCTTACCCCAGGCAATTCATTTGCCGAGGATATTAAAGCATCAATGGCACATCAGACAATCGACGGAATGAGCGTTGGTTTTATGATGTCGGGTGATGATTACGAGCAAACCAAATCCGGCAAGATAATCAAAAACATTCCTAATTTATTTGAAATATCAGTTGTTACATTTCCGGCTAACAGTGCAGCAAGAATTGAAACAGTTAAGAGCGCTTTAGAGCATATTTCAGACATAAAAGAATTTGAATTGTTCCTGAGAGAGTCAGGCAACATTTCAAGGTCAGTTGCTACGGCACTGGCATCCAAAGCTAAAAGTATTTTTCAGCGTGAAGCTGCTCAAGATGCACAAGCTCAAGCACTAATAAATCAAATTAAACAATTTAAGGAGTCATTAAAATGACTACAGAAGTATTAGCAAAAGAGTTTGCTTCACTCAATGAAGAAGTAAAAACGTTTATTCAGAAATCTAACGAAGAAGCGCAAGACAACAGCAAGCTAGGCCGCGAAAACTCAGAGGTGATGAAGTCACTTAACGAGAAGTGCGCTGAATTACAAGAGCGTATGCTTGAAGTTGAGCAGAAGGGTAAAGCTAAAGGTGAATCAGAGCCTAAGCTTACAGCCGGTCAAGCTTTCGTTAAGTCTGATGGTTTCTCTGCGTTCAAAGGTGGATCTGCTGCTAAGGCTCGCGTTGAGTTGAAAAATACTGTAATTGGTAGTGATGCAACTGTTGCTCCTAACCGTTTATCTGGTGTTGTAGATGGCGCATATCGCAATCTACGTGTTGCTGATGTTATTCCTAGTGGTAACACTGGATCAAACTCTATTGAGTACACACGCGAAAACGTGTTTACCAATGCAGCGGCAGAAACTGCAGAGGGTGGAGCGAAGCCAGAATCAAGCGTAACTTACTCGCTAGAAAGCGCACCAGTTGCAACCATTGCACATTGGATTAAACTTTCTAAACAGGTTATGGATGATGCGCCTCAAATCGCTAGTCATGTTGATGGTCGTATGCGTTACGGTGTCCAGTATCGCCTAGACTCGCAAATCATCAACGGAACAGGCGTTGGTTCTAACATTGGCGGCATCTTAAAGTCTGGTAACTTCACTGTGTTCACTCCTGTAGCATCTTCTATTGCTCTTGAGAATATCAGACGCGCGTTAACTTTGGTTAAATTGGCTGATTACTTGCCAACTGCGATCATGCTTAACCCTGCAGACTGTGAAGCGATTGACCTTGATAAAGCAACAGACGGTCACTTTAGAGCAGCCGATCCGCGTACTGGTTCACCAATGACATTATGGGGCTATCCTGTAATTGAAACGAACGCAGTACCAGCAGGCAAGTTTATTACTGGTGCTTTAGATATGGCGTTGCAGTTGTGGAACCGTCAAGGCGTTACTGTTGACTTGTCAGAATCTAACGAGGACGACTTTACAAACAACTTGGTTACGTTACGTGCAGAATCACGCCATGCGTTAACCATCTATCGCCCTGCATCAATTGTTGCTGGTGATTTAACTGCTTAATGTAGTTGTTTCGAACTAATAAAGGGGCTTTGTGCCCCTTTTTTATTGGAGTTTTTATGAAAGTTAAAGCACTACGTTTATTCGTTTCGCCTGTTTTCGGAAACGTCAAAGAGGGTGATTTGATTGAAGTTAACGAGGGTACTGCAAAGCAATTGCTAGACCTTGGCTTTGTTGAAGTGGAAAAAGCACCTATTCAGCATAAGCCAGAACAAAAACAAGTTACTAAAAAGGCTGTTAAAAAGTGATCACAATTGCAGAGTGCAAAATTCAGTGCAGTCTATTAGAGGACGAGGTAGAGCATGATCAGTGGTTCAACCTGAATTTGCCTGCTGTAATGCCAACGATTGAGAGCTTAGTAAACCGTTCTATTTACGAAACTAGCGAAGATTTAACAGCGGCAGATGATGAGCATGGCATTGTTTTTAATAAACCTCTAAAGCTTGCAGGATTAATGCTAATCGCTCACTGGTTCGAACATAGAGAAACAAGCAGCCCTTTGGCACTTAGTGAGACACCTATGGCGCTAGAGTATCTAGTAAAGCCGTATAGACGGATACAGATATGATTTCATCGGGGCGATTAAGACAAATACTGGAGTTTTATTTTGTCTCGTATGACAAAAACGATTACAACGAATCAGTGAAAACGCTTATCTATCAGTTTCGCACCCGAGGTGAGCAGTTCCAATCAGAAACAGAAACCGGCGTTAACTCAGACGGCACTGATATTTCAGGCGTGGCTCGATTTAAAGTTAGATACACCCGAAATATAAAAACAAAAATGGTTGTTAGATTTAACGGCGAAGATTTTGAAATAACGAATGTAGAAAACGCATTCGGACGCAACCGCGAAATGTTAATTGATGCTATCAACTACATACAAGACTAGTGGCATGAAGGAGCTTGAAAAAGCTCTCTCTGAATTAGGCAAGCAGGCAGGTTTTAAAGCACTTCTTGGTGCGCTTAGGGATTCATCCAAGCCGATACTAAAAGCCGCAAGAAACTCAGCACCTAGCAAATCAGGCGCGCTAAGGAAAGGTATCCGAACACAAACATTTAGAGGCAAGGGTAAAAGTGATTCTGTTGCAACTCTGCATATGGGCTTTCACCGAAAAACTGCATGGTATGGGCAGATATTAGAGCGCGGAGCAAAAAAGCACGCCATAAAGGCAAAGCCTACAAGAGTTAAAAACAAACCTGGAGCAGCATTAAAAATAGGCGATAGGTATTTATCATCAGTTAGCCACCCTGGAACAAGCCCCAAGCCAATGCTGACAAAATCTTTTCAGGCGAATTACCCGCAAGCAATCAAGATCCTAAAGCAGCGTTTAAAAGAGCGGATCATAACCGAGACGATTAAAAAGTATGGAAAAGGCACTAGGAAGGCTGCTTAGTAACAACAATGTACTGGTAGCAGCGACAAAAGGCAAAATATCACCGTTAAAGCGTGACGATTACCCATCAGTAACCTATGAGAAATCAGGTCGGGAAGTCAGCACCGATATAATGGGGAATGAAATTGGCCCTATTAGAACGACATTTACAATTGTATCAAGAGCGAAATCATACAAAGAGGCAAAAGACATTGCCAAAATGATAGAGCAGGCGCTAAAACCGCCATTTGAGACAGTTAACGGCTTACGCATTTACTTGGCAGAGTATCAAGACGAAAGCGAGGGGCAGCAGAACGACCCCGACATAACAGAAATCACCCTTACATATACATTCCATCATACAGAGGTCGCTTATTAGCGGCTTTTTTATTATCTAAAGAGAGCAAAAAAATGACTACATCAATTATTGCAGGTTCACTGTTTGAATATTCAGTAGACGAAGGTACAACATACATTCAGGTTGACGGTATCAGCGAGTTACCAGAATTTAAGCAAGAGCAAGGGGAGCGTGATGTAACTAGCGTTTCTGACACTGTTAAGCAGTTCGACGAAGAAATGGACTCACCAACAGAGCAGACGGTTACTGCATTTTATTTAAAGGATAATTCCGCTCAGTTGGCATTCAGAACGCTTTGCCGCAATAGTGCCGATGTAATTATTCGAGTTACTTACTCTGACGGTGATATTGCAGAAGTGCCGGTAAAACTCAAAAACTACGGCATTAATTCTGGCGCTGCAGAGGCTACCAAAATGTGGTCTGTTGTTATGCGTAGAACAGCGCAAATTTCATTTACTGAAAGCGTCTAATAATGAAGTTTTTTAAGCGACTACAAGAAAAGCGCGATCAAATGAAGCCGGAGGCTGTCCATTTGGACGGTCTTGGCCTTGATGTTGAGTTAATGCGCCCTTTGCTTTCCCATCGTTCGCAATTGATAGCTAACGATAAAGCGAAAGATAAGAAGATTTATGCTTTTTTGGTTATCTCAATTTGCTTGTGGGAAAAAGGGCAGCGCCAAATTGATACCCTTGGTTTTGAAGAGATTATGGCTAATTTGGATATGTTAGACGAAGGGGATTTTTTGAAGTTATTTGAGAAAGCCCAAGAGCTAACCAAAGCAACTCAGCAAGACGTTGAGGACGCACAAAAAAACTAATTAGCGCCGATGGAAACATGTTTATGTTTCAGTTGGCGCGTGACCTAGGCAAAACCATTGCCGAATTGTCGGAAATGACAAGCGAAGAGTTCACATACTGGATGGCTTTTTACGATTACAACAATCGCAAAGCTGAACAGCAAATCAATGAATCAAAGCGTAAGAGAAAATAATGGCAAAATCTGTATTAGCTGAACTCGTAACGAGTATGACGGTTGAATCGTCTCAGTTCAAAAAAGAGCTAGAGAGAACAACCGCAAAGACTTATGCGTGGAGCAAAGCCCAACAAAAAGCGGCTAATGATACGGTTTTTTCAAATGCCAGGCTTGATAAATCATTTAAAACCTCTGGCAAGTCTCAGCAGCGTTTTCAGCAAGGAATGCAACAGGCCGGTTATCAGGTTCAAGATTTCGCGGTTCAGGTTGGCGGCGGTCAAAACGCCTTACTCGCATTTGGTCAGCAGGGTTCACAGTTAGCCGGTATCTTTGGGCCAACTGGTGCGGTTGTGGGTGCTTTAATTGCTATTGGCGCGGTTGTGGGTGTTACTTTAGCGCCTGCACTGTTTAAGTCAAAGAAAGCATCTGACGAGCTAACAGAGTCAATGAGTAAGTTGCGCGAGGTTGTAACGCAAAGTGATACAGGTGTTTATGAGTTCACGAAAGCTTTAACAGGTTTAAGCGCTGTTAGTGAGGTTGTAGCAATTGCAGAGCTTGAGGCAAGCGTAATACGCTCAGATAAGGCTGTTAGTCAGGCCCTAACGAGCATCAGGGATGAATTTGCAAGCGGTGTTGGTGCAACTGCATTCCTAGGTATGGGAGAGAGCTTAGAATCACTTATACGGCTTAATTTAACTAATACACAAGCTTTTAGTGGTTCAATAATCGCTACCAAAGAGCTAGGTAAAGAATTTGGCGCGACAGGTAAAGAGGCTTTTACTCTAGGTAGTGAAATAGTCCAGTTATTTGCCAATGTTGAGCGCTTTAAGACACCTCAAGCTGTTAATGAATTACAAACGAAGTTATCTGAGCTTTCACAAAATAACGCATCTGAAAAAGTTAAGTTATTAGTATCGGATCTTAAACTGTATTTTGCAGAGGCAAAAAGCGCAGCAGAAACAACAAACTTTCTTAATGAAAGAATTGAAGCGTTTAAGGCCGCCGGCGGTCTAAGTGATGTGGTTGATAATGAGGCATTAAAAGCCTCTGCAACAATGATCAGAAGTTTAGCTGAGGACTTAGCTCTTGCTACGGTTGAGGTTTCAGGTTCAGCGGTTGAAGCGGAGCGTTTAGCATTCGCTTTCAATAATGGCTATGAATCATTTAAGGAAATGCCAGGCGCGGCTCAAGAGTTATTTACCAAGCTACAGCAAATAAACGAAGAACAGGCGGCAGCGGCAGAACTAGCAAAACAACAAGCCCAATCAGCCGGCGTTGTTAATCAATTAGATCGCGCCTTTGGTGGCAACTCAATCGAACAGCAAAATGCAGAGCGTTTAGCGCAGATTGAATCATTAAACCTAAGTGAGCAAGAAATTCAAGCGGCTGGCTATGAGTCATTGCTTGAATTACAGCAAGATTATATAGCTCGCTCTAATGCGCTTTATGATCAGCAAGTAGCTGACAAGGATGAAAAAGCTTTTGCCTTATTCGAGACTGAATTAACAAGGGCAGAAGATGAAAAGGCAATCAAAGAAGAAGAAGTAAAAGTCAACAAGCAAATTGCTACAGATGATTTCTTTTCTAACCTCGCTATAGCTGGCGAGAAAAACAAAAAGCTTGCAGCCATATCAAAAGCGGGTGCAATCGCAAACGCAACAATAAAGACTTATGAGGCGGTTAATAACGCCTTGGCTGCACCATATCCACCGCCAATCCCACAAATATTCGCAGCCGCCGCACTTGCAGCAGGCTTGTCAAATATTGCATCCATTAGAAGTACACCAATAGCCGGTGCGCGTGAATTGGGTGGCCCTGTTTCTGGTGGTAAAACTTATCTAGTAGGTGAGAAAGGCCCTGAACTATTCACGGCAGGCGCATCAGGTCAGATCACAAGTAATGCAAATTTACAAAGGGTATCAAGGGATGGTGGAGGCTCGCCAAACTTGAGCTTTAACCTAAATATCACATCGAGACGACCTGACGACATTGTTGGAGAGGTAGAAATGGCGATAAAGCCAATAACAAGACTGTTAAAAAGTGTTTTGGAGGCCCCGCTGTGACTTTTCCTATTACCAAGTTCAAATATATTGAGTTTGAGCAAATAAATGACACACGCATAACGAAAGATAGATTTTACCGCAATAGAGCGCGAGGTACGCAGCACTCTTATTTTAAGTTTGCGCTAACTACTATACCGTTAAGGAATGATGATTATAGAGAATTATCAGCCGAGGTTATGGGGTATGAAGGCTCTTTCGAGATATTCAGCATAAACAACCCGATACCCGCCTTATCTAGTGTCACAAGTGACGTTACATATGAGCAAACAATAAAGGGCAGTAAAACAATAAGAATACAAACAACCAAAGATTATAAAGTTGGTGATTTTATTCAGTTTAGCGGCAGCACAAAGGCATACATCATTTCTGGCTTAACTGATAGTGGAGGCATTAAAACGATCAGGCTTTCATGCCCTTTAATTAAAACGATATTAATTGGCTCTAGCGTTATTTACGGCGCAAATGTTGTTTTTCAAATGTCACTTAGAAACCCCAACACTGTTCAGATTGATACTTCAAACTTCGGTGTTCTTGATGTGGAGCTAATAGAACAAGGATGATTACAGTCACTCAAACCGTATTAGACCAACTAAAAAGCGCTGTTGGCATTAACTACCTAGTTAAATTCACAGCCGGCGCAAGCACGTATCGTTTTACAACATCGGATAGCACAGAAACATACTTAGGCGAAACATACATACCAGGCTATTTAGATTATAACGCAATTGAAGATGTTGAAGTTACCAGCGAACCGAAGATAAACAACACAAAAATCGGTATTGATGCGGCAGATAATACTATTTTATCTGCTTTTTTAACTGGCGGTTGGATGAATAAACCATGCCAGATTATCAAAGTTATCAGCAACACTGCAGGCGTTCCAATATTAACAAAGATTGCTTTTGATGGCTTGCTATCTAATTTCTCAATTGATGCAAATAAAAGCAAAGTGACATTAACCGCATCGTCTATATGGGCCGATTATCAAAAGGTATCAGGCATCAAAACAAATCCGAAGTCTCAGCAAAGACATTACCCGACAGATACCGCATTTGAACACTCACAAGCAGCTATGAAAAAACTGTATTGGGGTGCAGATGCTCCTAGAAATGGCACAGGCAGCGGCGGCGGTGCTGGTAATGCCCCAGGGACAGTTCCTGGCTCACCGATACAGCAGTTTTAATTATGGGATTACTTAAAACACTATTCAGCCCAATCACTAAAATTCTTAGTTGGTTGATGCCAGAACCGCCTAAGCAAAAGTTGCCAGGCTCAGAAATAACAAGAGCAGCAACAGATGCAAGCATTCCAAAGATTTACGGAAAAGCTAATAAGGTAAGCGGAACAATCATATTCAAAGCTGTTACGGATCAGCCGAATGATGATATACCAAACGATTTGCTTCACATGATTATCGTATGGGCTGAGGCTGTTACTTCAATTGATACCGTATACATTGATGATATTGATATTGAAAGCGATAGTGAGCTATTCGTACAAGGCTCAAACAGATATGCTTATTCTATTAATTTTGTCAATGGAATGGCTGGCTATTCTGATCCATTATTAACTGCAGCAGGGTGGCGCACCTCGGATAAATGTGAGGGCAAAGCGGTTTCATATGTTAGATTGCAATACGCAGACGGTGAAAACAAGTTACGCAGTGAACCACAAATAACGGCAGACATTACCGGCACGTTATCAAGAAACCCAGCGGATCACCTTTTAGATTATTTAACCAATCCGATTTATGGTAAAGGCGAGTCAACCAGCAAGATAGACTTAGCGGCAATCACTGCGGCGGGTGCTGTTTGTGATATACAAGTTGAGGAAGTTATTGGTGGCGGTGTTTATCGTTCGCTATTTGAATGCAACACGATTTTAGACACTGGCGAGGATGTATTTAATAACCTTAACGTCATACTGAAATCAATGCGCGCCTCAATGCCTGTGTTAGATGGCAAGCTTACGCCGATTGTTGAAAAAGACGATCCAGTTACATCAATTGCAATTTTTGAAGATGATATTCTTGAAATTGACGAAGTAAGCAATTCTAACAAGAGCAACCGCTATAATAGGGTTGTTGTAAGTTACACAGATGATGATGCAAACGGAACACAGCAAGACTCTGTTTGGCCTCCTAAAGACAGCACAATTGAAACAACGTGGTTGTCAGAAGATAACGGCATACTCCTTGAAACATCGGTCGAATTAAGCACTTGCAGAAACTACTATGAAGCGCTTGCATTTGCTAAGACATTTGCAGAAATATCACGCGAACAGCTAAAGACTGAAATAACGCTAGGCCTATGGGGAACGATTTACGAGGTTGGCGATATTGTAGAGGTAACACACAGTTATTTAGGCTTTAACGCTAAACCTTTCAGAGTGGTATCAACCACAGAAAGCGACAATGAAGTTATCATTTCATTGCGGGAGCATCAGCCCTATATATACGACTTTGAGAACACTGGTTTAAAACCTGCATTTCCTGATACTAACATAACAAATACACCACC
>Ga0070747_1001346_pt1 | contig 12012 bp, 20 predicted proteins | sample VirMetDEL_Mar_31_FD_77321 | JGI IMG/M metagenome (GOLD analysis project Ga0070747, IMG submission 77321) | Aqueous microbial communities from the Delaware River and Bay under freshwater to marine salinity gradient to study organic matter... | ecosystem: Environmental > Aquatic > Marine > Coastal...
AATCATGATCGTGATCTAATGAAGATGCATGGTACTGATTTTAATCTAAGAGACTACCAATGAAAAATCTAATATATCAGGTCAATCTCGGGCAATCGAAGAACACACCTCTTTATACTCATTGTATTCAATCAGTCAAAGAATATGCTCACCTGCACAATATCACACATATTGTACAGACACAACCTATTCTCAGAATTCAACCCGATCCATTCACCTCTAATAGATCCAAAGAATCAACATCAAAACACGGTGGTTATCTGCCTATCTACGAGAAAGAGAATGCATTTGATCTTCTCAATCAATACGATAACATTGCCATTATAGATGCAGATATCTACATTAGACCCAATTCACCTAATATATTTGAAATCCAAGATCCGAACCATGCATTTGCAGCAGTTCTAGAACAAGAAATGCCCATCACCAATACCTACAAAGATAAGATTCGGAACTACGCTAGAATGCAATATAATTCTATTCCTAATTATCCAACCAATCATTTCTTTAATATGGGTATGATGCTGATCAATCAATCCTTCATACCATATCTCAAAAATCAATCAGCATCACAGTTTCTGAATAGACTAGAGTTCAAAGACTTTGTAGATGGTAAAGCCAACTATAAATGGTCAACAGATCAAACACTTCTAAACTATTTCATAGCCAAATATAATATTCCAACACAACACCTCTCTCATCATTGGAATGGGTTATATACTGCTAATACACAAATAGACCAATGCCATTTCGTACATTTCTTTCTTAAAGACAAACTACCCACTCAAGATCCAATCCAACTAATGAAATCAATATGAACTACGAAGAAAAGACACAACGATATTCTACATGGGGTGATAAGTATCTCCAACACACTGATGTTCTTCATGCTATTCAATATGAAGATACATTCAAACCTATCAATATCCAACTAGCACCAATGGAGATGTGTGACTCAGACTGCCCATTCTGTTCTGTAGCAGCAAGACCACTCAAGTCCTATATGCCATTCCCTCAGATAGAAGAGATGCTTATTCAATTCAAAGCACTAGGTGCGAAGGCTCTTGAGATCAGTGGGGGAGGTAATCCTTTGCTGTATCGTGATAAAGACAATAATAAGAATATTAACGATGTGATTGCGTTAGCAGGTAAGCTGAGTATTGATGTGGGAATTATCACAAATACCGAAAAGCTCGAAAGGCATCTAGATCCATCGGTATATCCATTCATTAATTGGATAAGGGTGAGCCTGATTAAATTGGATGAAGGTAAAGAACCTGAGGATTATGATTTCGGCACGTTTCCAACGGATAGAATCGGATTGTCTTAAATAATCTATGAAACGACAGGTGAAGCTGATATTCTCTCAAGGACAGGCAGAGCGTACAAAGGCACAACGCCTGAGTCAATCGCAAAGATCGCACGTCTCATTGAGTTGAACCCAGCCATTAAGTTCTGTAGAATAGCAGGTAATGCCTTAGTAGAAGGTGCACAGGTTGAGATCCAGTCATCCTATAGACCTATCATAGAAAAGCTAGACAGTCTAGACAAGTTCTTTATAAAGGACGTATGGGAAGACACACACGCTTTCTCAGATGGATGCTATGTAGGTTTAACACGCCCTTACATAGCTCCTAATCCTGAGACAGGTGGTGACTACCAGGTGTACATATGCACCAGTCACGTATTAGAACACCGCACATATGATCTAAACTTTTCTCTAGGCAGTGCATCTGATGTGAAAGCTATATGGGATAGATGTAATCTGAATTACGCCAAGTATGGTTATCCATATGAGGTGAAAGGTAATAATGGATCAGATTGGAATACCACCAAAGGATGTGGTACTTGTTTATACTATAACAACAACAGATTACTTCACACAGTCGCACAACCAATGGATGATGATGATAGGAACTTTGCATGATGTATGATGAAAATTATTACAAGACAGGTAACTATGTTGATTACATGCAATCCAATAAGAAGAAAATGTATCTAACCGGTGCAGATATTATTGAAGCCATTGAACCAAAGGGTATGGTACTAGACTTTGGATGTTCTGTTGGTTATCTAGTAGAGTATTTTTCTGCAAATGGATATGATGCAAGAGGGGTTGATATTAGTGATTGGGCAGTGGAACAAGCAAAAGAAAAAGGATTAAATGTTTCAAAAACGCTTGACATTTCCATGGAATATGATATAGTAACGGCTCTGGATGTGTTTGAACATATGGAGATTGATGATCTGAGTGAATTATTGGCGAACCTAAAGACGAATACCATAGTGTTTAGGGTGCCTATATGTTTAGATGGTGAGGATGATTATCATCTAGAAGTTTCACGAAACGATCCTACTCACATTATTCGTTGGACCAGAGATCAGTGGGAGTTTCTTTTTATGTTCCATGGATATAGTTGTACTGATTTAAATATGGAAAACATCTATTGTGGTCCAGGTGGTTATTCCGCTATAGCAAAAAAGGTTTAATATGATTAAAGCAAATAAGATTGATATTCACCCGACTGCAAAGATTTCGCCTGATGCAATCATAGAATGTAACACTTTTTCCCTTGGAATGCACTCCTACATTGGTCCTGGTGTGGTGATCACTTGTAATCATTTTAGCGCTGGTGACTATCTCTGGATGCCTGGTGACGCACAGGTGAGCCGAGGTGGCTGTAATGGGCCGAACAGTGACGTAACTATAGGTAACTCCGTAGGAATTTTTGAAGGTGTCGTTATTAACCCGAGTGAAAGCGTTACCATTGGTGATTGTGTTGGTATTGGTGCAGATTGTCTTATATGGAGTCATGGTGCATGGTTAGATCCTCTCAAGGGATTTCCGTACAGTTTTGAGTCTGTCAGTATAGGATCTAACGTATGGTTTCCTGCACGAAGCATTTTATTACCAGGTTGTTCTGTGGGTGACGATTGTGTTATAGGAACAGGATCTATTGTCACTAAAAGTATTCCGAGTGGAAGTCTTGCAATGGGTAGCCCTTGTGTGGTAGTAAAAGAGAATTATTATCCAAAAGACTTGACAAGTGAAGCAAAAGACAGTATACTTACTAGTATAATCAACCAGTGGGTTGAAAAGCTTCTACCACACAAAGGAGTAGAGATAAAAGATTGGATAGTAGCTGATGGTGAATGCACTATAGAACATATGGATAAGACAGTAACAATTTTCGACACCAACAATTACGTTATGAAAGGTGAAGAGAACGATATCGGAGAAGATCTTCGTGATTATTTTAGACGCCATGGCATCCGAATATATAATGGTAAAGCTTTTAAATCCATTAAACCTCTATATGAGACTACATTATGACAAGCCGATCATTGATTGTTTCTCCTCATCCTGACGATGCTGAATATAGCATGTCTGGTACAGTTCTCACACGCCAAGCCGAAGAACAGTTTACTGTACTCACTTTAAGTTCTGGTGGTGATAATGATGGTACCACCGGTGATGAAAGATGGCTTGAGTCAAAATCTTTCTGGGAAAGGTTTTCATATGTAGATCACATTATAACGGCTAGTAGAAAGTCTTCTATATCCGATCGCACTGACTGGGAAATAGTTGGTCATTTTGATCTGATCATATCTGAATACGACACTGTATACGTACCACCATTAGAAGACAATCATTTTGAGCATAGAAAAGTTAATGAGGCTATGCGAGCTGCTGTGAGGGGTAAAGCCATTACACTGATTGAATACTATACTCCAAGTACTAGACACACATGGCAACCCAATATGTTTGTTGATATCACGAAAAAGCTTGACACAAAAATTGAATTAATGCAACTGTTTTCTTCTCAGTTAGACCGCTTTTATTTCTCTAGTCAAAATCTAGACATATTTCACGAAGACTATTTTTGTAGGCTGAGGGGTTTAGATAAGGTAGAGAAGTTTAAAATTGTGCATAAGTTCTTGTAATGAAAACGTTTTTATTGTATAATGCACCTAGTGTTAACTCTACTAAGATTGCTCATGAGTGCTTAAAATCTTTTGAGGCCTATTCGGGTTGGTCAGACGTTGAACTATACGATGGTTGCAATGCGAATACTCTAAGTACATATGAAGAAAAGTATCCGTTACCCATAGAGAAAAATAATAAGTTCAAGGGTCATAGCGCATATAGCCATAAGAAGGCTTGTTTCTATTCGCATTATTCTCTATGGTGGAAGTGTTATGAAAACAACGAACCTATAGCGATTGTTGAACACGATACTGAATGTTGCGGTGATTTTCCTCAACATGATTTTGAGGATGGAAGCGTTATTCAACTTACCACTGGTAGCATTATGGGCCAGGGTAATCCATTTGCATCTTTAAAGTTTAAAGTGGAGTATGAAGCTACAGGTAAAGGCTTACATAAAATTTGGTACAAACATCCTCATGGTCATTATGGTATGGCAGGATGTACAGGATATATCATGACACCAAAGGCTGCGAAGATCTATATAGATATCTGTGCTGAAGACGGATGGATGCAGAACGATTTATTAATCCGCAGTGATTATACCCCATTATACTATGTTTCACCAAACCCCATGAAATGGATACCAGCCAAAGAAACACAAACCAGCAGTAAAGGCTTAAAACAATAATGTTAAACGCTATATTAGATCACGTAACAACACTAGACGAATTTTATTCGGAAATAAGAAAGCAACATATAGAAGCTCATGGAGAACATTACTGTGCACAACATGATGCCATGGTAAGTCTTATGGCAGAGTGCGATAGTTACAAAGAATTAGGCACACATCAAGGCGCAAGTGCAGCGGCTGCATGTCTAACGAATCCTAAGAGTGTAGAATTAATTGACATAAGTTTTGAGAAATGGGATCCCTTTAAGACTATATTTGAAGACTACTGTATAGCGAATAACATAAAATTTACACGGAAGCAAATTTCTAGTGCAGACCCTAAAAGCGTTTCTATGGTAGATCTTCTATTGATTGATAGTAATCATCAGCCAACGCATCTTCAAAAAGAATTGGACCTACACACAAAATTTGTTCGGAAGTATATTGTGCTTCATGACACAAGCGTATTGTTTGGTAAGCCTGACGAAAGACTATATCAGGTAGTGAAAAATTATTGCGAAACAGGAATTAATCCCTGGCGTATTATTGAAAGATGTACTGATAACGTTGGGTATACAGTCATAGCAAATAGTCTTAACGTGTAAGGCGAAGCAATGAAAGCATATGTCATAACCATAGAACACCTGAAACAAAGTGTAGAGTGTGCGAATAGATGTATTGCAAGTGGTTCTAAGTATGGGCTTCATATAGAGAAACATAAAGCAACTACTCCGCGAGATAATCCGAATGAACTTTTTAGAAAGTTGGCTATGAGTACTAAACACTTTGGTGATGATATAGGAAGTCGCCCCGAAAATGTCCTGAGTGCTTTTTTATCTCACTATAGTCTATGGTTAAAGTGTATAGAGTTAAATGAGACTATAGCCATATTTGAACACGATGCAGTAATTCTAAATAATATTCCGGTGAATATAACTTTTAAGGGCTGTATGAACATTGGCGCACCTAGTTATGGTACGTTTAAACAACCTATGTCTATGGGTAAAATTGATCTCACCAGTAAAAATTACTTTCCAGGTGCTCATGCATATATGTTGAATCCATCGGGTGCAAAAAGACTTGTTGATCATGCTTCTGTCTATGCAAGACCTACTGACATATACTTGCAGAATACAATCTTTCCATGGTTAGAAGAATATTATCCGTGGCCAGTTATTGCTAAGGATACCTTTTCTACTATACAGAATCAAACTGGTTCATTAGCCAAACATAATTATGGGCTTCACTATGAATACCTCAGAGTCTAATAGAGTATTTCTTACAGGTTGTGACACCAAGACTGAGTGGCAGTTAGAGTGGTTTGTAAAAAATCTCCGAGCCAAAAATCCAAACTGTAATATCGTTTTCGCAGACTTCGGTGTATCTAAACAGATGCGATCACAACCATTTTTCTCCTCTTTTCTTAAGGTAATTGATATGCCTATGCAGAAAGGCACAGGTTGGTTCTATAAGCCTCGTGCGATGATGGAATGTGGTGCGATGTACGATGAAGTCTGTTGGTTAGACACCGATATTCAGATTCTTGGTGATATGAGTGGCATCTTTGATACGATCCAAGAAGGTAAACTGAGCATGTGTGAAGACCAGCCATGGTCTGTGCGGCGCGGCGAACCTTGGCACAACTCTGGAGTAGTCGCGTTTAAAGGTGTACCCGACATACTGAAACGCTGGGAGAAAGAATGTAGTAATAATCCAAAGAATGGTGATCAAGAGATTCTTCATGAGATGATGTCTGTTGACAGTCTTACTAGACTTCGGTTCATAGTTACTGCTCCAACTATATACAACTGGTTAAGAATACATCTATTAGATGGCTATGATTCATGGGATAAAAGAGCCATGCATTGGACAGGTGAGAAAGGTAACATGCAAATTAGAAAGTTGATCTATAATAATGAGTAAGGTTGTTCACGTATTAGGTAATGGTGACAAAGCGATCTATTATACCAGAGAACAACGGAACGGCATAAAACTGTTATGTAACATGCCTCCGTTTGAAGTTCCTCGCAATGAAGTCTTTGGTACTTGTATGGTTGACTTTAAGATGATGATGGCATTGTCCGAAGGATCAATTGCGCTGGATCAGTATGACTGGATTCTTGGTACACGCCCGCGCATCTGGATGTATGAACAAAGTTCGTTCTATCTCAAGTATGCACGTTGTGTCAAAGAGTTCTATACACACGTACCAGACTACGCTGGTAACCCCACCAACTTCAATTGTGGGCACATGGCTGTTCACTATGCGGCTTCACGCCACAAAGCAGATGAAGTTCATCTATATGGATTTGATACCATATTTGATTTTAATATGAGAAGCGTAACAGATCTAGTTCTGTCTAGCGATAGAACAACAACTAACAACTACCGATTGCTCAATAACTGGCGCCCTGTATGGCGTGATATCTTTCGGGAGTTTCCTCAGACTAAGTTTGTGCTTCACCACAACCATAATAAACTCAAGATACCTCTTCTTGACAACATGGAAGTTATAGTGTATAATGATACATTAACAAAAGCACAGACTGTGGACGATGAATCCGATATCTCTGACGGTAGAGGTATGGATAAGCAGATCGTTACACCAGGTGCTGAAGTTCCTATGAATCGAGCGACCCGGAGAAGGATAGATGCAATTGAACGCAAACACGGAAAAAGACTTTCACCATGAGCCTATTGACTTAAAATACGATGATCTAGTAACAGACACTCAGCCCACTGGCAGAAAGTATGTCACACCAGACGGCACACGATATCCCTCTATAACAACCATCCTAAGTATACTCAGCGAAGACGCAATCGCAAAGTGGCGCGCAAGAGTAGGTGAAGAAGAAGCCAACAAAGTCTCGAATCGCGCATCGGGTCGTGGTACCCGAGTTCACGAAGCACTAGAGCATTACGTCAATAATGACGGATGGCAATTCGTGGTTGACAAGTACACACCAGATATAGTACAATCAGTACTGAGTGTGAAAGAACAATTAGACAAGAGTTTGACAACTGTTTATGGGCAAGAAATCGCTTTGTATAGTGACCATTTACGTATCGCTGGGCGTGTCGATTGCGTGGGTGTGTTTAACGGTAAACCCTCAATTATTGACTACAAAACAAGCAAGAAGCACAAGCCAAGAAAGTTCATTGAAAACTATTTCTGTCAAGAAGCAGCATACGCCATCATGTGGGAAGAACGCACCGGCATGCCAATTACCCAACTCGTTACCGTGATTGCGGTTGATGAGATGCAAGGCGCACCTGGATGTCAAGTTGTAATTGAACACCGTGATAACTGGACTACAAAATTAATGGAGACGATTGAATTATATGAGCAACGACAAAATCAAAGAATCGGCTGAGTACGATAACTTTATTGGGCAGAAAGTGGATATGACACCAGTTGGTCTAGATGCGTTTGGTCTAGAAGTAACTGGTGTTGATCCACAATCTGCTGAAGCGCACTGGGTCGGCATGCCAGAGTTTGAGCAGAATGATCAGAAGCCTTACAAGACACTGTATGTCCACTTTCGCACCAAAGAAGATTACAAAAACTTCGCTGAGACTATCGGGCAGATTTGTACTCCTAAGACTAAAAGCATTTGGCACCCCAAGAACGAAATTACCAAAAATTCATTGTTAAGATGGGTAGAAGATGACGAATCCTAAATATCCCGTATACATTATTAGTAAGGGTAGACATGAATCAATGTACACCTCTAGATCACTTGCTAGGATGCACGTGCCTCATTACATTGCTATTGAGCCACAAGATGAAGCAAACTATGAGGCTTGCTTAGATACGTTTGGTATTCGTGAGTATGTGACGCTATTGGTTGCACCATTCAGTAATCATGGTGATGGTCCTGGTCGTGCTAGAAACTGGTGCTGGGATCATTCTATGGCTATGGGTGCCAAACGTCACTGGGTCATGGATGATAACATCACCGACTTCTATAGACTTCATCAGAATGTCCGCATTCGTGTTGGTTCTGGTGTATGTTTCAAGATCATGGAAGACTTTGTAGATCGGTACAAGAACGTCAAGATTGCTGGACCACAGTATCGTTTCTTTTGTGCGCCTAATCAGAAGTATCCACCATATGTGAAGAACACTCGGATCTATTCTTGTCTGTTGATTGAGAATGACTGTAAGCACCGCTGGCGTGGTCGATACAATGAAGATACTGATATCTGCTTGAACGTATTGAAAGACGGTGACTGTACTGTTCAGTTCAACGCATTCCTTCAAGGTAAAGGTGCTACTCAAACGACCAAAGGTGGTAACACTGAAGAGTTCTACCATAAAGAGACTGGTTATGATCCTGTAACTGGTGAAGCTATACAAGCTGAATCCGTCATGGAAGTTAAAGATAGATACAACATAGCAGGTACAGTAGCCAAGTCACAGATGCTTGTTGATATGCATCCAGATGTCGCTAAGATGGTGTTTCGGTATGGTCGATGGCATCATCATGTGAATTACGATTCATTCAAGAAACTGCCTTTGATATATAAAGACGATATTGAATTGCCCAAAGGTGTTAACAACTACGGGCTAAAGCTGATTACCAATTATGGAGTAGAATAGCGTGGCATCAATCAAGGAACTGTGTGCTGACTTACATGATGAGTTAGAAGCAGTTCCGTTCAACCAGAAAATGTTTCGTGGTGAACAGACCATCGCAGAACGTAAATCGTATCTTGCATCGTGGAAACCCATCATGAAGTTTCTTGATCCGATGGTGCCTGAACCCATGCGACGATGGGAAAAGATTAAAGATGATTTGAAAGCATCTGGTCTAGGGCATCAAGAACCTAGTACGCATTCTTACGCCTATTTACATTATATGTCAGGCTTTGATACTGATCAAAATAATGGATTCAACGGGCACATCTATCTGAACTACATGGGCTTTATGTTCGGTGGGCAGATCATGAAGAAAAGATATCCAGACACTGCTAGTTTATATGAGTTTGATGATATTGTTTATTGGAGAAATTACGTCCGAGAACATTACGTTGATACAGACGATGAACAATTTGTGTATCAAGTGAGAGAAGGATTTAGAATGCATATCAATATCAGCAACGATCTAGGAAGATTACACAATGTGGGATAAGTTCATTGAACTAGAGGGTTACATGTCCACTATGATGGAAGGCTTCTGTGGTTTACCAAGATCTGGCCACGGTCATCCGAATCATATCAACAAGTTTTATAAGTCCAACAAAGTAGATCTAGCACATATTTCGGTAATTGATATGCGCGAAGAGAAGAAAATGTGGATGATGCATGTTGCGTGTTATGCTCGCCCCAACTATCCGATGCCTATTTACGGTTTTGATGTGATCTGTGGCAAGAACAAAGTCACTGGATGTTTTCATGACATGTCACCTACTATTCCAAAACTTCTGATATCAACCGCGGCTGAAGAGTTTAAACAGACAGTTGCGCCCTTTGTTCCAAAAAGAGAACGTGAGTTGCCTGAGTGGGCGAAAGAAATTTTCTCTGGTTCTATGGTTGTTGCTGGTGCTACAGATGAACCCAGAGAGATTGACAATTTGTGTCACATGGGGCGAGAAAATATGTTCTCGTGGTTTTCTGAAGTTGATGCTAAAGAACCCAATCATATGCCAAACATTGTTCAGACCTACAATAACGCTTTGACTAAGTACTGTGATAACCAGTTGAAAAACACTAACAGCAAAAATGTAATGATATCATTAGGATTAGAAGAAGAATATGTCACAAGATTCAAACGTATCCAATTCCCGTATTAAGAAAGCGTTATGGTATATCACAGGCATGGTATCACTAGCGATGGCGTATATCGGATTTATCACACCGGGCATCCCTTTCTCGATTTTTCTGGTGTTTTCTGCTTACTGTTTTAGCAAATCCAGTCAGAAAATGCACGATTGGCTGTACAATCACAAGCACTTTGGTCCATTTTTGACGAATTGGGTTGAAAAACGCATCTTTCCTCAGCGAATGAAGTACGCCATGATACTGGTTATGTCATCCTCCCTCGCTTTCCTGTGGTTCACCACGTACAATCTCACTGCTGTTCTATGGTCAGGTGGCTTCATGGCTGCTGTTGCTGTCTGGGCATGGCAATATCCCGGGTCTGAAGAAGCATTTCGGGCTCGAAATGACACATGAGGATTGAGAATACAATAGTTGCTTAAATTTCATCAATAAAGTGTTGACAACCACTGCAAACCTGCTAAAATGTACTCATATTAATCAAAAAGAGTACGCAAAACATGTCCAAATCAATCTTCGCAGTGTGTCACATAGGTACTGTTAAAGGTGTTATTGCTGATACAGTTCACTATAAATTCGTTGAAGAAGGTATCAAAATTAGCGACATCAAGAGTCGTCGCCCTATCAACGAAGCAATTTATGCTATCCTTGACACTTTCACCGCCTCTACGGGTATCAAAGAGTTCTCTAGCCCTGACGTTCGCAAAGTTCGTGCGATGGTCGAATCTGAAATGTGCTTGCGAATGGCCGACTAAAAGGTTATAAGCTTAGATCAAAACAGTCTAAGAAACAGCTTTACAACCACCTCAATACCTGTCATAATAAGTACTTAATCAATGAGAGATCAAACTATGTATAGAGTTTTTCAGTTTCGTATGTCAGAAGCCGCCCGAGATCACTTGAATTCAGTTGGTTGGAGCGGTGATTTTGGTGACTTTCCTGAGATTAAAATTCAGCGTGATGTTTTTGGTCTTGGTGGTTCAGAACACTATGAATCGTGGATGGAAGAGTTCTACACTGAGGTCGCTTTGATCGAAGGTGCAGAGACAATGGAAGATGTCTTTCATATCGGTAACGGTTACGGTGGTCCAGGTACTTGCATTACTCGTTACAAGCCAACGCATTCAATGAGTGTTGGTGACATTGTGATCGGTCCTAGTGGCAATGCTTTCATGTGTGACAGTGAAGGTTGGAGTAACATCGAAGGTTTTAAGGAAGCAGCGTAATGTATATTTTTAAAGATGTTCTTGGTAGATCAATGGTTCCTAGAACCTTATATGAATCGATGCTGGCTGAACAAAGAGCAGTTCAAAGATGCCGAACTCCTATTGATGTAGATGGTATAGATGGGATGGATGACTTTGATTATTATCACGAAGTAGGTGAAATGCATTATAAGATGGCATCAGACCGAATAGAAGAAATGTATCTTGAGGATGTAGTGTAATGATCGGTCATGCAGTAGGTTGTGTTTACAAAAAACCAGTAGAAAAGGAAGTGATTATGTACGAGTCTGAATTAGAGACTTTTGTGGGTTTCGTGTTGTGTTCAATCATTGGTCTTGGCACCATCTTTTTGGCGCATTTTGTATGAAGGATCGTCGCAGAAACAGAAACGGATGGGTTCCTA
>Ga0070747_1001350_pt1 | contig 11992 bp, 5 predicted proteins | sample VirMetDEL_Mar_31_FD_77321 | JGI IMG/M metagenome (GOLD analysis project Ga0070747, IMG submission 77321) | Aqueous microbial communities from the Delaware River and Bay under freshwater to marine salinity gradient to study organic matter... | ecosystem: Environmental > Aquatic > Marine > Coastal ...
AGTCGTTTCCTACAGTGTCTTCTTTTTCAGAATCTATTTTATCTTGTTGTTCTTTAGTTAAGTCAGTATCAAAAAATTGTCTTTCTTTTGTTTGTGGATTAAATATAGAATGTTTTTGTTTTAGTTCTCCACCTAAACTTTGAAAACCTGGACCTACTCCATAGGAAGTATATTCATACAATACTTCTTTATCCTCTGGTGGTGGGTCATCAATTGGTGGTGGGTCATCAATTGGCGTTGTGTCGAATGTTGTAAAACTTTTCTCTTTAGTCAACCTATTAGTTGCCCACTCAGGTATTTCATTATCATACTTTCTATTAAACTTTGCTTCTTGGTCAGCAATAACGTCATCTAAATTACCTTTAGCTATTAGCTCTAACCCATCATAGGTACCTCGTTCACCTTGTACATTTCTTAAAGCCCAAGGTCTATTGAAGTAAACTAAAACAGCATACGATAATTCATCTTGTGTAAAGTCTTCTATTGATACATTAGGACTATTCTTAATAAGATTTTTAACAATTCCTTCTGCATGTTCTAAATCTAATTGCAAAACTTCTAGTGCTTTTTCTCTATCTATAGTTTGTCCTTCAACAAAATCAAAAGTCTCTGTAGCTTGGGTATGTCCAAAACCAATAGTTAAATTATTGTTGACATCATAGTATGCTTCATCTTTAAATCCTTCTAGTTCTTCTATGTGTTCTATAAGTTCTTCTGTAAGTTTCATATTAGTTTCCAGGTTGGGAACTGATATTGGCGAGGCTACCCATAAGGCTAGCAAAAGACTTCCTATACTGTGCATCTGCTTGACTCCCTGTAATAATATCTCCATAAGTATTTCTCATAAAGTCATTGAAACTGTTAGCCATAGCTGCATCTACATTTACTTCTCCTTCTAATTGACTAGGAGTAAATTGTGAACTCATACCAAGACCAGCATACTTTCTTCTTTTTCTTGCATCTTCTAGTTCAAGTTGCATGTTCCTTTGTCTTATATCAAAGTTTTGTTTTTGTAATGAATAGTCTTGTTTAGACCACCAATCAAAGTATTGTTGCAACTCTCCATCAGATGCAGGTCTACCTAAACCTTCTGTTATTGCATTTGATATTACATTTGTTGCATTTGAAAAGTTTGGTTTAGTATATTGAAATATATTCTGGTATGCGTTTTCTCCACCAAAGCCAGGTTCGAAAGCACCAGTACCATAACCGTAGTCTGATAAAGTATCTTTAAAGTTTTCTTTTAAGAATACATTCATGTTTGCTGCTGTACTACCAGGTGCCAATAATATACTAAACAAATCCTGCCTAGCCATACCATCACCATTTAAATTAAACCTTGACATAGCTGACTCTATAGCTTCTATTGTTCCACCTGGATTGTTATCTAGCACTCCATAAACAAAAGTAAATGGTTGTAAAAATCCTGATTCAACTAACAACAACTGAGTATCCATTATGTCTTCAGGTGATGCATTAGCAAACAAAGAAGTACCTAATCCTGTCTGGTATAAAGGCATAGTACCTTGCCCAGTATCTTCGCTATACACATCTAAATCAAGTTCACCAACACCGTAGTAATCTGTTTCTCCAAAATACTGTTTTGCTCGAATCTGTTCTTGTTGGTCTGGACTTGTTTCTTCTGGTCCAAAAATCCCAGCCATAGATGTTGGGTCAGCAATTCCTTTGTTTATAAAGTCTATTACATAGTCTTCACCGTATTCAGCATCTATAATGTTTTCTATTCCAGCTATGTACTCTTGTGTAGTTATCTCATCGTTGTCTAGTTTATCTTGTAATTCTTTTGCACTATCAAAATTTATAGCTTCAGCTGCTACTTTTATGTACTCTCCGTCTTTGGCTTCTTTACCTATCTGTGCTTTGTAGGCTAAGTCAGCTTGGTCTGTATAACCTGCTGATATAGCTGTACCTACTATGTCACTACTTATGTGCTGTAGTTCTTCTGGCAGTGTACCTTTTTCATGTAAATCAATAAGTACATTAGCGTTTTCTTTTATCTGAGAAGCAGCTTCTGCTGATGTTGGATTATTATATGCTAATGATTCATAAGTAAAATTAATTGCGTCTTGCATATTTGGTGGCATCTCGTCCCAAGGTATACCATAAACAGCTTCAGCGTATAGATGATACTCAGCTAAACTTATATCAGGTGAATCAAATGTACCTTCTGGTTCCATTCCACCACTTGTTCTTGCACCTAAATAATTTTTAACATTAGTTGCAAATTGTCTTACAAACTGGTCATTTCCTAAAAAGAATATACTTAGAAAATCATTAAACTTTTCGTCATCAAAATCTTTTGATTGAAAACCATCTCTTGTTGCACCAAATGTAAATCGACCATAGCCGACTTCTACTTTAGGACCACCTAAAATATCATCAATAACTGATTGCTCTTCTTCTGTATACGCCATTAAATATCTCCTCCATAGTAACTTACTTCTTCTTCTATCTCTACTCTGAATACATCAAAGTACATAAAGTAAAAGTCTGGATTTTCTAACATTACTTTGTTTGCTACTCCTCGAAGATAAGCTCTAGATTCTTTAGCTTCTGCTCTACTTAATGTAGCATTTAATCCATACTCTGATTTTATTACATTCAATACCCTTTGTCTTGCTGTTAAGTATTTAATGATTCCTTTCATTGCTGACATATCTTTTAACTTCTGAGTAGTACCATCAGGCATTGTTATGGAAGTATCGCCTTCTCTTTGTATCATTTCAGTAAGTTGTTTTATTTTTGCATCAGTAGATAACGAACGTGGTGCTGTTGATGTATCTCCATATCCTTGAAACTGTTGTTGTAGTTGTAGTCTTATTAGATATAGTTGTTCTACTCTTTTCTGATATGGCAAGTTTGCATACATAGGTCCGTCCATTATTACTCTTCTAGCATGTTCATAAGCCAAACTTCCTTGTGCTTGTCTTACAGCTTGTTTATATTCTTCAGGACTAAGGTTAACTCTATCTCCATCAGTGAATGCATTATTCCATGCTTGAAAATTAAATTCATCTAAAGGACTATCTGGATACATGTAATATGCAACATCAGGGTATTCTTTAAATACAGTTTCATTAAGTTGTTTAAAGTATCCTCCATCATCTGTAAAAGAAACTTTCTTAATTTGTTTTGACTTAGAAGTCAATAAAGCTGTAGGGTCAAAACCAAATACCTTGATAAACTGTGCTATTGCAATAACTCTATCTCCACCTGACTTAGCTAACATCTGATAATATGCATCAGCTAATAGTGTTTGTGCAAAGTATTTACCTTCTGGGTCTTCTTCTTTTGCTTCTATTGGGTCTAGATAAGCTCTACCACCTGGTCCAATTTCATAATCGTATTGCAATATAGCACCAGTAGGAGCTATGAATTGTATAAACGCTCTATGTAAAAGACTTTGTGTAGCTAATTTTTTTGCTTTTTCTAATGAAGCTACTTCTTGTTCTGGTGTAGAGTCATCATAAGACTGTGTCATAAACATAGCTCTTTGAATTTCTTTTACAGTATTAGCATAACTTCTTTGAAACTCAGCATCCATTGAGTCACCAGCTATAATGACTTTTCTAAACCAACTAGGCATAGCTTGTTTAGCATAGTATATAGGGTTTGCCATTTCTTTTAATCCGTCTTCTGGTCTGCCGTATGGAAAGAAAACTTTATCTACATCAGGAGTAGAAGGTAAAATAGCACTAGCAGGTATCTGTGCCAATGGTCCTAAGCCAGGTACAATGTCTCCTGCTACCATATTTAAGCCACCAGCATATCCTCTTAACTTAGTATTAATATCAGGTATCTCTGTAGTTTGTTGACCAGTTATAGGATTAATTCCTGCTTCATCACCTTTAGGATTTTTAAGACTGTTATCAATATTAAATATATTTTCAAACCAGTTCATGTTATACATCTCTTCACCAGACTGTGGGTCAGTTGTAAAGAATCCTTCGTCTTCGTACTCACCAAACAAACTAGGTTTACGCATAGCTTCTATACTTCTTTGTGCTTTTCTACCAAATAAAGTCTTTTGACCTCTAAGTAATCTTGTCCAAGTACCAGCAATTTCAAGATATACTTCTGCGAAAGGCATAGCTAGTCTTACCATGTCTGTAATAACATGTCGTTTATTTAAATCGTACAGTAAATCTTTTGTTTCTGTTAGAGCAAATGCTTTGGCTAAGTCATCAACTTGTCTTAAATCATCTACTCCTAGTAATTTAGATACATCTGCCTGTTTCATATTCTCTAAACTCTTTATATATTTTCTAGCTCTACTGCCTGGTAATGAATTACCCATCATCTTTTTTGCCTGACCTAATACCTGTACTCTTGCAACGTCATCTAGATTTGCATACATGTTTTCCATAAACTTCCAATAAAATTGTCTAAATGCTGGTGAACGTGATAAATCATTTGTAGTTGAACCCATTAATCCTGAGAACAATGTTTCTAAAACTTTGTCATATCCACTTGCAAAGTCACCTGTTGTGTCAGTTCTTGATGCTTTAAAGTGATGTGTGTCACTCCATACTCCACTTTTATTTTTTTGTAACCATGCTCTATATTGTTTATGTTGCGACTCTGACATCTCTCTAGTAAATTTAATGTTCTGCGTTTCTCCAGCTTTATTAGTTATAGATACAAATTCATTAGATTCTTTAGCAATGTGACTAATTAGTTCTTCATCTCCAGCTTGTATAATGGTATATTCAATAATATTGTTTTCACTTTGTATGTTAGGTTTAATAGAGTTTTCATCCCAAACATTTCCTACAAATTTACCATCAGGTGTTTTCTCTACAGCTCTATACCTACCACCAGTTTTATCATGTAGTCTGGCAACAATAGAATCTATATAAGAATCTGCATGTACTTTACTACTTGTTATTAAGTTTTTAGTATATTTTGATTGTTCATCAGAATTAGAAACAAACGATTTTCTCCATTGACTTAAATCACCATCCCAAAATCTTTTTTTGACTTCATCAATTTGTCTATTAAATTCTTCTCTACCTCTTACAGGATTGAACTCTACTCTTGCTATAGCTGTAGCTAATGGGTCATCTGCTAGTTGTAATAACTCCTTAGCACCAGCACCATAGAATCTTTTGTCACCTTTAGTTACTTGTGTAAAACCTCTAGCTCTCTTTGGGTCAAAGCCAAGAGTCATACCCCCATGAGATTGCGTTAGGGCTTGTTGATGTCGCATAGCAAGTTCTAATGATTCATCAAATATATCTGTACCACCTCTACCTAGATTCAAGGTATCAGCTAAGTAATCATCTCTTAATAGTTTTCTTTGGTCTTTAAGAATACCTGCTCTTTGTGATGGCTTTCTACCTAGAACCCAAGCAAATGCAGAAAGAGGGTGAGCAAATGCGTTATCTAAATCTGCTGCCCACATACGCAGTTGTTCTTCACCTACAACTCTTACAACCCATGCAGGTCTTAAAAGAATACTAGGTTTCCATATACGTTGCATGTATCCATCACCTACCATTGTAAGTAATCCTTCAGTAAGGTTTACTATTTCTTCGTCATCTGCAGTTTTCTTTACATTTACTCTTGATTTTTTAACAAGTAGTTTTAAACTTTCAAAGAAAGTTCTATCATCTTTTAAAGCTAACTCAGCTAAATCTGTTATTGGTTTTGCTAATAGTCTTTCATAATCAGCATCATTTAAATTTTTACCTCTACCAGTTAGTCTTAAACCTAAATCTCTCATAGGTCTAAAGACTCTTATAAACAATCTTGCATCAGGCATTGGTATATGACCTTGGTCATAATATTCAGATATTAAATGTGCTGTTGCTTTAGGAACTTTATTTACTTGTACTCTTTTAGCTAAGTCTTTATTGTTTGCTATTTCATCTGAAATATCTTCAACTAAACTTCTTAGTTCTTTAGCTGAATATACTGATTCTTCACCAGGTTTTATATTGTTGATAGCATCATCAATTGCAGTCTTTACATTACCTAATGTTATGTTCGGCTTAAATACTTTTTGTACAAAGAATATATCTTCCATAGCTGTTTTAAGCAATGCTTCTTCTGCACCAGTAAATTTACTAGGACCAGAAACATTAAGTGATTTTACATTATTAATTTCTGCAAACCTTTGTATTTCTTCTGATTGTTTTTTTGTAAGACCTTTTGATAAATCAACTACAGCATAAGGTTTATGTCCTTGATATACACCTGGTTTTAATCCTTTAATACCTTCTTCAATAACATGAGTACCTTTTTCCAAGTAGTTAATAACTTGTTTAATACCTTGACCACCTTTATTAGCACCAGTAAATATAATTGTCATATCAGCATTGTCTAAGTTGTATCTAGATACTCTACTTATTTCTTGTTTGTCTAGTTTCATTGTTGCAAAATCTTGGTCCCAAAAGTCTTTGTCATAAATCTTTTTCTTATCTAGTTCTGATAAACCTTTAAAGGCAGGGACAACATCATTAACTTGATTTGTCAAGTCACCTATTTGTTTGTCTATAGCTGTTCTATCAGTAAGGGCATTAGATAATTCATCTTTAGTAGATTTAACTGCTTCATCTAATTGTTGTGCAATTGCGTCTTTAGCTTCTGCTGTAGTTGTACCAGGAAATTCTTTTTTATATTTTGTAACATTTTCTGAATTTGGTTTATATTGTTTACTTATCTCATCAACTTGTGTTTTTAAAGAAGTAATTTTTTCTGTTATGTTTCTTGTTTTACTTTCTAACCCATCAAGTGTTTGTATCTTTGTATTAGTTTTAAGTCTTATTCTTCTAGGTAGCTTTGCAACTTCTTCACCTACTTCTTCTAATGCACTTTGTCTAGCGAGAGAAAGGTTTTTTAATTGTGCAGCTTTATCTGTATCTGACATATCTGTCAAACCTAATTCTTTCATTCTTTGTGAAACATCAGTACCAGACTTACCTCTAAAACCATAAGGCACACGACCACCTGTTTGTATACCTATTTCTTCTGCTATGTCTAATGCAGCTTTCTCAACACCTTCATAGTATCCACCTGTAACGTACTCTACTAATGCTCTATCTTCTGGTGTAGTAATATTTCCTGCTATCTCTTTAATGTCACTTAGTATTCCATCTAGCTCATTAGTATCTACTTGATTTGATTTTTTGTACTTAGCTAATACTTTAGATACAATTCCTAAAGCCTCATCATCAGTAAGTTGTTCAGAAAAATATGTATCAAAAGGTAAATCTTCTATCTTGCTACCTGGAAAGTATTCAAGTTCTCCAAGTTGGTTTGTAAAATACATTCTAGTTTCATCAATACTTGCCATCCATTTGCTTATGCCTTTTTGTAATTCTTTAGGCAAACCTATATTTTCAAATTTTTCACCAATATGTTTTTGTACATCATTCCATATATCTAAAATGTCATTCATGTTTCTTACACCTTGTGCTCTATCTACGGTATCTATACCTTTTTGTGTAAGAGCTAGGTCTGCTATTCTATCTAAAGCAGGTTCTGCTATTGCATCATCTACTCTCGCATATCTCATCCAATCTTGTAAATCAAAAAACGACTGATTAAAGTCATTGACATAAAGTTTTGGTGCAGGAAATGTTTCAAACAATCTACCTACAGCAGTGTTATTTAAATTTTGTCGTATAGCCCCAGACAAGCCTACGGCTTCTCCTAGTTCTCCACCGACCATACCACCTAATTTAGATGACACCTTGCCTCTGAATATCATAGATGTTGGGTTTAGTTTCTTAGTAATCTCTCCTGCTTCTATTGCACCAACTAATAAATCTTCTACATCTTTAGTTGTCTTAGCTTGTTTAATATTTCTATGTAATACAGCATCAGCACCACTACTACCTCTTTTACCTAGTAATCTTTTTATAGTTCCATAATCATCTGCTTTGACTAATTGATTAACAATCTTTCTACCTCCAGCAGTTCTTGTTACATACTCAATAGCAGAAGGAACATGTACTGTTTTTCTTACAGCTTTGTCTATTATTCCAGCACCTTTTAAAACATCACCTTGTGATAATGACCTAGTTACCTTGCCGCCTTTTGACAAATAACCACCAACTAATATTGTTGGGTCAGCTAGCAGTGTAAATGCACCATCAACAATACCTGTTGCTACATTGTATGACCTTGAACCAGGTTCTAGTACATTAGCAAACATAGGGGCTGCAGGTGTTAATTTAACCGTACCATTCTTAGATTGTATAGTTAGTCCTTCGTCTCTAGATTGTTCTTGATTAGTTATATCTTCACCGTAATAAGACTGAACTATCTTCTTTACTTCTTCTGGGTCAGCACCTCTACCAACCATTTCTTTATATATATCAGTATTCTCTGCTAATGTAGAGTTACCAAAAAATCCTTCACCTAGGTTTACCTTTTCACCTGCAAGAGATTTCTTTATTGCATCTCTACCAACAGAAGGACCTAACATTTGTCTAGTCTTTTGCCATTCGCTCTGTGCTTGTTTGTCAAATAATAAAGAAGATGCAGCTGCAACAAAACCTTGACCGTCACCATGCTTTCTATCATTAAGATATTTTTGTGTAGCTAACATAGGTTTCTTTACTAACTCATCTTGAAACGAATCAAAACCAACAAATGCAGTTCTTATAGCACCTTTACCTGCATTCTTAGTTCTATCCCACCAAGTCTTTTCTACATCTAACCAACGCTCTACTAAAGGAGCTAACTCTGGAGATTCTGTAGTAAGTCCCATCAAAGCAGAACCAATCAATATATCTTTAGGTAGATAAAAGTTTTCTGAAATAAGTCCTTTGAGGTTTGCAGCAATACCAGGATTAGATTCTAAAGCAGTAACAAGTTGTTCAGCTTGTACAAATCTTTCTTTTTGAGTTTCTTCTTCTAAATTCTCTGTGTGAGGAGGTTGCCACCACCATCTAATTTCTGCCATTAGAACTCCTAACGATTGAATTTCATTAAAGCTGCTATTTCTTTACTAGGTAAAACTTGATACATGCCTTGCAATATCATATCAGGGTCCATACCTGACATCATTGGTTGCTGTGCAAGTGTTTCTTGTGATTCAAAAGGTCTATCTGTAAACCTAGTTACATCTTGTATAGCACCTGGGTTAGGTCCTATAGCTTGTGGTGCAACTTCTGTTTCAACAACTCTGGTGTCTTGACCAGCCATCATTGCAGCATTTTCTAAATCAGCTAACTCTGTAGCTTCACCTTTAAAGTTTTCGGCTTTATACTTACCTTTAACTCCTCTACCCATAAAATTCATCTCCTTCTGGAATAATCAACATATCTAGTCTGCCTACTCCAGGTATGTACGCTAAAGTAATATGACTAATTGGTGTTTCGTTTATTTCTGTTTCTGCTGGTGGAGTATATTCTGGAAAGTTTCTTGCTACTATTTCAGCAAATTGCAAGTAATCATTCTCCATTACCCACCACCTAACAATGCACCTAGATTAGGAGGTCCACCCTGTTGTACTGCTTGTGCTTGTTGTGCTTGTTGCAACATAGCTTGTTCTTCTGGAGAAGGTTCTTCACCTACTGCTGAAAAGAATTTTTCTAATATGCTACCAATGCCTTTAGGATTGTTGTAAATTTCTACAACAGCCATCATTGCTTTAGTATCACCCTGTTGGGATTGTTGCAATAACATTTGAAATAATATTTCTTCTGTCTTTTGTTTTGTTATTCTTTCGTTAATTTGTACAATATTATCAAGTCCGTCCATTTCTTGTTGCATTGTTTCTTTATCTATGATTCCTGCTTGTAACAACTGTAGACCTGTAATTATTTTGTTAGGTGCATCAAAGGAAGCCATAGCACCATATTTTCTTTTTGTATTGTAGTTAGTATCTATATCTCTATCTGGAGTATAAAACTCTGCAAAAGATGCTCCTTTGTATGTACCTGTCATAGGTTTACGTTTATTACCTAATAAAATCTCATCCAGTTCAAGACGTTTGGAATCAACTTCTTGTAAAGCATACTCTAAAATCGTATGATATTCAGTAACCATGGCACCAACGCCAGATTCTAATTCTTCTAAACCTCTACCTGTTACAAATGAGTTAGGTGAGATTGCATCATCCTGAACTGGATAACCTGCTACCACTCGCAATTGTCTTTCGAGTCGTCCTACAGACTCAAATAATTGATACGGCAAGTTAGTAACTGGTTTAACTACTTGTGAACCAGGAGCTAAATAGTTTATAGAATGTCTTCCTTTTCTATATTTACCTGATTCTATCTCACCAACAATATTTGTTTCTGTGAAAACTGCATCTTCCATAGCTATAACTGACAAGATGTTTATCTTTGCCATAGCTGCCATTAGACCTACTACTTGGTCAAACTGACCTTGTAACTTGTCAAAACTAAATCTTTTAGCAACAACAAAAGCAGGTCCTGATTTAAGGACATTTGGAATAAAATCTACAATTTTCTTAGAAGCTGGGTGTATAACATATGTTCCTTCAGGATTCATATATTCTACAATGACATCTCCGTCATCACTTGAATTACTCCAACTAGCGTCATTATTACCTAATCCGTATAAAGCTGCTGGTTGGTTTTGTCTGTCGTTTTCTTTGGTGTCGTTGTACCATCCTTTGAGTTCTGGGTACATTTGCAATAATTCTTTAAGAGGAACTGTTTGTACAATAGCTAACTCTTGTGGTTCTTGCATGTTACCTAGATAACCAGGATAACAATCATAAGGATTTCTTAGTTCTGCACAAGGATATATGTTTCCGTTAGCATCTTTCTTAGATGTTATAACCCATACACAAAATCCATAACCAGGTAGCCATCTTGCTACTTGTGGCATTTGTAAATCAAGTTTTTGCATATTGTCGTATGAAGTAACAATTCTTTCTATTTTTTCTTTTTTAGCTTTGTTACGACTACTGTCTCTTGCATTAGTTATCTGTACATCTAACGAAGGGGTTTTGCCAATCTTTTGTGCTAATCTATCTAAAGCAGATAACATTAAGTTAGGTGCAGGTAAAGTCCCACTATCTACATTTTCAGTACCCAGTAATTCTGCTATTCCCTCTTCACCACCATTAAGAATGCTTTTAAATCTGTGCCTGTCAGGTAATGCATCTCTGTGCATATTCCTTAAATGTACTGCTCTGTCTAAAATTTGGTCAGGTGTCATTTATCTCCAGGGTATTTCGTTCCAGTCCATGGTATCATACTTATCGTAACTTGGTGAGTAATCATAGGACATATCTTCATAAGTTAATCTTGTTAAAGTTCTTACAGTTTTCATAGGAAACCAAGAAGCCATCACTACATCTGATGCAATTGCCCTACTAGTACCCTGTCCTTTAGAGGCAAAGTATGTTAATTGTTTAGTATAAAGTATTGATTTAGATATAGCTTCATCATCTCCAAATGGCAAAGTAATAATACCTTCTTGAAACATAGGTGCTAATGATGTTACACCAAACTTTTGGTCCCACTTGTTTTTATGTGTTTCATGTCCTTCTAACTTAATACCTTGTGAAGCAGCAAATTTTTTAATTCTATCATCTTGTCTAATTGCTTTTTGAAATCCGTTCTCTTCTATAACCCAGTGATAACAACCATATCTGTCATACCATTTCTTAATAAGTTCCAATGCTTCATCTAGACCACCACCTTGGTGGTTTTCTAAATCAACCAATGTTAACTTAGGTTTGTTATCTTCTGTTTCTACTGCCCATAAGAATCCTGCTTGATAGCCTGTTGCAGCAGGGTCAAGTCCAGCAACTAGGTAACTACCTTGTGGAATGTAACCTAGTGGTATTGATGTGTCGTAACATTTTTCTATAATCTCTGGATTAAATATATTTAGTCCTTCTGCCATAGCTTTATTCAGATAAACCATCTCAAAGTTTTTTAACCCACCTGTAGTAAGTGCGTCATTTTTTCTATTCATTAACCATTTAAAAGTTCTAAAACTACTCCACAACATACAGTCAACATGTTTCTCTTCGTCA
>Ga0070747_1001353_pt1 | contig 11985 bp, 18 predicted proteins | sample VirMetDEL_Mar_31_FD_77321 | JGI IMG/M metagenome (GOLD analysis project Ga0070747, IMG submission 77321) | Aqueous microbial communities from the Delaware River and Bay under freshwater to marine salinity gradient to study organic matter... | ecosystem: Environmental > Aquatic > Marine > Coastal...
TGAAGTGCAAAGACATAGAATATATTGACAGAAAGTTAGTAAAATATAAAGGAAATTTAATGAGTTATGAAGAACTTGAAAAAGAATACAATAAAATTAAACACACCCTTTAATGTTTTACAATGTCTGTGTATAAATAGTTTGAACGTCGTTGTGAGGAACGAGCAATGATTTATACACTATGTTATGCCTCATTTATGGAATAATCTTAATTATTCCTCATTAATGGAATTAAAAAATAAATAAAGTAAGCGATTATATACTAGCCAACGCCTTAACACGGCTCAGCTTATATATTAGTTGTGAATCAAATATAAATCAAATTAAATTAAATACTATGACAATTCATGAAAAGTTGGCTACAATCCAGACAAAATTCAAATCCAAAAAATCCAGGTACAACGCCTTTGGTAAATACAACTTTCGATCTGCTGAAGACATTTTAGAGGCTACAAAGCCTTATCTATTAGAGCTTGGTGTATCTGTAGTAGTTTCAGAAAGACTATTATTAAACACAGGTTCTGACTTTCCTATACTTGAGTCTAAAGCTACAATTACTGAACATTCACCACTAAACGGAACGCTAAGAGGAGCTATAGAAGCTACGGCTATTGTTGGTGTTGATTTAGCTCAGAAAGGTATGCAAATGCCTCAGAAGTTTGGATCAGCCTCATCTTACGGTAAAAAGTATGCACTTGGTAATTTATTCCTTATTGACGACACTGCTGATGCAGATGCAATGAATGATCACAAGGGTAGCAAAGCTCCAAAGACAGACTTAAAAGGCGACGCATTAGAGAAAGCTGTCAAAGCAGTTAAAGCAGGATCTTTTACATTAGACGATGTTAAGAAAAAGTATAACGTTTCTGCAACAGCACTAAAATCTTTTAAATAATGACTAGAATATCAGCAGCAATTATGCCTGCAGAATTATGCGATCAAATGTTAATCGCTGAACACAGGGAAATAGTACGAATACCAAATACAATTAAATCCGGTAAAGCTAAAGTTGAAAATATTCCAACATCATTTAGATTAGGCTCAGGGCACGTTAAATTCTTTTATAATAAGCTAGCTTACTTACATGCTAGATATCATAAACTACACAATGAATGTGTCCTTAGAGGCTTTAACGTCAGTGATTTCCATGAAGCCTTTGACGATGTTCCATTAGAATTGTATAACAACTGGGTTCCTGACAATAAAGTTAGGCCTTTATTAGTTGATAGAATAAATGATAGATTATCAGGAATGAAAGTCATCCGATATAAATCAAATGAAATTGAATTAGAAAATGCAAAATTATAATGGCAAAGAAATTAAGTAAAAAACAAGTAGCTAAAGCTATAGAAGATTTAAGAGACGATGACAACTATTATGGGGAGTTTGGACAACAGTTTATGTCTAACTCTAACATAAGAACTTTGTTAAAAGATCCATTAAGTTTTGGTAAACAAACTGAGCCACATCTAAATCTTGTTAAAGGGCAGTATTTCCACAATAAGATATTAGAACCTGAGAAGATAGATAGTTTTAAAATTATCGATGCTTCCACTAGGAATACAAAGTTATACAAAGAAGAAGCTAATGGTGAAATCTGTTTACTTAAAAAAGAAAGAGATGATCTTGATGTTCTTATTGAAACTATGCTAAAGAATCCTACAGCGAAAGATCTTATAATGGATATCGATGTTGAATATGAAGTTCCTGGGTTGTTTAAATTAGAGGGTGAATGGTGGAAAATGAAAGCAGATATTAAGAATAATACACAAAGTCTTATTGTTGATATCAAAACTACTGGTGATATATCTAAGTTTGCATCAAGCGCAAATGAATATAACTATGATAGTCAAGCTTATATTTACTCCACATACTTTAACATGGATTTTGTATTTGTAGTAGCGTGTAAGAACTCTCATCGAATAGGAATATTTGATTGCTCACCTGAGTTTTTAGCAAGAGGAAGAGAAAAAGTAGAGCGTGCCGTTGATGTCTACAGGGAAATATCTGGAAAAGAATTTGATCCAGACAATTACTTAATAGAATCAACATTATAAAAATTAATATTAATCGTCGAAAGACAAAAACAAGTGTGAATTATGGCTTCAATTATGAATGGAAGTATCAATCTAGACAAGATTGACAAATCAAAAATTATCGTAGGTAAAAAAGGAAAGTACCTACCGGTAACAATTACGATCAATGATGAGGTTGATCCTTATGGAAATCAAGGACCAATTCTTATAGGACAGTCAAAAGAAGAGCGTGAAGCAAAAGCTGAGAAAATATATCTTGGTAATGTGAAAGTTATCTGGACGAATGGAACTAATGTGGATAAAGCTCCTTATGTGGAGAATGGACAGCAGCAAGCGCCTGCTCCGGCTAACGATCCCAATGATGATCTACCCTTCTAAGTTTAGAAGAACAGGCACAAGTGAATATTTAAGATATATAACTTTAAAGAATATGTTTATGACTAAATGTGAAATGTGTGGGTCTAAGATGACTCAAGAAGAATACGACTTCTGCGATATATGTCCAGATTGTCGTGACGAGGAAGAATAGTGCTATACACTATTAAACTCTTTGATCGAAGATAGACAGGGTATAAAGAAAACGAAAGTGCGCCTTCGCAACTGAAATAGCTTGTTCCTGCGCTGACCTAAAACTGTATCAGCAGTTATGTTTATTGTAGATGTATATCAAGATATAGTTCTCTGCCAAAACCACTCTTTGAGTGACAGTAAAATGCGAGTAGCAGATAAAGGATTATTGAGAGTATCCCACTGAAATCTGGGCAAAGAGTTTTTTTAGTGTTATTAATTAAATTAAATAAAATATCCTATGCAAGTAGAGACACAAGAGATCAATGGCTTTGAAATTGAAGATTTCAATGTTCATAAACTAGAGGAGGGGAAGACGAGTGGCGTTTGTCCCCTTTGTAGTCATACAAGGAAGGCAGCTAATCGCAAACAGAAATGTGCCAGCTACGACTGGAAAAAAGGTATTGCAACCTGCCATAATTGTTCTTCCACTATCCAAATGCATACATTCAAAAGGAAAGGAAATCCTTTAAAAACATATGAGAGACCTCAACCAATAGATATTAAATCCAGAGAACCTGGAATGAAAGCAGAAGATTGGTTTAAAAGCAGAGGAATTTCTAAGAAAACGTTAGACGATCTTAAAGTCACAGCGGGACAAGAATGGATGCCACAAACACAGAAACAAGAAAACGTAATTGAGTTTAACTATTATATTGGTAATGAATTAGTTAACGTAAAGTATAGAGATGGAGCTAAGAATTTTAAGCTTTACAAAGGGGCAGAAAAGATCTTTTACAATATTGATAGTATTGTAGGATTTGAGTATTGTGTCATTGTAGAGGGTGAGATGGATGTATTAGCGTTACATGAAGCTGGAATAGAGAATGCAATCTCAGTACCTAATGGAGCAACCTTAAATCACAACAACCTAGACTATTTAGATAACTGTATAGACTACTTTATTGACATGGAGAAAGTTATTATAGCTGTTGATAATGATACTGCTGGTGATGCTTTAAAACAAGAGCTCATACGTAGACTTGGAGCAGAAGTTTGTTATTTAGCAGACTTTGGTGATTGTAAAGATTCTAATGATTACTTATTAAAATATGGGGCTGATGCTTTAGTAGAAGTTATAACAGGCTCAAAACAAGTACCTTTAGAAAATGTAACAACATTTAGAGACGTTGAGGGGGAGATTGAAGACTTTGTTCAAAATGGATTTAAACCTGGTTTTCAGATTGGGTTAGATAATTTTGATGATATATTCTCAACATACACTGGTCAATTTATAACAGTAACAGGCGTTCCATCCTCTGGCAAATCAGATTGGGTAGATCAAATGACTATTGGCTATAATAAGAACTATAACTGGAGAACGGCTTATGCATCCCCGGAAAACCATCCAACATATTTACATGCTCATAAATTAATGAGGAAGATGTGGGAAGGCTTACCAAAGAAAGAAGATATTAAAGGGCCTAAGTGGAATCAGATAGCTGATCATGTTAATGATAGTTTCTTCTTTATTGATATGGAAAAGTATTCTTTGGAATCAGTGTTAAGTAAAGGAGCTGAACTTGTTAAGAGAAAAGGCATAAAATGTCTGGTGATAGACCCATTTAATAAAGTGAGAGACACGAATGCAGAGTCAGATGATGTTAACAGATACACTATGGATTATTTAACGAAGATAGAACACTTTGCTAGAAAATACGATGTTCTTGTTATTGTTGTAGCTCACCCTACTAAAATGTATAAAGACAAAGACGGCAAATTAGAAGAGCCAACAATGTACAACATAAAAGGTGGTGGTGAATGGTATGATGCTAGTTTACACGGGCTATTAGTCCATAGAGATTACGAAGCAAAAACTGTAAAAGTAAAAGTATTAAAGGTTAAGTTCCAACATCTAGGTGAAAACCAAGCAGAATGTCATTTCACTTGGGAACCAAATAGTGGTTGTTATATACCTCATACACCTTTTCAATTAGAAGATAAGAAATTACCATGGGAGTAAAAAAGAAAGTAGGTGATATGGGTAAGTACAGGACTACTAAGCAAGATTTAGAGGCTTATGTATGGTGTATACGTAATGGAATACATATATCCCCATTAGCTAAATTTAGTAACGCCTGGTATGTAGACATCGAAATGAACGGTAAATCATCTAGAGATCCTAATGTTTATGGCCCTGTAGAAATATGGGAGAAAGTGTTTAAATATTATAAGTATTATTTTAATAAAAATAAATAAATTATGGGTATAGAATTAGAATACAGAAAGATATTAGAAAATATCTTAATACGTGGACAAGATAGGGAAGACCGAACGGGTGTTGGATCCTACTCCATATTTAACGCTAGTTTATCGTGGAGTTTATATACACATAAGTTTCCGCTAATAACAGGTAGGAAGATGTTTCCTAAAACTTTTTTGACTGAATTTGAATGGTTTATCAATGGTGAAACTAATATTCAAAGATTCAAAGATGCTGGTGTAAAGATATGGGATAATTGGGCAGATGAGAATGGTGATTTAGGACCTGTGTATGGGCATCAAATGAGAAACTTTAATAGTCAATCGATTGATCAATTAGAAGCTGTTATACATAGCTTAAAACACAATCCGGATAGCAGGAGACATATCATAAGCTTATGGAATCCAGCTGAGCAAGCTCAAATGGCTTTACCTCCCTGTTATTTATACTTTCAATTCTTTGTTGAAGAAATTGAAGGGTCAAAAGTGTTAAGAATGTTTGTGGTACAACGATCTGGAGATGTCTATTTAGGCATTCCTTACGACGTCGCTTTGTTCTCTCAGATATTGCTATACATCGCTGATGAAGTAAACTTGATTGCTGGAGATATACAATTGCAAATAGTGGATGCTCACATCTATAAAAACCAAATAGATGCTGTTAGTAAATATTTAAAAACAGAGATTTTTCCACTGCCAACGTTTACTTATGATAATAAAACGTTAAAAATCGAGAATTATCAACACGGACCAATAATTTCTGCTCCTATAGCAGTATAAAAACAAGATTTATGAGTAATAATATATACATCTACCATATTCCTGGTAAGAAAATTGGAGTAACACGAAACCTACATAAGCGTGTAACAATACAACAGGGGTATCAAGAAGATGAATACGAAGTTGTAGCGACTTCACCTGATATCGATTGGATATCAAAAAAAGAAAAACAATTACAAAGACAGTATGGATATAAAGAAGACTTTAATTCATATAAATCAATGACTAATCAATTTAAAAAAGGGAATACTATGCAAATTAATGTTACAGAACAAACAGTTACTTTTCCAGTAGCTAAAGGAGATGCTTTAGTTAAATATTTAAAGGAAAATGACGGGTTCAAATTTATGGTTGATGAGATAGAAGTCAGAATTGACGATGTTGTCTCAGATTGGATTAGCAAAAATTCAAGAACGTCACACTTCCGACCCACTCGCTGTTATGTATATAATCAATCTTTAAAAGCCTTTATTAAGGAACTAGTAGTAGAACATGATTTTAAGAAATCCAAAGCCACAGCAAAAGCTCCTGAAACAGTATTTGATGCAATTAGGGCATGGGCTTCTGAAAGAGGTATTTACGAAAAAGGCGATTCTAAAACGCAGTACATTAAACTAATGGAAGAAGCGGGGGAATTAGCAAGGGCTATCCTAAGAAGAGACGAAAAAGAAATAGTTGACTCTATTGGGGATATAGTTGTTGTATTAACCAATTTAGCTCATCTAGAGGGACTTACAATAGAAGACTGTATTAGAAGTGCTTACAAAGAAATAGCTGACAGAAAAGGGGCTATGGTTAACGGAACATTCACTAAAGAAACATTAAAATGAAAATTAAAGTAAAAGATCCAATTATTAAGAAAGTAGTAAACAAATTTGTTGGTAGATCAAATGTTGGCTTTAAGAAATATGGCAAAACATTAATGGATGACAATACAGATTTAGACGGTTGGCTTAATCATTTACAAGAAGAGTTAATGGATGCTGTGAATTATATTGAGAGAGCACGGGAAGAGCTTGATCGTAATAAGTCTGATAACCCATGGGATGACATGGGGTTTGTTGATATTGTAGATATATGTCCTTGTGAAAAAGAAGAGCTAAAGCAAAAATGTTCTTGGGGTTATGCTTGCAATTGTACTAACCAATGTTTAAGAGATGTCAAAAGCTAAAAAGGTAAAGAAGCCTCGGGTGCCTAGAACAAGAAACCACGAAACAATGACAGAATCAGCGTTTTGGGGAAGTATAAGAAGCGCTTTAAGACAGAAGAGTAGGTGGTGGAAGCCATCATCAGAAGTCAAGAAGCTAGCTAGGCGCCCATACAAAGGAGTAAACAAAAGACAAAAATGGGAATACAAATGTGTTAAATGTAAGAAGTGGCACATGGGTAAAGATGTAAATGTAGATCACAAAGTTCCAGCAGGAACGTTAACGTGTGCTAAAGATCTCCCTGGATTTGTTGAGAGACTCTTTTGTGAGATAGACGGATTACAAGTGCTTTGTAAGAATTGTCACGGAACAAAAACACAATCAGACAAGAATAATAAAATACAAACGTTATGAGCAATAACAAAAATAAAAGCTGGTACAATACGCGTAAAATAGATAAAGGTATTACTAAAACTTTAGTAACCGCTAATTGCTTAAAATGGGGAGATCTAGTAGATCTGCAAGACAAGTTTAATACGAACGTAAATGGAAACATCAGATAAAGATAAACTGGAGGGGGTCGAATTCTTCTTAGGAGAACTAGAAGCATCCATAAGAAGTGTACGAGAAAATCCTCCAACAAAGATAGTAATAATAGCTATGACACAAGTCTGGCTAAACCATATTAACACAATAAAAGGAATTATTCAATGAAAGAATCAGAACTAATTAGAAGATTAAAAGAGGGTGAAACCCAAAGGCTACAGAACAATCAGATGATAGGAAGTTTAATGTCAGAAGTTAATAAGACACAAGAGTTAGTTGCGGGCATGGTAAAAGTCATACGGCGCCTTCCAGATTACGATGAGATTATTAATAAAGTTGCAGCAGAATATCAGGCGTCTTTGAAGGACCAGGAAAATGAAACTAACACAGATAAACTAGATTTAGGGGATGATTAATGATAAAGAATTATTAAGTGATATCACCGTGCATAATAAATATGCAAGACATATTGGAGATGCACAACGACGTGAAACATGGGAGGAGCTCATAGGGCGTAACAAAGAAATGCATGTTAAAAAGTATCCTCAGCTTGAAAAAGAAATTGAGGTGCTATACACTGACTTCGTAAAGACTAAGAAAATATTACCTTCAATGCGATCATTGCAGTTTGGTGGTAAAGCTATTGAGCTTAACAATGCTAGAATCTATAATTGTGCTTTTATGCCTATAGATAGTATTCATTCTTTTAGCGAAGCCATGTTCTTATTGTTAGGAGGAACTGGTGTTGGTTATTCTGTTCAGAATCATAATATAGAAAAGTTACCTGAAATACGTAAACCAAATTATAATAGAAACAAACGCTATATTGTCCAAGACAGTATAATAGGATGGGCTGACGCTATTAAAACCTTGATGAAGTCGTACACAGGCAAGTTAACATCGAAAATAACTTTTGATCTTTCTGATATTAGAGAGAAAGGAGCAACTTTAGTTACTGCTGGAGGTAAAGCTCCTGGGCCAGAGCCTCTTAGATTAGCCTTAGTACAAATAGAAGCTATACTAAGGACTAAAGAAGATAGAGCAAAGCTAACAGATATTGAATGTCATGATATTATGTGCCATATTGCCGATGCTGTTTTAGCTGGAGGTATTCGTAGAGCAGCCATGATATCCTTATTTGATCTTAATTCAGAGGCTATGTTAAGTTGTAAGTCTGGAAATTGGTGGGAAAACAATCCTCAAAGGGGTAGAGCTAACAATTCAGTTTCTTTATTGCGTCATAAGATCACTAAAAAGACTTTTGACGATGTTATGGAACGCGTGGAAGCTTCTGGATCAGGAGAACCAGGCATTTATTTAACCAATGATAAGACTTGGGGCACTAACCCTTGTTGTGAAATTGCTTTAAGACCATATCAATTCTGTAATTTAACAGAAATAAATATGTCTACCATCGAAAATCAAGAAGATTTTAATGAAAGAGCGTCTGCAGCGGCCTTATTAGGGACGTTGCAAGCTGGATATACAGATTTCCATTATCTTCGTGACATTTGGCAAAGGACAACAGAAAAAGATGCTTTATTAGGTGTTTCAATGACTGGTATTGCTGCGGATAGCGTTTTAAGTTTAGATTTCAGCGAGGCTTCTGATATTGTTACGTTTGTAAATAAAGCGTACGCTTTTGAGATAGGTATAAATCAAGCAGCCAGAACAACATGCGTTAAACCAGCAGGAACAACATCCTTAGTATTAGGGACATCTTCGGGTATACACGCTTGGCATAATGATTACTATATTAGAAGAATGAGACTAGGCAAGAATGAAGCTATTTACTGGTATTTAAAATCAGTATTACCAGAAGGCTTTATAGAGGATGAATACTTTAATCCAAGTACAATGGCTGTGTTATCAATGCCACAGAAGGCTCCAGATGGAGCTATAACTAGACAAGAATCAGCTATTGACTTACTAGAAAGAGTGAAACAAATATCCAAAGAATGGGTTGCTCCTGGAACGCGTGACGGCTCCAACTCTCATAATGTTTCTTGTACAGTTAACGTTAAAGACAATGAATGGAAATTAGTTAGTGAATGGATGTGGGTTAATAAAGAGTATTACAATGGATTATCTGTCCTACCAGCTGATGGTGGATCTTATAAGCAAATGCCTTTTGAAGATTGTACTAGAGAAAAATACGAAAGTATGATGGACCAACTTTTAAATGCTAATGTAGATATGAAAATGGTTACAGAGGAATTTGACGAAACAATGTTTAATGAAATAATAGCGTGTGCCGGTGGCGCTTGCGAAATAAAATAAATTATGAAGAAAAATGTAAAAATCTTTTTATTAGGTATCGCAATAATGTTTTTAGGACTTGATACACTTAATGCTCAGGAAGTGGACCCCATACAGATTATAGAGTCCTCTAAAAATGTTGTTATTGGCAATGGGTGTGATAACCCTAAAGTAAAAGCAATTAGTAAATATGACTATGACTTTAAAGATAACAAGGTAGTCTTATTTAATGCAAGTTGGAATATAGAACAAGATTTGTTTAATAATGGTAAGCCAATTACTACGTTAGAAGCAATGCACCAGGGATTACTAGTTATGCTTTGCCCAAATGATTATGTTGAAAGAGTTAGACAACCTAAAAATTTAAAATTATGAAACCAAGTAAAATAATTGAAATAGCTTTAATAGCTGCTGTTGTTACAGGAATTGTAGCGGCAATATTAAATAAAGCTGAAAGTTTTTCACAACTACACGATACGCCATGGGACATTCTATTGAAAATGTTCTTAGCTTCCGTTTTGTGGGCATTTCTATTATCGTTAGCAACACATAAAGAAAAAGATCGAGAGATAACTAAAATAAAGTGGATAAATACAAGTGTCAAGCTTAAACACGGGTTTGTTTGGACTGCTTTGTTCTTTACGATGGTATTGATACTGGGTGTAAATCATCAAGACAAGTGGGTGAGAGATCTGCACCTTGTATTTACAGGATTAGCAATCCTTTCCGGGTATCTTACAATGCTAACATTTCCTGAAACAAGAAGTGGACATATGTGGGCTAATATAGGATCTGTAATTGGTTTAGTTGGATTCTCATTAGGATTTAACTTTGGCTTATATACAGTGTCATGGGCAGAGGTTCTAGCATCAATACCTCTTGCAGTGTTCATTTATAAAACTATTTAAACAAATAAAACGCCGACAGTTAATTCTATCGGCGTTTTTTATAGTGTGCCAGCAACGGAAACACTATTAATGGTTAGGTGCTATACACCTTCCCGGTCATTCTTCTATAACCAAGTACCCTGCTTTTCAAATAAGCTGATACCTTAACCTGGTTACTTTGATTACCACCGAGTACAAATATATATTTGCTATCTTCTCTTATGTAGAATCCTACATGTCCTTTCCATGAATCTTTGCTCTCTCTCCAGAAAATAACCTTATCACCTAATTCAGGATTAATAACTGTATTTCCATAGTCTAAATGACTTCTAGCATTAAGCTTATTATTGTATTCTAAACCTGCTTCTTTACAAACCCAGTTAACAAAGGCAGAGCACCAAGACGTTTCGTCTTTAAGTTTACTCCCATCGTAACCTAAATCGTCAAAGTACTTTAAAATCTCTGGGTTATCATGTCTACCAACTATTTCTTGAAATCGCGCCTGCGATAAGGCTATCATCATATGTTTCATAATCTATTAGTTTGATGCTTCAAATATTGCTCTTTTCTTAGCCGCTGCATTAGCTTTTCTTTTTTTAGCTGCCTCTTTAGCGGAAGCCTTTCTTTTAGCTGTTCTTTCAGCTTCAATTCTTTTCTTTTCAGAGTCTGGTAAAGCAAGCCACTTTTCATTTTTCTCTATGTTATCTAATGCTTTCTGTAAAAGTTTAGCTTCATTTTTTTGTATATTCTTAATAGCTTTAGCTGTTAACTTTATAGACTTTTTGTCTTCATCTTCTATTAGCATGTCATATGGTGACCATCCTCCTGCTAAGGCGGCTCTTTGAGCCCAGTTAGTTTGCTCCTGAAATACCATACGCCCAGCTTCTATTTTTCTAGCTGTATACTCAACCAATGGAATATTCAATCCAGCCTTTAAGACTAAGCCTACTTGCAACCATCTAGGGCTATCCCAGGCTAACCCTTTTTTATCCATCACATCCTTATCATATGCCTCAGTTGTAAAAATCTTATGAATGTCCCTAGCTTTTGATCCTATAGGTGGCGATATTGAAGTTGCAGCTAACAGTATTTCCGTATCCTTTGGTTGGTCTTTGTCAAACGCTTTATTCCAAGCTAATGTAACATTTTTCATTGTAGATACCACAGCCCCTCCTAAACCGGCTCCTCTCAGAACCGTATCGGCCATACTGTTAATTAACCTCAAATGCTTCTCTGTACCGAGATTTGTTCTACTATCACTTCTAGCTATTCTTTCTCTTATCTCTCTTTTTCTAGTTTTATCCTCAGTATTTTCTAATTCCTCTAACAAGATGGCTATTTCCTGTTCTGTTAAAATCTCATCATCATCGTCTATGAAATCACCCATTAAAGCAAATAATCCATTTTGTAACCACGAGAACACAAAATTCTGTACAGTTGAATAATACAATAGCTTACTTATATTTGTTTTTCTATCCCCACGTCCATTTTTAAGATCCAGGAATGCTTTTTTAGTCAACCTAGTATATTGTGCTGGAGTGTTGGCAAAAGCTAATATAA
>Ga0070747_1001356_pt1 | contig 11982 bp, 10 predicted proteins | sample VirMetDEL_Mar_31_FD_77321 | JGI IMG/M metagenome (GOLD analysis project Ga0070747, IMG submission 77321) | Aqueous microbial communities from the Delaware River and Bay under freshwater to marine salinity gradient to study organic matter... | ecosystem: Environmental > Aquatic > Marine > Coastal...
AACTGAGCGGCGCGGCGAGTTTTTCCGTGGTCACCGGGTAGACCAGCGGCAGGCGCTGCTGGGTGTCCGTCAGGTGTTGTTCGATGATGCCGAAGGCGTTGCCGCCCTGACCCTTGTTGGCTTTGGCCTTGGCCACGAAGTAGCCAACCACAGGCGCCGATTGCAGCAAGCGCAGGGCTTTGAGAGTGATCAGCTCCGGGTCGCCGGGACCAACGCCGATGCCAAGCAGGCGGCCTTTTGGGGTACTCATCACTCCACCTCCGTGGCCAAAGCGTTGACCGCTGCTACCGCCATGGCGCTGCCGCCACGCCTGCCGCGCACGATTACATAGGGCACGCCACGGCTGTCTGCGGCCAGCGCATCCTTGGATTCCGCCGCGCCGATAAAGCCCACCGGCATGCCGATAATCAGCGCTGGTTTTGGCGCGCCGGCGTCGAGCATTTCCAGCAGGTAAAACAGTGCGGTGGGCGCGTTGCCGATTACCACCACGCTGCCTTCCAGGTGCTCGCGCCAATGCTCCAATGCAACTGCCGAGCGGGTATTACCCAGTGCGCGGGCCTGCTCAATTACGCCGTCGTTATGCAGGGTGCAGATCACCGGGTTATTCGCCACTAGGCGCGGGCGGGTGATGCCTTCGGCGACCATCCGCGCATCGCAGAGAATCGGCGCGCCCTTGGCCAGTGCGGCGCGGCCGGCAGCACCGGCACCGGCGGAGAAGCGCAGGTCCTGCACCACATCGACCATGCCGCAGGCGTGGATGAGCCGCACGGCGAGCTTTTCCAGATCAGCTGGAATGTTGCTGAGGTCAGCCTCGGCGCGGATGGTGGCGAAGGATTGGCGGTAGATTTCCTGGCCATCGCGGATGTAATCAAGCATCGCTATTTCCTGTTGCGCAGTGGGCGGCGAACCAGTCGCCGGCCTCGTCGATCGTAATGGCGCTGGCCAGCAGTTGCCCGAAACCGGCTGCCTGCGGCGTGCGTTGATAGAGTTGGTAGTGGCCAGCGCTGCTGGCCAGCAAGGTAAGGGGCGCGGTGTGCGCAGCGGCGCAGGAGCGCGGGCAGGCGCTTAAATGCACCTGAGGGCGGACGCTGCTGGCGCGCAGCCGTGCGGAAAGGCGCAGGGCATCGGCCTTGCTGTCGCTCAAGCCTTTAGCGCAGGCGGCGGAGCCGGTGCAGGCGATCAGCTGGCTTAACGGTTCTTGCGCATCGGTGAGCAAGCCGAGGTCGTTCAGCTTGTGCAGCAGTGTGTCCGTCGAGTGTTCGGGGATATTTGGCAGCAACACACCCTGCCAGGGCGTCAGGCGCAGACTGGCATCGCCATGTTGTTCAGCCAGATCGGCCAGGGCCTGCAATTGCGCGGCGTCGATCCGTCCCAGGCGCGCGCCAGCGGCGACCATGCGCAGGTCCGCTTGCTGCTGGGGATAAATGCCGATCGGCGCGCGTGGGCTGACCGGTGTGCGTTGCCAATCGGCCGGCGGCGCTTGCACGGCAAAGGGCAGGCGCGTTTGCAGCTGTTGCAGCAGCTGGCTGGCTGGAATCACGCTTAGCAGCTGGCGCATACGGCTGTGTGCGTTGCCGGCCAGTTCGATAAACAGCCTTAGCAGCTGCTCTACCAGCGACACGGTTTGCTCTGCGTCGACCACGCCCAGTGGCTGATCACCTGGGCAGCCAGCCAGGCCAAAGGCCAGCCGTGCCGGCATGCCGGGCAGAGCGCTAAGCCAGATATCGTGCGGGTGTTCGAGCATCGCCAGGGCTTCGCCGCCATCCAACTGAATGGCGAATTTGGCCGATAGCCCGTGCAGTGCCGGGGTGCTTTGCAGCAGTTCAAGCAACGCGGCGGCTAACGGTCGGGTGTCGAGCAGCGCCTGCGGGTCGAGACCGGCGGCGGGGCTGAGCAGCAGGTTGCGCACATCATCAGCCGTCGGGTTACTTGGACCCAGGTTGGCGGCGAGCAGGCGCTCAATCAGCTCGGCCTGCTGACCAGCTAATACGCCACGAATCTGCAGATTGCTGCGGTTGGTCAGCTCCAGCACACCGCTGGCGCAGTGTTCGGCGGCCTCGGCGATGGCGCGGGCTTGGTTGCTGCTGAGTACACCGCCAGCCAGCTTGACCCGGCAGATGCCACCGTCCAGTGCTTGCACAATGCGCAGCAGGCCGGGGCACGCGCTGGGGCGTGGTAGTGATGGATCGACGGTGATGGAATGGTCGCGCAAAAAAGGTCACCAACAACAAAGACGCGGCGACCGAACCAGCAGAGCCCGCCCTGGCACAGGGGACTCAATGGCATCGGTACACCCCGCCCGATGTTGGCACTCGCGACTAGCGTCGTCGGCAGGTCTCCTGGCTTACAGGTCTTCATCTGCTGCGGCCTTCCCGGTTACCCAGTGGCACAGTTGCGGCAAACTCGCTGTTTACAGTTGCGGGGGCAGCCACGGTTGATCCGTGTTCCCTCTTAGGCCCTTTTTAGAGTCTGTTCAGGGGCTAGCGAGCTAGGGCCAGGCAAGGCGGAAAGGGCTGAGAACGCGGAGTTTACAAGTAGTAAATGAGCAGTTCGAAGTCGTTTCCAACGCAGCATGGCCGACGCGCAGCAGATCCTGGACAGGCTCTTGGGCACCGACGAAGGCTGTATTATGCCCGCTTTGTTTGATGCGCAGACACCCTTGCTCGTCGGGTGGACGTAGAGGAGTAGATATGACGGCCTGGTTAACCCTGGTGGGAATCGGTGAAGACGGCTATGTCGGCCTGGGCGAGGCGGCTCGCAAGGCCTTGGCTGAAGCGCAGTGCATCGTTGGCGCGGCGCGGCAGCTGGCGTTGTTGCCAGCTGATTTGCCGGGTCAGCATGAGCTGTGGCCCAGCCCTTTCAGTGTGGCGCCGGTACTGGCGCGACGCGGTACGTCGGTCTGCGTGCTGGCCAGCGGCGATCCACTGTTCTATGGCGTGGGCGCGAGCCTGGCGCGGCAGCTGCCGGCCGAGGAAATGCGGGTGTTCTCGTTTCCGTCCTCAGTGTCCTTGGCCGCTGCTCGCCTGGGTTGGCCGCTGCAGGAGGTCACGGTGCTGTCGCTGGTGGCGCGGCCGTTGGCGGCGCTGCAGGCGCAGCTCTTCCCCGGCGCGCGGTTGCTGGTGCTGAGCAACGACGGCGACAGCCCGGTGGCGGTGGCCGAGCTGTTACGTGAACGCGGTTTTGGTCCCAGCCGCATAACCGTACTGGAGCACTTGGGTGGCAATCAGGAGCGGCGCATTGACGGCTTGGCCAGTGATTGGGCGTTGCCGCGCGTTGCTGACTTAAATCTGCTGGCAATCGATTGTGTGGCCGCCGCCGATGCGCGTTTGCTGCCGCTGACGCCGGGTTTGCCGGACAACGCCTATCAGCACGACGGCCAGCTGACCAAGCGCGATGTGCGCGCTATCACCCTGGCGCGGTTGGCGCCGCAACCCGGTGAGCTGCTCTGGGATGTTGGCGCCGGCTGTGGCTCCATCGGTATCGAATGGATGCGCGCCCATCCTCGATGCCGGGCGCTGGCCATCGAGGCCGATGCCGGTCGCCAGGCGCATATCCAGCACAACCGCGATGCGCTCGGTGTACCCGGCCTGCAACTGATCGCCGGTCGCGCGCCAGAAGCGTTGGCCGGGTTGGCCGCGCCGGATGCGATCTTTATCGGCGGCGGCGTGACCATCCCCGGCGTGCTGGAACAATGCTGGGCCAGCCTTAAGCCGGGCGGGCGGCTGGTGGCCAATGCCGTGACCCTGCAGAGCGAGGCCGCTTTGGTGGCCTGGCGTGAACAAGTGGGCGGGGAGCTAACCCGCATCAGCGTGGCCCAGGCGCAGCCGCTGGGCGGCTTTGATACCTGGCGCAGCGCCTTGCCGATCACCCTACTGGAGGTGCGTAAGCCGTGAGTACTCGTATTTTGCTGCTGGGCGGCACCACTGAGGCGCTTCGCTTGGCCCGTGATTTACCCGCCACGGCCATCTACAGCCTGGCGGGCTTGGGCCGGGTGCCGGATGACTTGCCCTGCCAGGTGCGGGTCGGTGGTTTTGGCGGGGCCGAAGGCCTGGCAGCGTTTATCCGCGAGCAGGGCATTGAGTTGCTGCTGGACCTGACTCACCCCTATGCCGCGCAGATCAGCGCCAATGCCGCCCGTGCTGCCGAGTTGAGCGGGGTTGCCTGCTGGGCGCTGCGTCGTCCCGGCTGGCAAGCCGGCGAGGGCGATGACTGGCGCGAGGTGGACGACTGGAACGGGCTGGTTGCTGCACTGCAAGACTTCCGTCGTCCGCTGTTTACCCTCGGCCGTGAGCCGCTGGAGCATCTGCATGATATCCCTCCTCACCAGCACTGGACCGTGCGTTGCCTAACGGCGCAGGAAGGCGTGCCGCGTGCCACAGTTATCGGCGCCCGCGGGCCGTTTGATCTGCACGGCGAGCGCGCGCTGTTCGCTCTGCTGGGCATCGATGTGCTGATCAGCAAGAACAGCGGCAGCCAGGCCACCGAGCCCAAGTTGCAGGTGGCGCGTGAGCTGGGTGTGCCTGTATTGCTGCTGCGTCGGCCCGAGTTACCAAGGGTAAGCCGCGAGTTCGTGCAGCTGGAGGCCTTGTGGGAGGCGCTTCAGCGGCGATTGGCTGAGCCGTAACTAGGTAGGGTGGATGAGGCTGTTTTCATCCACCCTCGCAGTTGGTGAATGGGTGAAGCGTCATCCACCCTTCGGGTTGCTGGGTTGCCCACCGCAAAACATCCCCTGCTAGACTGCCGCCCCGCTTTGGAGGCTGCTATGACCACGCCCGTTTCGCCTTACGCCCGTATTTTGTTTGTCGGCCCGGACCTGGGCGAGGGTTCGTTTGCCGAGCTGTTTCGCCGGCGTCTGGCGGAGTTGCGCGGGGAAGCGGTGCTGGCCGATATCGTCGATACCACTGAGGGTTATGCGCCGCTCTGGCAGCGCGTGGCCGAGGCTGAACGGCCGCTGCTGGTGATCGATCTGGAGCCGCAGAGCAGCAGCCCGCATCTGGATTGGCTGCGCAGCGAGCTCAGCCAGCAAGCCGAGCCTGAACAGTTGTTTGTTGCCAGCGCGATTGGCCAGACCGAGGGCTTGCCGGTGGAGGCCGCCTGCGCATTGATTGAGCGCCCCGAGCTGCACCTGCCCTGCGTCGGCGTGAAGGCCGTACCGGGCCATCACGCCTGGTCGCAGATTCCGCCGCATGCACAGCGTTTGTTACTGTGCAACGGCCCGCGTTGCACCCGGCGCGGCGCGCTGGACCTGTGGAAAACCCTGCGCCAGCGCCTCAAGGCCGCCGGCAAACTGGAGTGCGAGGGCGGCGTGCATATCACCCGTACGCAGTGCCAGTTCCCCTGCGACCTGGGCCCGACGGCCAGCCTCTACCCGGCCGGTGAATGGTTCCGCGTGCGTGATGAGGCCGAGCTGATCCGCTTGGTCGATGAACGCCTGGTAGCCGGCCGTCCGGTGCCCGAGCTGCGCATCGATCAGGGCTAACACCTGAGTGCTGCAACCCCTGTGAGAAGGGCTTTCGGCTTGGGTAGCGTGCTTCGTTCTACCTCCGGCATCCATGCCGTCGTAGTCGCGACTGCGGCGATTAATACAGCACCGCTGCAGCGCCTTGCACAACAGCAAGCTTGCGCGCGCTGCTGATAGCGCAACCTATTCGCCATGACCATTCTCTGGCCTTATGCGGCTGCTAGAGTGGCAGTAGGCAGCGGGTTGCCCGGCCTACCGGCGGTTGGCTGATTTGATAGGTGGAGGCGAGATGGTGATTTCCCGGTTGCTGCGCTGGCTGCCCGAACGCTCATTGTTGGAGCGCGACGCAGAACAGAAATTTCGCGCATCCAAAGCGCGCGAGGCGCGTAAAAGCAGCCTGGTTTTCGCGCTCGTCTCAGCGCTATTGCTGCTGTTGTTTAACCTCAGTGATTATCTCAGCGGTTTGCCATTCGCCAGCCCGGAGAACCTGCTGCGCTATATCGCTATCGCAACGCTGCTAATTCCCCTGGCGTATGCCCGCCGCGTCAGTGCCGTGCAGTTGCAGCGGCTGTGGTTTGCCGTTGCTGTGCTGCTGATTCTGCTCATCAATGCGGTTTTTTATAGCGCGGGGCTGCGCAATGGTGCGCTGGGTGTTGGTGGGCCTGTGGTGTTGGCGGTTGGGCTGGGCTCCATCACGTTCTTCCATATGGGGCAAAAACTCCTGCTCTGGTCGCTGCAGCTGGCGGGGCTGTTGCTGATCAAATATGCAGGCGGCGTGAACACGGGCTGGAGCCTGTTTTATCTGACCTTGGTCATCTTCCTGCTGAGCTTTACCCAGTATCGCCTTGACCTGTTACAGCGCCTGCATTTTCGCTATCAGCTGGCTGAGCGCCTGAAAGCGGAAACCGACAAGCTCACGGGGGCGCTCAACCGGCACTCATTTGAAAAACGCCTCAGCCACTTGCTCGGTCAGCTCAAACCAGGCACCACGCTGTGCGTTGGTTTGCTCGATATCGATTATTTCAAGAAGTACAACGACCACTATGGCCATCTCAAGGGCGATGCTTGCCTGGTTGCGGTGTCCAAGGCCCTGCAAGAGCTGCCGCTGGATTTACTGGTGCGCTTCGGTGGCGAGGAATTTATCGTGGTCAAAATGGTGCACGGTGATACGCCTAGCTGGTTGCTGAACCTCAACCAATGTATCCATGCCTTGCAGGTGCCTCACAGCGCCAGCCCGCTGCAATGGGTCAGCGCATCGGTCGGCCTGTGCCAGTACCGTCATCAGGCAGGCGGGAGCTTGCCCCTTAGTCAGCAATTACTGGGTGCGGCTGACAAACTGTTGTATGAGGCCAAGGAGGGCGGGCGTAATCGTGTGTGTTCGGCGCTGCTGGCAAACCCGGCGACAGCGGCCGTGCAGTAATCAGGCTGTTAAGCGTGTGGCCTATTATTTTCAACTGCGCTGTAACGTCGTGAAGAGTTACTACTCTAGTGATACGCCAGCATGCACTTCACCTATCCGCTGGCTTACCTGACCCATTGAGGATATGCCCATGACTATCAAAACTACCGCCGCCGGTGCTGCTATTGCCTTCGCTGCTGCTTCGTTGTTTGCTGGCATGACCAGCACGGTCGCGGTCGCTGAAGAAGCCGTAGTGCATTGCTACGGTGTCACCTCCTGCAAAGGCCAGAACGACTGCAAGACCGCCGAGAACAGCTGCAAAGGTCAGGCTGCCTGCAAAGGCCAGGGCTTCAAGAGCATGACCCTGGCCGAGTGCAATAACGCGGGTGGTAAAACCGGCGAATAAGTGAATCGGGGCGGCCGCAACTCGGCGGCCCCGCATCACTGCCTGAGGAGCCATAGATGAATGCTGGACAAGACAGCCTGGGTTTTGGCCTGGGGCTGCGCAGTGAGTACTACCAAGCCATTCTCGAGCAACGGCCGGCGATCGACTGGTTCGAAATTGTCTCGGAAAATTATTTAGTGGATGGCGGTAAAGCTCTCTACTTTCTCGATGCCATCGGCGAACACTACCCGCTGGTGATGCATGGCGTGTCGCTGTCGATTGGCGGCCCGCATGAGCTGGATCGCGATTACCTGCGCCGGCTCAAGCACTTGGCGCAACGGGTACAGCCGGCGTGGATCTCCGATCACCTGTGCTGGAGTCGCGGCAATGCCCACCAGCTGCACGACTTGCTGCCGCTGCCCTACACCGAAGAAAGCCTGCAGCACGTGGCCGCGCGGGTGCGCCAGGTACAGGACGTGATCGAGCGGCCGCTGGTGCTGGAAAACGTCTCCAGTTATTTGCGCTGCGCCGATGATCAATTCAGCGAATGGCAATTCCTCTCGGCCCTCAGCGAGCTGAGCGGCTGCGAGTTGTTGCTGGACGTGAACAACGTTTACGTCAGCGCGCGCAATCACGGTTTCGATGCCTGGGAATTTATCAGCAGCCTGCCCAAGCAGCGTATTCGTCAGCTGCACCTGGCCGGGCACAGTGATTACGGCAGCTACCTGATCGACACCCATGATCATCCGGTCAGTGACCCGGTTTGGCAGCTGTATCAACGCACCTTGCAGCACCTCGGCCCGGTGTCGACCTTGCTTGAGCGCGATGATCACTTTCCGGATCTGGACGAGCTGCTCGGCGAGCTGAACAAAGCCCGCCTGTTGGCGGCAGAAACGCTACAGGGTGGTGCGCAATGCGCCTGAGTGATTGGCAGGCAGAGGTGCAAAGCTACCTGCTGAATGGCGACGTGACGCCTCATCCGGCCTTGCAGGCGAGCCTGCTCGGCAGCGCTGCGTTGACCGCCGAGCAGGGCTTGGCGATTTATCACAACGCCTACCGCGCGCGCCTGTTGGAAACCCTGCGCGGCGATTACCCCGCCGTGCATGGCTGGCTCGGTGATGACGAGTTCGATGCGCTGGCGCTGGCCTACCTCAATGCTCATCCGTCGCAGCATTACAGCCTGCGTTGGCTGGGTGCGCAGTTGGCGGATTTTATCGATGGCTATCTGGTGCCGGCGCAGGCCACGCCGCTCAGTGAACTGGCGCGTTTGGAATGGGCTTTCACCTTGGCCTTCGATGCCGCTGAGGCGCCGGTATTGAGCATGGCGCAGATGGCCGAACTGGCGGCTGAAGACTGGCCCAGCCTGCAAGTGCGCCTATTGCCCAGCGTGCAATGGCTGACGTGTGGGCATAACAGTGTGGCGATCTGGCGCGCGTGCAAAGAGCAGACGGAATTCCCCGGTAGCCAGCCGTTGGCCGAGGTTGAAACCTGCCTGGTCTGGCGTGATCAGTTGATTACCCGCTACCGCAGTCTGGCGACGGATGAAGCCGCCGCGCTGCAGGGCATGGCTGTGCAGGGCTGGAACTTTGCCGAGCTGTGTGGCGAGTTGAGTGGTTTGGGTGAACAGGCACCGGTACAGGCCGTGACGTGGCTGCGCCAGTGGCTCAGCGATGGTTTGCTGCAGCGTTACCCAACGGACTAATCCGCGGCAGCGGGCTTTTGCCTTACCATGCCGGCTCTGCCTTGTTGCGAGCCGTGCATGCCTGCCTTCCTGCTGCGTTATCGCGTTGTTCTGATCGTCTTGCTGATCTTGCTCGGCCTGTTGGCGAGCATCTGGCTGGCCGGGCGCTATGCCGAGCAGCGTGCTTGGCAGGAGCGCAGTATCGAAGCCCGTGGCCAGTTGCAGCTGTATGCCCAGTCGATCCATACCCTGGTTGAACGGTTTCGCTCGGTGCCCGAAGTGCTGGCGCTGGACAGTGATATTCGCGCATTGCTGCGCGCCCCCGATGACCGTCTACTGCGTGAAAAACTCAACCTGCGCTTAGAGCAGCTCAACACGGCGGCCGGCTCCAATGTGCTGTATCTGCTCAATGCCCAGGGTGAGACGCTGGTGGCCAGCAACTGGCGCGACTGGAGCAGCTTCGTCGGCAACAACTACGCCTTCCGCCCGTATTTTCAGGATGCGCTGCGCCAGTCCTCGGGTCGTTATTTCGCGGTGGGGGTGACCACCGGCATCCCCGGTTATTTCCTCTCCCATGCGGTGCGTGATGACAGCGGTACGGTGATCGGCGTGCTGGTGGTCAAGCTGGAGCTGGAAGAGCTGCAGCGTGACTGGGTCAATCAGCCCGGCATATTGCTGGTGGCCGACAGCTACTCGGTGGTGATCCTCAGCAATCGCCCGGCCTGGCGCTTCCTTGCTCTGGATGAGCTGAGCGAGCAGGCGCGCGCCGAGCTGGTGGAAGTGCGCAAGTACGCCGAACAAGCCTTGCAGCCGCTGCCCAATACGTTGCGCCGGCAAATCGACAGCAATAGCCAGTGGCGCCGGGTTGATGGCCCGGATGGCCCGCGTGATTACCTCTGGCAGCGCCAGGCCATGGACGACGAAGGCTGGACCCTGCACCTGCTGCATGAACCGAAAACCCTGGTGAACTCTGTGCGCAGCTATCGCCTGGCCGCTGCTGGGGTGTGGATGACCCTGGCTTTTCTATTGCTCTACCTGGCTCAGCGGCGCAAAAACCAGCGCCTGCAAGCGGGTATCCGCGAGCGCCTGGAGCGCGAGGTGGCGCTGCGCACCGCCGAATTGCGTGAAGCGCAGGAAGGCCTGGTGCATGCGGCGAAAATGGCCGCGCTGGGGCAGATGTCGGCGGCCATGGCCCATGAAATCAACCAGCCGCTGACCGCCATGCAGATGCAACTGGGCAGCCTGCGTCTGTTGCTCGACAGCGGCCGCCAGGACGATGTACGTGAAGGGTTAAAACGCATCGACGCCTTGCTGCAACGCATCGCGGGGCTCACCGGGCACCTGAAAACCTTCGCCCGCAAGAGCCCGGCCGGGCTCAGCGAACGCTTGCGTTTAAGCGACGTGCTGGAGCAAACCTTGCAATTACTGGCGCCGCGTTTACGCAGTGAACAGGTGCAACTGCACAGTGACATCGATAGCAGTGCGCTGGTGTTGGGTGATGCGATTCGCCTGGAGCAGGTGTTGCTCAATCTGCTCAACAACGCCCTGGATGCGATGGCGGCAGTCGAGTCGCGACAGCTGCATATCCGTATCGAGCGTCAAGCCGAGCAGTGCGTGTTGAGCATCGCCGACAGCGGTGGCGGCATTGCGGCGGACGCTTTGGCGCATGTGTTCGAGCCCTTCTTCACCACCAAACCGGTAGGGGCAGGGTTGGGGTTGGGGCTGGCGGTGTCCTACGGCATCGTGCGCGAGCTGGGCGGTAGCCTGGAGGCAACCAATGCCGAGCAGGGCGCGGTGTTTACCCTGCGCCTGCCGGCTGCGCCAAACCAGTAGGGTGGATGTCGCTCTTTACATCCACCACTGGCTCATCGCGGTGGCTGGGTGAAGCCATGTAGGGTGGATAGCGCTCTTTTTATCCACCATGGGGCCAGCGTTGGTGGATGGATAAAGCGCCATCCACCCTACAAATTATCAAGGCGTTACACTGCCGCCGATTAATCAGGAGGTTGTATGACCGGGCAGGTAATAGTCGTCGATGACGAAGCGGCAATTCGCGAGGCGGTACAGCAGTGGCTGGAGTTGTCCGGCTTCAGCGTGCAGAGCTGCTCGACGGCGCAGGCCGCGTTGGCGCTGGTTGACCGTGATTATCCCGGCATCATCATCAGCGATGTACGCATGCCCGGCACCGATGGTTTGCAGCTGCTCGACAGCGTGCTGGAGCGCGACCGCGACTTGCCGGTGATTCTGGTCACCGGGCATGGCGATGTACCGATGGCGGTGCAAGCCTTGCGGCAGGGCGCTTATGACTTTATCGAGAAGCCCTTCACCCCTGAACGCCTGCTCGACAGCGTGCGCCGGGCTTTGGATAAGCGCCGGTTGGTCTGTGAAAACCGCCAGCTGCGTCAGCAGTTCGCCCTCAAGGATCATATCGAATCGCAGCTACTCGGCGTCTCGCGACCGATGGACACCCTGCGCCGGCAGATCCTCGAACTGGCCGGCACCTCGGTGAATATCCTCCTGCGTGGCGACACCGGCAGTGGCAAGGAGCGGGTGGCGCGCTGCCTACATGACTTCAGTAACCGCGCCGGCAAACCGTTTGTGGCGCTGAACTGCGCGGCGATTCCCGAGCACCTGTTTGAGAGCGAGCTGTTCGGCCATGAGAGCGGCGCCTTTACCGGTGCCCAAGGCAAGCGCATCGGTCGTATCGAGCATGCTGATGGCGGCACCCTGTTTTTAGACGAGGTGGAAAGTCTGCCGTTGGCCCAGCAGGTCAAATTGCTGCGCGTGTTGCAGGAGAAAACCCTGGAGCGCCTGGGTTCCAACCGCAGCATTCAGGTTGATTTGCGGGTGATCAGTGCGGTCAAGCCAGACCTGCTCGATGAGGTCAAGGCCGGGCGTTTCCGTGAAGACCTGTACTACCGCCTGAATGTGGCCACTCTACGGATTCCCGCTTTGCGCGAGCGCCGTGAAGACATTCCGCTGCTGTTCGATCATTTCGCCAACCAGGCCGCGCAACGTCATGGCCGTGAGACGCCGAGCCTACCGCCCAGCGAGCT
>Ga0070747_1001359_pt1 | contig 11965 bp, 19 predicted proteins | sample VirMetDEL_Mar_31_FD_77321 | JGI IMG/M metagenome (GOLD analysis project Ga0070747, IMG submission 77321) | Aqueous microbial communities from the Delaware River and Bay under freshwater to marine salinity gradient to study organic matter... | ecosystem: Environmental > Aquatic > Marine > Coastal...
AAGTTCAATGAGAATACTTCGCCTTGACAAAAATCACGCACAAGTCTAACACTGTCAGCTATGAGCGTTTGGTCTTCGCCGAGTTCGAAATGTAAAAACACTCTAAGCATATTGCAATCTCATCATTGTTTTTTGTGCTTCGGTGGTAGTGGCGTGTTCGAGCCAGTCGTTGAAGTCGTACGCAACGCCTTTGAAATACCAGTCCTTGGTGCCATCGTGCCATTCGATAGCTGGTCCATCAATTCGATGTCGTCGGTTGTTTTGATACCAAAACCGGTGGCCATCTGCATGTTCGACTGCTGGGCCATCAATTCGATGTAGCTGATTGTTTTGATACCAATACTTGGAGCCACTTGCGCGTTCAACAGCTGGGCCATCGTCTCGATGTAGTTCGTCGTTTCGGTACCACCGTTTGGCGCCATCTTCGTGTATGATCATTCCATTACGCATGTTGCAGTCTCATCAATGTTTTTTCTGCTTCTGTGTAATTGGTGTGTTTGAGCCATTGGTTGAAGTTGTACCGGTTGCCTCTGAGCCACCACTCTTTGTCGCCGTCTGCGTGTTCAACTGCTGGACCATCAGTTCTGTGTCGTCGGTTGTTTTGATACCAAAACCGGTGGCCATCTGCATGTTCGACTGCTGGTCCGTCTTTGCGATGTAGTCGGTTGTTTTGATACCACATCTTGGAGCCACTTACGCGTTCAACTGCTGGGCCATCTTTGCGATGTAACCGATTGCTTTGATACCACCGTTTGGTGCCATCTGAGTCTATGATCAATCCGTTACGCATGTTGTAGTCTCATCAATGTTTTTTCTGCTTCTGTGTATGTGTCAACAAGTTCAAGCCACTTGTTGAAGTCATACTCAACGTTTTTGATGAACCAATACCGGTCGCCATTTTCGCATTCAATAGCTGGCCCATCTGTTCGATGTAGTTCGTCGTTTTGGAACCAATGCTTAGTGCCGTCAGGCCATTCGATAGCCGGGCCATCTTCGCGATGTAGTTCTCCGTTTTGATACCACTGCTTGGTGCCATCTGCCCATTCAACTGCTGGACCGTTGGTTCGATGTAGTTCGTCGTTTTGGAACCAATGCTTGTCGCTGGATTTGTTTGTGATCAATCTGTTAAGCATACTGTAGTCTCATTAATGTTTTCTCTACTTCAGTGTAATTAACTTGTTCAAGCCACTCGTTGAATGAGAGAATGTGGTCTTTGATGAACCAATGCTTGGTGCCACTTGCAAATTCAACAGCCGGTCCATCAGTTCTGTGTCGTTGATTGTGTCGAAACCAAAACTTTGTGCCATCTGCATATTCAACTGCTGGGCCATTGGTCCGGTGTAGTAGATCATCTTGATACCACATCTTGTCGCCATGTTCGTTTGTGATCAATCCATTACGCATACGTTAACCTCTCTTATAAATTACTGTAACACAGTTAATACCTGTAAGTCAAGAAAAATGCACTTACTTGATTAATAACACCTTTATGTCTTCTGTTAACAACAACAAGGTAATTTCTTCATCAGTTAAGTGCATTTTAATTCTTCGCATGGTATTAGCCCAATGTCGACTGGTTAGTTGCCACACTGGTCCTATATTAGTTATCTTATCGTAGGAGTTCTCTTCTTTCGTGTACAACTCCTGCAATTTCTATGTATTCGTGATTCCAAGAGACTTTTTTGTAGCTGTATTGCAAAGCTTACTTGTCTTTGTTTTCTTCAGCTTCTTTTTTCTTCTTACGACGTTGATAAAAGCCGCCTGTGTATTCAATATCTTCGGTGATAGCAAATGCTTCGCACTCGGTAACTTCACCGCCTTTGTTAAGGTACTCGTCAACTAGCTTCTGTGCTTCGTCGCTCATTTTTCTTGCTACGGGATTCATGTATTGCTTTCCTTTATTATATATAAGTCTTCTGTAATAATCGACTTAGTTACTTCTTTTTACTTAGTTCGCTTTTATAAGCATCATAACACAAAAAAGAGTATCGCACTCAATTTAGGTCATGTTGCAATTTCTTTGTCTTTTGCCTCCATAGCTTCAAAGTTGCAAGTGTACAATCCTTTGTGTTCAAAGATTTTGTCTTCTTCCTGTGACATATGAAAATAAGTTATGATGCTTATAGGAACTTCTAACTTCCATTCAATCATTTCAACAAGAGTAGGATTCTTTGAATGGTATATCCATTTGTCACCAGTGAAGAGACTGTGATTTTCGTAATACACTCGTTTTGAGTGCGGCTTGTTGTATTCTTTAACCCACATGTCGTTGTGTTGTGCATATGTTTCGTAAAAGTAATAATGTTCAGTGAAGTTGTCGGAAGAAACACTAACACCAATTGCTAAACATTTTTCTTCTTCTTCTATGTCAATATAACGGAGTAGCATAACTTATTCCGTAACTGGCTCGGCAGCTTCAAACACTACTCCGATCCTGTTAATAACATTAACAAAGCTAGGCATATCTACTTTAACAATCTTCTTGCGTACTACGGCGCCTGCAGGACGGTCCTTTTCGGGAATTTTAGCCAGGACCTCATTGCTTAACACGGTTTCGACAGGTTTGCGCTGCACGAACGTACCACGCTTGAAGAATACCGGATAGTCGTCGAAGTTAACATCAGCATCAGCTAGCAGTTTGTTTTTCATGTCTGTTACATTAGCACCTTGCAAGCTACTGTGAGAGAAGTGATGATGTGCAGCCATGCTTACAGCGTTGCGTGTGGCATCCATCTCGCGCCATAGCAACGCATTTGCAGCCTCGGACATGCCGGGTACTACATATGCTCTAGCATCAAAGAAAGCAATTCCAGCAGTGTGATGCGGAAGGTAATCTTTACGAAGTTCGTTAAACCAACCAGTTGTTAGACTTGCTAAGATAGAGGTTAGCTTCTGAGGCCTACCGTCGAGGTATGTTTGACCAACAGGATTGTCGTTGTACAGCACAAGAGTAATCTCGTCACTTTGGGTGTACCCGATTAGCGCGCCTGTTTCTTTTACTAACTTCGAAGTAACTGCTACCATCAAGTCGCTAAGACCCTGATCATATGGTCGTACTAGACCTTTGGTCCATTTGCTAAATTTCTTCCCATCAATGCGTACAATCACCGGCTGGTCTCTTACAAAACGATCCTTGTTCTCGAAACTCTTCATACGGTCACCGAAATCATCTTTCATGACTTAATCCTTGTTTACGTTGTGTTCAAAATGTGCGCCTTCGAATGCCTCGAGTACAGACGCTAGCTCTCTAACTAGTGCCCCTTCGTTAACTTCGTCAAATGCAACAATCACTACGTCTGGCACATTCTTTGCGCCGTCCCACAGTAGCATTGAATTAATAGCAATCTTAGCAGCTAGCGGAATGTCAAAACCGTAAACACCTGTGCTAATAGTAGGAAATGCAATTGACTTGATGTTGTTATTGACAGCAAGTTCTAGGCTACGTTGGTAAGTCATGGCAAGCAGATGTTCTGCTACCCAGCCTTGCTGGTACACCCTTGTGTCTGGCCCTACAGCATGAATGACATGCTGAATACCATTGTCTAGCAGTTCGCCGAACGCTGGAGTAATAACAGCATCGCCTGTTGGGCAACCGTGATGTTCATTTTCAAAAATATACTGATCCAGTTCTCTTCCGGCAGCACCGAAGATAGCCCCGCATACACCTGCACCCCTTAGTAGCCCTGGGTTAGCAGCATTAACGATGCATTCAACCTTTGCCATTGTAATGTCGCCGCGTTGGATATCAATCTTCATGTTGTAGTCCTTGTGTGTGTTTACGTTATACTTTATAGTAGCATAGTTGCTCAGACAAGTCAAGAGAAAAGACAAGCACGAAGCTTGCCTTAACTCAATATTATTAATTCCAGGCGCGGTACTCTTCGACCCATTCATTGAACTTGTGATTAATTACAGGAAGATAAATGCCGTTGTCCAAGATAACCGAATCGATCTCATTTATTTCGAGTGCTTCGATTAAGTCTGCAATATCAATATCAAATTTCTTTGCAAGATCAGCTTTGAACACAACGTCGCCTGTTTTAAATAACTGATCTGTGTAAACTTTGACAATGCCTCTTATTTTATGAGGACGGTCTTCTTGTGTCGCAGCAACTGGTGCGCTAACGCCAGTCTTTTCCATGTTACTGTCTGCAACAGAAGAACCAAACGAGTGCGAACGATCAGGCTGAACTTCAAACTCGCCGACAATTTCGTATTTGCAAGCACGGCCTTTTGCGTTGTTGTAATCACTTGGAATACTAACTACGTCACGTGGATTAACTTTAACAATTACTGTCCGCCCGTTGTGACCATTGCCGTATGAACCAAGATAACCTTGTGAACAAAAATGCAACCCACTTGAACAAGTTTCGTCTGGATTCTCATTAACATCAAAACGATCCATCTCCGGAACTGCACCAATGCTGTTATCCATTTTTCCAGTATAACAGTCGGTGTAATCGTTTCGGATCATTTTGTATGCAAGGAAATGCCCATCCTCTGTGATAGGAAGATCTGTTGCTTCAAGGAAACCATAAAGCTGCGTAACAGCACGATGACTTGGATTCTGATAAAGGTTCTCTACGAACGCAAACATCGGTCCCATTTCAAAGCCTTCTGAATGCATTTGAACTGCTCGCTCGCCGAGCACTCCTGCAATAGCTCTGCTACCAAAGTAAAGCACACCATGTTCGATCCGAACTGAGCCTGCCACTGAAGAAAACTTAGCTATCATCTGAGATGCAAGATCAATTAGTTCCTGCACTAGATTGTAATCTTTTAGTTTTACAGCTTCGCGAATCTCGTCATAGTTTCGGTGAGATTCGCCAGTGATTGTCATAGTGTTGCCGTTATTAGCAATCACCGTAATTGAGTTAGGTGCAACTGTTGCAGCTAGAATACTCATATCTTCTTCTCCTATAAAGGTTGTTTGTTTGTTTCTGTAATATTAGTGTAGCATATAGTAGGGGTTTTGTCAACCCCCACCAATTGTTTTATTGTTTGTCAATAAGCGTGACATAATCGGTATAGATGTCAGTCTGTCCGTTCTCTCGCAGGTTTGAATCTACATACCTCAGCATCGGATACTTGTGATAAACTTTATGATACAGTGCATTTAATTTGTCTGCTGAGCCTTTTACTGGATTAACTGGTGTACCAATAAGATGTGCAAGCCGAGCAAACTCGGTAATATTGTTAACACTGATAGTAGATTTATTATATTCGGCAACAAATTCTTTGATTTCGGTGCTGCTAACATTTTTGCTAATCTTTTCGATCACATTGATTGAACTTCTTTCGATGTATGAAATGCGGTAACGGAATGTTTCTCGATTAACCCGCTCTTGTTCTGCTGTATTAACACTAGGAAGTTCTTTCTTTACAAAAGATTTTACAAGCTCTACGATGTCTTTAGCTTGCGTGGCGCTCTTTTTTACCTTTGCCCAGTTTGTACGGTTAATGCCGTAGATTGTAGCATCATTTGGAATAATGCCATTTTCTTTAGCAAAGTGGATCAAATTTTCGACATTAAACGTTGATAGTTCCCTTCCGTAAGTTTGCAAATCAAGGCTGCGCAGATACCAATCGATCTTGTATTCTACCGTTGACAGATCAACTTCCAAGCATCTATTCCATTTGTCTGTTCTGTTACGCCCACTCGGGTTGTACTCTACAAGATTAGCAACATCAGCAGCTAGCTTTCTACTAGGTGACCGAGGTTTCTTTGGTGCATTAGGCAAACTACTAGTTTTGATATAGTCTTTGTTTTCGTGACCAATGTCTTTGATCCAGCCAGCAAGTGCGGCATCATCCTCGGCTGTAACTAGCATGAAGATTTTATCGCGCGACACACCTTCGGTTTTTGCATAATGTCTGAACCTTGATACACCTTTAGTTTTAAGATCGTTGACTACGATTGTAATTTTGTGGTTCTGCGATGAATATTCATTTCTATTCCAGCTATTAGAAGAATATCGAATCAATCCAGCTGTTGTTGAGCTCCAACTCCGAAATGCAAAGACTTGGAATGATACGTCTTCGGTTGCGGAGAAAATAGTCGGTCCTGGTGTAATCTTGATGTTATTCCACATAAGTGTTTTGCGTTTGCTCGAATCGAACAACCAAGAAATACTTTGATCTGCTGATAGCCGGTTTACTTCTGCTTGTGCATCCCATAATGAAGTTTTATCATCAAGCAAAGTTTCCATTTGAGCAGCAAGTTCATCAATTACTCGATTAAGTGCATCAACGATGTTTTGACTAGTGCGTTCGTCGTAGCCAAGATCTTCTCGAGAAGCTGACACTTCAAGATCGCCGATTTCAAAATCAAGCTCGCAATTCATTCTGCTAAACGCATGTTTTTGATCATACTTAATTCCTTGCAAAGAATTAAAATTGATCGGATAAGCAACTGTGCCTTGCAGTGCATAACATGCAGGATAACTACGTTTGTTTTCTTTAAGAACGCGCCAGCCTTTGCCTTCGAACAAGATTTCGGGCTTCTCGATTTTAAATTCGATATTACCTACAACTTCGGGTGCTAGAGGATAACGCCTAAACACATCTTGTGCTTTTGTGCAAAAATCATAAAAGTCTGCCTTCTTAACAGCAAGCTTGACTTCAAGGCCGTTGTCTTCTTCTGTAGCAAATGGCGAGCCATGTACTAGCGAAATAGTTGGTACACCAACTTCGCCGATGTCGATCATGTAAACACGCTTCTCACCATCAACAACCGACACAACTGTAAATGCGTCAACATACGAGAACGGGCTCTTAGAGCCAAGCCCCATTGCACCTGTAAAATCGTTTGACGAATCTTTTGTTGAATCAAAGTATGTTGAATACAAATTCATAACTTGATCGTGTGCTAGGCCTGTGCCATAATCACGAATTGAATACCACGGTTCGATGTCGTTTGGAAGGTGCACTGTAAACGGACGATCGGTTGTGCCTGCGCTAACATGCGCGTCCCATGCATTAGATCCAAGTTCACGGATAACAGCAAGAATCTTATCTGAATACAAGCCGTCGCTTAGAATACGGAATGCTTGTGCACTTGCTTTAATAGCAAAGCCGCGCGACTCGGCAACTCCTGTGCGTTCAATTTCGGTAATGTTGCCTTGAATTTTCATATTGTGTACCTTTGTGTATGTTGCTATTACGCTTACACTAGCACTAAAAAATCACAGTGTCAATAGAAATCTTTGATTATTGTTTGTTTTTCCATTCGCGCCACTTCTTACGCGATACTGATTCGTATAAGTCTTCTGCACCAATCTCTACGCTAGCACTGCTACCGCCTAGTTTGATGTGAAAATAAGCAGGCATGCCTTTGTTATATTTGCATAGATTCTCTACAGGTTCTAAGTTGTCTGCTATTTTAAACAATGTTTCAGAACCTGTAAAGAAGTTTCCTTGCCAATCTATCTTTAGTCCGTAGCAGTATACGTTGATACCCCAATTATCGACCAAGTTAGCAAGATCCCATACCTGTTGCTCTGTTAAAAACTGAGCTTCGTCAACCAGGATAGCATCTGGTTTGTTGTGTGCGCTCTTTAGTATTCGTTGGCTAGGCAATTCATTTTTTAAGACTGCTATGCATTCTTCTTCTATACCTAACCTTGTTGAAATACTCCCAGAAGTTCTCGTGTCCACAGCAGGTTTGAGTAAGACAGTGTTGAAGCCTTTTTCTTTAAGCATGTAGTTCTTAGTTAAAACTGCTAGGCTCTTGCCACTGTTCATTGATGAGTAATAGAATGTTAATTTGCACATACATTAAGTATATGATATCATTGAATTTTTGTCAAGAAAAAAGAGCCTACTAATCAAAGCAGGCTCTCTTTATTTAATTTACTTTTCGCCTGCAAGTGAAACAGGTGGTTCGTTATTAGTCTGGTCTGTGCAAGCTGTGATGCCGAATGCAACAGCTATAATAACTACGAATGCTTTTAGCTTAGTGTTCATAATGATGCTCCTTTAAATTAATATCATGCTGATAGAAAGAACCTACTAATCAAAGCAGACCCTTTCTGTTAAATTACTTGTCGCCCGCAATTGGTGCGTTGGTAGGTGCGCCTAAATCAACACCTGCAAGTGATGCTGCTATTACGACGCCTACAACAATAACTGCAACGACTACAAAAGTTTTTAGTTTAGTACTCATAAATAATCTCCCTTAGGCTGTTATTTATCAATTATTCCACCAACAACATCGATGTTGACTGATTCGGAATAATAACCGTTACTATAACCATGCCACCGGATATCAACCGATCCTTTGATTGTGCGAAAACGATAAAAGGTCCAAGTATTAGATCCGTACCTATCTACCTCATCTGTATTCTCATCGTTGCATGTTTCTTCTACTAACAAAAGCGGTGTCCCGACTAAGTCATTTAGATCACCAGAGATATCTTCTACACTAACGCTCTCGCAACAGTCTTGCTGATGATACATACGAATATAATGATCATCAGTTAGGTGAAAATGAATTTCTTCTTCGTCTTTATGATAAACAACCTTGCTTAGAATGTTACCCTTAAGGTCTTCGAAGCATGTTACTGGATCCCGTAATGCATTGTATGTGCTGTACTTGTTCATTTTTTCTACCTTTCGTGCCATTGGCCCATTATGCTTTGTGCATTTTTCATATGTTTGTACAACAGACCTTCTTCGGCATCTGTTCGTACTAGTCTTCGCTTGCCGAGGGCTTTATCAAAGTTATACGCATTATCGTCAAAGAGTATAAAGTCTTTTACATCTTGAGCATATTCTTCAAGATACAATCTAACTTCGTCACCACGGTCCAGCCCACGATTGTTAACCCAAGACTCGTTGGGATCAGTTTTCCAAGGCTTTGCTATAACTCCTCTAAACCCTGAATTAGCAAACGCACTTTGTACCCAATGTTCAACTTGAAAACTTGTAGTGTCGATAAAGTTTTTCCAAGTCGACATTAAAACAAACTCAACAGGATATCTGTCATGAATCTTGTTCATAAAATCAACAGCAACTGGATCAAACCTTGCCCACATTTCGTAACTTGCATTGTGTGCATAATGTACGCGCGAGGAAGTAAACACTCCGTCGATGTCTAAAAATACTAGATATTTTCTCTTGGTCATAGTTCCTCGCTTTCTATTACACAATAGTACAAAAAAGCAATAAAGTCAAGTGTCATCTGCGTTCTCTGTCGTGTGCCACTTGTCCGAGCAGGTTAGATAGTTCAACAAGTTCTTCTGAAGTGAAGTCTGTTTCGAGCAACACTTTAACAATGATGTCATGTCGCCTACGTTTGAACCAATAAGACTTGAGTGTTTTTAGAATCACCATATCTCGTTTGTCGTCTTGTGATTCTTTAAACTGAGCAATCTTTTTTGTGAACATTATGCCAACCTCCAACCAGTGCCAATTAGTTCCTGCCGCAGTTCTTCTCGATTGGCTCGAGTTACAGTGCCGGGCAAAGCCCATCGCATGCCACGGTCCATTACATCTTCTGAAATGTCCTTAGCCTCCTTTAGACCAAAACCGGTTGCTCTCCGAATTGCTTTGATTGCATTAATCTTTAAAATGTTACCTTGATGATGTACATCTTGTACAATAGCTGCACTGCCCTTGCCTAGTAGCAAATCCAGTGTCACCCGTTTGGGCAATCCGGGATGAAGAGAAGTGAATACATTATTTGTAATTTCCTCGGCTAAATTTGATTCACCTAGCGATAGCGCAAGTTCCTGCGCAAAATTAATAGCAGCCGAAACTATTTCGTCGGGGATGTCTCCGGAATTTTCCCAAATGTTGTTACATGTCATTGTCTTTTTCTTCCCAAATTGCTTCAATTGTATTGTGAATTAGTTTGTGTACACTGCGACTATCGCTTTGACTGCCTAATCCTGTTTGCGGATGCCAGTAGCGTCTTAGTCGGTCCATGCCGCTGTTTACCATTGTCATTTCTGCCATTCGATGAATAGTTTCTGGATGTTCTACAAAGTCGTCATTGCTGTCGTCGACTATGTATCCTTTAATAGACGGCATTATATTTTCTGAGATGCCACGAAATATATCAGAATCGTGTGAAACAAGTTCTCTATTTGTGATCCAAATCGAAGCTTTAAGTGCTTTTGTTCCGTCCGGGTCTGTGTTGTCTAGCAACGGAAGCATAGTTGATGCTTCCATTTCTGCAATTTTCTTTTTTACTTCTGCAACTTGTTTTTGCCTTCTTTCGACAATAGTGTTGACAGTAACAACGCCTTTATACGTATCAATCTTTCGATAAGCTAGAGCATTCCATACATCGGCGTGTATCATTAACATTGTTGTTTTTGTTGGTGCATTTTTATATCGAGCAGCAATTTCGCCATTGTCGAGAGTTTCTTCAACAATGCGTGAAGTCATTAATTCAAGTCTATCTTCTCTAGTAGCTTGTTGAATCAATTCCCAGTCGAGCTTGTCCTTTACAACAGCATGTTCGTGGTATGGATTTTCTCCTGCAGGTTTTTCAACTGCATGTTTGCGCAAGTAGTTTAGAATGTAATCAGTATTCCAATCCTCTACAATATCTTCGACGCCACCGTAGTCGTCGTAGGATGCACGAAACGGCAAAAACGTAATATTCCATGCATCTGTGACACAATGACACCCAGATGCCTCCAACCTGTCGTTTTCTGTAACGAACAAACACACAACAGGATCGCCGTGTGTGATGGCAATTTGTGATATTGCACAAGTTTGATTCCAACATCCCATTTTATCTTCCTTGATAATTGTTTTACAATACAACTATAGCAGAAGATTAAATGCGTGTCAAGTGTTTCTGTATATAATTTTTTCTGATAATGAATGCAGTAGCTTGTGCATCTCATTGTCGCCAGCGCCTGAGTTGAATCCATTTTGCGGTTGCCACATATTTCGTGTTGCATTCATAAACAGGTTAACGATAGTTAGTTCTGCAAGATAAGAAAATATTTGTTTTTGCTCTATACCTTTTACGTCACGGAAGTACCCTTCTAACAAAGGCAGTGGACTAGAGGTTAGCTGCATTATTAAGTCACAGCCGAACAGGTGCAACTTCTCTGAAAAAGATAACTCTCCTACTGGAAAGTCTTTGTCTTTGAACCTATGCGTTGCATCGTCGATTAAACTATTAATATTGTACTCGTCGCCGTACTCGTCTTTTATCTTTTGTTCAATGATAGTATCCCAGGCGTGTTGATGTACTAAGCCAAGGTGTACCGCAGTAGGAACAGTCATTAGCCTTTGTCCTATCACCGCGCCTGTTGTTTTGTCAATTACGTTCACTACCCGATCTGTTATAAATTGCAGTGCTCCTTGTGACAGCAACTCTGTCACATCATTCCAAGTAATGTCGGTGTAATCAATTTGTTTGCTCTCGTCAAATATGTAGCAACATTCACAACCAATTGGCTCGTCTAATTCGATAAGATATTTTCGAAAACAATCGAGTATGTAATCAAAGTTCCAATCCCGGTCCACGTTAACAATAATTTGTTCAGGATCAAATTCGCCTTTGATAGGAGCAAGAAACGGTGTCCAAACTTCAGTCGGGTCGCTTGGCCCGTATGGGGGAATCTTTGGAGCAACCTCTGCAAGAAAGACTCCCATTACAGGATCACCTGGTTTGATGGGAGTCTTTGTAACCGAACAAGTATAATAACGTTCGTTAAACATTATTCTTTGTCTTTGTCCTTGCCGCCTTTGATTACACCAAAGTCAGGACGTGCACGTCGATCAAATGGAACGACACCGTCTGTCTTTTTAACAGGGGCAATAGTTTCTTGTATTTCAATAAAATCAGGCAAGTTAAAGCGACTGTTCAACTCTTCTAATATAGTATACATGTCGTCCCGGGCCTCTTCGCTTATCTGAAAATCAGCAAACGTATGAGCCATGTCAAGTGCATGAAGCAATAGCTGTAAAGTGTCGTCATCTAATGTGTAAAAAGGCTTGC
>Ga0070747_1001362_pt1 | contig 11954 bp, 10 predicted proteins | sample VirMetDEL_Mar_31_FD_77321 | JGI IMG/M metagenome (GOLD analysis project Ga0070747, IMG submission 77321) | Aqueous microbial communities from the Delaware River and Bay under freshwater to marine salinity gradient to study organic matter... | ecosystem: Environmental > Aquatic > Marine > Coastal...
GCTTCCAGCTCCGGAACCTTGTCCGGGTCTGGGCTGAAGAAGGCGTTCTGCTCGACCGACTCCCAACTCTTGAACGGGATTTCAATCGGCCCAAGCTGGCTCATATAGCCACGAATCACGATGCCCTGGGTGGCCAGGTACTTCTTGGCGATAGCGCCAGCGGCGACGCGCATGGCAGTTTCACGCGCCGAGCTACGGCCGCCGCCACGGTAGTCACGCACGCCGTACTTGTGGTGATAGGTATAATCGGCGTGGGCCGGACGAAAGGAATCCTTGATCGCCGAGTAGTCCTTGGACTTCTGGTCGGTATTGCGGATCAGCAGGCCAATCGAGCAGCCGGTCGTCTTGCCCTCGAAAACCCCGGCGAGAATTTCCACCTCGTCGTCTTCCTGGCGCTGCGTGGTATGGCGGCTGGTGCCTGGTTTGCGCCGATCGAGGTCGCGCTGCAGGTCTTCCAGGCTAATCTCCAATCCCGGCGGGCAGCCATCGACAATGGCGACCAACGCCGGGCCATGGCTTTCGCCAGCGGTGGTGACAGTGAACAGCTTGCCGTAGGTATTGCCGGACATGTGCAAAACGCTCCGCGAAAATCAGCTTCGGACCTGCGCCAACCCGCGCCCGGCCCCACTTGAGTAAAGGCGGCGAGTATACCCGTGGCGTTCGCACAGTTCATCCTCGAACCTTCTGCGCGTATAACCGTCCAACGATTCCCCCTCTGGCAGTTGTTATCCATGTTGCGAGCGCTTCTATTGACTCTTTGCCTACTCCCGCCCCTGGTTCAAGCCGCCCCCCACAGCGTCTCACACAGTAGTGTGCAGCAACCCATGCGCCTGCACACAGCCCAGGGCACGCTGTATGGCACCCTGCTCAAGCCCAGTGGCAGCGCGCCAATGGCAGTGGCGTTGCTGATTGCGGGCTCCGGCCCTACCGACCGTGATGGCAACAACCCTGAAGGCGGCCAAAGCGACAGCCTCAAGCGCCTGGCGCAGAGCTTGGCCAAACAGGGCATAGCCAGCCTGCGTTACGACAAGCGCGGAGTAGCCGCCAGCCGCGCAGCCACGCCGGACGAGCGCGACCTCAGTGTCGAGCGTTATGTGAACGATGCCGTGGCCTGGGCAGACCTGCTCAAAGCCGACCCTGCGTTTGACCGGTTGGTTCTGATCGGCCATAGCGAAGGCGCGCTGATTGCCAGTCTGGCGGCCGAGCAGGCCCAGGCCGATGCAGTGGTATCAATAGCCGGTAGCTCACGACCGATTGACCAATTGTTGCGCGAACAACTGGCTGCCCGCCTGCCGCCGCACCTGCTTGAACAGAGCAATCAGCTACTCGATCGCTTGCTGGCCGGGCAACTCAGCCCGCAGGTACCCAAACAATTGCAGGTGCTGTTTCGCCCCAGCGTGCAGCCCTACCTGATCTCACTGCTGCGGCAGAATCCAGGCCAAGCCTTTGCCAACCTGCAGATACCGGCGCTGATTGTGCAAGGCAGCCACGACATTCAGGTCAGCACCGCCGATGCCAAAGCGCTGCAGGCCGCCAAGCCAGATGCCGAGCTGCTGATCATCCCCGGCATGAACCATATGCTGCGCATCAGCGCGCTGGATTTACCGGCGCAACTGGCCAGCTATGACAATCCTCGGCTACCGTTGGCACAAGGGCTGGGTGAGCAGATCGCCCAGTTCATCCTGCGCAACGGCAAAAAAACCAGCTCCAGTTAGTCGAGCGGCGGCCGATAAGCGCATCAGGCGACACCCTAAGGTGTCGCGCACAGGACCGCCGCTTATGACCGACAGCCCCGCGCCGCAAACCGACACCGACGCTGCCCCGCAGGAAGTCGCCGAACAGGCCCATCCCTGGGCCGAGCTCACCCCCGAACATTTCAGCCTGCTGCGCCTGGCGGCCCTGCCCACCGATCGCCACACTGGTGCTCGGCCGCTGCGCTTTCTCCAGCTGGGCCGAGTCGAGCGTCTGGGCACGCAGTACAGTCTGCTGCGCCTGACCTTGCAGCTCCCCGGCCAGCGCGTGCGCAAAGAACAGAACATCTTCGAAGTTTGGGCCAACCATGAGCAGCGCACCGTGCGCTTCGGCCCCGACACTGGTCTGCTGGTACAGCCGGAAAACCGTGGCCTGGGACGCTTTATCCTGGCCCAGGGCATTGCCTGGGCGCGCCAGCACTTCGCCCACTATCAAGTGGAAAACACCACACTGGCGAGCAAAGACGCCTTCAGCGATGAAGCACGCGCCCGCCGTGACCACTGCCTACAAGCCCAGGGCTTTGTAGTCGAATACCTCGACCCACTCAAAATCAAGGCGCAATGCAGCGCACCACGGGTCAGCTCGCTGCACGCTGACTGGCATACGGAAAAGGTGCAGATCATCGAACTGCTGGACGCCGCCAGCATGCTGCAACAAGCCGATCACACCCTGCGCGAGCATGAAGTGAAGGCACGCAAGCTGGAGGAACGCATCGAGGTATTCAAACGCGAAGACGGCGGCTTGCGCTTCACCATCACCTGCCTAGTGGCCTTCTGCGTGTTTCAAGCGGGCCTGTTGATTTGGATTGCCACGCACTAGCCGCCTTAACTGGCGATACTCGCCTGGCGGTATTGCCCCGGCGCTACGCCATAGGCTTGTTTGAACTGGCGCGTCAGGTGGCTCTGATCGGCAAAGCCCAGCTGCATCGCCACGGTCAGCGGCGCACAACCATTCCTTAATAGCGCCCGCGCCTGCTCCAGGCGGCGCTGCATCAGCCAGCTGTGCGGCGGCAAACCGGTGGCTCGACGAAACACCCGCGCGAAATGAAACGGCGACAAACCCACCGCCTGCGCCAGTTGCTCCAGTGACGGCGGCGCCGCCAACTGACTGGCCAGTAACTCTTTGGCCCGGCTGACGGCACGCGGCTCATCACCCGGCACCAGACCTTCAGACAAGCGCGCATGGCGCTGAAACAACAACAGAATCGCCTCACGCCAGGCGGTTTGCAGCTGCAACGCTGACGCCTGGCTGTCCAGCAACTGATGCAGATTGCCGAATTGACGATGCAGCTGCGGATCATGCAGCACGCTAAGGGCAAATGACGGCATGCCCTGCTGACATAACTCCAGCTCCGCCAGCACGCCGCTCACCTGCGCGTTGTCCGGATAAAAACCGCGGTAGTGCCAGCCCTGCTCATGCGCCTTGGAGCCGGTATGCAGCTCGTCCGGATTGATCAGCACCATACTGCCGGCCGGCGCCAGATGCTCGCTACCACGATGACGGAAGCGCTGGGCACCCTGCTCGATTACGGTGAAGACAAAGCCTTCATGCACATGGGGCGAAAAGCGCTGCTCGAGGTAATGCGCGTGCAACAACTCGATACCGCCCAATTCGCGAGCCTGCCAAAAGCGTGTTTGTTCGGTAGCCGCTTGCGCCATACATCAACCGCTGAAACGCGCCTCCAGCTGTTGCTTGACCACGGGCCAGTCATGGTCGGTGATGCTGTACAGCACGGTGTCATCTAAACGCCCATCCGCCAGCCGGCGATGGTTACGCAGCACGCCTTCTCGCTGCGCCCCGAGTTTTTCGATGGCGCGCTGCGAACGCAGGTTGCTCGCCGCTGTTTTCAGCTGCACACGAACCATGCGCCAGTTCTCAAAGGCATGCTTGAGCATCAGGTATTTGATGGTGCTGTTAAGGCCCGTGCCGTGTTGGCTGCGGTCGAGCCAGGTCCAGCCAATTTCTGCGGCTGGCAGGCTGCTGACGAAATCGGCAAAGCGTGTAGTGCCGACCAGTTGTTCACCCAGGCGGATGACAAAAGGCAAGGCACGCCCTTCGCGCTGTTCGAGCAAGCCTTCGCGGTACCAGTCCAGACGCTGGGTGCCATTGATGTGCACCAGCTCCGCGCGGTTGGCCTCAGCCAGGCTGACTAACGCCGGGATGTCAGCATCGACCATGGGTTCGATGCGCAACCCACCACGCTGCAGAGTAATCAATTGCGGCTTGAACATAGGGTCCCTCCTCGGACAGAGTCGCAGGCGCGACACGCTAACAGCGCTTGCCAGTGTGCACAATCCACAACAGTAATAAGTTATGCGCTCCTGCGACCTTGGTCGCACCTGACGCCCAGCGACTTTGCTGCGAGACTGAAGCCACTCATCGCCTCTGGGCTCTGATGCAGTAGGCGCTGGGCAGCCATCGCGCTGCCCGTTATGACCACCACGGCCACCTATAGTTTGTTTTTGGAGTACGCATGACCCTGTCTAGCGGGCTGATTGCCGCGGTTGCGCTGATTTACATGGCCCTTCTGTTCGCCATCGCCTTTTATGGCGATCGGCGCGCCACACCCATGCCACCACGGGTACGCGCCTGGGTGTACAGCCTGTCATTGGCGGTTTACTGCACCAGCTGGACCTTCTTCGGTGCGGTCGGCCAAGCCGCCGAGCAGCTCTGGTCGTTTCTGCCGATTTATCTGGGCCCCATCATCATCCTGGTCTTCGCACCCTGGGTGCTGCAAAAGATGGTGATGATCAGCAAACAGGAAAACATCACCTCGATTGCCGACTTTATCGCCGCGCGCTATGGCAAGTCGCAGACCCTGGCGGTGGTGGTAGCGCTGGTCTGCCTGGTCGGCGTATTGCCTTATATCGCCTTGCAGCTCAAGGGTATCGTGCTCGGCGTCAACCTGCTCAGCGGTGCAGGTGCGGGCGCCAATGGCACCGGCGCCCAGGACACTGCGCTGGTCGTGTCGCTGGTACTGGCGCTGTTCACAATATTGTTCGGCACGCGCAACTTGGATGTCACCGAGCACCACCGTGGCATGGTCTTGGCGGTGGCTTTCGAATCGCTGGTCAAGCTGCTGGCCTTTCTCGCTGTCGGAGCATTTGTCACTTACGGTCTGTATAACGGCTTTGGCGACCTCCTTAACCAGGCAGAGGCCAGCCCCGAGCTGGAAAATTTCTGGGCGCAGACCGTGAATTGGCCCGCGATGATGATGCAGACGGGCCTCGCGATGATCGCCATCATCTGCCTGCCGCGGCAGTTTCATGTGGCGGTGGTGGAGAATATTGAACCCCGCGACCTGCGCCTGGCGCGCTGGGTGTTCCCTGGCTATCTGGTGCTTGCCGCACTGTTCGTGGTGCCCATCGCCCTGGCCGGGCAGATGCTGCTACCCGCCGGCGTCACCCCTGACTCCTTCGTGATCAGCCTGCCGCTCGCCGAAGCCCATCCCGCACTGGCGCTGCTGGCGTTTATCGGCGGTGCGTCAGCGGCCACTGGCATGGTGATTGTGGCCTCGGTGGCGCTATCAACCATGATTTCCAACGACATGCTGCTGCCCTGGCTGTTGCGTCGACAGAACACCGAACGGCCCTTTGAGGCTTTCCGCCACTGGATGTTGACGGCACGCCGGGTCAGCATCGTAGTGATTCTGCTGCTGGCCTATGTGTGCTACCGCTTGCTCGGCTCTAACGCCAGCCTGGCCACCATTGGCCAAGTGTCGTTTGCCGCTATCGGCCAGCTGGCACCGGCTATGTTTGGCGCACTGGTATGGAAGCAGGCGAATCGCCAAGGTGTGTTTGCCGGCCTGCTCTTCGGCGCGCTGATTTGGTTCTACACCCTGATCATGCCGCTGATGGTCGGCGGCCTAGGCTGGCCGCTGGAAGCCTTGCCCGGTTTACAAACCTTGCTGTATGGCCCGATTGGCGTTCAGGTCGACCCTTTAACCCGCGGTGTAATGCTGTCACTGACCGGTAATTTCTTACTGTTTGCTTGGGTTTCCTATTACTCACGCACCCGAGTCGCGGAGCATTGGCAGGCCGGTCGCTTTATTGGCCACGACCTCGGTACCAAGCCGAGCAACCGCAGCATGCTGGCAGTGCAAGTGGGTGATTTGTTGCTGCTGGCCAGCCGCTTTGTCGGTGAAGACCGCGCCCGCCAAAGCTTTATGCGCTTTGCCTACCGCCAGGGCAAAGGCTTCGACCCCCAACAAAACGCCAACAACGAATGGATTGCCCACACCGAACGCTTGCTTGCCGGCGTACTCGGCGCCTCCAGCACACGGGCCGTGGTGAAGGCCGCCATCGAAGGCCGCGAAATGCAGGTCGAGGACGTGGTGCGCATCGTCGACGAAGCCTCGGAAGTGCTGCAGTTCAACCGCGCACTGCTGCAAGGGGCGATTGAGAACATTACCCAAGGCATCAGTGTGGTTGACCAATCACTGCGGCTGGTGGCTTGGAACCACCGCTATATCGAGCTATTCAATTACCCGGAAGGTCAGGTGTATGTCGGTCGGCCGGTTGCCGAATTGATCCGCTTTAATGCCGAGCGCGGCCTGCTCGGCGATGGAGACATCGAGGAGCACGTCAGCAAGCGCTTGTACTGGATGCGCCAAGGCACCGCGCACACCTCCGAGCGCCTGTTCCCCAACGGCCGAGTCATCGAGCTGATCGGCAACCCGATGCCAGGCGGCGGTTTCGTCATGAGCTTCACCGACATCACCGAGTTCCGCGAAGCCGAGCGCGCCCTCAAAGATGCCAACGAGGGCCTGGAGCAACGCGTCAGCGAACGGACCCATGAGCTGTCGCAACTGAACCACGCACTGAGCGACGCCAAGGGCGTGGCTGAAGCGGCCAATCAGTCGAAAACCCGCTTTCTGGCTGCGGTCAGCCATGACCTGATGCAGCCTTTGAACGCGGCCAGGTTGTTCTCTGCCGCCCTTTCCCACCAAGAGGATGCCCTGCCCAACGATGCCCGTGACCTGGTGCGTCACTTAGACAGCTCGCTGCGCTCGGCCGAAGACCTTATCAGCGACCTGCTGGATATCTCTCGCCTGGAAAACGGCCGCATTACGCCAGACCGTCACGCCTTTGTGCTCAACACCCTGTTTGACACCTTAGGCGCCGAGTTCAAAGTCATGGCCGCCGAGCATCACGTGGATTTCCGTTTGCGCGGCAGCCATCTGCGCGTGGACAGCGACATCAAGTTGCTACGGCGAATCCTGCAAAACTTCCTGACCAATGCCTTCCGTTATGCCAAGGGACGCGTGGTACTTGGCGTGCGTCGTCAAGGCCAGAGCCTGCGCTTGGAAGTCTGGGATCGCGGCCCCGGTATACCGGATGACAAACGCCAGGTGATATTCGAAGAATTCAAGCGCCTGGATAGCCATCAAACCCGCGCCGAAAAAGGCCTGGGCCTGGGCTTGGCGATTGCCGACGGTCTCTGCCGCGTACTCGAACATAAGTTGCAAGTGCGCTCTTGGCCGGGCAAGGGCAGTGTGTTCAGCGTTACCGTGCCCCTGGCATTGCAGGCCGAAGCCAGTATGCCAGCCCTCCAGATAGCACCGCAGGGCCAAGCACTGGCAGGCATTCACGTGCTGTGCGTAGACAACGAAGACAGCATTCTGGTCGGCATGCACAGCCTGCTCTCACGCTGGGGCTGCCAGGTGTGGACGGCGCGCAATCGACTGGAGTGCGAACACCTGCTCAGCGAGGACGTGCGGCCGCAGTTGGCATTGGTGGACTTTCATCTGGATGACGGCGAAACCGGCACCGAACTGATGGCCTGGTTACGAACCCGCTTAGGCGCGCCGCTACCGGGCGTGGTCATCAGCGCCGACGGCCGCCCCGAGCTGATTGCTCAGGTGCATGCCGCAGGCCTCGACTACCTGCCAAAACCGGTTAAACCCGCCGCATTACGCGCCTTACTTAGCCGTCACTTGAGCCTGCGCTGAGAACCAGTAGCGGATCTGCTGCGCGTCGGCCCTGCTGTGTTAAAAACAGACCGGGACGCGGCGTCTCGGAATGCTCATGTACAACAGTACATTCCGCTACCTCGTCTGTTTTTGCCTTGCATGGCTCTAGCTCGCGAGATCCGAAACCGATTCTAAATGCGCAACAGAACGTACAGCCGCTTTTACCCTTGCAGGCGCTGGCGGAACAGCTCTTGATACTCGCGGCACTGCGCAGCCGCCAGCAGGAATACGCCATGACCGCCGCGTTCGAACTCCAGCCAGGTGAAGTCGACTTCCGGGTACAGCGTCTCGACATGTACCTGGCTGTTGCCGACTTCGACAATCAACACGCCTTTTTCCGTCAGGTGATCAGCCGCTTCGGCCAACATGCGTCGCACCAGGTCCAAGCCATCCTCGCCACAAGCCAGACCCAGCTCAGGCTCGTGCTGATACTCTGCCGGCATGTCGGCGAAATCCTCGGCGTCCACATAAGGCGGATTGGACACGATCAGGTCAAAGCGCTGCCCCGGTAACTCGGCAAAGCCATCACCCTGCACGGTGTACACGCGCTCATCGAGTTCATGGCGCTCGATATTCTGATTGGCCACTTCCAGCGCCTCAAACGACAGATCCCCCAACACCACTTCGGCTTCGGGGAACTCGTAGGCACAGGCAATACCGATACAGCCCGAACCGGTGCACAGGTCAAGAATCCGCGCAGGCTCACCCGGCAGCCAGGGCGCAAAATGTTGCTCAATCAACTCGCTAATCGGTGAGCGCGGCACCAGCACGCGCTCATCGACAATAAACGGCATGCCGCAGAACCAGGCCTCGCCTAACAGGTAGGCCGTCGGCACACGCTCCTCGATACGCCGCTGCAGCAGCGCATGCAGATGCGCATGCTCGTCGTCCTCCAGGCGGCAATCGAGGTAGCTGTCGGCAATTTCATAGGGCAGATGCAACGCACCGAGTACCAGTTGGCGAGCTTCATCCCAGGCATTGTCGGTGCCGTGGCCAAAAAACAGCGCCTCACCGTGAAACCGACTGACCGCCCAGCGAATGTAGTCACGCACAGTGCGCAGGCGGGTTGGGTAGGTGTTTGTAGCGTCGGTCACAGCAGCTCTCCACAAGAAAAAGTTCGCCATTCTAGCAGCCTGCAGCGCCGGCTTATCTGCACGACGCATTGCTGACTGTAAAGGCCGCCACAGTCACAAAGTAACCCTGCCCAAGGGTTACGACCGACAGGTATAATTTTGTTACTAATTTCTAACCCCTTCCCTCCCTTTCTCAAGAATCCCTAAAAATGGTCATAGATCCCTTCTCGCTCACGGGCTTGCTCGTGCTGGCGATATTCCTGATTGGCATGACGCTGATTGTTTTTGAAGCCCAACTGGAGATGGATAAGTTCAAGCCGGCGATGTTTATGATGTCCGGCCTGATCGTTATCGGCGCTCATTACGCGTTCTACGATCCCAACGGTTTTCAGTACTTCCTGCATGCGCAGAATGAAATCAAGGAAGAACTGTTCGGCCTAATCGCCTTTATGGCGTTTATGTGGATGGTGGTGGAGCTGCTCAACGAGCGAAACGTGTTCACTGCCCTCAATGGCTACCTGATGCGCAAGGGCCTCGGCGCGCGCGGTATGTTCTGGGCCACAGGCGCGCTGTCGGCCTTGCTCTCACCGTTTCTTAACAACATCACCACGGCGATGATCTTCGGCAAAACGGTGAAGAGCATCTCGACCAACCAGCGTTACACCCACATATCGCTGTGCAATATCGTGGTCGCATCAAATTCCGGGGTGTGGTTTCTCGGCACCTCGACCAGCCTGATGGTCGTGCTCGCCGGTAAAATCAGCATCGCCGGCCTGTTGTTGCTGATCCCGTCGGCCTTGATTGGCTGGCTGTTGTTCGCCGCCACCCTGCACTTCTTTTACCTGCGCAAGCTCGATGGCCAAGCGCTGATCCACCTCGCTGACCAGTCAGAAACCGCCCTCAAGCCGGGCGGTGCGGGCCTGGCAATCGTGGGGTTCTGTGCGGTATTTGGCGCCGTGCTGTGCAATGTGCTGCTGAAAGTCAGTATCGAGTTTGCCATTGGTATCGGCCTGGGCATCGTCGCGCTCTACGCCTGGTTGCTGATGCGCCGCGGTATCGAACTGCCCTGGCAAGATCAACTGCAAAAGGTCGAGTGGAATGCCCTGCTGTTCTTTATCGGCATCATCACCTCGGTGGCCTGCCTCAACCATGTCGGCTGGCTGTCGTACATCTCAAGGCTGTTTGAAGTGATGCACCCTACCGCCGTTAACGTGGTGCTCGGTGTGGCGTCTGGGGTGATGGACAACGTCCCCGTGGAAGCGGCAGCGTTGATGTCGAACCCGCAACTGGGCCTCAATCAATGGGCGCTGAATGCGCTGATGGTGGGGATTGGTGGCTCGCTGACGGTGGTGGGTTCAGCTGCCGGGATCATGGCGATGTCGCTGGACAAGACTTACAGCTTTGCCGTGCACTTAAAGTTTTTGCCCGCCATTTTGGTCAACTTCTTCGGCTCGCTGGGTATCTGGTACCTGCAGTTCGAACTGTTTGGCCTGTACTGACCGCCACGAGGTGGCAGAGCGTGACCCAGCGGATTGGGTCACCGCCCCTCGTCACGCGTCAGGTGCAGTTCACGCAGCACGGCGATGGAAATCGCCAGGGCGAACAACAACCAGAAGTGTTCGGAAAGCAACGTAATCAGGCTCATGGTGCAGCTCCTTTGCTGAAAATCGCCGATCCTCGGCAGCCTCTCGATTCTGCTTGCTGCCAGCAGCACACGCAAGATCGTCGACCACAACGGTTCACAGCAGCGCGGCACAAGTGGACAATGAGTGGACTGTCCATGCCAGCCTGGAGTTCCTGCCATGTCCACCCCACAAACGCTGTTCGCACTCACCGGCCGCGGCCATGCCCCCGCCAGCCTGAGCAATGCGACCTTGCTGATCATTGATGCGCAAGAGGAGTACCGCAGCGGCGTTTTACAATTACCGGGGCTGGATGCCGCGCTAGAGGAAATCGCCACACTGCTCGCCGCCGCACGTGCACTCGGCAGCGCTATCGTCCACGTCAAACACCTGGGCATCCCAGATGGCCTGCTTGATCCACGCGGCCCACGCGGCCTGCACCTGCCGGAAGCCGCGCCGCTGCCGGGGGAAATCATCGTCGAAAAACGCATGCCCAGTGCGTTTAATGGCACCGACCTGCATGAACGCTTACAAGCGCTGGGCCATCTCGACCTGATCGTCTGCGGGTTTATGACTCACTCCAGCATCAGCACCACCGTACGCGCCACCAAAGACTATGGTTACCGCTGCACCGTGGTCGATGCAGCCTGCGCCACCCGTGACCTACCGACCCTCGACGGGCAGATAATCAGCGCTGCCGACATGCACCGCGCGGAGATGATTGCCCTCGCCGATAACTTTGCCGCAGTGGTGCCGCGCGCCAGCGCTCTACTCTGATTAAGGCGACAAACACGTGCGCGCTCACAGCCTGAGCAGCGCAGACCACCGATGGTTGAACCACACCGGCAGCAGCCGGTCATACCGCCGATAGCCACAGAGGAAATCGGCATGAGGAAATCGGCATGAAGCTATCAGATGGTTTTGACGCCCGCCGCCTGCGTCCACGCAATGCCAGCAACTGGCGCCTGCGCGTGGGCGCAGCATTGGCGGCGCTGCTTGCCACATTAGGCGTACTGCTGAGCATGGCCGGCGTGGCTGCCCTGCTCGGCCAACACTCAGTACTGGGCCCACTGAACGATTCCGCAATCGCCGCCAGCCTATGCGGAGTCACTGGCTTAGTCCTGCTGTACCTGGGCGTCTCGCTCTGGCGCCGCTGCAGACGCCGCTCGCGTCACTCCAGCAACTTAAACATGGCCCCGCACCTGATGAAAAAACGCGACTGAGCCGAACAGATCCACACAGCATGAAGAGCGGCAGGTTGGTTACACTAGCGGCCTTCGCGGAGGCCCAGATGCAAGACCAAGACGACGATTTTTCTTTATTTAAAGCCCAGTTGCACGGTGTTAAACCGATCAAGCATGACCGTGCTGACACCGGTAAACCGAAGCCCAACCGTGCCCAACTGGCCACCCTGCGCCAGGCGGCAACCGCGCGCGTAGACTCGATCAAGGTCGATGGCCTATCTGACCAATTCGTCATTGATGTCGGGCCTGAAGACCCGCTGTACTGGGCCGCCAATGGTGTGCAAGAAGGCCA
>Ga0070747_1001363_pt1 | contig 11952 bp, 11 predicted proteins | sample VirMetDEL_Mar_31_FD_77321 | JGI IMG/M metagenome (GOLD analysis project Ga0070747, IMG submission 77321) | Aqueous microbial communities from the Delaware River and Bay under freshwater to marine salinity gradient to study organic matter... | ecosystem: Environmental > Aquatic > Marine > Coastal...
CAACCAAGCCGAATTTTTAAAGAAGAGAGGAGCATCAACATATGGTGTACCATTATACGCAGATTAATTATGTAACATAATAGTATATGAGTAAAATTTGTAAAGATTGTTTATTAGAATTACCTTTAAGTTCATTTGCCGAACGAACGGGAGAATATAAAAGACTATTTCTAACAAAAAAACTATACCGAACACAATGTAAAAAATGTTATTATCGACGATACGCCGATTATTTTAAAAAGTATAAGATAGAACATAGAAAGAGCCGATCGACTGAATATAAAGAATTTCTGAAAGAATTGGATATTATTTTATCCACTTAATATATAACGGATAATGGCATTTATATTAGGAGGTGTAGAATTATCACTATTACTCGCAGGTTTATTCGAAGGTGGTGCGGCAGTCGCAGAAGGTGCTGCCATTGGTGCCGAAATAGCAGCCGTAGCCGGTGAAGGAGCAGCCGTAGCCGGTGAAATAGGGGCAGTTGGTGCAGAATTACTCCCAGCAATCGAAATTCCTGCAGCCGCTTTAGCCGCCGAAGGCGCAGCAGTATTACCAGCAGCAGCAGAAGCGGCTGCAGCGGCATTACCAGCAGCAGCAGAAGCGGGAGCAGCAGTATTACCAGAGATAGGAGCAGCAGCAGAAGTAGCAGGTATAGAAGGAGAAGCGGCAGTAGAGGGAACAGGATTTTTTGAGAGAGTTTCCGCAGTAGGAAAGCAAGCTGGACGTGCTATTGCGATTGGATCGGCAGTAAAGGGAGGAATTGACACAGCAAAATCATTTGGTCGTCGAGTAGGTTTATTGCCTGGAACAGACGTTCATAATGGACTTTATCCACCGAGAGGAGCAGTTAATAATTACCGCCTAAATGAATATAATTATGGAACTAATTTAGGAAGTTTACCATCGTCGGTAAATAATGTAGTAGCGGGTCTACCAAATCCCACGAATGATGATGTACGTTATCAATTTCATGAACATGCATCAAATAACTTACTACGTATGAATCAGATTAACCGAGTACAAGCAGTTAATGTTTTAAATCGTTTAAATACATTACAACCTGAAGGTTTACCTCATTATTACGACCAATATGGTGATATAAAACAATACCAACATCAAGGCCATGCACCACGCCGTAATGTTCGTAATGTAATTCCTCAAGAACGTTACCAACCAGTTCGAGAAGCCCCTCCTCAAGGAGAAAAAGCCGACCCAGATGATCAGGAAGAACGTAAACATAATCCAGTATATAAAGAACTATTGGATGAGGAAGAAAGGGTACGTAGAGTACGTACAGAACCCCTAGAAGATGGTAAAGCCCGCTCTGCTCATAAATCTGCTCCTGCTATGCCAGAAGGCAGAACTTATACTCCGTCAAGAGCAGATATTAGAGAATTGTTAAGAAAAGAAGCAGCCAGACGAGGAGTTCCTGTCCCAAAAGGAGCGGAGAAGACATTATTAGATAAAATAAGGGATTTAAAAAAGAAACATGAAAGAAAATAGTTATGAAATTCTTCAAATTAGTTATTAGAATTTTTTTCTATTGTCATTATATAAAACAAATGTCTGAATTACTAGGAACTTTAGTAAAAGATTATTCTGATACGCGATTGGCTAAAACATTAACATGTAGTTATTCAAAACGTTCATCGGGAACACCATCAAACTTTCGAGTTGAATTCAACTTAAAGGGTAGTGTAAAATCGATTAAACTAATCAACGCCTCTATACCAAATACTATGTTTAACGTATCTGCTATAAAGGGGAATAGTACATTTAGATTTGTAGATAGTGTAGATGGAGAACTAACAGCGGTTTTAGCAGATGGTCAATACTCAACTGCGAGTATAATGGCTGCATTAAAGACAAAGATAGAAGCAATTCCGCTATCATCGGCGAGAACAATAACGATAGGACAGGATGCGATTACAAACAAGATATATTTTTTCCTAAGTGGTGGAAATATATCAATAAAGACAGTAGGTGATGCGACCTATCCTAATCCGATGGCGACAGTGTTGGGGATTACTAGTAATGCAGCATCAACGGGTGGTTCGATAGCATTAGCCGCGAATGCAGCAAGTTATCCAAATTTAATTGGAGAATATATGTTTCATATAGAATCTCCAGATTTATTATCAAATGGTAATCACACAGGAATCCGCGCATCTGACCCAACAGGAACAGATTCAACCTTTCTATCAATTCCCGTAACCGTTCCGTGGCTATCATACCAACATTATAATGGTTTACCCCACGATAAGATTATATATGGAACAGGAGCGAGTGCGAAAGAATTAGATTCGATACAGATTATAATAAAGGGTCATGATGGTAGAGAATTAACAGAAATCCCGACAAACTATGATCCTGTTATCCAATTTGAAGCATATTTACAGAATCCTTTTGATTTAACAGATAATTAAATCCCAAATTGTTAATAAAATTTTTTTCTCAACTGATTATATATATCACAAATGAATGGAAACGGATATGAAAATTCAGAATATGATGATAATTTTTATGTCTCGGAGACATTACATACAGATTCACTTAAAGCCTATACTGCAAATACAGATGTAATATTACTTGATTCAGCAGATACTGTTGGTTTGCGAGTATTGCATGGTGGACAATTAAAAGTATCAGATGCCTATACATTACCTACATCAGTAGGAACGGCGAATTATGTACTGCATAGTGATGGAACAGATGCTCAGTGGACGGATTTAGGTAGTGCAGCATTACCAGATCCTATATTATTATCTACGGGTGTTACAACAAGTGGAGCGATAAGACCAACTTATTCATTTTCAGGTAATACAGAGATGGGTATGTTAAAAATGGGGAGTGAGATATTGGGATTAAATGCAGGTCATGCAACTGCTACAACACCCGAATTAAAAATTGCGTATGATGTGAGTACTTTGACGTCGGCGTTATCGGTTACGGACACAACAGTAAATTCGATACGCACAACTGGAGGTGTATCTGTAAGTGGAAATATATCGATAGGTGGAAATATTTCAAAAGCAACTGATCTTAATATGGATATTGGTGGTTCAACTCGCTTAACAGTAGGTAATCCATCGACTTTTTATTACCCGTTAAATGTAACTTCAACATTAACATGTGGAGGTGAAATACAGGCTGGTTCTAATGCTATTACTACTACCGGACAGGTAAATACTGGTACTTTAGTAGCAACAGGAGCAGTTTCCTGTACTAATATTACTTCTTCAGGTGTAATTGATGTCGGTACTGGATTATCATTAGGTGGTGACTGGGGTGTAAATGGTCAGGCGATATTTGGTGATGTTAATTCATTAACTATAAATGCTAGTGTTACCGGTGCACTTACACATAATATGGGTAATGTTTATAATAATGCTGGTGCATCTTATGTCCAAAAAAGAACAGGAGGTGCTACAAATGCGTATGAAGAAAAAATTGTAACAAACACAGTATGTACAAGTAATCTTGGATCAGTGATGACTGGTTGGGATTGGAAACTTAACGGAACTGAAGTTGCTGCACTTGATACTAACGGTTTGGATGTTACCGGTCTTATTAACGGTGTAACGATAGGTACAGGTGGTACAAATTCTATTGAGATCGGACTTCGAGCCAGTTCGGGGGCACAAAGTGAAGGGATTTGTATAGGTACTGATTCTGCAGCCAGTACTGCATCTGACGGTATTGCAATCGGACGTGCTGCAGTTGTTGTTGGACAATATTCGATTGCTATAGGTGCAGGTGCAGATAATACAGCAGGTAATAATTGTATTTCAATCGGTAATGATACAGTTACATCAGCGGTTGATTGTGTTGCTATTGGTGATGGAGCACAAGCGACCCATGCTACTAGTGTGGCGATAGGTAAAGGTGCTACAACCGCAGCGATTAACCAGATCGTGTTAGGTACATCTAGTGAAACTGTTGTAATACCTAGTTCGGCAGCAACACTTAATGGAAATTCTCAGACATTTCCAGCATCCGCTGGTACTTTACTTAATACTGCTTCTACTACTTCTGCTTTAACAACTGTTGGAGCATTGAATTCGGGTAGTATTACAAGTGGATTTGGAGCAATTGATATAGGATCTTCTACATTAAATAGTGGTGTGATAACATCAACATCGAATATACAGTCAGGAGGATATATACTCACTCCATTAAATAGGTCTGGAAATATCACAGCAGGGGGTTCTGCTAGTATTCCATCTTATCAAATTAAAGGTGATACAGGGCAAGGTTTATATTATGATATAGCCGATTCAACTGCTTGTTTATCAACAGCAAGTACTCGTCGTATTGGTGTTGGTGCTAGTGGTATTGTTGTAGGTAATGGAGCAACTAAATATACTCTACCATTGACGGATGGTACAGCGAATCAACATTTAATAACAAATGGAAGTGGTGCGGTAAGTTGGGGGGAGGCTGGAGGCGGTGGAAGTGGTAGTTTTAGTACGATAACAGCGACTGATGCAACGGATGCTAGTACTACGACGAGTGGTGCGCTTCAAGTTGCAGGTGGTATTTCTTGCCAAAAGAATTTACGAACAGGTGAAGGTTTATTTTCATCTGAGAAGGGATATGGTTTTATGGGATTTTCAGGAGTAGGTACACCTTCACAAATAACTTGTGCAGCAAGTAATGCATATAGTAAAGTACAGTCATTTGATACTTTTAAATCATCTACTTTTATGGGTGCAGCGACGGCGCAATTCGTTTTACAGGGTGATCCAGGAGATACAGCAATTCCTGGAGGTGTTTGGTTGATAAATTGGAATGCGTCACTTTTACAAGGTAATGGTAATATTTGGAAATTTTCGATTAAGTATAATGGTATACTTCAACCAGAAACAGAAAAACGAGTTACGGTGAAAACAACGGATATAGTGACAGTAGGTGGTAGTTGGATAGTAGAAGCATCTGGTGGTACTCATACATTTGAATTACACTTTGCGAATGTATCAAATACCGGTACTATTACCTTAGACGTAGAAGATATTACTATGACAGCGATAAGAGTATTATAAAAAAGTAAAAAAAGAACGAAAAAATTAGTTAAGTATAATATTATTTATATCAAAATTAGCGAATTGTTTATATATAATTTTGTTATTATAAGGAGTATTTTTATCTTTATGACGTTTTTCTTCTTCATTAAGTTTTTTGCCAAGTTTAGAAGAATTAAAGACGACGTTATTAGAAGCCTGATGAGCGATGTTATGTTGAGAAACCATTTCATTATGAACAAGTTTTTTATTATGTTCTTCATTAATGCGTCTAACGACGGCGTCTTCTTCAAATTCATCGTTTTCTTCTTTAATTTTCTTTTTGGTTTTCTTTTTAAAATCAGTAGTAGGATCTTTCATAATATGATCAGGTACAAGATATTTATCGAGATTTTTACGGAACATAGTTTCAATGGGATGAGAGGCGAAAATCCCTAAGAAATTATGTTTAGAATTTTCATCGTCTGCAGTTGCTTGAGACAATAGTCGAGCGAAATCGATTTTACTCATTTCACTAGGAGTAAAAGATTCACAAAGTAATTCAAGTTCTGCTCTCACCATTTTAAATATAAACCAGAAATTAGCATTAAGTCGAATGGCTTTTGGACAAAGGTTTAAATATTGCGATGTAAAAAAAGTTTGAATGTTATAATGCCTCCCCTTAACTGCGAGAGTTAAAAATGCTTTACTTTTCATAAGTTTTTTATCAGATACGAGATCATCTAAAATAATAAGAACTTTAGGAGTTTTTTCAATTCCAAACTTTTCAATAATTTCTAATTGTTTATCGATAATTGCTTGAATATCTTCTGCTTTTGGATCTTCAACAACATGTTGTGGTTTAATAATCCCTTTTTTAATACAATCGTCATATAAATCATCACTTGAGCCACACATTAAAAAAATAGCGTCAAAATATCCTTTTTCAGCCCCATTAGGATTTTCATTAGAGACACCATAGAACTCAGGTCGTGAAATTAGACTGACTAAAAGATTAGTTTTACCAGATCCAGATCTAGCGTTAAAAATAGTTAGAGATGGAAATTTTGGGATGACTCCTGCTTCCATGAGCGCCCTTTGAAAAATATCGTGCTTAGCGGTTTTTATTTTATTAATACTTAAATCAAGGGACATACCGTTGTATAATATTATAAAATGAGAAAAAAATCTCTACTAAATATATATGACACTAGAAGAAGAATTATCTAGAGTTAATAAATTAAGCAGACGTGAATTGATAGATAAAGCGTTCGAGTTAGGATTTACTGGTCAAAGGGATTTCTATACTGGGCACTTAAGACGTAAGAATTTAAAGAACAAGGATTATAAAAGATTTATTGCAAAAGTTTTAACTGATAAGTATAAAGCGGAAGAAAAACCTGTTGTTGCTGCCATAGAGCCCTCCCCAACAGAGACGAAGGAGGAAGAGGAGGAAGAGGAAAAAGTGGAAAAAGTAGATGATTTGCAGTTAAAAGTGCCGGTTCAAGAGAAGGAGGCTGAGGTAAAACCTGTAAAAGTACGTAAGAATAAGAAAGCAGGATATATAGAGACGGCGAAGTCATTTTTATCATACCTAAAAGGCGGAGCGTTTCACATGCCTAGCGGAGCGTACAATTACTTAGGCCCAGGAACGCCAATAATTGAGAACATCAAGAATCGTGTCCCTGCTTATAATAGCCTTGATCAAATAGCCCTCGAACACGATATTTCATACAGATTAATATCAAAAGAATTAAAGGATAAGAAGAGGTCAGCGTCATATGTAAAGAGATTAACCAAACGAGCGGATGAAAAAATGTTAAAACAGATAGAATTATTAAAGAAGGAGAAAGATTCAGGAGTACCTTTAGGTGATATTCTCATAGCCGAAAATATGATAAGGTTAAAGAAGTGGTTTTTACCATCAGAGACATTTGCCGTACCAGTAAAAGAGGTATTAAAAAATTTCTTTGGTTTTGGGTCAGTATCAGATATAGATAAAGAGAGAGAATTAGTATCAGATAAAGAGTTTCAAACAAAATTAGAGAGTATAATTACAAGAGTAGCAGATGAACAATATCCTGATGAAAAAAAAATAGATACTAATACTAAAGATATGCCTGATGAAGAGGAAAAGAAAAACCCACCGGCACAAGCCAAAGGACAAGCAGCCAGAGAAGTAAATGTTATACCAGCGAATTACAAACCGGCTGCAGTAAACGAGACAATAGTAAAAACTGGAGATACAAAAACAGTAATAGATAATAATGAACCGTTACACCCAATGGAGGTTATAGCAGGCCAACGAAAATTATCAGATTTCCAGACAATAGGAGGAAGTGATGAGATAGTCCCGACAAATGATGTTGCGGATGACTCATTAGATCATTTTCTAGATTTTAAGTTTGCAACAGCGAATGAGTCAGGAGATATGGGAAATGCATTAGATATAGAACAAGAAAGATCTGAAGGTCTTCAATTCAGTGGAGGATTATTTTTACCAGCGGGTATACACTATACACAAGATTCAAATAAATTAAATCCATATGAGGGAATTTCGCCGGAAATGCATGAAACATTTCAACCAGTATACAGAAATGAGTTACCACAACGTCAAGATTTTGCCCCGGAATTAATTCCACAGGCTCATGGAGGTATGAAAGTTGATTTCTATAACGAATTTAACGTTTTACCGTCACTCCAAGTTAATGGAGCGAAATCCAGAATTTATTTTCCAAATGTGGTTGATGGATATAGGGTTTAATTATTTCAAAAATTTAGTTTTAGTAAATTTTTTTCTCAACTCAGTATATAACCGATGTCTGAACAGCAATTTGCGCAAGTACTCAAAGTTAATGCCCTTGGGCCATATTTAACCCCTGCGAATCCTACTCTTGTAAAAGAACGTGCTTTTAAAGAATACAATTTTGGTTCGCAATCTTATAGTCCAGGAGAGACTATGGAAATCCGTCTTAATACTGGTTCTGATGCCATTAACGGTAAGGCTTGTTATGTAAAACTCCGTGTTGATCCTTCGATCGATTTATCGTTCGGTGTTTGTGGTACAGCATACCTTCTTGTAAAATCTGTACGCCTTTCACACAGAAATGGCTCTGTTTTGGAATATTCGAATAATGCCGGAGTTTTAGGTAATGTTCGCGTTCACCGTGAGATGTCTGCCGAAGATTTTCAGAAATTCGCACCTGCTATGGGTTATTCGAAGCCTTCTGCTCTCCCGACCCCGATCGCCGCTATCACAATCCCGAATGGTGCTGGTGCGGTTGCCCTAACTAACTATGTTCTCCCGCTTCGCTACATTCTTGGTTTCTTTGACACTGATATGATGATTCCTTCTGGTGCTCTTGCTGGAGCGACTCTTCAAATTACTCTCGAATCTGGTGCTGTATCGGTCATGTCACCGGCTGGCACTGCTGATGCAACTTGGTCGATTACCGCATGCTCGCTTGTAACTGACTCGCTCAGTCTTTATGACTCAGCGCTTAAGGCTAACCTTATGCAACAGGCAAGTGCATCGGCCTCGGGGTTGCAATTCCCATTCCGGAGTTTTTTCAATACTAGGTTGGTTAAAACAGACACTAACCTAGATGTTCAGATTAACAAAGCGACTGCTCTATGTAATAAAGTATTTGGTGTTTCACGTCTCACTGCTGCGATTGCTTCAAACACGGATGTAGATGCATCGATTTGCCCTTACCATGTATCGGCGTTTCGTTCCCGTCTTGGATCACGTTACAACCCGTGGCAATTGACATCGTCGGCTGCTGAAGAGTTTTGGATTACTGCTGCCGCATGGGGTGGTCAACCCGAACAATCCCGTGGTTCTCGTGCCCGTGGTGTTGTAGAATTCTCTCGTGAAAACGATGGCTTTCGTATTAATGCGACAGGTGCCGCAACGGAACATGGCTGGAGAGGAAGTGTCAATGTTTCGGATTTCGCTGTTAACTGGCAATCGTCTCCTGCCCTTGCTAACTCTGGTCTAGTTACAAACGGTGCTAACCTTATCCAATTCGAAGCGACTTGCACAGCCTCGACAACAGTTGATGTTTGGATTGAGTACATGAAACTTGCAAACTTCATTGGCGATTCAGTTGTGATGGATTCGTAAGTATAAAACTTAACGATTTGTTTATTAAAAAGTTTTTTCTCAACCAATAGTAATGTATAGATATATATACGATGCGATATATCCTCCTAAAAAACATTTACCTTTGGATATCAGAGATCAAATCGTATTATTTGATATTAGTGAACTTAAAAAATCATTTAAAGTCGAACGAGACCAAACAATCCAAGAGATGATAAGAAATTTCGAGAAAAAAACATTAAGGAAAACGGAAACAATGGAAAGTAATAACATTCCTGTTCATTATGGAACAAGAATGGAGGCGATAACGTATTTCATAATAAAAAGACCACGAATAAAGAATAGAAGACGTCGACGAAAACATTATGTAAAATTTAACTACTAATTTTAAGGAATATTTATTTTCACTAATACTAGATCATAATTTACATCAATCCCCCCGTTAGATGCTTCCATAATACCAGAAGCCCATAAATCTGATTTCTCTCCAATTTTAATATAACTTTGAAAAACAGTTGTTGATACTCTGGATACCCCAGAAAATACACTAATAATACGTTTTGATTGAAATGGTGCAGAAACATCATCAGCATTATCTCTGCGCCATAAATAAACCCTACCTGCTTTTTGACTATTTACATTTACCGAAACCCGTTTTAAATATCCTATATAATTTCGAGGTATTGTATACATAGCCATTTCTGTTTGACCTAAACCTGCTGATATTACTGCCAATGTTACTGAACTTGTTGTTTGAATTGTAATTACATTTTCATTAGCAACTCCATAAGTACCTACATCAATTACGGTAGCCCTAAAAACTCGAATAAAAGTACCGGTAGTCAATGCAGAAGTACCTGCTGGTTGGGCTAAAGAAATTGTTTCTTCTAAAATGTCAAAATTTTCATCTAATCCAGTTATTTTCACTGAACGGGCGGAACTCCCACTTCCACTATCATTACCTGTCGAAACACATCTTACAGCCGATGCTGTTGTAATCCAACCAGTATATCCATTTCCACCGTTCCATATATCTTCTTCAGTTGTCGTAATATTTGGATTACTACCAAATTTATGTATTACTAATTGGGAATTTATTATACCTCTTGCTATATCTAAAACGTTATCGTTAGCATTACGTACTAAAGTGACATGTTCGTTTTCACAAATAGTATCTCTACCACGAGTAGGATTTAATGTAGAAAAATGTCCACCATGACCGTTCATTTATATTAAGAAAATAAAATAATAATAACGAAATATTAATTTTTAATTAAGGTGATACTATAGTGGAAATTAAGATTAGTTGAAATTGGTGAAGATGCCTCAGCCCAAATATCAGTTTTTTCAGAGAAAGAGATAGGATTATGGAAATTTCTGTTGTATTGGTTGTGAATGTTTAATTTAGTCAAGAGTTTTCTACATGGGATGAACGACAAAGCATTCTTACAATAATAGATATTAACCTTCGAGTTATTATCAGAGTTGATCGAGAATTCATTCAGAAAACCAGTATAACCGAGAGGTATGGTAAACAGAGAAGAATCAGAAGATCCAGTTTGTGAAGGTATATAAGCGATTGTTTTATTTTCATCGTTAGTGATAGATAAGTTTCCTATGTTGCATGAGTTCATGGTAGTTATCTCGTCCACGTGTACTCGATTGACTCTAATGAATTTATTTTTAGAGAATGTATTTAATAAAACTTTTTCCTTGATAAGTTCCCAATTTTGATTAAGACCTTGAATTATAATTGATTTCGCATGCTCGTTTTTTTTAGAAGAAGTAACTGTAAGATTAGAGGGAGTTTTTAAGAACGTATAAAAATTATCGTTCGACCAAATATCTTTAAGTTTACTATTTAATTTGACATGAGAAGTAATGTGTTTCGTTATATCTGTCATCTTCTCCATTTATCATTAGTTAAGATAATAAAAGATAAGAAGCAACTACAATAGTTGTGTGGACAGGATAATACAGATATGAAATAGTTCCGGCTAAAACATAATTCAGCATTATAAAGTATATAGAGAAAAAAATATAAACAATATTAGTCGGAGGAGGACGACTGGGATAGATTGACAGAAGACGGAGGTACAGAATCGGGTTGATCAATTTTAATAAATTGTATAGTAGTATCAATATCAGTTTTAGTCATATTTTTAATATAAATAGCAGTCATTTTAAGTGATGCATGTCCATTTTTAGATACAAAAATCCCTTCAATATCAAATTTACAAACTATTTTATCATGTGGTTTAATAAATTTAGAAGCATGGACAGATTTTATTTCTCTATTATCAATATTATAAATTTTAGTATAATCATGTTTATTATAACAGTTAGGATTAACGAGTTTAATTTTAATAAGATTATTGTTAGTTATTTTAATAATTTTATGTTTATTAATCTTATTTTCGATACGTTTAAATGAATTGACTGTATTATCGTTCATTCTTAGGTTAAGGATAAACTTTTTATTGCCATGAAAATCAACAACCCCAATAGGGGCTTCAAGAACAGGAGTTTTAATAGTGAAAGGAAACCCGTCATAAGATATAGGATAAAAAGCCCCGAAATCAGAAAAATGAGGTTCTGTATCGACGAGAATTCTTGAAAGAATAACATCATTAAGTTTCATATATATATTAGGTAGAGAAAAAAATTTGTATAGAAAACGAGAAATTATTTTGTATGATGGCGAGGAAGATTTAATTTATCCCCGAGATGAATAATATCATCCATCGATAGTTTTTTTAAATCGGCGAACGATTTGATATAGCCCATAGTAACATCAGGGGTACTTTTATCGAGATGAAAGAAGTAACCATGGATAAATTC
>Ga0070747_1001366_pt1 | contig 11946 bp, 3 predicted proteins | sample VirMetDEL_Mar_31_FD_77321 | JGI IMG/M metagenome (GOLD analysis project Ga0070747, IMG submission 77321) | Aqueous microbial communities from the Delaware River and Bay under freshwater to marine salinity gradient to study organic matter... | ecosystem: Environmental > Aquatic > Marine > Coastal ...
GTTCCTTCTGGTTTGTCTTGGACCGTAACTGATGAGCTAGAGAATGAATCTCTTCAGCAGGTTGAGAACATTAAGTTTGGTACATCACCATCTAACCCTTTCATTATACCTCAAGCCTTAGTTAGATTCAAGGCAAGGTTTAAGGTTGTGTCTGAGGTTTCTGGATCTGGAAGTGTTAAAACATTTATAACCAATGTCTTGAAGTCTTACTTCAGTGACGGAAGCATAGATGTGGACGGGGCTGATTTTACCACAGCAGAGACGGCAGAGGAAACCATAGATCAACTTTTTGACATTGGCCAAGGAAGAAATCCAGACATAGAGATTAACCAGTTTATGGATAGCTCTGATGGGTATGGACTTATAGGTGATGACACCAAGCAGGCCAGGACTGTTATCTCATGTTTTAGTGATGATGAGTATCAGGCCACTGGGATTGTACCTCCAGTCGGCTTCTTTGCTTTAAATAAGGCAACAGTGACCTTTGGGTTGAGGTACAGTGATCAGATAAATCAAGCAGTAGAAGTGAGCTCTGACCACTCTGTGGGTCCTGTTTTCTCCTTGCATGTAGAAGATGTAAGAAATATCGAGACTGTCACCATGGTGCCTCGCATTACAAGAAGTGGGGCTCGTGGGTGGATATATTTCACAAAAGACTTTTTACAAAATGCTGATCAAGGAGCAGTGAGAAGGATTTGTCTTAAAGATTCTCCAGATCAATTTTCAAGTGAGGTGGAATCATCCGTTACAAGGGGTACTGACTTTAATATATTTTTTCTCAACGCTTACTTTAATCCCATAACTAACAACAATAGCCCATTGGCTGAAATTGTTGAGGATGCTGGTATTAGCGGTGGTGTTTTAAGAGAACACACTATTAGGCCAGACAATTTCTTAAATGCTGACGGGTTAGAAACCCTGCCTTCAGATCAATTTTCACAGACTGGTCTTTTTTTCCCGATCAATACTTTTGCTGGATATCAAGACACTACCCCTGTCTCAACCTCCTCAGGGAGTGCTTTTGTTGTTCCAGACAGGACAGAGCTGGACAGTGACTTTAGGGTTTCTGGAGGTACTTCAAGTTACCCAGAACTATCTTTTGATGTATTTGGTAATGGCGAAGGGGGAACTGCAGACTCTGCTGCACTCGGGTCTCCTAAAAAAAGGCGCTGTATAGGATACTTGAATCTTAATGATGATTCGGAAATCATAAGGACAGAAGACCCAAACGCCCTATCTGGAGGTTCAGTGTATTCAATCGCCGATGGCGATGTAAACATCAGGAACAAAGAGGGAAGGCTGAATCCTAGTTTCTGGTATGGGGTGTACTTCGGAACAGAATATGCTGGGAGAAACAACAACCAGTTTGCTTTCTCTGAGGGATCAGACAGTGACTCTCCAGTAGGACTTTTGCATGGAGGCCTTGATTTTTTTATTCCATCGAGCGATCAAGTTGTAGACGAGTCAATCCCTGAGATTGAATCAGGCAGGACATCATTCTCTCTGACTTCTGATTCTACGGTATCTGGAGCTCTGGGCAGGTCTTTTAAAAGAAACTGCGATCACAGCTTTGCTCTTGTGTACTATGATGAAAGGGGCAGGCCAGGAGAGCCAGTGCCATTGGGGTCTCATTTTGTGTCTCCTATATCTAACCCAGGTATGGCTTCTATCAGACTGGATATAGACGACAATTTTGTTCCACCCGTCTGGGCTCACACATACAAGGTTCTGTATGGTGGCAACACCTCCATATCTGACTTTGTGCAGTATACATCTGGAGGGGCATTTGCCCCTAAGGGTTCTGGTGATGAGAAGGGTGTGATATACGTGTCGTTAAATTATTTGCAAAACAACAACGAGGTTTCTTACTCTAAAGCCTTTGGTGCCGTAAGAGCTGATGGGGATAAGGATTTGTACACTTTCTCTGAAGGTGACAGGCTTAGAGTTATTAGCTACTACAATGACGAAGCAAACGTCCAGTACCCTCAGGTCAACGATCCTTATGAGTTTCAAGTCATAGGGACTGTAACGCTCGATGACGACCCCGTGTCTAATCCTTTGGCCATTGAGGGGGAGGAAGTTCACCCAGCAAAGACTGGTCAGTTTGTAATCATAAAGGACAACCAAGACGCCTCTGGCTTCAACTTCCAGGATGTATCTAATTCCTTGTCAGAAGGGCAGACCAGTTCTGAGATATACAACCCAGGCAATTACTGGAACAGGAGGTGTGTCTTTGAAATTTTTAGCCCTCAGAAAAAAAGAGAAGTAGAGGGGAGGGTGTACTACGAGATCGGTGGTAGCTACAATGTTGTAAGATCATCACAGGATTCAGCACCTATTCATCAGACTACATCTATTCTTTTAGATCAAGGGGATGTATACTTCCGTAAAATGGCTGTAAACATGCCTGAATTTGAGCCAACAACAGGTTCTTTTGCAGGCCTTATTGGCAACGGGACTGACACAATAGATGAGGCTACGTCTCCGAACTTTAGGTCCTATCACTTAGAGTCTAAGGCGTTTACAGATATATTCCCCAACGCTGATGCGCTCCCGTATGGTAAGCCTAGGGTGGCTACCCAAAAGGTTCAGCCTATTAGAACTAACAACGAAGCTCAATCAAGCGGCAGTTCCAACAGGTACGTCAGACAAAGCTCCATCAAGTTTTCTGACAGGTCTAATGCCAACTCAAATGTTGTCAGGTACACGTCGTTCAACGACTCTAAGTTGCCATTCAAAGACTTGCAAACCAATGATGGTGAGATATTCTATCTCGTCAACTACAACGACAGTATCTTCTGTATTCAGCGGCTAAAGTGCTCGTCTATACCTGTGGCCAGAAACATCCTAGCGGATGCCTTGGGCAATGAAACTGTGATTACCACGGCCAAGGTCTTGGGCACTGAAAAGTATTACGCTGGGTCTTACGGCACTGATGTGCCAGAGTCTGTGGCTCAGGCTGACAGCGCTGTGTACTTTGTTTCTGTCAGGCAAAAAGAAGTATATAGGTTCAACCCTAATTCTGGCATAGAAGTTATCTCAGAGAAGGGTATGGCATCTTTCTTTGACACAATGATATCTGCCGCAGAGGATAGCAACGCCTTTAAGATGGTTGGTGGCTTTGACGTTGACCAACAAGAATATATACTTAGCTCAACAGATTCCTTTTCTATTATTACTGCTGCAGATCTTGCAGATTTTTCCAATGTGGTTAGCGAAGAGGAGGTTGCTGATGACTTTGAAGTTGGATTTGAGCCTGAAGAGCCAACTGAGGACTTGTCTGATTTAGACATCTTGGTTGCACAAGTAGCTGATTTGCAACAAACTATTATTGAAAAAGACGATCAGATCTTTGAGCTAGGCCAAGAGATAGATGCAGCATTTGCAGATGGGCAGGCCTCCGTTAATGTCACTAGTAACGACAGTTTCTTTTTACAAACCACTGTAAACGAAATATTTACTCAAGACACCAGTGTTCAAGGGCCTGAAGGGACGCTCCAATTCGTTGAGGCGGTTATTGAGTGGTTTACCAACGTCGTCGATGCCCCTGGCATAGCAGCTGGACTTGAAACACAACTAAGTCAGCTTAACGAAGCTGCCGAGGTGCAAAAGATTACCTTCCAAGCAATTACAGACGCTCTTTACAGCGGGGCTATAACCCAGGCTCAAGCTAAGGAGCTGTTGGATGGGCTAAGATTTAACAACGCAGACATACTTGCTGACCTTAATGCTGACGGAACCGTTACTATTGCTGACATTATGCTTGTGAATCAGGCATTTGGAAGTGTTGTTGACAACATAAGTGTCAACCCTTACTTTGACAAGCAAAGAGACCCAAATGATGGCGACTCTTTCCCTACACCACCTTTAATAGACGCTGAATAATGTCTACTACTATAGCATATAGCCACAAAGGAGGCTACTGGAAAACCAGATACAGCTTTTTAGCCTCGTTTATGAAGAGCGTAGGAAGGAAGTTTTTTTCTTCCCCAGCTGGTGCAGTAAATCCAGAGGATACAATGGTCTGGGAGCACAATGATTCTTCAGAAGACAACAGGACAAGCTTCTATGGGTCTAAAGGTGGTAGTTCCATATCTGTTTCTTTCAACGACAACGTGTCGTCAAACAAAATATATAAGTCCTTTTCTCTAGAGGGTACGAACAACATCAACGGACTCAACACGTTTGTAGTCAACTCTGACAACAGCCCTGACAAGCAGTTTAGCATAGGGAGACTTAAGGACAAAGGCGGGATAATGTACGGGCATATTGGGCTTTCCAATACCCTTATTGACGGCAGCAATATAAAGGCCTTGGGTACTTTTCAGTTTGGTGAATTTTCTCCTCAGGGATCTCCTGATGGATTTAATCTTGGAGGCATCCAAATAGCACAGGACCAACACAACATTTCACGCCCCGTTAGCTCTGTAAAGGATAAATCTAAATACTTTTTTACACTTACAAATGAGGTAAATGGTGTATTGATTGGAACTTACAGCATTGATGGGAACCCCATAGACCTTTCTTCATCGTCTTCATGGTCAGATGATGCTTTTGGCCAGCCTTTTAACCTTGGATTTACTGGAGGTCAGTTTGCAAACTCATTGATATTTAGATCATTAACGAATGAAGAATTTGATTTTGATCTGTCAGATCTTTACGATGGAACTCAAATAGAGTTTAATTACGGCCTGGCAACCCTGTATGAGATTACTCCTCAAGAGGTTAACGGGGCTCCCCCACGAGGTCAGTATGCTCAAGCAGATATTAGTTTGGGTTCTGCCCCATACGAGCTTTTCTCTTTGAACGTCAACTACGAACCCACTGACTTAGACCACTCTAAGTGATAATAAGTATATTTGCAGCTATGATCGACTTTGTATACCAACTCATACTGGGGTTTGATTACCCTGGACTCACCAAAGCTCTCGATCCAGTCACCATAGCCTTGCTTGTAGGGCAAGGGGTGCAGCAAGTGGGGAAGATAAGAGAGGCTAATCAGGCTGAAAAAAGAGCAGCAAGACAGCAGCAGAAGGGAAAGGACTTGTACGACAAGATGCTTAGCGACTTTCAGTCTGGTGAGTACGATCTTTCTGTGAGCCAAGATGTAAGAGACTCTGCAGAGCAACAGCGCATGCTGGCCGAGCAGTTTTCTGATGCGGCTACTCAAAGCGGTCAAGCCCAGTTGCAGTCTTCTCTTGCAGCGGCTAGATACGGAGACCCAAGGGCAGCAGCTCTTATCCCTAAACAAGCACAACAGATAGAACAAGGCGTACAGCAGGCTCAGTTGCAAGGATTGCAACAGAAAGTCAAGGCTGACGCTGCGTTGGCTGGCATGGAGCAAGATATAGCTACTAAGAACCAACGCATGTTGCAGGAGCTGGGCTCTATGCAGCTCAAAAGAGGTGCTGCTGATATGGATGCGGGAACCCTTGCTGAAGCCCAGGCTCAACAAGCAAGGACTCAGGCACAAGCGGCCCTGGCTGCGTCAGCCGCTCAGGCTCCGTTTGCATTTATGATGGAGGAAGAGGATCCAAATACCAAAGACCTTCTTTCTGGGCTTGACGGGTTTAAAGTAAATGAACAAGGCGGAAACCTTAAGTTCGCCAACAAGCCAGGGGAGGTACACATGACTGGCGGTGAGTTCAGTCACAAGACAAACAAGAAGGCCTTGGTCGATGAAGAGACTGGGGTCAAGGAGGCAGAGCTTACTGGTGACGAAGCCATGGTGACAGACGGGGAGAACGTATTGGTCTTCAACCCCAATCAACAGAGTACTATAGAAGGACTTGTAAATAAGGGTGATTCCAAAGGGCTGATGAAGAAGATGAAGGCTCTGCTCAAGAAATTCAACAAGCAAGATGTCTAATCTATTTGGAGGGACACCTCTTCCTGGTCGGTTTGATAAGGTAGAGAAAGCAGATCTTACTGGTGTTACACAAGTTGCATCTACAATCAACGTGCGTGATAAGGAGATGCGCCGTCGGTTTGAGAGAGCCGAGAATATGCGCCGTGACGATATCAACGAGGCTGCAGGGTATGACCTAGCTTCTATCGGTCAGTTCGGATCAGAGATATTTCAGCAGGAAGTAGATGAGGCAACTCAACTTATTGCCAGCGGGCAACTTAATCCCACTGAAGCCAGAGCAAAGTTGGGTGAGCTTAAGAGCCTTTACAATCAGTTCAACACGCATGCAGAGGCTATGTCTACAGAGGATGCTGTAGCGAACAAACTTGCTACAGACCCACAGGCTAGGGCGGCTAGAAATAAAGCTATGGGTATTGGTGAAGAGCTTAGCTACGGTTTAGACGACTACGCAACTCAACACAACCTAGCCTTAAACCAAGTCTTTGTGCCTGGCAGCGCACAAAAAGGGGATGACGGTACGTGGACTGTAGAGGAACCAACAACAGGCAGAAGGGTACCGTTTAGTCAAGTTAAAGGGTTTGCCGACCCCAGTGCTTTTTACCAGTACGGAGTAAAGGCTGTGGATGTAGGTACTCTAGGCGATTGGGCTCAAGACAAGTCTACCGCTTCTGCTATATCCTTTAAAGACGGTAAGTGGGACGAAAGAAGAGCCAGGGACTTTTATAGAGACAAGGTTCTTTCTACTGATGATGATGGCAAAACACACAGGCTCCAGATTCTGGGAACTCTTGAAGACAGGGGTCTTGTTGATCACCTTACAGACAGACAAAAACAAGCCTTTAGGGACGGGGAAAATCTTGAGTATTTTAAATTTAAAGAGATCATAGAAAAAGGTGAGACTGAGTTTGTTAATCGGAGCCAGTTTGAGGGGACATACGGGACCAGCAGCAAGAGAGGTGGAGGCGGTTCTGGCAGTGACTCAGAGCCCAAGAGGGACTTCGTTGTCGGTGGCCTGAATGTACAGTCTGAAACTACAGGTGAGGCGCTTGCAGACCTTGCTGGTCCAAGAGCACTTGCCTCTCACAACCTCAACAGATTCAACAAGCCACCAGTGCTTGAGGGTGCATTTGAGGTGCCAGGTAAGCCTAACACAGAGAACATCCAGATCGTCGGAGCTGGTGTCAACGAGAAGGGTGAGCAGGTTGCGTACATCAGGGGTAAGCAGAGGGTTGAGGTCGAGGGAGCTATTCCAGGCATTGAAGGAGATTCAGACCTCGTGCCGTACTTCAAGGAGATCCCAATCGGAGGTAGCGCATCAGGCGTTAGCTCTGACGTTATGAGAGAGATTCAACAGAATCACCCAGAGATGTACAGGCAGATCTTGCAGGATCAAGACGCATACGAAGAAAACAAGCTTAGAGGCCGTGGGGTCCGTCCAAGCTCTGCACAGACTGGAGGTCCAGATACAGGAGACGATACAGATAAAAATCAAGCTTCTCTTGCAGCTAGGGACGCTGTGGTAGACGAGATGAGGGACTTGATTGAAGAGGGAGAAAGGCTTGGTTCTGCTCACATGCAGTTCCTTGAAAACGGACGTCTTGGAGAGCTTAGAAGAGGTCAGTTTGGGGATTATCTTAACAACATATTCCCTCCTGCTTCACAACCTCTTGAGTCAGATTCGTTCTTTGGAGAAAGGCGTGGTCAACAAGCTCTTGGAAGCATGGGCGTTAACGATGAATCAAGTGACCGACGGCTTGTCGGTCTTGAGCGTGCAACTGGACAAGTACCGACACGCGAAGAAGCTCGTGCTCGTCAGCGAGAGCAGGCAGCGGGCCTCAGAAGGTCTTTGGGAGACGTGTTCTTTGACAACCCAGTAGGCAGGGCGTTTGGATATCAGGGCCCTGAGGCCAGGGCATCCCAAGCTGATAGAGAATCTGGGGGAACATCAACACCAGTCCAAGTTCCTCAAGATCAAGTAGCAGATCTCAGAGATTCCTTGTCCCCGACTATGCAGGACAGACTCGATAGAGCTCTTGACGAGGCTGTAAGAAGAGGTGCTGACGGGGTTGGTGCCAGAAGGAATGAGAACGGTGACATTGTCGTGACAGACAGAAGAGGTGTGCCAGTACCTGGCCTTACTCCTATTGCTGGTGTTGATACGCCTGAAGCTAGGCCAGCTGGTGAAGTTCCAAACCCAGCACTTGAAAGAAGTCCAATAACTCCAGACGTACCAACATCTGTAGCTGAGATTGAGCAAAGACAAGAGGGAGGTATTATTAGAAACAACACTCCAGAGCAGGCTGAAATTGCTGAAGCTAATGCTCCAGCAGCTCAAGAAATTATAGACTCAGAAGCAACAACTCCAACACCAGAGGCAGAAGAGCTTGTTGTTCAAGAACTGCAAAACTCTCCAGCAGAAATATCTAAAGAAGAATTGTCTAAGATGTCTCCAGTTGATCTTGCTCTTAGATTTATAGGAACTAATGAGGTGGAAAATAAAGATGTTGTTCAAGACATTATGGCGGAATGGATTGGAGAAAAAGAAGCAGAAAGGCTTGATGTGACTACAGGAAACGGGGCTTGGTGCGCAGCATTTGTTTCTAAAATTCTTTCAGATACTGGGCACGCAGACACTTTAGACGTTGTTCGAGGAGACAGCAAATACAACCTTATTAGAGCTAGAAGATTCGAGCGTATTGGAGAATCCGTTGACAAATCAAAGGGTAAGGTTGGGGACGTTATCGTAATACAAGGTAGCCGTGCAGGAAATTCACGACATGTTGGAATATTTGTAGGGTACGATGACAATGGAAACCTCAAGATACTTGGAGGCAATCAAAACAACGAGGTAAACGTTACAATTTATGATGCCGACAGGCTGGTTTCATTGAGAAGGCCTTTTAAAGAAGAGGTAAATTCCTCTCAGATTGCAGACCTATCTGAAGTTGCGGTTCGAGACTCTACCAGAGGGTCTACTCGATGATCATTATAGTCGTAAATTAAGGCCTGAAATGAGTGAAGAAAACAACAGACTTACCCTTGGTGAGGTTACTCGTGATGACCTCACAATCCAGCCAGATGTCCCACAGGATGATCTGACTAGGTATTTCGAAGAAACGGACCTCCCAACTATTATGGAGGACTTCCGTAAGAACGGGACTGAGCCTGAATCTGCCTACCGAATCCTTGCTAAGAGGGGGTACAACCCTGAGCAGGTTGAAGAGCAGATGGCTTCACACTACGAGGAGCAACGCCAGCTTCATATAGCTGATCAACAGAGAAGAAGCGAAGAAGAGAATAGGATTGAAGCCTTGTCTGCTCAGTCAGAGAGAGCTACACCTGCGTCCCCTGAGCTTGACAAGCAAGTCAAAGAGTTTGAGTTGTCAACTACTGACGAAGATACAGGTGAGATTACTTCTATCGCCATACCTCAGTATGCCAAGATCATGCAGGAGTCTGGTGCGCTAGACGATCCGCTGACCCCTATCGCCCTTCCCAAGGATATTGACAACGCCATGATGCGTGGTGAGGATGTAGAGCTTAGATATCAGTCCTATCAGAACGATAAGGATATGTATGACGTCTACTCTCAGCACCAGCTTGCTGGAGAGTTGTACAGAGCATTTCAAGACAAGGACGTAAGCAAGTATAACCAAATATCTAGGGAGCTTACTGAGCAGGGGATGTACGCACCAGAGGTACAGTCTCTTGATGACGATTTGTCTGATGTTCAAATGAACATCTTTGGAAACATTGAAGAGAATAAAAGAAAGCAGATTGAGGAGCGCAACAGAATCAACGCTCAGTTTGGACTGCCTTCTTCATTCAACCCAGACTCTGACGTGGACTTCAGACAGGCCATGCGAGAGTCTCTCGTTAGACAAAACATTGACTTTGAAAGCTCTGACTATGGTGGGTATGTTAGGGAGGTAGAGGACCTTGCTGAAGAGATGCTTGAAAGGAGCGACAAGCTCGACAGCTACATCTTGGGTGACGATCACGGAGCGGGTATAGAAGGAGTCCTCCAGGGGCTTTCAAAGAAGTATGTGTTTCCAATCATAGAGAGTGCAACCGTAGGTCTCCCAAACATGTACTACGACGGCATGGAGGCCTTGGGGATGGGATCTGAAAACGACTTCAGGAAGGGAAGAGCCAAGATTAAGGCTAAGATGCAGGCTTCAAGAAAGCTCAATGATGCAATCGCTCAAGAACGCAAAATGAGGTTGATGCAAAGAGGGCTGTCTGATCAAGAAGCCTCTTTGGGTATGTCTGAGCTTTTTCAGTCAATGGTCAGGGGTGAGGTCACTCCATCAGCATTTTTAAACAGAACTTCATACGAGGCTGCTGAAGGCTTTGGTCAGGCCTTAGGATGGATGGCACCGATTGGTAGAGTTGCCAAACTCATGTCTGGGGCTAAGGCGACAGCAAAAGCTACCGCAAAGGCTGCGGCAGGAAGGTCCGTCCCAAAAGGTGTTGGCATTCTCACTGCTGAGCAAGCAAGTGCTGCAAGAGCTATTGATGCCGCATCAGAAGCCGCAAAAGCCTTGTCTAGGGCTAACATACAGTATCAATCTACATTTGCGGCTCTCGGTCTTAATTCTGCGGGTCTTTTCTACAAGGATCTTTACGACAGAAAGGACTTGACCTTTGCAGAGAAGATGTTGCAGTCTTCTATCGTTGGTGTTGCTGAGGCAACACTTGGCAAGATATTTAGCAATGTTGATGCAGCTTTTGTTGGGGGCGCTAGAAAGACAGCCCAAGCAGCCACTTTGTCTGAGCTGAAGCAGATGTCTAAGCAGCAACTGAAAGAACTTACGCGAAGGTCTGGACTAAAGAAGGCGGCAAAGGCTACCTCGCGGGGGCTTAGCGAAGAATTTGCAGAAGAGTTTGGTGTTGAGCTTGTTGGTCAGTCTGTAAGCATAATCAATGACTTGGTTATGGGGCGCAAGCCACAAGAGATAAACTGGAATGCACTTGTGGATTCTGGCTTGGCAGGTATGTTTGGAGCTGGTCCAACAAGTGTAATGTCTGGACTGGGCACATACATGGCCCACCACTCTATGCTCAACGAAAGAAAGAATATTGTAGAGGCTATAGGGGATCTTGATGCTGAGCTAGCTAATGCTACAAGTAAGGAAGAAAGACAAAGGATACAGGCTGCTAGAGACCTGGCTTCTTTTCAGCTTATGAAGATTGATGGTGACTCCAAGAGAGCTTTCTCTAAGATGTCTCAGGGCGCCAGAAGACAGCTCCTCAAGATTCACAGAGACCTTGCTTATACTGGAAACAAGCTCAAGGATCCAAACCTCACTAAGGAAGAAAAGCAGCAGCTGACCGCTAGATACGAGTCATTGATTGCTGCAAAGCAGAGACTTGAAAAAGAAGAGCCTACGTTTGAAAGCAGCGTTGATGATAGTGAAGTTACCTTCACCGACGCCAAGGGTGAGGAGCAGACTGTGACCACAGAGAGCGTCACGGAAGATGAAACAAGGAGGATTGAAAGCGCAGAGAAGTCAGACGAGTTTGCACCTGAGAACCAAAAGCAAGAAGAAGAGGAGCTGTCTAGATCCGAAGAAGACCTTGTAGAAGAAGATGCTCCAGAACCTGCAGAGCAGCCAGCCCAAGAAGCCCCTACAGAAGAAGGATTCGACGCAGATGAGATTGACATCTCAGAAGTTTTGGATGTTACTGATCCTGAGCAAGTTGGGGAGGACGGAAGAATGACCGTTGATCAAGCCTTGGCCACAAACGCCCTAATAAAGGGGTATGGCAAGAGGCTTAGCGATAAGGGCGTTAAGATCCTGAGACACAAGTCACAAGCGTCCCTGAAAAGGGCTGGAGGAGAGAAAGAGGTACAAAGGAAAGGTGAGGTTGGTGGTTTCTTTGATCCAAACACCAACACTATCCACCTGGCTCCAGATGCTACGGCAAGAGAGATCCAGGAGGAGTTTGCTCACGCTGTATTTAGAGACATCCTCGGTGAGTTTGCAGAGGGTAGACAGGATATCTACGACTACCTTGAAGAGCTTTCTGAAACCAACCCTCAGGTTGCAGCTGCAATAGCTCAAGCAAGAAAA